>Ga0247727_10002204_pt1 | contig 44880 bp, 34 predicted proteins | sample WisWelCaveWW1625_FD_202498 | JGI IMG/M metagenome (GOLD analysis project Ga0247727, IMG submission 202498) | Biofilm microbial communities from Wishing Well Cave, Virginia, United States - WW16-25 | ecosystem: Environmental > Aquatic > Deep subsurface > Groundwater > Cave microbial mat | place...
ATGAGCGGTCGAAAATCATCGAGTCGGCTATCGATGAACTGCCGGCAAACTACAAAATTGCCATCATGCTGCGGCACACTGAAGAAAAATCTTACGAAGAAATTGCCAGCCTGTTGAACATTCCGCTGGGCACCGTCAAAGCGCGCATCTTCCGGGCGCGAGAAATGTTGAAGAAAAAGCTGAAGGGCAAAATCTTTCGTTAAAACTAAGTACTCCATTTCAAAATTAATTGTAGGTTTCTGATGCCTTCATGGTGAGCGGAGTCGAACCATAGCCTTCGACTTCGCTCAGGGTGAAGAAACCCTACACCTATTTGTGAAATGGAGTACTTTAGTTTAAGCTGAGACTACGAGTACACAGCGCGGCAACCGATTAAACCGCAAAGTTCGCCAAGAAAACGCAGAGAGCGCAAAGGAAAAAATTTATTTTTTATTAGCGGTCTTTTGCGCCAGCTTTGCGGTTGAAAACTTTGCGAAAAAACAATGTTTTACAACTTGTAGTACAGAGAGAAATAATTTTTCTTAGTGTTTTCTGAGACTCTGTGGCAAAAATATATTCTTAGCAAAATCTATCAGCACGCCAAAGCGCAAGCCGCGATCGCTCACTGTCACCTCCACAAAATCAAATTCACGCATAACCTGCAAAAGAATCATTGCGCCCGCTAAAATCACGTCCGCGCGTTTCGGACTCAAACCGGGAAGATGCCTCTTTTCAGAGAGGGATTTGCGCTTGAGATCTTCGACCATTTCTGTCACCTGCTGAAAATTGAGGTGGCACGAATCCACCTTTTCCGGATTGTAGTCCGCCATCCGCAATTGCATGGCAGCAAGCGTGGTGACCGTTCCTGCCACGCCCACGAAGTGCTCTGGCCGGAACGCAAAATTGCGGCGAATCGAACGCAGTTGCTTGTCGATGAAATTTTCGATGGCGCTGAACTCAGCCTCATTGATTGGATCGTGGCGAATAAATCGTTCGGTTAATCGCACAGAACCGACGTCGATGCTCACGGCTTTCGTAATTGCATTGAGCGTACCGGTGATGAATTCGGTGCTGCCGCCGCCGATGTCAATCAAAAGTATGTCGTGCGTCAAATGCGATTTATTGGACAACGCGCCGAAATAAGTCAAACGCGCCTCTTCTTCGCCGCTCAAAACCCGCATCTCAATTCCAAAAACTTGCTTGATTTCATCAATCAATTCAGCGCGGTTTTGGGCATCGCGGACAGCGCTTGTGCCGGAAATAACGATGTCTTCGATTTTCAGATCTCGGCATTCTTTAACATATTCCTCCAACGCTTCCATAGTGCGCTGGATTGCTGCTGGTTTCAACAAACGGCGCTCGTCCACGCCTTCGCCCAAGCGAACGATTTTTTCATGTTGCACCAAGGGCAAAATCTCCAACTGGGGAGAGACTTCGGCCGCAAGCAACAGCGCGGTGTTGGTTCCGATGTCAATGCTCGCCAATCGTTTCATCCATTTTTCTCCGCTTTTAGGAGAAGGCCGAGCCATTCATCTTTCGTAACTTTTTTCTGAATAGCAAGTTTACTGTGCTTCGAAAACTCTGTCATCATTAGATCGGTTTCATCAACTAAAATGCCAGTGACGAAAATCCGGCCGTCATTCGCAAGCAAGCGTTGAAACTCCGGAATCAGCTTCACTAATTCCAGCCGATTGATATTTGCGACGATGACGTCAAACGGTCGAATTGGCTGTAATACCATCGTCTCCCCGATCATAAAATCGATTTTTTTTACGGTTCCGTTCTTGTCACTGTTCTCACGCGCGGCGTCGATCGCCACCGGGTCAATGTCCACCGCCACCGCACGCGATGCGCCCAACTTCACGGCGGCCATCGCCAAAATGCCGGTGCCAGTGCCAACGTCGAGAATCGTCTGCCCGTCCTCAACCGTTTCTGCTAAAAATTCCAGCGCCATCAAGGTGGTGGCGTGATTGCCGGTACCGAACGCCTGTTTGGGATCGATCTCGATCACGGCGGCTGAAGTGGACGGCAGCGATTCCCAACTCGGCTTGATCACCAACTTGTCATGAACGAAAATGGGCTTGAAATGGCGCTTCCAGATCGAAGTCCAGTCTAGCTCATCGACAGGATAAATTTCAATATTCGGCGGCGGAACAATGAATCCTAAAGCCCGCACCTCAGAATAAAAACTGTTGAGCCGTTGCGAGATTTCCAAATGATTTTCTTCTGCCGGAAAAAACGCCGTCACTGAGTGTTCAAATTGCTGACAGCCCTTGCTGCCTAAATCAAAGAGAAAGCCAATCACCGCATCTTCGATTTCCGCTGTGATGGCAACTCGCACTTGAAACCATTGCGCGTGCGAATTCAGCGCCGTGTCACTTTTCATAAAGCAAACTCAAAATGAGTTGCCCAACCTGATCGAGACTTTCGGGACTGCATTTGTCCGGAGTATCGGCGGCGGTGTGCCAGTAGTCGTAATTGAAATCAATAATATCGATACAGGGAATGCCGGCCCGCAGCAGCGGCAAGTGATCGTCAGTGACTTCGTAGCCCGTCTTCGCAATGAATGCGGACAACCCCAACCGTTGCGCGCGCCCCCAAACCATGTCGACGATATCGGGCGCATAACGCACAGAATTTTCCTCCTGATAAATCTCTAACTCGCGGTCCCCCACCATGTCTAGCAAAATGCCCCACAGCGGCCGGTAGTTTGCATCTTTATTGCTGGCAAAATATTGGGAACCGAGGGCGTAAGTGTCGGAGTGGCCGGACTGACCGGAATCTTCGCCATCGAACAGGATAATATCGACGCCGAAGCGCGGCTCGGCCCGTTGAATTTGCCGCGCCACCTCCAAAAGTACCGCCACGCCGGATGCGCCGTCATTGGCGCCCAACACCGCGTTAGAACGATTTGCCGGATCGTCGTCCTGATCCGCCCACGGCCGGCTGTCCCAGTGTGCGCACAGCGAAATGCGCTCGCTATTGTCAACGCCAAAACTGGCGATAATGTTGGTCATCGTAACGCTGCGACCGAGTTTTGAGGAGCTTTGCAGAAATGGCTGGTGGCGAACTTGTGCGCCAAACGCCTGCAATTCTTTGGTGAGAAAATCCAAACACTGGCGGTGGGCTGGCGTGCCGGGAACGCGCGGTCCGAATTCACATTGTTTGATCAAGTATTGATAAGCGTGGTTGGCGTCGAAGGTTGGCGCAGTCGTGTTCACCGAAGACCCGCATGAAATAGACTCGGTAACGGCGAGCAAAATTAAAGGATGAAAGCGGCTGATTCTCCCTCCGTAATTTTTTAACCACCAATTTCACGAATGACACGAATAGTTCAGTGCTCATCCAAAAAAATTATTAGTATGGATACATCAGACCATTCTTCATCCGCTGCAAGGCCTGATTTGTATTCTCCACGCTTTCTTTTTTTGGGCTCTGGCTGGTCCGGGTTTAGATACTATTTTATTCGCTGCTTATATGCGCTGGTGTTTTAATGTAATCGTGCAATTCGTGGTTTAGGGGGATGCTGAAAAACTCGTTTTTCCGCTGTAAACTTGATGGTTCGACTTCGCTCACCATGAAAAACAGGCTCAGTTCTTCACCCCGAGCGGAGTCGAGGGTGCAGTTTTACAGTTTTTCAGCATCCTGCTAGGCTAATTTCCCCGGATTGAGATGTTGACATCGATGCCGAATTCCTGCACCGAGGTTTTGCCGTTACGCTTGCTGTCGGTGCTGCCAACTTCAAAAAAAGCACCGCCGCGAACGCGGTTGCTGAACGAGTACGTCAAGCTTGGTCGGAACGACCAGCGGTTGGTGCTGTCCTGCACGTCGAATTGATCTTTGCCATCAACCTTCGCAATACTGCGTTCGGTGACGACATTGCTCTTGGTGAAAGTCAAATTGAAATCAATGGAGTTTTTTAACTCGGCTTTGTTGAAAGGCCAGATCGGCAGCTTAAAACCAGATTGTTTCGCATAGGTTGCGGTCAGCGAGATATCGGCGCGAATGGTGCGGTTGGCGCCGCTGCCAACGGCTTTGCTGCGGGTCAAAGTTACCGACCGGTTCATCTGAACGTTGCCAGTGATGCCGTTATTTAAATTCAAATCCAATTTGCCAAGCGGTCGGAAGTTGGTGGTGAAGGTCTCTTGCGTCACATTTTCCGGCGCACGGCTCCAATTGACATCTTTTTGCCCGGAAAAGCCGTGGCTGAAACTGACGGTACGGAAAATATTGCTGAATAGCGGAATTTTTTCGAGACCGGAAATGCGCACTGTGACCTCCGGGAACGGCATATCGAACTTGTTGAAGTTGAGCCAGCTGTCAGAAAAGCTGCCAGAAGTTTGGGTGGTTTCGTTGCGTTGCTCGTTGTGACTATATGTTAGCCCAACGTCAAACGCCCGACCGAGGATCAGGCCGGAGCCCGCTCGATACGAACGGTTTTCGCTGAAATTGCGGGACTGGGTTGCCAGCCCCTCTACGGTGCCAACGTTGGTGGTATCCGATAACCCGAATTGGAACGCCCAGCTGGGCTGCTTGTCCGTCGCTAGCCCAAACTGACCGACGTTGGTGCGCTCAGAATAGTTGAAAGAGATATCGCGAAATTTCGAGATAAATCCGCTAAACAATCTCAGGGGATTGAAAGAAATGCCGCTGCGTTCTTCCTTTTTCCCTTCTTGAAAAATTAGGAGTTGATTGCCGGGATTGGTGCGCGGCTGCTTACGATCGTCTTTGCCAGGAGTTGTTGGCCGCTTCTCCCCGCCGCCGAAGATCGAACGCGCCAACTGCTGCAGCCGCAGGGTAAAATCAGCGGAACGAATAACGCTGTTGGTGGCGCTTTTGCCGGTCCGACCCTGTTGAATGTTGTCATTCAAATTATAATTAGCAGCGTAGTTGAAAGAATTGTTGAGCCAGCCAAAGACGATGGGAGTATAGCGCACCGTGAAGTTTTGGGTGACGTTGAGATCGCGGGGCCTGAGGGTGAACAACTCATAGATGCGACGGTCGCGCACCTCCCCGCGCATGTCCGCCTTGTGGGTGCGGGTAATATCGACCACGAGGTTCTCGAAAACTTTCATGTTGACGCGGCCGGTGCGATCCACCGTGTAGTTCAACGTCCGGACCGAATCCGGAGCGATATCGCCTTGCTGACGATTTTGCGATCGGGATTCAGTGCGCGAACCGCGGGCGCCGAATGAGATGTTCTGCGGGGTAAAATAGAATTTCGTTGCCTTGACCTTGCCAATTAAAGGCAGGTTTGGCACCCAGGAAAGCAGCGAGATGTAATTGTTCCGTCCGAATTCGATGCGATAATCCAAATTACCGCTCCAGGTGGTGTTGTCGGAAAAATTGAGACTTGGGCTTTCTGCACGGGTACTGGTTTGGCCTAAGCTGAACGAGAGCTTGTCGATTGTGTTTTTGAGAAAGAAGTTTTCGGATTGGGATTGCCGTCGAAAGCTGATGTTGAAACCACTTTGCTTGTTGATCGTGCGCACCTTCACCAAGTCGTTAAGGGTGAGGTCGCCGGTCACCAAACGATCGCGACCAGGAAAATACTTGGGCGTCGAGCTGCTTTTGCGAAAATTGAAACTGACGGGAATGGCGAGGCCCCAGGAAGCAGGTAGAAATTTATCGGCTGCGATGCTGGCGTTGATGCTGCCGGCAGTGCTATTGTTGCCAGTACCAAGACGATCCGCAACGTTATGAAAATCGGCGTCTTTTTTTTCGATATCGCCGTTCACTGTCGCAAAGTCGGCGATTTGCAGGTTAGCATGCATACGCATGGCCATGCCCTTATCGCGATCGACGTTGGAAAGCCGCAGTTCGTTGAACCAGACTTCGCCCGTGAATTTTTGGGCCGGATCAAGATTCTTGATTCCAATCACCATGTTTTTAATATTCGTCAACGAAGGATTGCCTTTCTTGCCAATGGCCTTACTGCTATCGGCCGAATATATGAGAGTGTCTCTATCCAATTCTGTAAAGTCCTGTAAACGCACATCCATGCTGTTTTTAGCGGGGTTCCACTCTTCGTAAATGGCTGACCGATATTCGTAGTAGTTATTTGCATCCGCGCCGAAGCGAAAAAAGTACTCGAGGAGACTCGCCTGCGAGGTGTCGCTGGGAATTATCTCCGCATTGGTTTCGTCTTTACCGTAGACGAACATACGAATGCGCTCATAATTGAGATAGTTTTCCGGCTGGAACAGGGCTTTTTGGGTGACGCCGACATTGGCGCCATTGGCGCCGTCCAGTGCCGTAGCCTTCAAAACGATGGACTGTTCGCGGGCTTTCACACCGGTCACGCGGTCCTCTTCGCCCTGCACGCCAATTTGGTCGAGCGTGGCGAAATACTCCGGATTGTCGTGGGTGTTGATCTGCGCTACAGCTACAGTGGTGTCTTCATAGACAATGGCAGAAGCAAACTCATTGCGGGTGCTGCCCAATTCCTTCCAATCGCTGCCCACCAGGTTGATCTCTGCGATGCTAATGCGAAGCAGCTCCCGATCGCGGTTCTGCGAGTCCTCGACTTCGAGCCAGATGCGAGCATACTCGATTTGAGTAGCGCTGGGATTTCCCACTTTCAGCGAATCAACATCTACTTCAAAGGGAATGCGGTAAAGAAACCAGCCTTGGCTATCTGTATCACCGGGCACAGCTGGGCGGGCTGTCGGGTTACCACTACCTGGAACAATAAAAGAGGCATCAGGGCTGGTTTTGTTTAATGAAAAAGAATAAGTGAAATAGGAGTTAACGCGATCGACAATGGCATTTTTGTTAATGTCTTCAGTATCGGAGTAGCGGCCGCCCTCGTCGTTGGCGTTGCCTTCAGTTCCGATGATAGATTTGACACTGGGGGGAGTATTTGTCAGATACCGTCTATCGCCATCGTAAAACCAGTCATCGTAGCTCCAGGGCTCGTTTGCATCTTTTATGCGGTTACCGTTGATGTCCCAGAAGTCAGGCATACTTTGATTGTTGTCGAAACTTTGCTCAAGAAATGCTAAATCATCCCTGGGATGATTCAAATCCGGCGGATCCGGCCTGACAAAACCATCGAGTCCTATGTCCTCCCCTTCATCTAAAATGCCATCGGCGATTCCTTTATCTTCCTGGTTTAATCTACCATCCGGAATAACATCTTCCGAAATCGTTCCAAGATCGATATGCAGCCGTCCGAGATCGCCCTGGATCATGATTTCGATAAATGTAGTCTGTGATTGATCAAACAAACCGGCCGACAGTGGGCGCATGATCCCCCCCCAGGATGTCGTCACATCCGGGCGTCCAGGATCGGGGTACATATCAAACGTCAAAACATGGGCACGGGTAGGAACATTGGATCCCGATCCCGGATCACGCCGCGGATAAATATCCTGCAAGCTCACCTGGTCGATTGGATTGTACCAAAAATGATTCACCATGTTGTCAAGTGTGTGGACATTGTCGTCCGGTCGGGAAGATTGTGTCCAGTTTCTCCGCAGCACTCCGAGACTGACAGTTTTCTTCGCACCTTCGAAGTCATCGATGTAAGCAACGCCGTGGTTATCACCGGTTTTTGGACTGTTCAATGTATTCGGCGTGGGGAGAACCTGGGCGATTTCGCCATCCAACCGCAGGGTGGTTTCACCTTTGGCGCGAATAAAGGGTAACGCATCGAAAACCTTGCCCACGAAATTGGGATTGAAATTAAGCTGGGTGTTCAAATCCCACACTATATTGCGTATGGGCCCGCGGCCCACGCGGACTTTGCGATCGAGCGTGCTTTCGCTCAAATACAACAGCGTGCCGCCCAAAAATGAGTTCTGGCCGAGATCGTATTCAGCGCGCATGCCGAGTATGGTCTTCTTCTCCAATTGGAACAGCTGGTTGCGCTCAAACGAAACATCTAATTGCGCCGCCGGGTCGCTGGCGCGCTCGTCCAAAATGTTGAGTGTGCCGGTGAAATAGTCGATGGTGTAATCGCGACCGTTTTGCAGCGGCTCGCCGTTGAGAGTGATCACCTCCGAGCCTTCGATGACGTTAAATCCCAGGTTGAATTCCGAGCTGCGGTTGCGTGATTTAATCTCGATGTAGAAATTATCCGCATCCTGGTTGATATCACTCGGCGTCACTGAGTCGTAAATATTGGGAGCAGCCTTGTCACCCAAGTCTGGCTTTACCGGGGTGCTGCCCAGAATGTATCCCTCCGGATCAAACGGCCGCAAGTCAGGGAATTTCACTTCACCCCTGCGCAAATCGAGAATGTATTCGTCGATATCAATGACTCCATCCCCAGGGGGAATCCCGGATTGGTCTTTGCTGTCGAGGCCAAACACCGTGACCCATTTTTTGCCGGAAGCATCGTCGTTTTCCTGCGTCACACCGGAGGGGGGTCTGAAAAATATTCTCAGCTCGAAGCCGTCGTCGCTAATATTGGGAGCACCTAAATAATAAACGTGTCTCCATGCCAGGTTCCAGGTTCTATCTGAGGGCTGGGGATTTCGTGGCTTTATCAATTTGAAAATTCTTGTACTTGGGCCGGGTACGGTGCCGCCAAACTCCTCTGAATTGGCGCCACCGGTGCGATATTCCACCGCCAAAATGTCTTCGCTGGTTACCGCATTATTCAAACGAATGTAGCCGCGGGTGCTCTCGACAAAATAGTCGCTTTTTTCCAAACGTAGAAAATGCCCAAACTGGGAAACTCCCGGAATGGGAGAAGTGGTGTCGGCCGCGGTAACACCGCTTACTGTGCCGTCAAAGGTAGCCCACGCGCGGATCACTTGATCGGGATACAGGATCAGGTTATTCGGAGCAGCTTTGTACACTTCAATCTGATCGATGGGATTGGGAGATGCAATCGGGGTACCTTCATCAGTGTATTGTTTGTAGTTTTCCCGGTATCCAAGGTCGAGAAAGAAGTAGGTATCCTTCAAATAATTGTCGATGCGCAGCTGGTGGGAACCTTCTTCTGCTCCGCCGCTGAGGCTGATGCGCTGGCTCTCGCCCTTTTCCTGGCTGGCTATGGTGGTAACGTTCAAACTGCCCAAAACCATTTCGGACTTCAAACCGAAGAGTCCGGTGTTCTTGCCGCTGAACGTCACGTACTGGGTGCCGGGCAGCGACAACGAGATGTTGCCCGCCTCGATTTTCTGGATAACCTCGTCATCGTAGCCCTGGTAGTTGATGCGAATATTGTTTTCAAAATCAAAAGCGCGTTCGCTGTTCTGATCGACGTTCACGGTGACTTTGTCGCCGATTTTGCCGGTCACCGCAAAACTTTGCTTCTGCTGCATGTTGAATTGCGTAGAAGCGCCGCGGGTGAGGGCGGTGCGCACCTCGCTGCGGTCTTCACGGCGAATCTTGGCCTGGATGCTGATGTCCCCGGTAACGGTCAAGCCAACCGTGCCGCTGCCAAACACTTTTTGGAAGGCCTTGCCTTTGATCTTGAGCGGAATATCGAGGTTGATGCCGCCGCCGCTTTTGCTCTCTTCCTGTGACGGCGCGATATGAGAGGCCATGTACTGCTGCCGGCTCAAGGCCATCGTCTCGTTTTGCATGAATGCGCGATATTGATCGAAGGTCATAACCATGGGCGGTTGGACATCTTCTTCCAGCACAGAATAGCGCAGGATAACGAACGAATCCAACGATTCGATTTCGACGATTTCATGCACACCGCTATAAATCGTGGGACGGGCAGCAGGATAGTACCCGTGAAGAGTAAATGCAGCGGATCGGATACGATTAAAATAAGAAAAGCCGGAAACCGGAAAAGTCTCGACTTTCAAGCCGAGTGCATATGCGGGGTTGGCAACCACACTTCCCGGGCTGGCGCACACCAGCAGCGCCAGTAAACCGAGCGTAGAAATTTTAGGATTGAAACCTCTGTAGAAAAACATGCTTTGAGAGTGCAGCAATCGATTCATTTCGGCGGCGCTCTTCTGCCGCTCATATCCGAGTTCGATAATCTTTACTGAAAAAACTTATATCAAACTTATCGAGGCTGCCTCCCAATCAAATTGAAATAGGTTAATAAGAAGTGGTCGAAACTTAATGATTCTATCGTAGAATTGCAAGAAAAATTTGCTAACCTGAATAATTCACGAATCATCTGTCATTCAGGAGGAATCTTGTTAGCAAACAGCAGGTTATCCAATTAACAAGCCTCCTCCTGAGTGACACCAAAATTCTCGACACTCGACTTCAAATTATGATTTTGTGAATTATTCAAGCTAATTGTTATGCCAGAGTTTCAACTTGAAATAATAAACGCGGATATGTATATTGGTTCCAATTGTTAAGGGTCTTTCGAAACGGAATTCTACAAGAGTGATTTCAGTGTGATTTATGTTGCTGCCACGTATCTTGCCGCGTTATTTTATTAAAGAACACATTGGGCCGTTTTTTTGGGCGCTCATCACTATCAATTTGGTTTTCATTCTCAACATCCTGTATCGTGATCTTGGAAAATTTCTGAGCAAGGGCCTCGACTTCACGGTCATCCTCGAATTTCTTTTCCTCAACCTGGCGTGGATGGTTGCGCTCGCCGTGCCTATGGCTGTACTCATCGCCACCATCATGGCATTTGGCAGGCTGTCGGCGGATAACGAAATCACCGCCGTGCGCGCCAGCGGCGTCAGTCTTTACCAGATCTTGGTTCCATTGTTAATGGTTGGGGGGTTGATAACAATCGGCTTGATTATCTTCAACAATCATGTTCTGCCTGATTTCAATCACCGGGCGCGGCTGCTGGCCATGGACATCGCCCGCAAGAAACCCATGATCAACCTCGAGGCCGGGGTGATATTTACGGACATCCCGGATTATTCCATTCTGGTGCAAAGCGTCGCGGAGATCGACTCCGTATCTTATGCAAAAAATATCGTGATCGACGATCAGAATAATAACAACCTGATTAAAACCATCGTCGCCGACAGCGCCGAGTTGCGCTTCAACAGCAAAACCGGATTCCTGGAGATTTCTCTTTTTGGTGGTGAAGCTCATGAGGTCAACTTTAAAGATCCGAAAACGTTCAAGCGGGTAGTGTTTCAAAAGCAGCTCATCAAAATTGCCATGTCGGACATCATATTGAGCCGCAGCCAATCCGAGTACCGCGGCGACCGCGAAAAAAGCGCCAGCGACTTGATGAAAAGCGTGCGTGAAAACGAAGCCCGCATCGCCGAACGCAAAAAATTCATTCATCAGAAAATGCTGGAGCAACTTTCCAAATTCGACGCTCGCCGAGAATCTCCGGCCATTCTGGCCAACCTCATTACCGAGCAGCAGGACCTGCGGCGCGTCATTCGGGCGGATTTGGACATGATCAATGGTTACCAGAAATCCATCAACATCAACCTGGTGGAAGTGCACAAAAAGTATTCCATACCTGCGGCGTGCGTGGTGTTCATACTGGTGGGCGCCCCGCTGGGCATCCTCATTCACCAGCGCGGCTGGGGCGTCGCCGGCGGATTAAGCTTTCTGTTTTTTCTGCTGTACTGGGTGTGCCTGATTGGCGGCGAAATTCTCGCTGACCGGCAGATCATTACTCCGTTCTTCGCCATGTGGACTCCGAACATCATCGTGGGGGTGATAGCTATTGTGTTGGTGATCAAATCAGTAAGCGGCATTGCCGTAATTTCATGGCCCCGCAAACAATTTCTGAAAGTCAGATAGATCGATGATGCTGTCCCCAAAAAACTCTTACCGCTGTCATCCTCGCATGTTTTCGGCGGGAATCTCTCTGCAAGCTCGCACTGGATGCCCGACAAAAGCATTCGGGCATGACAAAGAAACCCAACTTTTTGGACAGTCCAGCGAAAAACCATGCGAATTTTAGACTGGTATATTTTGCGGCGCTTCGCGTTCGCACTGATTTTCTCCATCGCAGCGTTTGTGCTGATTGTGATTTTCGTGGACATGGTGGGCAACCTCGCCAAGTTCATCGACCGCGACGTCCCGAGAAACATCATCATCAAATATTATTTCGTTTATATCCCCTACATCTGGATCCTCGCCATGCCCATCGCCATGCTGCTGGCCAGCCTCTTCAGCGTCGGGCAAATGGCCCGCCAAAACGAACTGATCGCGATTAAAGCGGTGGGGGTGTCGCTTTACCGCATTCTGCTGCCATTGCTGCTGTTCAGTTCCATCATCAGCATTTTCGCTTTTGGCTTTGGTGAAAATGTCGTTCCGACCGCCAATCAAAAAAAAACCGAAATCGAGAGCACCTACCTGGAGCCAAACCGCGAACGGAGAGCAACGCAAGCGTCGAACGTTTTCTGGAGAGATAGAATTAACCGTCGGGTGTTCATCAGCCAATTCGATAACGCCACTAAGATCGCCCAGAAAGTTTCGATCCAGCAGTATCACGGCAACCAGATCGTCGAACGCCTCGACGCTCCGAAGATGCAGTGGCAGGACAGCACGTGGACGCTACTCAATGGCTACAAACGCCAATTTAATGACGACGCCGAGGAGGCGATTCCCTTCGAGATGCTTAACGATTATGGCATCGACATCACGCCGGAAAAAATTCTGCAAGCGCGAGTGCAGCCGGAAGACATGTCGTACAGCGAGCTGGCTTTTTTCATCGAGGAAGTGAAACGCAACGGCGGCAATCCCAATCGCTGGCTGGTGGATCTCTATTTCAAAACGTCGATCCCGTTTGCGAACTTCATCATGGTGCTGTTCGGCGCGCCGCTGGCCTCCAACAAAAAACGCAGCGGCGCGATCTTCGGCGTGTTGATCAGCCTGTTCATTTCCTTCATCTATTACGGATTCAACAAGTTCATTCAAACGCTGGGGCAGAGCGGCAATGTGGAGCCGCTGCTCGCCGCATGGTTGGCGAATGCAGTATTTTTAGCCGTGGGCATTTGGCTGTTGGTGGTCACCAGAAAATAATTTCCATTTTATCAATTCCAGATAAATCACGACTCGACGGGACGCGCGTAACGATTTGGGTTGACAAACTGATTTTATTTTTTAGAATTATAAAAGCATTTTGGGGAAACTAATGAACAAACTCTATTTTGGCGACTGCCTCGATGTTTTGAAACAACTGCACACCGATTACCCGCAGGGTTTCATCGATTTGATTTACATCGACCCGCCGTTTAACTCCAAACGCAATTACAACATTCTTTTTGAAGAAGTGGAGTTGAAGGATGTAAAGGCGCAGAAGCAGGCGTTTGCCGATACCTGGAGTAACATCTCATACAAAGACACGCTGGAAGAAATCAAAGAAATCGATCTCGATCTATTTCATTTGTTGGATAGCTTTGACAGGATTCGCATTTCCAAAAGCGCGGTTTCTTATTTGACGACCATGGCGATTCGCATCTGGTATATGCACAAAGTGCTGAAGCTGACGGGCAGTTTTTATCTTCACTGCGATCCTAACATGAGCCATTATTTGAAAATAATATGCGATTTAATCTTTGGGGCGAAAAACTTTAAAAATGAAATCACGTGGAAAAGGGCAAGCGCCCACAATGATCCAAACAAATACGGGAATGTGCATGACAATATCCTATTTTACAGTAAGTCAAAAAAATATACATGGAATATCCAATACACTACTTACAGTGATGAGTATATAGCAACGGAATGGAAAAAATTACCTTCTGGAAGATTCTACAAGAGTGAAAATATGTTGGACCCTCAACGTTCGATGCGCGAATATGATTTCATGGGAACAAAGGCACGGTGGCGTACAGGCCCCGAGAATATACTCAAGCTTTGGAATGCCCCTCAAACGGAAGTACCAAATAGTCATGGTAGAATTAAATTGGGAAAAAACGGAAAGCCAATAAAAAGATGTAGAATAATCTTTCTGGATGAAATGCCTGGCACGCCGCTTCAGACAGTCTGGACTGATGTTTTATCACTGAGAGGTGGAGCTAAAGAACGTCTTGGTTATCCGACTCAAAAACCCGAAGCGCTTTTAGACAGAATCATTGAGGTCAGCTCTAACAAAGGCGAGTTGATCGCCGACTTTTTCTGCGGCTGTGGCACGACGGTCGCGGTTGCGGAACGCCTTAAACGCAAATGGCTCGGCGTCGATATTTCTCATCTCGCAATTGGTCTGATTGAAAAGCGACTCTTTCATACCTACGGCAGAAAAATTAAAGGCAAATACGAAATCCACGGCGTGCCGAAAGACCTGGCTTCGGCGAAAAAATTGGCGCACGAAGAAGGAGGCCGCCTCAAATTTCAGGACTGGGTCATCGAATCGATGATCGGCGGCGTGCACAATCCTAAACGCACCGCCGACGGCGGCTGGGATGGCCATCTCACCTTTGACATGCAGGGCAAAAAAGAAATCGTTCTCATCGAAGTCAAAAGCGGAAATGTCAACGTCAAAAATCTGCGCGAGTTCATTCACGTCTTCAGCAAACAAAACGCCGCCATCGGGGTTTTTGTATGCTTTGGCGAACAGGTTACCAAGCCGATGCAATTGGAGGCGAAGGAACAGGGATACTTCAAAAAGGAATTGTTTGGCAACCGCTACGATAAAATCCAAATCATCACTATTGAAGATTTGTTAGATGGAAAAGAAATCGAGCGGCCAGTACCAATTACCACGACTTTCAAAACTGCGCAGAAATCTCTTTTTACAGAGAACGAACAGGAGGATTTGTTCGATTCGGAATCATAGAATTATTTTTTAGAAAGCGATTTTCTTAAAGAAGTCGCTTTCTTCAATTTCCTAATTTAGAACCGGAAGCCCCAGCCGAAGGTTCTGTTTACCCACGATCGAAGAAAATTCCACCGCGGCTCGCAATCGCAAAATCCCAAGGAAAAGACCGAAAAGTCGAGGCCAATACCGGCAGAGGTAAAAGTCGTTTTTGGTGTTTAAAAGCGGCGGAGCAAACGTCTGAATAAAAAAAGAAAAGCCCCATGCGCATTAAAGCAGAGAGGCTTCTCATTTCAACCGGTAACTTGGTTTGGACACTATGAGAGTAGGGGCGATTCATGAATCGCCCCTACGGAGGCGCAAAAAATCATGTTCCCATTTCCCACGATTCGAGGTATTTCTTTTGTTCCGCCGTCAACTCATCAATCTCGACGCCCATGGCCTTGAGCTTGAGTCTGGCGACCCAGTTTTCAATCTCCTGGGGAACGGTGTAAACTTTCGCGCTCAACTTGCCGGCGTTTTTGATCACGAATTCCGTGGCCAGCGCCTGGGTGGCGAAGCTCATGTCCATCACCGATGCCGGGTGTCCCTCGGCGGCGGCGAGGTTGATCAGCCGGCCTTCACCCAGCAAATTGATGCGGCGGCCATCGCGCAGCACAAACTGATCGACGTTGGCGCGAACGGCCTTTCTTTCTTCTTTTGCCAGCTTGCGCAACGCGTCAATATCGATCTCCACGTTGAAGTGCCCGGAATTGGCGACCATAGCGCCGTCTTTCATCACCTCAAAATGTTCTTTACGAATGACATTAATATCGCCGGTGAGGGTGACGAACAGATCGCCGATTTGGGCGGCGTCTTGCATGGTCATGACCCGGTAGCCGTCCATCAACGCCTCCAACGCGCGCACGGTGTTGACCTCGGTGACGATGACGTTGGCGCCCATGCCGCGCGCCCGCATCGCCACGCCTTTGCCGCACCAGCCATAGCCGGCAATCACTACGTTTTTACCCGCCATCAAAATATCGGTAGCGCGGATGATGCCGTCGATGGTGGATTGGCCGGTGCCGTAGCGGTTATCAAAGAAATTTTTGGTGACGGCATCGTTGACCGCGATGACCGGAAACTTGAGCGCGCCGTCGCGCTCCATCGCCCGCAAACGGATAACGCCGGTGGTGGTTTCTTCCATGCTGCCGATGACGGTTTTGACCATCTGCGGATAATCGGAGTGGATTTTCGAAACCAGATCGGCGCCGTCGTCCATCGTGATCACCGGCTGGTGCTCGATGGCAGCTTTGAGATGTCTGTAATAAGTGTCGTTGTCTTCGCCTTTGATGGCGTAAACCGGAATGTCATAATCTTTAACCAACGAAGCGGAAACGTCGTCCTGAGTTGACAACGGATTAGACGCGCACAGCACGAGATCCGCGCCGCCGGCTTTCAATGTCCGAGCGAGGTTGGCGGTCTCGGCGGTCACGTGCAAACACGCGGACATCTTCTTGCCCTTCAACAGCTGTTCTTTGGCAAAGCGTTCACGTACTTGCCGCAGGACCGGCATGTCGTTTTCCGCCCATTCGATGCGTTTCTTCCCTACTTCGGCTAAGTTCATGTCTTTGACGTCGTACTTCACAGAGTACCTCCTATTGGATAAAAAGAAATGAAAAAAAATGGTTATCAGTTTTCGGTGCAAAACTTATAAACCGCAAGGGACGCAAAGTCAACGCTAAGTTCGCCACGTGTGTATTTTAGCAGGATGCTGAAAAACTCGTTTTTCCGCTGTAAACTTGATGGTTCGACTTCGCTCACTATGAAAAACAGGCTCAGTTCTTCACCCCGAGCGGAGTCGAGGGGTGCAGTTTTACAGTTTTTCAGCATCCTGTTAGAGCTTGACAAAATGGTGAGGTGCAAGCAAATAGCTAAAAACGACACCGCCATTGTTTTTCTTTGCGTTCCTGGCGAATTCTTGGCGTTCATTGGGTTAAATGAAGCGTTTCGTCTTTTACCCTCTTGCCAAATCCTTCGCTTTATCCGTCTTCTCCCATGAGAAGCCCTGATCGTCCCGTCCAAAGTGGCCGTAATTCGATGTCTTGCGGTAGATCGGTTTGCGCAGATCGAGCATGGCGATGATGCCCCTGGGCGTCAATTCAAAATTTTTGCGCACCAGCTCGGAGATCTTTTCGTCGGGTATTTGGCCGGTGCTGAAGGTATCGACATTAACCGAAACCGGCTGCGCCACGCCAATGGCATAGGCCAGTTGGATTTCGCATTTGTAGGCCAGGCCTGCTGCAACAATATTTTTCGCGACATAGCGCGCCATGTATGAAGCCGAGCGATCGACCTTCGTCGGATCTTTGCCGGAAAACGCGCCACCGCCGTGACGGCTGTACCCGCCGTAAGTATCGACAATGATCTTTCGGCCGGTGAGTCCGGTATCGCCGTGGGGGCCACCGACCACGAATCGCCCCGTCGGGTTAACGTGATAAGTGATGTTATTCTCATCCAAATAGTCTTTGGGGATCACCGGCTTAATCACTTTTTCGATAACATCTTGGCGGATGGTCGCCTGGCTGACATCCGGATCGTGCTGAGTTGAAACCACGACCGTATCAACTTTCACCGGCTTACCGTCTTCATAGCGCACACTGACCTGCGATTTGCCGTCGGGACGTATATAGGGAATAGCGCCCTTCTTGCGGACTTCCGACAAGCGCCGAGTGAGCTGGTGCGCCAGCATGATCGGCAGCGGCATCAGCTCCTTAGTTTCCTTGATGGCGAAGCCGAACATCATACCCTGATCGCCGGCGCCGTCGCGATCCACTCCCATGGCGATGTCGGGCGACTGTTGCTGGACGGTGTTCAACACCGCACAGGTCAAATAATCGAAGCCATAGCTGGCATCTGTGTAGCCGATTTCTTTGATGGTGCCGCGCACGAGAGCCGGAATATCGACATAAGTCTTGGTGGTAATCTCACCGCCGACCAGCACCAGTCCGGTCGTTACATACGTTTCACAGGCGACTCGACCCGTGGGATCGTCTTCCAATATTGCATCAAGTACTGCGTCTGAAATTTGATCGGAAACTTTATCCGGGTGTCCTTCAGTAACCGATTCTGATGTAAATATCTTTGTGGGCATCTATTACTCCTTTCAACTTTTTCTGAAATGTTTAAGTACTCGTTGAGCAAATCTCAGAGAGATTTTTTTATGAAATCGATGTTGGCAATAGCCGTCGGGTCGACCCGATTCAAAATTGCCAGATAGAGACTGACCATGTCGCCCAGAAAAATCAAAGAAAACATCCGCGCCAGTAGCGACGAACCAGTGCTCGCAACCTCAATCACCTCATCGCTGTGACGTTCGAGAATTGTCTTTGTCACTTGCATTCGCTTCAGTACAGCGGGATGCATCTGTGGGTCGCGCAAATACACGGGCTGGAAAACACGGTTGACTTCTGCCAACGGTCCCCATCCCATAATTTCATTGTGATTCAACTCGGGGAAAACGTTGCTGAAGCCCAGCATTTCACTGTTTTCCTCAAGCTGACATTTCCAGCGTAGCGCCACCGGCTCGAAGTTGCCAGCCGAGGTGTAGATCAATGGAATTTTCCCATGTAGCAAGTAGGCGATTTCTTTGGCGCGATTTGAAACGACACCTGGATGATATTCTTCGGCCAGTTTTCTCAAGACTGCAATCGTCTCGCGCATGTCAGTTTCGGGATCGGCAATCAGGCGGGCGAAAAACAAAATGTATAATAGCGCCACTGTCAGGTATCCCAGCGCCGATCGCGGCGGGTAGCCACCGGGCAGGACGATAGCGGAATAACCGTCGCGGCGCGCGCGTTCCGCCAAAATCCCGCCCGCTGTAACACAAACGATGCGAGCGCCCTTTGCGCGGGCGTCATCATAAGCCGATAAGGTCTCTTCGGTATCACCGGAATAGCTGCACGCGATTACCAGAGAATTTTCATTAACATACTTGGGGAAGGAATAAAAACGATTAACCGCAAATGGAATCGTAATAATGTCAGAAAAACAGGCGCGCGCAATATAGCCGCCGATAGCCGAACCTCCCATGCCCGCGAGACAGATGTTGGAAAAATTGTCGGCCAATTTGAAAGACGTGCCGCGGGCAATCGTCACAGCATGCTCAATTTGGGAGGGAAGATGGAGAATTCGATCCAACATCCCGGAGGCATCATATTTGGCAATCTCTTCTGATACCAACTTCGGCATCATTTTCACAAAACCAGCTCCTTGAATTTCTTGCGCATAATCTTAGTCATGAAACGTTCCACTTCCGAAGCTTTGTCAAATTCTAAAACTTTGTTGGCGATGCGTACTGCTTCTGGATGAGTGACCGAACGAATGATGCGCTTGACTTCCGGCACGGCCAGCGGCGCCATGCTGAATTCATCCAGACCAAGGCCGAGCAGAATGAGTGTAGCTAAGGGATCGCCGGCCATTTCACCGCACATACCCACCCAAACGCCCTCCTGGTGGCCAGCGTTGATGACATGTTTGATCATCCGCAGAACTGCGGGATGCAAATTTTTATAAAGGTAAGCGATGCGTTCATTGCCGCGATCGACCGCCAGCAGGTACTGCACTAGATCGTTGGTGCCGATACTGAGAAAATCGACCTCTTGCGCGATCTTGTCAGCCAGCAACGCTGCCGATGGCACTTCAATCATCACACCAATTTCGATGCTGTTGTCGTAGGGGCGTTTCTGCTTGCGCAGCTCTTCTTTGGCTTTTTCCAATTCTTGCTTGCACTCCAGCACCTCATCGAACCCGGAGATCATCGGAAACAAAACCTTGACGTTGCCCTCGGCGCTCACCCGCAAAATCGCACGCAATTGCTCCCGAAAAACCTCTTTGCGCTGCAGCGAGATTCGAATTGCGCGCCAACCTAAAAATGGGTTTTCCTCCGGCGGTATCAAAATCGACTGCGGCAGTTTATCGCCGCCTAAATCCATGGTGCGAATGATCACTGAATCCGGCGCAATGCTGGTGACGATCTTGCGATATTCCTGGTATTGTTCTTCTTCGGAAGGGAGATCTGCGCGCGCCAGAAACAGGTAGTCTGTGCGGTACAAACCGACTCCCCTGGCGCCGTGGGAGAGGGTGGTTTCTACTTCATCCGAAAATTCGAGATTGGCTGAAATCTCGATTTCTTTGCCGTCGAGAGTTACGCACGGCAGGTCACGCACTTCGGAGATCTGGCGCTCCGCTTCGTAATGCTTTTCCTGAAGATGCCGGTAATAATCGAGGGTTTTTTCATCTGGATCTATGAGCACCTTACCCTCGTTGCCATCGATGATAATGCGATCACCCTCCCGAACCAGTGACGAGATACCGCGCAGGCCAACAACCGCCGGCACGTGCATGGAACGCGACATGATGGCGACGTGGGAGGTCTTGCCTCCGAGGTCAGTCGCGAAGCCCAGCACCTTGCGGCGATCCAGCATCACTGTATCGGATGGAGTCAGATCGCGCGCAACGATGATCGCCGAGCCTTCGAGCTTGTTGAGATGATCGGTGCGGTCGCCTTGAATGTGCCGAATTACCCTGCGCTTCACGTCCTTCAAATCAGATATACGACTTTGAAAATATTCGACGGAGCTTTCATCGAGGGTGTTTTGGTATTTTTCAATGGTGTCGTAAAAAGCGAAGTCAGCGGTTTTGCGTTCACGGGTGATGCTGCGAATGGTCTCTTCGATGACGACGCTATCCTCGAGAATCAACTGGTGGACATCAAAGATTTTGGCGCTGGCCTGCCCGATTCGACGAGCGACTTTGCTTTGCAGGGATTTCAGCTCGCTCTTCGCTTTTGTGATCGCCTTTTGAAATTTATCGATTTCCGCTTCTATACCGGATTGCTCAACGTAGGAGCGGTTGATCTTGACCGACTCGCCTTCCAGCAAAAAGACTTTGGAAATGGAAATGCCGGGCGCTGCGCCGACCCCCTTCAAAACATATCTATCTTGTTTGGTCTTAGCCATTTTAATTTGATCACTCTTCGTCGAATTTGCGGTCAATTAAATCGATTAATGCTTGAATGGCCTCCGACTCATCCTGGCCATTCACGGTCAGGGTCAACATGCTTCCCTGCTCGGCAGCCAACATCATCACGCCCATGATGCTTTTGCCGTTCACTTCGTGCTCATTGCGACTCACAAAAACATCGGCTGCGAACTTAGAAGCCGTTTTCACAAACTGCGCTGCTGGTCGCGCGTGTAATCCTAATTTATTTTTTATCTCAACCTGGCGTTGAATCATGATGCAATCGTTTCAAGATTACGAGAGTGGTTCCGGCGGCAAAAACATTCAATTACAAATATCGGACACCCTAAACAAATCAATAGTCACTTGCGCAAGTATTATAGGATGAAACCCGCTGCCACTGCCATCATCAATAGTATCGCCAGCGCGTAGGGTACGGGTATTTTCCATTTAATAAAAACGAACATGAAAATCAACCCACAAATGAACGCCGTAGCTTCCGGCAGCCCACCGACAGTTTTTGGGGAAGCAAGTAAGCCCACGATCAAAAGTCCGCACAAAAAACTGCCGAGGTTGTTCAAGAATTTGATGATTGAGTGGAATATAGCCAACGGCAAAGTTTTGACGATCTCAAATCCTTCGCGGTAGCCGACGACCAGGCCATGAATGCGTACCCAAAAATGCAGGACATTGAACAGCAACAAAAAAACCGCCAACGCCAGAGTCAAATTGTAAAGAGCCAAAAGCATTCCCACTATAACCGAGACCGGCTTGAGACTCCGCCAAAACAACGAATCGCCCACTGCACCGAGGGAACGGCTCAAATGGAGTTTCACTTCCTCGCTTTCTTTGGCTAAACCTTGTTCTTCCAGCCTCAGGCTAGCGCCCAAAATATAACTTACGAAATAGGGATGCGTATTGAAAAACCCTGAATGGCGGCGCAGGAAATCCACCCGCTGCGATACAGTCGGAAAGAGCTTTTTGATAAACGGCGCGGCGCTAAAACAAAACCCGAGGCTCAACATTCGCTCGTGGTTCCAGGTGGCTTGCATAAAAAGAGATCGAAACAAAACTCTCGTAAGAGATAGCACGTTATGGTTGGCCAAATGGTTAACCAAGGTAATTAAAGGTAATTATAAACTAAGTAAACGACGCCGATGCCGGCTCCGATGAGGGCGTGGAGTACAGTTTCCCGTTTCAAAAAAAGATAAAGAACCGCGCCGGCGCCGGCACCTAAAAGCAACGGCTCGATCAAACCGCCATTGAATTTGAGCCCGGAAGAAAGTGGGGCGAGAAGACCCCAGACTACGACGCCCAACATCGCTAGCATCCCCGAAACAATCACCCCAAACAAAAATGCCAGCAGCGCTCCAACGTACTGGTAACGGGTAATAGCGGCAAGGCTGCCGTTTTCGGCAGCAGCATCCGCGCGATGTGCAATCCAGAGATTCACGCAGCGCAATCCATCCTGCAATGGAATGGCGCCCCTACTAATAAGGACGCCAAAAAATAGCGCAAACGCCAGCAGCAGTTTATTGGGATCGCTGGCGGCGAGCTGCGCAGCCAATCCCGCCGCGACATACGCCCCCAAGTTTCCCATAGCGACTTTCGTGCCGCCCACCGGAATTTCCACCAAATAGGGCAACTGCAAAATCATGCCAACTGTCAAACCAAGCGCCCAATTTCCAAATATGGCGCCGGCCGCCGTGCTGGCCACCAACGGCTGTGAAATCATGAACTGGCCGACGGCGTCCGTGTCCATGTAAACCAAACCGCCGACGAAACAATAAAGAATAAAATCGATATTCATGTGAACCATCAAGAGCGTCGGCTTGAGATAAACTCTAAAAACTTGTTAAGCCCATTCTTTGCATCAGAGGCAGGTAGGCGCTGCAGATGCTCATTCGCGGATTTTAGGTAATGCTGAATGACCCGCTGTGCTTCGGCGAGCGAGCCGCACTGCTCGAACAGCTCTTTCACCAGCAGAATGTCATTTTTTTCGATGGCCGGTTTCGCAAAAATTTCATCCAAACGCTGCCGCGACGACACCCGCCCTTGCGTGAATGCGTGAATAGAAAGATAAGTTTGCTTCTTGCGCATGACGTCGCTGCCATAGGTTTTGCCGATGACTTCCTGCGCGGAGGTGATGTCCAGCAGGTCATCCTGAATTTGAAACGCCAGCCCAAGATTGGTGGCAAACTCACCAAGGGCTTCGATCTCCGCCGGCTGCCCGTTGCCAATGATTCCACCGAGGCGCGCCGACAGGTTGAGCAGGCTGGCAGTTTTTTTACGAATCATGATGAGGTATTCGTCCAACGAAACGTCGCGGCGGCTTTCGAACTCGCGATCCAGCGCCTGGCCCTCGCAGATTTCAATGATGCCATCGGTGAAAATCTGGGCGATTTCCGCAATGCGCGGCGAGCGCGTGCGGAATAGGTATTGGTACGCAAATGCCAGCAATCCATCGCCCGCCAGCAAGGCCACATCGACGTCCCATTTTTTGTGAACGGTCGGACGGCCGCGGCGGGTGTCGTCGTTGTCCATGATGTCGTCGTGAACCAGTGTGAAATTGTGCAGCAGCTCCACCGCAACCGCGGCATCTAAACATGATTCCAATTTGCCATTGACCGCCTGGCATGACAAGATCAGCAGCACCGGCCGAATGCGCTTGCCACCGCCTTCGAGAACGTAGCCCATCGGGTCGTAAAGAGTAGCCGGAGTCTGATGGACGAACACCTGTTGCAGACGCTCGTTGATGAGATTTGGCAGGTGATCCAACTGGGAATTCCTTCTTAGTCAATTAATTTCTTAGCGCTTAGGTTGCGGCAAAAATCGAAGTCGAAAATAGAGATTTCTGATTTTAGAATCAAGCAAAAGTTTAGGAGATAATTTTCCCTTGCCAGTTGTGCCCTGTTTTCCTATATTGCCGTTGTCAAATTAGCCACTCAATAATATGTATTCCCGCGAAGAAACATTAGAAATCCTAAAAGAAAAATTCGAAATCGATAAAGCTTATAAGCTGCTGGATTATTTCGAATCACGAGTCCGCACGGATGTGGCTACGCAAAAAGATATCTACGAATTGAAGCTTGAGGTTGAAAAGGTTCGGGCAGAATTACGAACAGAGATTGAGAAAATGCGTGCGGATATGCTTAAATGGAACTTTGGTTTTTGGCTCAGCCAAGTAGTGCTGTTGACTGGAATCTTGTTTAAGCTTTTCAGTTAATCCTCTTTATTCATACCGCAGCGCCGTAATGGGATGGAGCCGCGCCGCTTTTGCCGCCGGATAAATTCCGAAGAAAATTCCCACCAGCGAAACGAAACCCAACCCTAAAAATATCGACCACACCGGCACTGCCGCCGGCAGGGAAGTGAAGGTGCTAACCAGTTTGCCAACGCCAAAACCCAGCACCACGCCAATCAATCCGCCGATCTCACAGATCACAATCGTCTCCACCAGAAACTGCTTCAGGATATCGCGCCGGCGGGCGCCCACCGCTTTGCGGATGCCGATCTCGCGGGTGCGCTCGGTAACTGAAACCAGCATGATGTTCATCACGCCGATGCCGCCCACCAGCAGAGAGATTAAACACATACCAATTGCTGCTGCGAAAATAATGTTAGTGAGGTTACGCCAGGTCTCCATCAAAGAATCTTTGGTGAGTACTTCGAAGTCATTGGGTTCGCCAGGCGCCACCCCGCGATTGACCCGTAAAATAGCGGTGACCTCGTCCATGGCTTCCTGCAAAAGCTCGGGATTGCTAGCTTTGACGGCGATGCCTAACGAACGTTTATCGCCGTAAATCTTCTCAAACGCGGAGATGGGAATCAACGCAATCATGTCGCGGTTTTGGCCGAAAAACGTGCCCTTTTCTTCAAACTCGCCTATCACGGTGAAGCGTCGGCCATCGATCAGCACCTCTTTGTCCACAGCCGTTTCAAAGGGAAACAGCTTTTCAACGATGTCGAGGCCCAGCACGCACACCTCGCGTTTCTGCTCGATATCGAATTCGGAAATGAACCGGCCCTCTTCAACAAAAAAGCCGTTAGTGGATTGCCAGGCCTCAGTCCCTCCAATCAAAAAGATATTGGGATTGGTCTTGTTGTGCCCGTAACGGACAGAAGTTCCAAATCTGAAATCCTCTGGCGCAACTAAGTTAACCAGCGTCGTAAATTTCTCGATGGCGCGTACGTCGTCCATGGTGATGTTTTTGCGGTTGCGGTACTTGGAGACATCGAACGTCACTGCCGGATATTTTTGAACATAAAAAGTATTGCCGCCAATGACGGACAACTCGCGATTGACGTTGTTATTCAACCCCTGAATGAACGTCTGCATGGAGATCACCGTGAGCACACCGATCACAATTCCAAGAGTCGTGAGAATCGACCGCAGCTTGTTCGCGCGAATGGCGTTGAGGGCGAGCAGGATGGTTTGTTTGAAGTCCATTTGACGTTTTAGCGACGAAAAATTCTTAATCATCAATAGAGCATAGCGCAAAGTGCATGGCGCAAAGCAGAAACGTGTCTTTAGCTGAAGGCTGACGGCTGATTGCTGACAGCTTCATTCGTAACGCAGCGCCTCAATGGGATCGAGACGCGCGGCTTTGTAGGCCGGATAAATTCCAAAAAAGATTCCCACCAGAGAAGAAAACATCAACGCAACGAAAACGGCCGACACTGTAATGTTCGCTGGAATCGGTGAAACCGCTTCGATGATTTTAGCCAACGCAAATCCGACTACCAATCCGATGATTCCACCCACCGCGCTGATCACCACCGCTTCAATGAGAAACTGCCGCAGCACATCGCGGCGGCGCGCACCAATGGCCTTGCGGACACCAATTTCGCGAGTGCGCTCGGTGACGGCCACCAGCATGATGTTCATGATTCCGATGCCGCCAACCAGTAACGAAATAGCGCCAATGCCAGTGGCAACCGCGTACAGCCCGGCGGTCAGGCTGTTATATAAATTCGTGAGCACATCCTGCTGGTTGATGGCAAAATCGTCTTCGGCGCCGGCGGGGACTTTTCGAACCCGGCGCAAAATTCCGCGCAGCTCATCTTTGGCCTGCTCGATAATACTGGCGTCGGCAACCCGCACGCGAATCATCAGCGAGCGGCGTGTACCGAAAACTTTATAAAAAGCGCCAATGGGGATGTACACATTAGCGTCTAAATTCTCACCCAAGATTTGTCCGCGTTTTTCCAGCACTCCTACCACATAAAAAGGAAAGCCGCCGACAAAAATTTTCTTGTTCAGAGGGTCCGCAAATTTAAAGAGCTTCTCCGCAATATCCCAACCCACAACACAAACGTTGCGGCGGTGTTCCACTTCGTAAGCCGTCATAAATCGGCCATATTCCGGATAGCAGTTCGCAACGTCTTTGTACTGATCGCTGGTACCATTGACATGTACGCCGTTCAGCGTATTGTTTCCATATTCCACGGTCCGGTTGGCAAAGGCCAACGGCGCCAACGCCCGCACCAGCGTGGCATGTTCCGTAATGGCATCGACCTCCTTCATGGTGATGTCTTTACGGTTGCGATATTTGAAAAATTCCATGCCCACGGTCCACGGGATTTTCGTGATATAAAGACTATCGGAGCCGAGGTTGGAAATTTGCTCAGAGAAAGCGCTATCGAGGCCGTTGATGACGGTCAGAATAGTGATGACGGTGGCGACGCCGATCATGATGCCGAGGGTGGTGAGAATCGTGCGCAGTTTATTGGCGCGTAGCGAGCTGAACGCCATCACGATGCTTTCCCAATCCCAAAGAGCGCGCAGAAATCTCAAAATGCGATTGAGCAGTCTAAATTTCAATTTTGCACTTTTCAATTTTCATTTTGCATTATATATCACTAAGTACTCCATTTCAAATTAATTGTAGGGTTCGGTTGCCTTCATGGCGAGCGGGGTCGAACCATGAAGCTTCACCCTTCGACTTCGCTCAGGGTGAAGAAACCTTACACCTATTTGTGAAATGGAGTACTAAGAAAAAAGACCCCATCCTAACCTTCCCCTAAAACAGGAGAAGGAATTTCCTTTCATCGATGCGTGCCATTACGCTTGGAAACTTCATCGCTTTCGATCAAACCGTCGCGCAAACGAATGATACGATTGGCGTGTTCGGCAATGTACTCTTCGTGGGTTACCAAAATGATGGTGTTTCCCTGCTCGTGCAAGCTCCTGAAGATCTCCATAATTTCTTCGCCGGTCTTGGTATCGAGGTTGCCAGTCGGCTCATCCGCCAATATAATTGAAGGGTTGTTGATCAGAGCTCGGGCAATCGCCACGCGCTGGCGCTGACCTCCGGAAAGCTCGTTGGGTTTGTGGTGAATGCGGTCTCCAAGTCCAACGCGTTCAAGCTCTTCCTTGGCCATTTGTTTGCGGGCGGTAGAGGATACACCGCTATAAATCAATGGCAGTTCGACGTTGTGCAACGCGGAGGCGCGGGGCAGCAGATTGAACGTTTGAAACACGAAGCCAATTCTCTTGTTGCGAATCGTTGCCAGATCATCGTCGTCCATGTTGCTGACGTCTTCGCCGCCAAAATGATAGCTGCCCTCAGTTGGTGTGTCGAGGCAGCCTAAGATGTTCATCAACGTAGATTTGCCGGAGCCTGAAGGCCCCATGATCGCCACGTATTCGTTGGCATCTATCCCGACGTCCACGCCGCCTAAAGCAGGAACATCGACCAAGCCCAACGTATAAATTTTTTTCAGATTTTTTATGTCGATTAACATGCCATTCGATCTCCTCTTGCCGAAAATGCTTCACGCTCAAACTCGAATCCACAGGCGTTTTCTATTATTGATTTTCTTCCTCGCTATTTTCGCCGCTCACTTTTCTGCCAAATTTTTTCACTTTATTATTGATCTTAACCTTGCTGCCGTCTTTCAACAAGTTCGTCAGGGCGCGAAAGCTGCCGGTTACAACCTCCTCCGGGCCTTCCAAACCAAGCACGATTTCAACGCTCTTTTCGCTGCTAATACCGGTATCGACCGGCCGCATCTCGGCCTTGCCGTCCTTCACCACAAAAACCACCTGCACCATTTTGTCTTTATCGGCCTCAGCTTTCTTATCGTTTTCCGCAGCGCCATCAGCATTGCCGCCGCCCCACAACTCGGCGTTTTCATCGCGGGTTGCGCCTTTTTTGCGGCGCCAGGTCTTCTTGTTGAATTCACCAACCGAGCTGGTGGTGTCGCTGGGCTCGCGCATGGTGATAGCCTGAATGGGAACATACAAGACGCCTTTGTGGGTTTCGGTTTTGATGTCCACAGTGGCTGACATGCCGGGGCGCAGTTTTTCGACGTTGCTTATAATAGAGATCTTCACGTCGAAGTTGGTGACTTCCTCCTGCGTACCGAGCCCGCGCGTAGTGGCGGTATGGGCAATTTCACTGACCACTCCACGAAATTTTTCGTCGGGCAAAGCATCGACTTCGATATCCGCACTGTCACTCAACGCCACCAGCACCACGTCATTTTCATCGATCTCGGCCACCATCTCCATGCGGGTGAGATCGGCGACGGTCATGATCACGTCTGCCTGAAATTGCGAGCCGAGCGCAATCTCCCCCTCCTCTTTATCCAACTTTGCCACCGTGCCGTCGATGGGAGAAGTGAGCTGGGTCTTGGACAAATCGTCGCGCGCTTGTTTCAGCATCGCTTCGGCCTGATCCACGCTGCTTTCTGCCAGTTCATAATTCGCTTCCACCGCTTCGATCTCGGCTTCGGAGTACAACTTTTGTGAGAATAGATTTTTTGCACGCGTAAGCTCGCTCTTGGCTTTCTTGAGATTAGCCTGCGCCGATTTCAGATCGGATTTGGCGCGCTCGAAAGCGGCTTCGTAACGATTGCGATCCAGTTCGACCAGTAACTGGCCGCTGGCGACGTGATCGCCTTCTTGCACGTGCAGCCGCTTGATCTCCGCACTCACGAACGCCGAGATTTTCACCTCTTTCTCCGGCTCAATTTTACCGGAACCCGAAACCAACTGGGTGACATCGCCGCGGGCAACTTTGGTGGTTTGCACTTCAATAACATCGCCGCGCGCCTTTTTGATATTGAAAAAAACAAAAACTGCGATCACAACCACCGCGCCGGCGGCAATCAACAACTTCGCTTTCTTTGACATGATTACCCTCTCTCCTGAATTTAAAAGAATCGATTCCATCCTGCCAAAGATGGATCAACTCCCCTTACTTAACCTCTTCGATAGTACCCATCGCCGCCTGCAATTGCGCCTGGGCAATTAACGCATCGTACCTGACATTAACTAAATTGACGCGGGCGCGGGTCAAAGAAACCTGAGCATCGGTCACTTCCAACTGCGTGCCAGCGCCGACGCGATAGCGCTCCTGTGCCAAACGATTGTCTTCCTCAGCGGAGCGCAAATTTCTCTCATTTATCACGGTGATTTCCTGATAAGCCTTAAGGTTCAAATAGGCTTGCTTGACTTGGAGACGAAGCGTACGTTGGCGATTGAGATGACTTTCCTGTGCAATTGAATAATTGGCCGTTTGACGGCTGACTTCCGCGTGGTCGGAAAATCCGTTAAAAATATTGAAGTCAAGACTGGCGCCGACACCGACGAAATAATTCTCCCCGAAGTTTCCATAGACCCGGCTAAATTGTTCGTTGTCTCGGGAGTACTGTGCACTCACTCCGATAGCTGGTAAAAAGCGCGCTTTAGCGGATTTTCTGCCATGCTCGGCGCTTTTCATCGCATATTCAAAGCGTTTGAGATCCGGGTTGTTTTGCTCGGCGGTGGCAATGGCATCCTGCAAAGTGAAGGTCGGGGGTTCCGCGGAAATTCCGACTTCTGCTATGTCAATTGGCTCTTCCGGATCCCGTCCCAGCACCACGTTCAGATTCCCTTCTGCGATCAAAACCGCGTTCCGTTGATTGATGAGGCTGACCTCATCGGTGCCCAAAATCACCTCCTGACGATACACATCGATCAGGGCGACCGAGCCGATCTCGTACATGCTCTGGGTCCGGCGCAATTGTTCTTTGCTGCGCTCGACCGCCTCTTGAAATTCCTGCTCAAGCTTAACGGCTTTCAATAGCTCAAGGTAACGCTGATTGACCGTCGCATAAACGGCTTGCCTGGCTGAGGACAGATTTTGGGAGAAAGCTTCGAACCCGGCCTTCGCCTGCTTGATGGTTTGGATGCTGCGGCCAAAATCCCACAGAGTCTGATTGTAATTTATGGAAAACGCATGGTTATTGAACGTCTGGGTTGGCGACGTGCTCTCCACACGCTGCACGACTTGCTGCCCGGTTTGCAGGTCTATGAGAGGAACAGAAATCGTGACTGGCTGATTATTTACGTCAACCAGCGTCACAGGGGTTACCTGTGCGATATTGCGCAAATTTGTGCTCGCCCCATCCGTGGATCGATTCATTTGGAAGTTGCTGCCGATTCGCGGCAAGATCGTTGAGTATGAAGCCATGACGTCAGCGCCCGAGCGGTCAACCTGGTAAGCAGCATTCTTAAAGTCGGAATTGTTTTTAAGAGCAATTTCGATGCACTTCTGCAAGGTGAGCGCCTTGCCGTTTTGGGCAAACGACGAGCCGAAACTCAACGTCAAAGTCATAGCCAGACTTGCTGCAAACTTAAAAGACTTCATAGCGAAACTCCTTAAACTAAGATTATGAAAATAACCCGGAAAGCGCCGAAGCAACTACCGCGTAGATTGCATATACCACTGCGACAACTGTAACCATTTTCTGTGTTTTCATTTTGTAAATCACCGCCAGTCCGATGCCATAGACAACAATCCACCAGAAATAAACAATGTCAATTCGAGAAAGCAGCTGATAAACGAAGGTCTTTCTTTGATCGTCCGAAAGAAAAGTCGCCAGTGAAAAATTGACCTGCATGGTCTCCTTTGCCAACACCAGGGGTAAAACAATGAGCGCATACAATGTCAGAATAAGCCATGACCATGTTGTTACACTGAACACTTTCTTGAATGTGGCAGCGCCGCCGAGAACCACATTGCCAACAAACAAGAAAACCCCCGCAACAATGATCAAGACTACGACCGGGCCAACCACCGCGAAAATGGGCACGGTATATTTCATCACCTTTTCGGTCGTGTCGAGCGCCTGGGCAATTTGATCGCTATCCATGCCCTTTTCCATCATACCTTCTTCTTGCTGGGTGAGTGTTTCATTGGTAATGATATCGCCGGCCACAAAAACAAAGATTAAATTAACGGCTGCCACGATAATGAGGGGCACTAACCAAGAGGGTTTTGCGTCGATGCTGGCAAATGTCTTGGCGGGTGAAGTAAAAACGCCGATAATCTTTTGCAGAAAGCCAGATTCTTCGCCAACCATGGGTTTTACGCCCACACTTTCAGTATTCATGATCCTCTCCTCCATCCTAAAAGTTTTTTTATTCGGTTGGACACCGATTAGCCGCGAGTAAGAAACGGACATTGCGTCTAAAAAGTTTCGGTGAATGTTCTTTGCCGGGTTGCCAGCTAAGCTTGAAAGGAATATAATAAATGGACACGATGTTTTCAACCTCTAATCATGCAACATGATTCCGCGATTCGACCCGTGAAAATGACCTTGACTTTGAAACAATTTATTGTAAATTCTCTCTCTACCATCGAGTAATCCAGCCTTCGGGGAAATTTAATTTGTTATCCAAAAAGTTTATCATCATGCGCAGAAAACTCAAAGGTTACTTCATGCTGTTTCGTATCCTGCCGGTTATGGTATGGTCGTTCACCGGCACCTTCGTCGGGACATCTTTGGCCATCTTAGATGGCTACGAAATAAAATGGCTGCTCTTTTTGTTGGTACTGACAATTTCTTCTTTAACACAGGGCTATCCAACGCACATCATCAACGAAATTTTTGACTGGAAAAGCGGCGCCGACAGCCGCGAGCTGCACGACAAAAAATCCGGCGGCAGCAAAGTGCTGCAAGCCCGCTTGCTTTCTATCGGCGATTTGTGGAAAGCGTTTTTCGTAACCAACCTCGGCTTGCTGATTCTGCTGACGGGGTGCGTCGCCCTGATCAACTCCAGCATCGTTTTTTATTTCATGGTGCCGGGTTACTTGAGCGGCCTGCTCTATTCGTTGCCGCCGTTCCGGTTTTCTTACCGGCCCTTTTTGGGCGATTGGTTGGGCGGCTTCGCGGGCATGTTTTTGCTGGTGCTGGGGAGTTACTATGCGCAATCGTTGGCTGTCAACGCTGTGGCGCTGCTCACGGCATCGGGGATCGGGTTAATCTATATTGGCATCATGATCTTTTTTCATTACGTGGATATCGAAAACGACCGGCTGGCAACGCCTCCCAAAAACACCACGGTGGTCTTCCTCGGGCTCGACGGCAGCCGGCGATATGTGTATGCATGTTTGGCGGCATCAACCGCTGTTTTTTTGTTCACTTCGATTACCTTTCAACTCTATTTGATGCCATTTGTCGCGCTCAGCGTCATTCTTCTATTCAGTCACCGCAACAGCGACCTCAAGAACAATCTTTCGGTCATCAAATGGGGGAAGGTCATCACCTGGGCAACCATTGGCTGTGGATTAGGATTCGCGGCAGCAGTTCAGCCGATTATGCTGTTTATGGCAATTCCAATTGCCATCGGCTTCTGGTCGCACAAAAAGTTTGGCAAATTGACCGGCATCCGCTAAACAATCCAGAGCGAATATCAGAATCATCAAAAATTGCAGGAGGAAAGAATGATCTCAAAGTTGCCTCGAACAGCATTTGGTTTGGTGATTGGGTTGGTCGCAACGTTTGAACTTTACGGTCAAACCACCTTTTCACCGAGCAAGGACAACACGCTTATCCAGAATACAACGGGAGCCCTCAGCAATGGCGCAAATCCATCCTTTTTTGTTGGGAGAACCAACAGCGCGGGAGCTCGCAGGGGATTGCTCGCTTTTGACCTGTCCTCCATTCAACCGGGATCCACAGTCACCAGCGTCACGCTGAAGCTAAACATGACAAGAAGCATGGTGGGAGCCCAAAACATTGCCCTGCGTCGTGTCTCGGCGGATTGGGGCGAGGGGACTTCAAGCGATCTTAGCGGCGGAGGTGGAGGCGGCTCGTCATCTACCCCGGGCGATGCTACCTGGATTCATCGGTTTTTCAACACAACGATGTGGAGCACCGCCGGCGGAGATTTTTCTTCAACAGTTAGCGCTAGTCTTTCTGTAAATAATATTGGGGCATATACGTGGGAATCAACTCCCGAGATGGTGGCCGACGTCCAGGGATGGGTCAACGATCCCTCCACAAATTTTGGTTGGATTTTGATTGGTAATGAAACGACTCGCAGCACCAAACAATTCGCCTCGCGGCAAAACTCAAACGCCGCCAACCGGCCGGTTTTGACTGTCACTTTCATACCGCCCACCAGTGTGGAAGACGACCCGGGTTTGCCGACCCAATTCAACTTAGCGCAAAACTATCCCAATCCTTTCAATCCGAGTACGATTATCAACTACAGCGTTCCCAGTTCAACTAATTCGGTGAATGTCGTTTTGGAGGTATTCAACCTGCTGGGACAAAAGGTGCGAACGCTGGTGAACGAGCCAAAGCCTAGCGGTTCGCATGGCGTGCAATGGGATGGCAAAAACGATGCGGGCGAATTGCTGGCCAGCGGGGTGTACGTGTATCGACTGCGCGCCGGCGATTTTGTGGCTTCGAAAAAAATGGCCTTCGTCAGATAGAATCGAAAATTTGAAAGAGGAATCATGAAAACGAGGTATCCCGTTATCATATTTGTACTCAACCTCCTGACAATAGACCTGTTATATTCTCAGACTGAGCTAACCTTCACCAGCAGCAAAGATAACACACTAATCGAGCCGCAGCCAAGCGATGAAATTGCCAGCAATGGTATCGGCCCTAATTTTTTTGTGGGTCGCACAACGCCCAACGCTGGCAATACTTTGCGCAGAGGTGTGATCGCCTTCGACCTCACCAGCATCCCGAGCGTCGCCGTCGTGCAAAACGTGACGCTAACCCTTAACATGTCAATGACAAACCCGGGCGTCACAACTGTCCATCTGCATCGCCTACTGGCGGATTGGGGAGAAGGCGGCTCCTTCAGCACCGGCGGCGCAGGCGCCGATGCCGAATCCGGTGATGCCACCTGGTTTCACCGTTTTTTCGATACCGATTTTTGGACATCGCAGGGAGGAGACTTCGTCTCGACCGAGAGCGCCAATCAGCAGATTGGCAACAACGGATTTTATACCTGGGGCCCGACGGCGCAAATGATCGCTGATGTGCAGGAATGGGTCAACAATGCAGCGCAGAATTTCGGCTGGATATTGATTGGAGAAGAGGAAGTTCCGATGAGCGCCAAACGATTCGACACCCATGAACACATGAATGTGAATGTCCGGCCAGTCCTAACTGTCACCTTCCTGCCAACCGCCGTGGACGATGACCGCGAAAACTTGCCCACGTGGTTCCGCTTGGCACAAAACTTCCCTAATCCCTTCAACCCCAACACCGTGATTCATTACACGCTGCCACAAAACACTCTGGCCACGTTGGAAATCTTCAACATCGTTGGAGAAAAAGTACGGACGCTGGTTAATGCCCGGAATTCTGCCGGAACTAACACCGCCCAGTGGGACGGCAGAAACGATTCCGGAGAAATTTTACCAAGCGGCGTCTACCTTTACCGTTTGTTGGCCGGTACCAGCATTCAAATCCGCAAAATGCTATTAGTGCGATAAAATTGCAGCTTGACAATTATTGTTATTTTATTACCTTCATTGGTCAGACGAGGAGTTTAAATCGGCGAGCTGCGTGATCGTATTTTTCTAAGAAGTTTTACAATCGAGGAGGAAGACCGATGAAATCGAGAACAATAATTTTAAGTTTATGCAGTGTAATACTGTTGTTTTTCTGGCAATGCACCACCAACCCCACCGAACCGGATGGTCCCGCAGCGAATGAAATCTGGTTTCAGAGTGGCGCTGTTACACCAAAGACTTTGACCGTAAGTCGTGGCACCACAGTGGAGTGGCTTAACATGAGCAACGAAACCCATGGAGTTGACAGCGGCGCCCCCATGAACCCGGCTGGCCTTTTCACGTCTGGAAACTTAACGCCAGGAGACCCCGCATTTCCGCACACATTTAATTCTGTGGGATCATTCAACTACTTTTGCCTCATTCACCAAAACCGCAGTGCAGAACAAGGCGCCGTAGTCGTTACCCCGTAGTCTCCTTCAGAAACTCTTCGAAAATCTCTCTCGACCCCTCGGTTTTTCAACAGGAATAAAATTAAAAATTCTCTGTATCTATCTTGATAAATTCCCAGAAAAAAATATGTAACTTTATGTTAAGCCCTTGCGTACTTTGGTTCGTTAGTGTTCATTTCCGCAGATTACCTTTAATGAGTTGTCAACAAACATTACCAAAAGTTGTAACCAACAGGAGTAGTTCATGAGAGGTAAAGTTTATGCAAAAAGCCGACAGCGATTCGTAATGTATATTCCCAACAACCTCCGCGAAGAAATAGAAGTCTGGGTGAACAAAATGGGAATCACGATGGCTGAATTTGGACGCGACGCGTTTGAATCCTACTTGAGCGACAAACGACGTGAAGAGCGCAATGAACAGCTTGCCGAAACCTGCAAGATTTTTGAAGACGGGAACGAGCTTCTGTTAAAGGACTGGGCGGTGGTTGAAAACGAGAACTGGCCCGCATGATCTCCTTCAAGCATGGCGATATAGTCTCGGTCAATCTCGATGGTGTAAAACAGAAATCTCCTGCCCGCTACGCTGTCGTCATCTCCACGGATGTTATTAACGAAAACCTCCAAACGGTTATCGTCTGCCCGTTGATTGAAGCTAAGCAGGTTGCCAAATCGCGGATCGGCGCCACATTGATTCCCAAAGAGGTGATTGGCATGGAGGAAAATTGCCTGGCTTTCTCGCTCCAGCTCAAATCCGTTGCCAAAGAGCGCATTCAAAAACGAATCAGCTCGCTGCCCGAGGATTACATGCAGCAAATCAAAGAAAGCATCCAGGCAGTTTTAGAATTGGATTGATGCGTTCCTTTTTGCCCCCGTCCCTCCTTTTATGCGCTCTTCTTCTTTGCGCCACTTTGATTTTTTCCACTTGTCTCTTAGCACAAATCTCCGCCGCCGACTTCATTGCTCACGGCAACCAGTTAGCCCGCGCGTTTGACAACCGCGGCGCGCTGCAATCCTACCTTAAAGCTCACGCTGCTGACACCACCAACTGCACCGCCCTTTGGAAAATCGCCGATGCCTACATTAACGTTGGCGAAGAATCGGATAAGACCACCCAGCGACAGTACTACTACACCGCCGAAAAATGGGCGCTCAAAGCGGTCGCGCAATGCCCGGATACTGCCAATTCACATTTTTTTGTGGCAGTCACTTCCGGATTGCTGGCTCTCCACGAGGGTGGAAAACAAAAAGTCGCACGTTCGAAAATTGTCAAGGCCGAGGGCGAGAAAACTCTCCAGATAAATCCCAACCATCACGGCGGGTATCATGTGCTGGGACGTTGGCATCGTGAGCTGGCCAACTTGAGCTGGGTGTTGAAAGCCGCGGCGAAAATTATTTATGGCGGCGTGCCGCCCGGCGCCAGTAATGAAGCATCCGTTGCCAACTTTAAAACGGCTATCGAGATCAGTCCGGAGTGGATCAACCATCACAAAGAATTGGGACTGACTTACATGGAAATGAAAGAATGGAAATTGGCGGCTGAACAATTTCAAATTGTGCTGGATTTGCCAATCCACGACCATCAAGATGATTGGCACAAAAAAGAATGCCGCAAGTTACTGGAGCAGGTTATCAAAAAGCGCCACTAATGGAGTGTTGGTGTACTGAAGTGATGGAGGGGCACAGAGCATTGATCCAATACTCCAATACACCAGCACTTCTTCGAGCCATTAGACCTCCCCCTAACCCCCTCCTAAAACAGGAGGGGGAACAAATTCCGCGCAGATGGCATCGCACATCGCAAAACCTTCTTTGGTCAATCGTAGAGACCCCGCCTCAAATTCAACCCAATGACTTTCGAGCGCACGATCACCGTTTCGCAATTCTGAAATGAAACGACTGTCTTGAAAATCCCCGTCAAAGAATTTCGTGAGCGCAGAAAAATACCTCTCAAAAAAATCAAATCCGTACTCCGCCTCAAGATCTTTTAGGTGAAGCCCGGTCCGCTGGCGCAGACTTAAGTATATTTTTTCGAGAACCAGATCGGCCGGCAGCAAATTCTCTTCGCCTGCGATTGGAAAGCGATTTTCGGCAAGCGCGTCGCGATACTTTTTGAGATGGCTGACGTTCCAAAACCGGCGTTTGCCGATAAACGAGTGCGCCGAAGTCCCCAAACCGATATAGGGATTGCCATTCCAGTATTTCAAATTGTGCTGGGAATGGCGCCCGGGTTTGGCAAAATTCGACACTTCGTAATGATCGAAGCCATTTGCGGAGAGAAAATCTATAGTGTGCAAATACATTTTTCGCTGGCGATCTTCCGGTGATTTTTGTACCAGGCCTTTGCGCAACTTCACCATCAACGGCGTGCCATCTTCAAAGGTGAGACTGTACGGGGAAATATGTTGCGGTGAAAGCTCAATGGCGGTCTGAAGATTCGCTTCCCACTTCAATAGTGTTTGATCAGGAAGTCCGAAAATCAAATCGATGCTAATATTATCAAACCCCGCGCTGCGGGCCATCTCCAAAGTTGAGATGGCTTCTTCGGCAGTGTGCGTTCGATCGAGAAACTTGAGTTCCTCGTCGTGAAATGACTGAATGCCCAAGCTCAGGCGATTGACCCCGGCAGTGCGAAACGCCCTCAGCTTGTCTAAATCAACGGTGCCGGGATCGGCTTCAACGGTAATTTCCGGCGCTGTGAGGAACTCGAATTTCTCAAAAATCAAGCGGATGATTTCTTCAAGCTCCGCCGCCTTCAGGAGAGAAGGCGTGCCACCGCCGAAATAAAGCGTTTCGAAAGTAAGACTGCGAGTGGCGGGTTCGTCGGAGTAAAGGAAGATTTCCTTTTTCAAACCGTCGAGGTAGGAGCTGACTTGAGCAGAGCCGCGGTGGGCTACTTTGTAGAAATCACAGTAACCGCAAACCTGCGGGCAGAAGGGAATGTGAATGTAAAGGCCGGCGGTCATTCGCGGAAGAAGAAATGAAAACGGCCATTCTCATTCCGGTTTGGAAAACCGGATTCGAAATGACCGTACTGTTTATTAACGGATCAAATTTGCTAAGCGGGTCCAGCGGATCATGTTGAGCAGGTCTTCGCCTTTATCCCACGAGAAATAAATGACGAGCGCTTCGCCGACCACATTTTCCGCTGGCAAGCAACCCCACTGGCGGCTGTCGGCGCTGTTGTCGCGGTTGTCACCCATCATAAAATAGCGGCCTGCGGGCACAGTGATGGGACCGAAATTTTCTGTGTTGCCATAACCACCAACGACATGCCGAATCGTGTACGATTTTCCGTTGGGGGCATCGATTCTCGTGTACTCAAATTCCTGGCCATCATCGTGATCATATTTGCGGTGTAGGGGTGTGCGCTTGCCTTCCGGCTTGCCATCTACAAAAACTTCGCCGTTGCGCATTTCAACGGTCTGTCCCCCCACGGCGATGCAGCGCTTGATATAATCGAGACGCTCGTCCTTGGGATACTTGAACACCACAACGTCGCCGTTCTTCGGCTCTTTAAAGGCGGGCAAACGAAGCGGGGGACTATTGAACGGAATGCGGGCGTCGAAAATTGGAATGCGATCCGGTGTGCGCACGCCGTAAATAAATTTGTTGACCAGCAGAAAATCGCCCACCAGCAAAGTGTCCTTCATCGACCCCGTTGGAATTCGAAATGCCTGCACCACGAATGCGCGCAAAAACATCGCGGCCAACAACGCCACCAAAATGGCCTCGCTGTATTCCCGAAAACTGGTCTTTTTCTTGGGCTTTTGATTTTTGGTTTCTACCTGGCGAGCACCCATTCTTCCGCTCCTTATCTGATTCTGAACTGATTTTTGGTTACGTTGATAGCCCATTAAAATACTCCTGCAATAATTCTGAAGCTTTACGCGCTTTTTGAAGATCCTGTTTCAAATTACTAAACCACAAAGACACGAAGGTCACGTATTCCGCTATTGAGGTAGCCGCAGGTCTTTAGCCCTGCGATGCTGTAGTACGTAGCCGCAACCTAAAGGTCGCGACTACCAGCGCATTCATGCCCAGATAACAATAATCTAAGCTTTTATTCCTTCGTGATCTTTGTGTCTTTGTGGTTTAAGTTTACGACTCCACTTTTAATACTGCCAAAAACGCTTCTTGCGGCAACTCCACCCGTCCGAATTGTTTCATGCGCTTCTTACCTTCTTTTTGACGCTCCAAAAGTTTGCGCTTGCGCGTAATGTCGCCGCCGTAGCATTTGGCGGTCACATTTTTGCGCAGCGCCTTTACCGTCGAACGCGCGATCACTTTACTGCCGATGGCGGCCTGAATCACGACTTCGTACAATTGCTTTGGAATCAACTCTTTCAACTTTTCACAGATCTTGCGGCCCCATTCGTACGCCTTGTCTTTGTGAATGATATACGACAGCGCATCCACTGGCTCGCCGTTGATGAGAATATCCAACTTGGAAAGTTCCCCGGGCCGGTAGTCCGTAAAGTGGTAATCAAACGAGGCATAGCCGCGGGTCAAGGATTTCAGCTTGTCATAAAAATCAAAAATGATTTCTGAAAGTGGAAAATCATAATGCAAATTCGCGCGCGTTGGATCGATGTACTCGGTGTTTTTATAAATGCCGCGCCGATCCTGCGCCAGCTTCATGATGTTGCCAATGTACTCAGTCGGCACAATGATATCGGCTTTGATGTACGGCTCATCCACGTGATCGATGTCGCCCACCGGCGGCAGCAGCGCCGGGTTGTCCACCACCAGCATCTCGCCTTTCTTTGTGTAAACGTCATACTCCACATTGGGAACCGTGGTGATGATGCTCAATCCGTATTCGCGATCCAGCCGCTCCTGCACGATTTCCATGTGCAGCAAACCTAAAAATCCACAGCGGAATCCGAAGCCGAGGGCCTGCGAAGTTTCAGGCTCGTAAATCAACGATGAATCGTTGAGCTTTAGACGCTCCAGCGAAGAACGGAGTTCCTCGTATTGCTCGCTGTCGGTTGGGAACAGTCCACTGAAGACCATCGGCTTGACGTCTTGATATCCGGGCAGAGCCTTCGGCGCGGGATTTTGCGCGCTTGTGATGGTGTCGCCAACTTTGGTGTCCTGCACCTGCTTGATGTTTGAGATGCAGTACCCCACTTCGCCAACGGATAGGCGTTCGCATTTGATGCGTTTGAGCTGCAGGATGCCCACCTCGGCGACCTCGTAGGTTTTGCCAGTGTTGAAAAGTTTGATCTCCATGCCGGGATAAATCTCTCCGGCAAACACTCTGATGTAGGCGATAGCGCCACGATAGGAATCGAAAATTGAGTCGAAGATGAGCGCCTGCAGGGGTCCACTGGCGGCGCCCTTAGGCGGCGGAACTCGCTGGACTACGGCTTCGAGGATTTCATCCACGCCGCGGCCGACTTTGGCGCTGGCGAGTAGAATCTCACTTTCGTCCACTCCGAGCAAATCGACAATTTGTCGCTTGACTTTATCCACCTGGGCGCTGTCTAAATCGATTTTGTTAATCACGGGAATGATCGTGAGATCGCTTTCCAGCGCTAAATAAAGGTTGCTGATGGTCTGCGCCTCCACACCCTGCGCCGCGTCTACGATTAAAATCGCGCCCTCGCAAGCGGCGAGACTGCGGGAAACCTCGTAGGTGAAGTCCACGTGCCCGGGCGTGTCGATGAGATTCAGAGTGTAGGTGGTGCCGCGGACTTTGTAGCTCATGGTCACGGTATGCAGCTTAATCGTGATGCCGCGTTCCCGTTCGAGGTCCATGCTGTCCAGCACCTGCGCCATCTCAACGTGCGCCAGCGTGCCGGTCTTTTCCAGAATGCGATCGGCGAGGGTGGATTTGCCGTGATCGATGTGAGCGATGATGCAGAAGTTGCGAATGTTATCTGTTTGCATTTTCAATCATCAATATAAGCAAAAGCCAGATCGCTTGATCTGGCTTGGTTTCCTAAAAAGCCGAGGCAATTTAGGGAATTTGGGAGTTTTAGTCAATAAGAAATTTTGAAGGCTGCGACTACAAAATGGCGTCCTACTCGCACACGCCCATCGTGTCTCCGTGACCCAGGTGACCTGCAAGAGCTTGAATTGGAATCATTAATGTCTTTTGCGCTGGAGTGCCGGGTTTATGGCAAATGGTCACCTTTTTGCACTTGCCCGCGCTGCCAGCGTTGAATATATCTTGGATTTCAGAAGCAGCAAGGGCACGGTTGTAGATTTCGACTTCGTCAAGCTCCGCGTCGAGAAAGATATAATCACCGGAGAATCCGGAACCGAAAACCAATCCACCAAAAATCGCGAATGCATTCTCAATTTGCGTGTTAGTAGTGTTTAATGCGCCATTGATGTATACCTTATCTGCGTTACCTTCGACCACAACAGCAACATGATTCCATTGGTTTAGTCCCGTCAGAGCGCCAGTGCTTAAAGTAAAATCGCCGCCCCAGTTGGAGCCATTTCCACGAGAAGCTTCAATTTTAAGTGTGCTGTGAATGCCAATGGCAAACACAAAATCATTTTTACTAAACAAAACTATTCCACAACTGCCGGAATTACATCTGGGATCAGAAGGGAACGAATTCATCTTTATCCAAAATTCAAAAGTAGCATCATTGAAGCCGTCTAATGAATTAAAATTATTTATGCTGACAAAATCATCCACCCCATCAAAGCTGAATGCCTGCCCAACCATTCCTGACGCGAACGCTGCCCCGTTTTGTAGCGTTCCATTGCTGCCACCTACTATGTCAATGGCATCTCCATGCCCTGGCCACCAGCTAACCAAACCGGAAGGCGGAGAAATACAGGTTTCTGACTTCTGAAGTAAGGGATTATGTTTTTCGATCGTGGCTACAGGATGCTCCGTGCTGTTACAACCAATAATAAAAATCAACCCTAAGAAAAATAGGCTGGCCATTAGATATTTTTGTGTACTTTTCATTTTAATACCTCCTTTTGAATTAGTTAGTTAGATACAAATTATAACCTTTCCTCGCCCCAAACTCACACTCGCTGTCATTTAATTAAAAGCATCTTGCGCGTTAAAATGATCGCAGCCGCTCGCCCACGCTGCGGCTGAATGACAACTCGATACAAATATATTCCCGAGGCCACCGGCGTGCCGCTGCCATCCTTGCCATCCCAGAGAACCGGGTGAACTCCTGCGGCGCGCACCTCACCAGCAACTAACTTGCGAATCTCCCGGCCCGTGATATCGAATACCGTCAGCGTTACCGGGCTTTGCTCTGGCAGCGCGAACTCAATCTGCGTCGTCGGGTTAAACGGATTGGGATAATTCTGCTCCAGCGAAAACTCATCGGGCACATTCGGCGCCGCAGGCGCGAAGACCGCGTTCGGCCCGGCGTGGGAATTTTCCGCGCCGGGTGTTCCGCCGCTCACAAAACTTGCTTGCCAATTTTCCGCTGCATTGTTATCCAGCGACGCATCTTTCAACTCCAAAGACGCACCGTCACCGTTAGCGGCAGTCGGCCAGGGATTCGTATCATCATATCCCACGAAATCAACCACCGCGCCGCCGGCATCGACCAGTTGAAGCGACTCGCCGGTGTTCAACAGACTTCCTGAGTCCCAATCAACACTACCGGGGTAACTCGCCGAATCGCTGGCCAACACCAGATAACCGCCAGCCTTTATCGAATCACCAATTTGAAAAACGTGCGAGATTCCGGCCGTAAACGCAAATCCGGCGAGATGCACGGCTTCACCAGAAGTGTTGCGCAGCTCGATAAATTCGAAATCGGCGTCGCTGCCCTGAGCGGTGCTGGGATTGTAATGGATTTCGTTGATAACAATCAAACCAGCAAATTCGGAGAGCGAGTCAGCCACACCCCGGCCACTTAGTGCCACCATCACCAGCGGTTCATCGGAGTCGTTGCTAGAAATTTCCAGCGCGCCGGAATTCAACCCGATTTGAACCGGTGCAAAGCTCACTTCAACTTCGGCGCTGCCAGCCGGCGCAATCACAAAAGGCATTTCGGGAGAAGTGGTGATCTCAAAATTTGAACTCGTTCCGTCTTGCAGCTTCACATTGGCGATCTCCAAATCCGCAGAGCCAATGTTCGATATTTTCAAGGTCATGGCCGCGCTGTTTGAAACGCGCACGTCGCCGAAATTTAAATCTGCCGGACTCACAGCGATTTCCGGGCCGGTGGCGCTGGTATCGGGCACAGAGTTGGTAGCGCCCGGTGTACCACCGAGCAACAAACTGGTCTGCCAGTTTTCCGCGAGACTGTTATTGAGAAGAACATTCTTCAATTCCAAAGTCGGGCCCCCGCCATTGACTGCCGTTGGCCAGGGTATCTGATCATCATAAACGACCGAGTCCACCGTTGCGCCGTTCGGATCGAGAAGTTGAATCAATTCACCGGTATTAACAAGATTCCCGGCCGACCACTGAACGCTGCGCGGGTAATTCGTCGAGTCAATAGCAACCACGAGGAAACCACTGGCTGCCAACGTATCCTCGGCGCTGAATGTGTGACTGATACCGGCGGAAAACGAGAACCCCGCCAGCGCGATGGACGCAGTGTCAGTATTGGCCAACTCAATGAATTCAAAATTATTGTCACTACCCTGCGTCGTAGCTGGATTGTAGTGAATTTCATTAATGACCACGACTCCAACATACGGCGATGGCCCGCTTTTGAAACCAGTTCCACTCAGAGTGACAAAGAACGGATGCTCGTCCGGATCGTTGCTGCCGATTTCGAGTGTCGCGTATTTTTCTCCCAGCGTAGTAGGCTTGAAAGTTAACGGGATCGCAATGTCCTCCTTCACAGCGATCGTCACCGGCGCAATCCTCTCATTCAAAAACCATTGACTCTCATGAATTCCGGTTAGTCGAATCTTATCAATTTCGAGGGCAGCGAAGCCATCATTCCTGAGTGAGAACTGCAACTCGGTTTCGCTCCCCAATTCCACCAATCCGAAATCGAGAGTGTCTGGGAGAACATCAATATCCGGAGCAGCCCGGCCTTCGCCTCGAAGTTTGATGAGAAGGGGATTTTGATCGGGATCGTTGTTGAAAATTTCCACGCGCGCCGTTTTGTTTCCTGGCGAGCGCGGGGTGAAGCGCACAGTAAGCGGCTGGCTTTTCTCTGGCTCAAGGACGATCGGTAAGTCGAAATTCAATAATTCAAATTGCTCCGCTGCCGAGCCGGCCAGAACTTGGCTCATCAATTTCACATCAGCCGTGCCGCTGTTTTTCAAAACTAACGTCTGTTCTTTCGCAACGCCAGTTTTGACTCTGCCGAAAAAAAGCAAATCATGGCTCGAAACAATATTTGAAACCGGGGTTTCGTTTATTGAGCCTGGAGTTGGAGAGAGGGATAAGAAGGTTTCGGTGTTACGTCCACCGCCGGAACCATTCGGAATACGTTGAATCGAATGACTTTCCGCATCGCCAGCGGCGTTTTCATTGACCTGAGGCTGGCCGTTGTTGAGAAGCGACAAGAGGCCGGAGTCGTCGGGGTCATCAACGCCATATACCACCGCGTCCACCAAATTACCGGTTGTTATAGGTGTCCCTGAGGGAAAATCCGCAGCGTTGCCGGCAAACAACGCCACGGCATCGGGACCATTCTGCAAAGCATTATTGGCGATAACAAAATCCACGTTGCTAACAGCGGGATTTCCCAAAACAAAAAATCCTTGAGCATTGGTGGAGAAGCCATCGAGATCAAATGCACGATAAGAAAGATCGCTGGAACCGTTGAAGAGCACCACGACCAGCCCGGTGAGATCGGTGTTTCCTACGCCGCCGTCGTATAACTCAACAAATTCTAACGTATCGACACCCGGCGTTTCTGCATCGACTTCGTTGATGACGACCGTCGTCGCCACTTGCAAAAAGTTGGCGGTGGCCGTGCGATCTTGATTCGTAATCAGCATCAGCGGATTGCTGATCGGATTTGCCGCGCCGATGTCTCCGCTCCAATTCACAAACACAAATCCCGGGTTGGCAACGGCGGTCAACTCAACCGATTCGCCGTCATTGAAAACCGCTTGGTTGGGATTTCGAATCACAGAACCACCATTGCCCGGATTTATGTTTATAGTCAGTGTCCGC
>Ga0247727_10002205_pt1 | contig 44873 bp, 34 predicted proteins | sample WisWelCaveWW1625_FD_202498 | JGI IMG/M metagenome (GOLD analysis project Ga0247727, IMG submission 202498) | Biofilm microbial communities from Wishing Well Cave, Virginia, United States - WW16-25 | ecosystem: Environmental > Aquatic > Deep subsurface > Groundwater > Cave microbial mat | place...
TGGCAATGTCGTTTAGAGTTTCCGTGTTATAGTCCATGATGAGCCTCGTGGTAGGGTTTTGTTTTCATTTCACCCTAATCCTACCCCAGGCTCATCTTTTTCCCCTGACAACCTTTGCGTGCACACCGTTGGCACAGCCCCCTGCGGGTGACGCTTCACTTATGGTATATTCCGGCGCGTATGCGTTTGCTCGCGCCGGTTTTGATTCTTGCTTTGATAGCGACCGCTTGCGGCGGCGGGCCGCCGCCCACGCCCGACACTGCCGCTCCGCCGCCGACCCAGCCCATGCCCACCGAGCGGTCGCCCCAGCAGTGGGCAGCCACCCCCCTTCCAACCCGCGTCCGCTGGCAGTTCGGCGATGTCTTGCCTTATGCCGTTCAGTCAGGCGATACACTGATCGCGCTGGCCGCCCACTTCAACACCACGCCTGACGCAATCCAACAGCTCAACCCCGATTTTGATTTTGCCAGCTACACCACATTGCCGCCGGGCCAGCCGCTTACCCTGCCTGCTTACTACGCGCCGCTGATGGGCACGCCGTATCACATCATCCCCGACAGCGAGTTGGTGGCGAGCGCAAGCCAACGACACTTTGCTCTCAAAGCGACCATTTTGGAATACAACGGCTTCCTCAGCCGCTACTGGGAATATGCCGAAGAGGAGACGCGGTCTAGTTGGGAGATCATCGAGCGCGTGTCGCGCGATTATTCGATCAGCCCGCGCCTGTTGCTGGCTCTTATCGAGTATCGCTCCGGCGCGCTCACCCAACCCAGCGTAGCCAACTTCACTTATCCACTAGGCTACCGCGAGCCACTGCACGCCGGCCTGCACAAGCAGTTGGTGTGGGCCGCCGAGCAACTCAGCCGCGGCTACTACGATTGGCGCAGCGGCGCGCTGGTGGAAGTGAGCCTGGCCGACGGCCACGCCGAGCGGCTGGATTTCTGGCAGAATGCGGGCACGGCGGCCTTGCACGTCCTGTTCGGGGCGCTAATGGACTCGGCTGAATTCACAGAAGCGGTGTCCCCTGATGGTTTCGGGGCCACGTATCGGCAGTTGCTTGACGATCCGTTCAAGGATGAAGTCACCCTCATCCCGGCCAACCTGCGCCAGCCTGAGCTGGCTTTGCCGTTTTTGGTGGGCAAGACGTGGAGTTACACCGGCGGGCCGCACCCGATTTGGGGCGATCAAACGCCGTGGGGCGCGTTGGACTTTGCTCCTCCGGCGGTGGCCGGCGGCTGTGGCTATTCGACAGAGTGGGTGGCGGCAATGGCCGGCGGAGTGATCACTCGCAGTGACGAGTCGGCGGTGGTGCTGGACTTAGATGGCGACGGCGACGACCGCACCGGCTGGGCCATTTTTCATTACCACATGGGAAGCGACGATTTAGTGGAGACCGGGTCGGTGGTGAGAACCGGGGATCCGCTTGGCCACCCGTCGTGCGAGGGCGGACGGGCCACCGGCACCCACGTTCACGTCGCCCGCCGCTACAACGGCGAGTGGCTCCCGGTTGACGGGCCAGCGCCATTTGTGTTGAGCGGTTGGACGGCGCACCCTTCCGGGGAACCATACAAAGGCACGCTCACTTACGATTTTCCCGCGCTGAAGATTGAAGCCTGCACCTGCGTGACGGCGACCAACTCGCTGTCTCGGTGATTGTCATTAAACGTGGGGGCGGGCTTGTCCTTCGGCTTCGCTCAGGACAAGCCCGCTCCGGCTATTGTTCGCAATCCTTCTTAATCTGCCGCCGAAGCCGCCACTACCGGTTTGCCCTTGAGCTTCAAATTCACCACCGCGATACCCCCCACCACTAACAACGAGCCGGCGACGAGCCGCCAATTGGGTTCTTCTCGGAGGAAAATGATCCCCAGAATTAAGCCGATGACCGGGAAGGCGTAAGTGACGAGCGAAGCGCGAGTCGGCCCCCAGGCGTTGATCAGGTAGAAGAACAACAAGTAGGCCACGCACGACCCAAGCAAGCCGAGCCAGGCCACTGCCAGCCACGTGATCGGCAGAGTCGGAAAACGCGGCGCCAGCAGTTGCGCCGGGATATCAAGCGCGGGCGCAAAGCGCCACACGGCGGGCAACGTCAGCCACATCAACCCATCGGCGATCAACAGCACCATGGTGGACTGCACCACTGGCGGCTGGCCGCGCAGATATTTGCGCGAGAAGGTGATGGCCGTGGCGTAGCACATAGAGGCGCCAATCACTGCCAACTGTCCCCAAATGTTGCCCCGAACCCCCGGCGGGCCAATGTCACTGCTCACCAGCACCACCACGCCCATGAAACCAACGATCAGCCCGGCAATGCGCGGCAGGGTGATCTTCTCGTCGTGCAACCAGAAGTGGGCGATGACGATGGTGAACAACGGCACCGTGCCATTGAGGATAGATGCCAGGCCGGAATCAATCTGGGTCTCGCCCCAGGAGATGAGCGTGAAGGGAATGGCGGTGTTGACGGCGCCCATAAACAGATAGGCCAGGATGACGCGCCGGTCACGAGGGAAGGACTGCTTTTGCAGAAACATCACCGCCAACAATCCCACCACCCCAAACAACAGGCGAAAGGTGACGAGGGTAAACGCGCCAACATCGCCGGGCTGTCCGTCCACATCGCCTACTGCCACTTTGATCCACAAAAACGACGACCCCCAGATTAAGCCCAAAAGCGCGAATGCGCCCCACTCTTTGAGTTTCATTTTGTTGTCCTTTGCCTCCGGGATTTGGCTACGCTTCCGGTTTCCGGGTTTAGAACGTTGAGCGGCCCACCCTCTTTGAGGGTAGCGAGCGCAATCATGGTCACGCTTCGCAGAACTGTCAGGCGCGAACGGATGCGGTTGAGCAGGATATGCAGTTCGCCCGGGTCGCTCACCCTGGTTTTGATGATGAAGCAGTCCTCGCCGGCCACGTTGTAAAGCTCCAGCACGTCCGGGTCACAACTCACGGCCTCCACGCCCGGCCCGTATTTTTCGTCAGTGGCGGCCGTGAAGCGAATGAAGGCCGTCATCGTCTTGCCGACGGCGGCTGGATCCACCTCGATGGTGTACCGGCGAATCACCCCGCGCTGTTCCAGCTTGCGGATGCGCTCGAAGACCGAGGGCGCAGTGAGGCCCACTTCGGCGGCGACCGCGGCGTTGGTCATCCGCGCATCGCGCTGGAGGAGTTCGAGAATTTTGCGGTCGGTGTCGTCCAGTGTTGTCGTCATATCAGGGCGTGAATAGGCAAGGAGCCTGCCTCTTATGAGTAGGCGGTTTTAGGTATTTGGTGGCTATATTATAGGCAATATATCGCTTTCGTCAATCATAATTAGTATTATTGTCAATTTTCCTAATATTATTCGATTTCTTCAAAGACTCGCGCTATTTCATCCCGCTCTGGCCGGGGAAGCGCCTCTCGCCCCACCCCCGTTTTCTGCCACACTGCCGCCGGGCCAGCTTCCACTTCGCCGATCTCGGCGCAGGTGATTCCTTCAACTTCGAGCGCGCGGCGAATGTGAGGCGCATCAGCCGCCGGAGTCGCCAGCAACAATGCCCCTGAAGCAATGGCTGCCAGCGGCTTAACGCCAAATGCCTGGCACACGCGAGCCGAGAGAGCGGGCACGGGCACAGCGCCCGGGTCAATGTAGAGCGAAGTGCCACTGGCCTGAGACAGTTCCCACAACGCGGCGGCCAAACCGCCCTCGGTCGGGTCGTGCATCGCCGTTACCCGGCCCGCCTGCGTTGCGATCCTTGCCTCGCGCAAAATGCTGATCCCCGGATCGTGGAGAAAGGCCCGCGCCTGATCCAGTTCCTCGGCGCTCAACACATCGCGCAAGCGATCCGGAAACTCGCGCGCCAGAATCGCCGTCGCTTCAATAGGCACGCCCTTCGTGAGCAAAATCCGGTCGCCGGGACGAGCGCCACGCGGCGTGATGAGCCTCTCCCGTTCCACTTCCCCGATCATCGTCCCGACCACGATAGGCCGTTCCAGGCCAAAGGTGATCTCGGTGTGACCGCCAATGACCGAAACGCCGATCTCCCGGCAGGCTCTGTAAATCTGGCCGCTGATTTGTTCGACAAGCTCTGCCGTCGTCTGCTTCTCCGGCAGTAACAGCGTCGCCAATAGCCACCGAGGGGTTGCCCCCGTTGTGGCGATGTCATTGGCATTGACTTGCACCAGATACCAGCCAATCTCGTCCGTTGCAAACGTGATCGGGTCTGATTTATAAACGAACAACATCGGGCCGGCGTCCACTACGGCGCAATCCAGCCCAATGCCCGGCTTGAGCAGAATACGTGGATCGTCGGCTGGCGCTTGCGCCAGCAAAGGGGCCAATAACTCTGAGGGTAGTTTTCCAATCGGCAAACTCTTCTTTGAATTCATTTCAGCCTCTGTCGAAATTTTACTCCCAAGTGATGTAGGACAAGCTGGCAGCTTGTCCCACGATCTGAGAGGTTACGTTTGTCGGCAAGTAAACCGCTAAATGCCACTAACTCCTTCCACCTGCTGGTGACAAGATTAAGGTCAGAGTTGATCTGGCACGATGAGGAGGAAACTATGATGACGTGCATCGAACGACTCAGGTCTTTCTTCGACGAATACGGCGTTAAGTACGAAGTTCAGGAGCACCGCGACGTGTTCACCATGCAAGAGGTAGCCGCCGAACTGCATGAGAAGGGCGCGCACGTGGCAAAGGTGGTCATCGCCTGGGCGGAAGGAAAGTTGATCATGCTTGTCCTGCCCGCTCCGGCGCACGTAGATTTTGATCAGGTCAAGGACATGCTGGGAACGAAGCATGCACGTCCGGCGCGTGAGGACGAGTTCAAGTTCCTTTTCCCCGATTGCAATGTTGGGGCAATGCCGCCGTTCGGCAACTTATATACCATCCCGGTTTACGTCCAGCGCTCGTTGACCGAAGAGCCTTATCTTGTCTTTCAGGCCGGGTCGCATCGAAAGACGATGAAGATCGCGATGAAAGACTACCTGAAATTAGCCTCGCCGACGGTGGGCGAATTTGTCATGCACGCTCAACCTGCTGGAGCGGCGGCCGGAGAGGAGAGATGATGCTGGCCGCCAAGCAAGTCGCCGATTTGATCACCTGGGGCCGTATCTTGTTGGCCTTTGCCCTGGCCTGGCTGGGGTGGACGCACGGCGCTGATATTTTGCCGCTTGTCGTGTGGCTCATGATCGCCGACTGGACGGGCGACTGCCTCGACGGGGCCATTGCCCGACGGAGTCGAGTCCACTCTCACACCTGGGTGGGCGATCACGATCTCGAAGCCGACATGATCGTGTCTGGCGGACTGTTGGCCTACCTGCTCTTCGCCGGGTTGGTGGATGTGCGGCTGGCAGTGGTGTACGTATTTGCCTGGGCCCTGATCTTCTGGCGTTGGGGTGCGCCCAAGTCGCTGGGCATGCTGGCGCAAGCGCCGATCTACGGCTGGTTCATCTGGGTCGCCGTCCGTGATGCGCCAAGCGCCGGGCTGTGGATCATCGTCTGGATCGCGGCGGCGATTGCCCTCACCTGGCCGAAGTTTCCTAACGAGGTTGTGCCCGGCTTCGTGAGCGGGATGCGGCGGGCGAGTGTCTCGTCGTTCACGAAATGCCTGGCAACAGCGCCAAAGACTATCCTCGGAGAGAGGATCGAATGAATTCCCACAAGAGGAGGAAGAAAATCACATGACAAACCACATAAGCCGTGCTAGGATGGAAAGATGAACGCCCTGCACATCGGGCAAGATGCGTTCTCCAATGTGCTTTGACACCCCTGATTAGATGGCCGGGGGTGTTTGTTTTCTATAACGGCCTGAAAACGGCGATTTGTGGGAAGAAGATAGACACGAGGCGTCATCGTAGTTACATAAGTCTTCAATCATCACGAACGACAACTGAATAGATCGCCCAGCACAAACGGAGGCGTCGAACCGGGACCTGAAGATGGTCGCTTATCCTTTGCAATGAGGGGATGGTCTCGGAGAGCCAATAGCGAAACCGGCCGAGGGTTTCGTTTTTTTGTTTTCTGGGAGGCGGCGCGTGCCAGAAGATATGCTGCCTTTCCAAGATGGTATTCCATATGGTTAGACAGAATCTGTTGATCGTTGACGACGAGAGCGATCTTTTGGCTGAATTGTCGTCGCTGCTGGAGAGGGCGGGTTTTGAAGTGTGGAAGGCCACAGACGGTGAAGAAGCCCTGGCCACAGTCGAAGCCAGGCATCCTGACCTCGTTGTGCTAGATGTACTGATGCCCAGAATGGACGGGCGCGAAGTGCTCCGGCAGTTGCGCGCGTCCGGCGATTGGACACCCGTCATTTTACTCACTCGAGTTGGCACACCTGCCGAGCGAGCGCTCAGCCTGCAGGAGGGCGCCGACGATTACCTCAACAAACCCTTCGAGCCGCTGGAGTTGATCGCGCGGGTGCAGGCTGTGCTGCGCCGCACCCGCCGCGGCAGCTTGCCCCTGAGCAGTTGCCGCAGGCTGATCAGCGGCGACCTGGTGTTGGATCGCCAGACACGCCAGGCCCGGTTGGCTGGTAAGGAGCTTCCCCTGACATCCCGCGCCTTCGGCGTGCTGGAGTACTTGATGTTGCACGCGCCAGACGTGGTCTCGAGAGAGCGGCTGCTGGATGAAGTGTGGGGGTGGAGCTACGCAGTGGGCACCCGGGCTGTGGACATCCGCATCACTGAACTGCGTAAGGCGCTCGACGACCATCCTGGCACGCCCCGGTACATCGAGACGCTGGTTGGCCAGGGATACTGTTTCGTCAGCGAAGTGGAGGGGCAGGCATGAACGGCAACCGACTCAGCCTCTTTTTATGGGCCGTCGTTCCGGCCTTGTTCGGCTTGGGCGGATCCGGCCTGACCAGGCTTGGGATGATCCCGAACCTGGTGGTGATGGGCCGATATCATGCTGATCTGGCCGCCCTGTGGCTTGTCGCCGGCCTGAGCATCAGTCTCTTGGTTGTCAGCGCCTGGGCGGGCCAGCGCTGGATGGAAAAGCGGGTGAGCAGTGCTCTGGCAGAAGAGCGAGAAGGTCAGGCCGCAGACCGGCGGCGCTTCCTGCGCCGCCTGGATCATGAGTTGAAGAATCCCTTGACGACTATTTGCCTGGGAATCGCTAACCTGCGGAGCAGCAGCCAACTGCAGGCGGACGAAGTCAGTTCCCTGGAACGGATCGTCCACCAGACGCAACGCCTGCATGGGCTGGTGGAGGATCTGCGTCGGCTGGCAGAGCTGGACGAGGCCCACCTGGATCGCACGCGCACCAGCTTGCCAGAGATACTTGAAGAATCCGTACTGCTCGCCCAAAGCACGCCGGAATGGGCCGCCCGTGCGGTCAACATGAAGCTACAACAGGTCCCATGGCCGGTGGCGCACATGTGGGGTGACCGCGACCTGCTGGTCGTCGCCTTCCGCAACCTGGTGGAGAACGCCCTGAAGTTCACCGCCGCCTCTGACCAGGTCGAAGTCAGGGCCATGGATGATGGACGATACGCCGTCGTCGAAGTGGCGGACACAGGACCGGGAATCGCGCCCGATGAGATGCCGCACATTTTTGATGAACTGTTCCGCGGCCGGAATGCCCGAGAACTGCCGGGGAGCGGCCTGGGCCTGGCGTTGGTCAGGCGCATCGTCTCCCTGCACGGCGGCCGGATTGACGTTCGCAGCCGGATTGACCAGGGGACAGTGGTTCGGGTGTCCTTGTCCCTGGCCGAAGCGTGAATTTCCGATTCAAAGTGTCGTGTTTTCAGACTGTTACAGCGCCGAAACACTGTGAAACACAAGGCGGAGTACAAGAGAGGAAGTGGGCAGTTTACCTCGCCCAGGAGGTCTTGATATGAAAGCAACTCCCCTGCCTCTTCTTCTGTTTGTTATTCTCGTGATGAGCTGCGGCAGCATTGGCATCGAGGGGCAGTTCCTTGGGCCAGCCGATGCCACCGCTACCGCGCTGGCCACTTCGATCCGCGCGGCGCCGACTTCGACTCCTGACCTGGGTGCGACAGCCGCCATCGAACGAGCGGTCAGCCTGACGCTCACGGCGGCGGCGCCTACTCCCACCAACACGCTCCCGCCGTCTCCCCGTGCCTTCCTCATCGCCTTCCCTGGGAACGAGGTGGTCGAGGGTTGGGAATGGCCAGAAGGAGCAGTCGTGCATCTGGCGATTGATGACCTGACTACGGCAGCCTCACCCGACCTCGAGGGGGTTGGGATGGCAACCGTGACGATGTGGGGGAATACGCGTGTGCGCTTTGAGTTCGCCACTCAATACGACCTGAAGGTGGGCGACGTTGTGACGCTGACCGACGGCACTACGGAGCGGACGCATGTGGTTCGGAACCTATCGGTCACGGCGGTGGGTGCGGCGTCTGACACCGTGGCCGGGACGGCCGACCCCGGCGCTCCGGTGGACGTGTGGCCGCACGAGTTCGATCAGATCGCCACGGTGCAGGTGACGGCCGGCGACGATGGCACCTGGCTGGCGAACTTCGCCGACCTGTTCGACCTGGTGGCAGGCACGAGCGGCCGCTCGCGGATACTGGACGAGGCCGGCAGTGCCACGGCGGTGGACTGGACCGCGCCCGCGCCACCACCGTCTCCGACGGCTGTACCCACAACGGCAATCCCGCCAACAGAAACGCCGCTCCCGACTGCCGCCACAAAACCTGCGCCAGGCGCCGGCCTCTCGACCACCGCAAATCTGGCGTTGAACCAATCCACGAGAGCTTCAAACAGTTTACAGAGCCCTGCAAATATGGCAGTGGATGGGGATGTATCCACTGGCTGGGGCTCTGGCGATGGCGCGCCACAGTGGATCGAGATTGATCTGGGAGCGCCGGCGAAAATCACGAGAATCCGCCTGCTAGTAACGCAGTATCCATACGGGGATACCCTGCACCGTATTTTGGTTCGCAGTGTGAATGGTGATTTCTCAGAGGCCTTTCGGTTCGAGCAGTACACACACACTGGCCAATGGCTGGCCTTCACGCCAGAAGAGCCGTTACAAGATGTTCAAATCGTGCGAATTGAAACACTCAACAGCCCGTCTTGGGTGGCCTGGCTCGAAATCCAAGTACTTGGGGAGAGATGATGTGACAGATATCAAACTGCCCAGGCTGCCCAACAACTCGCTTCAACGCGCCGATAAGACCGTGCTCGACCTCAATAGGTGGTGGCATTAGTCCACGTTCGCGTCTTACCGCATTGAGCCAGGAGGAACAATATGAACAGTGTCCGTTATCGCATTACACTGAGCAGCATTTTCTTTCACGATTGAAGCAAGCATTTCGCCGGGCTTGCATTGCAAACCCGCGTTTGCATCTACGCGTTGATCGAGGAGGATCAACATGGACACGATACATTCAACAAACAAGACAAAAGCCATCTGCCTACTTGCCGCCGTTGCGTTGATCGGCGCGAGTCTTCTGGCAGGCGGTTTCGGCGCGACCTACGCTCAAGATGAGCCCATCCCCTATTTCAGGGCCTTCCCGGACGGGAACGCCGTTGACGGCGGGAACTGGCCGCTGGGCGCCAAGGTACACCTGGCGATTGATGATCCGACGACGAAGGCTGCGCCCGATTACAAGCAGAAAGCCACGGTGATCGTCGCGCCGTGGGATGAAGCCTCCACGTACGTGCGGTTCGACTTTGACAACGCCTACGACCTCAAGCGCGGCGACGTGGTGAGGCTGTCGGCAGACGGGATCGTGCGCGAACTGGTCGTGCCGTTCCTGTGGGTCACGACGGTGGATGTGGAGACCGACATCGTGGGCGGGACGGCAGAGCCTGGCACGCTGGTACACGTGTTCATCGGGGGCGATGCCGAGTTGTTCGTCACCGCCGATTCCGAGAGGGCCTGGGTTGCGGACTTCGGCGGCATAGGGTTCGACCTGCTGCCCGGGATGGGTGGCGGTGCGGAGGTGTGGTTTGACGATTTCGGCGACTCGACCATCTTTGACTGGTCGGCACCGCCGCCCCCGCCGCTACCCTGGCTGACGGCCTTCCCCGAGTGGGAGTACATCGAGGCGGTGGATTGGCCGGTTGGCTTGCTTGTACATCTGGCAATTGATGACCCGAACACGCCAGACGTGCCTGACTATCAGGCCGATACAACCACCATGATCCCGGATTGGGAGTCGGACCCGGAGCGCGGCTGGGCGCTGTTCCCTCTGGTCAACTACGACCTGAAGGCGGGCGACCTGGTGGTGATGACTGGCGGCGGGGCCACGATCGAACACGTGGTGCGCAATCTGACTATCACTGGCGTGGACATGGGGGCCGAGACGGTGGCCGGCACAGCCGACCCCGGCGTGCAGTTGCAGGTCTGGGCGCATCAGCAGTCAGTTCCACCAGTGAACGTCGTGGCTGGTGAGGACGGAACCTGGCTGGCCGACCTCACGGGCGTGTACGACATCGTGCCTAGCACGGCCGGTCGCGCCTGGATCATCGCCGAAGGTGGCAACGCCACCGCTGTGGATTGGTCGGCACCGCCGCCGCCCCCTACCCCCTGGCTCATCGCTTTTCCTGAGAATGACGCTGTTGAGGGTTGGGAATGGCCGGAAGGGGTAACTGTTACCCTCACTATTAATAACGCGCCGCCCGGCTTTGAGCGAGAGGGAATCGCGGCTGTGACCACGTGGGGGGATCCGCGTACCTATGTGCGCTTTGACTTCGCTGATGCGTGTGACTTGAAGGTGGGCGACATAGTGACGCTGACTGATGGTATGACGGTCAGGCAGCACACGGTCAAGACACTCTTCGTGACCGATGTGGATGCTGATAAAGATGAGATCTCTGGAAAAGCCGGTGGAGATGAAACCGTCTATGTGTGGCCGCATGAGGCCTGGTTCGAGCCGCTTCAGATCACCACACATTCCATCACAGGAAATTGGCAGGTCGATTTCACGGATGTGCCGTTCGACTTGGCGCCAGGGATGAGTGGTCGCTCGCAGATTCTCGATGAAACCGGAAATGCCACGGCTGTTGACTGGTACGCTCATCCTCGCTATACCGGTCATTGGCGCGCAGTCGATTCATACGACCATAGCAATATGCAGTTGACTATCTCGGGAGGTGGTAACAATCAGTACGAACTCACATGGACGGATGACTATTGGAGCGCCTGTGGCGGTCGCGGCATTGGGCTTGGAACTGGAATACTTAATACGGGAGGGTCTCTGCGAGTCAATTGGGTGATCAAATGCCAACGTGTTGTGGTTTGGGAAGGACAAGTCGATTACTTCCTGGATATTATCACAGGCACGCTTTGGGATGGTGCAAACACCTGGTATTTGGTTAGTGGCAAGTGAGTCTTGTTCGCCGCGAGACCGATAAGGCTTTCAGGTGGGGAGGAGAAACCTCCCCACCTGATAACTCACCTTAGAGAGGACGATGAACCATGACAACGGCCAAAGGAATGAAGATTGCCGCGCTGATTCCTCCCGGACTGGCGACCGCCATTCTATTACTGTTCGCGGTCGGAGAAACGGCCAGCAGCGATTGGAGTGGGCTAGGGCACCTGATCCCGGCCGCCCTCATCGGCCTGCTGATGTGGCTGGGCTGGAAACGCCCGATGTGGGGTGGAATACTCCTCCTCCTCGCGGGCGTCCTGGCTGCGCTTTTCTTCTCTGACGCCCTTCGGGGCCCGGAATGGCTCGCGCCTTTTCTGATTATCATCGCACCATTACTGCTTGCCGGATTGGTGTTGTTGGGCGCGGCCTGGCTGGAACAGAAAGCGGCTTGAAGGAAGCAAGTCGCGTTGGCATGGCCGGCCTTGCAGATGTTCGTCTTTATCATACGCTTCGGCGGACTGCCTTTGGGGATGAGCCTATGGCAATTTATGTGGGAGTTCCTGGTATTTTTCCCCATGGGACTCGTGTCCGCCATCGTATTGATTGTCCTTGTGCAGAGGGCCAAGAGACGTAACCGACGCATAAGTACTGTGGCAGGTTACTTGCTCGCCACTCCATGTGCGTCTATTGGCGCGTTATTTAGCGGCCTGCTATTCCCGCACGTTGTAGGGCCGCTGTTAGATGGCACTCCGCCTCTCATACTAGGGGCGGGGCTGGGTTATTTGCTTGGCAGGCCATGGGATGCTTGACAGAACTGAGTCGGCTCGAATCGTTCGGCGGCTCGGCGCAGTCAAAGGGCATCCGCAACTTCGGGGCGAGAGTCGTCACAGTCAATGCTTGAGGAGGAGCACAACCATGAAGGCAAATCTTGCAGTTGCTTTGCTCGTGCTTGCAGTTTTGTCAGCGGCTTGTCAGCCAGCGCCACCCACACCCACGCCTACACCCGCCGGGCAAGTAGAAACATCAGAGGCGGCTACGATGGCCGCTGGTCAAACCGGGACCGCCGCAGTTGAACAGGCTGTCAGGTTGACTCTGACCGCGGCAGTTCCTTCGCCAACGAAGGCGCTCCCGCCTTCCTCCACGTCTACACCTGAGCCGGCGACAGCAGTTCCGCCAACCAGCACACCGACACCCACTGCGACAACGAAACCTACTGTCCGGCCAACGGCTGTGCCGCCGACTGCCACCCTGACCACCGGTGGCGGCTGAACCGTTAGCATTTGTGGTATAACTACTCCCGTCGAAACATATTCTCAACACAGGACTGTTGCTTGTCAATTTCACACGAAGTTCACCTGGACGCGCAGGTTCCCGCCCGCGCGTCTTTTCTTTTTCGCCTGAGGCCGCTTGGCCGCAAGTTGTTTGGCCTGCCTGGCTTGCACGCCTTGCGCTCAATCGCCCGCTGCATCCTGGCTGTAGCCGAACCGGCCGGCCGATCGTTTTTGCGGCCTCAGCCCATCCACTCTACAAACACGAACGATTGCCAGACGATTACGGCTTTGAGCGCCAACCTCTGGCACGACTGGCCGCGCCAGCGCGGACTGCTTGAGCGATTAGAGTCGTTTGCCCAACTGGTGGAAACCGAGAAGGCAGATGTTGTCCTGCTTCAAGAAGTTTCGCGCACTCGTGAACTGCGTGTTGACGAGTGGTTGTCGAGACGTTTGGGGATGGCCTACGCTTATTCGCGCGCCAACGGCCACGAAGCCGCCATCGGCTTTGAAGAAGGACTGGCTGTGTTCAGCCGGTTTCCGTTGATCAAGCCGCACCTGAGGCAATTGGGGATTGGAACGAATCCGTTTGTGAGGCGGCTGGCGCTGGGGGCGACGGTGGATACGCCGTACGGCGGCCTCCTGGCTTTTTCCGTCCATCTCGGCTTGCGCCGTCGCCACAATGCCATCCAATTGTCCCATCTGCGCGCGTGGGTGGCGGAAATTGCAGAAGACCGCCCGGCCCTCATCGGCGGCGACTTCAACGCCACAGAACGCAGTTCGCAAATTGCCCACACCCAACGCGCGTGGCTGGATACGTTCCGTCATTTGCATCCACACGCCGACGGAACCACGCACGAACTGCGCTGGCCGTGGGGTGGTCTGCTACGCCGCCACCGGCTGGATTACATCTTCCTTCATTCTGGCGAACTGCGTTGGAACGTGTTGGAGGCTCGCCACGTGGACGCGCCCGGCGGGCCACACTCCGATCATCGGGCTGTTTTAGTTCGGCTGGCGCCCGATCAATAACACCCGGCTTCTCGCCGAAGTTCCCAATACGAAGGGCCTGGTTCCATATCTGGCGGGCGGGGCTTTGGCTTCAAGCTGCAACGCGCGTAAAGCTTTCGCGAGGCGGTGTTTTCTTCGTAAGGTTCCGTCCAGACTGCACCCACCTCCGGCTCCGACTCAAAGACGAGTTTGATCAGCGTTTTGAAAGCATCGGTCGCGAAGCCTTGCCCCTGCGCTTCGGGAACAAACTTGATGTCGAGCGCGGCCCGCAGATGAGCTTTGTCCACCTCGTAATAGACCTCGCCAGATGATAATGCCCGGAACGACGACGGTAACCATGCCCGGAAGCAAAGCAATGGCCCGAATCTGTTTGAAGGTGCTCATGGCCCAATACTTTTTAATTAGCGGCTCAGACCTGCCGGGTCTGGTCGAAAGTTTGGCAAACTTCAAGTTGGCAAGACCCGGCAGGTCTTATCTAAACCGAATAACAGCGTTCCCACAACCGCGCATAGGCCTCAGCCTCATGCGCCCACCGCTCATCATCCCAGCCAAGCTCCGGTTGGGCAATGGCACGAATTCGATCCATGCAAGCCAGCCCGCCCTGCGGCAACAGCAGGCCCAGCCGCACCCGGCGCAAAAGCAAATCGTCGAGATGGGCAACGCCCTCGGCACGGGCGGCCCAGCGCAGTTCGGCCCACAACGCCGCCGACTCGCCAATGGGCACCAACTCGCCGGGGCAAGCGGCAATCAACGCTGGCGCGTCAGCCCCGTAACGACCGACGAGGCGCAATCGAGTCGCGGGATCAGAGAGACGCTCCACCGGGTTGAGATCGGGTGAGGTGGTCAGCATCCGCTGATTGGGATCGAAAGACGGCTTCCCCGGCAGGCGGGTGCGCACTGCTTGGAGGGCGGCGTGGGCCATCAATCGAAACGTCGTCAGCTTGCCGCCGGTCACCGTCAGTAAACCATTCTCGTTCCACAACACGTGCTCACGCGACTCTTTCGACGGGTCGCTCTGGCCAGTATTCACCACTGGCCGGACGCCAGAGAACGTAGCCTGCACATCAGCAATGCCAAGTTCGAGCGCGGGGAAGGCGTACTTGAGCGCGTCGAGCAAATACTCGACTTCGTTTCCGCCGATGGCCGGATCAGTTTCGAGCATACGGCCATGATCCACGTCCGTCGTGCCGAACAGGGTGACGCCTTCCCAGGGGATCGCGAACACAGGCCGCCGATCCGCTGGATGCAAAAAAGTGACCGCCCTTCGCAGGGGAAGCCGCCTCGCCGAAAAGACCAGATGACTGCCCCGCAACCGCCGCAAACGGGGCGGCTGGCCTACGTGAGCGCGCACATCGTCGGCCCACGCGCCCGTGGCGTTGATCACGACCGAAGCCTGCGCCTCGGCAATGCGCCCGGTCGTTTGATCGCAAAGAGCGACGCCGCACACCTCGCCCGAATTTCTTCGCAACAACTTCTCGACCGGCGCATAATTTAGGGCAGTGCCGCCCTCGCGCACGGCCTCATGGATCACACGCAGAACGAGTCGGGCATCGTCCACCTGAGCATCAAAATAGCGATAGCCGCCGAGCAAGCCGCGTTCGTTGATCATCGGGCAGAGTTCACGCATGTCGTCGGCGTCGTAGTGCCGGTGGCTCCAGTGCAGAGCCAGCAGGTCGTAAAGGGTGAGGCCAAGACCCATCACCCACGCGGGCGGGTGGTCGCCCCTGAAGTTGGGCATGAGAAAGCCCAACTGGCCGACGAGGCCGCGCCCTTCTTTCAACAACCGCTCGCGCTCACGCACCGACTCCAGGGTGAGTCTGATCTCGCCCTGCTTCAAATAGCGCAAGCCACCATGTACTAATTTCGATGAACGCGACGATGTGCCAGAAGCGAAGTCGTGAGCCTCGACGAGCAGAGTCCGCAAGCCGGCCCGCACCGCCTCGCGCAGAATCCCGGCCCCGGTGATGCCGCCGCCGATGACGATCAAATCCCAGCGTTGATCGAGTTGAGACCAGACTGTATCACGCCAACCGCTCTGCCACATATTCAGTCGAGCCAGGGTATCACCACGATTGCTACCAGAGCCTCGTAGATTGCCGCCACCGCCAACTGAAGCACAACCAACAGGTAAAGATGAAGCGAGTGCTTTATCCCAACCCGGTAACCCTGTCTGCGGCTTGTAGTTCCAACGCTCTGCGGGAAAAGGAAGGCCTGGCTTTGAATGGTAGCGGCCAGCATGGTCAGAACATAGGCCTGGCCCTCCATGACAAGAAGGATGAAGGTGAGCAGGCCCTGGATTAGTTCTGCGCCGCTCACCTCCAGCGTTGGCGGAGAAAAGAGCAGGCCCCACAATACCGCCCGGACTACTCCCTGAAGAAGCCCGCTGAACGGAATCACCAACGAGGGCAGGGTGATGGTCACGAAACTTCCGATCAGCAAATTCACGACGAACGTCAGCACGATCGCCGCCAGGAGTTGGCCGCCAGAATAGGCGTTCCACACGGGGGCCAATGGCCCCTGCGAAAAACTACTCAAAACATTCTCCATCAGTTCCTGCTGGAGCGGGCGATTGAAAGCCGCGTAGACCATTGCCGCCGCGATCAGGCCGTAATACAAAACATTCAGAGTGAGGTATGAACGACGAAATGCTCTGACGAGATTCAATGCGTTGTGAATGGCCGCCATGAGTCGCCTCTCAAACTTTATACAACAGGTCCATGTATCGTTTGAGCATGTCGCCGATCACGCCGCGCAGGGGCAGGCTCGCCGCCAGGCCATAGACGGGAGCCATGCTGCCCTGCTCGTCCGGATTCGCTTTGACATGCTCAACGGCGGAGTTGAGGTCGGCGATGAAGCGCCCGGCCACACCGGGCTGGGCCTGCCGCAAGGTGATGGCAAAGTGAACCGCGGCAGGTTTGTGGAGGCCGTTCAAGCTCCAGCCCCGCGCTGTCATGGCATCCATAATTTTGTAGATGTCCAACTTAGGCGAATCGAAAGCGATGATCCACAGCGGATCGCCCAACACGTAAAGATCGGGGATCGACTCGATCCCTTTCCTGATTGCCGCCGCCGTTTCCAAAATTTGCTTTGTGGCCTGCATATAACCCTGCTCGCCAGTGGCGACCATCGCCGCCCAGCACACCGCCAGCAGGCCGCCCGGCCTGCTCCCGGCAATCGTCGGCGAAAAGTACAGGCCGCCCGGCCAATCCGTCGCCGTGAAGTATTGATAGCGCCGTAGTTCCGCACTGCGATACAGAACGACCGACGTTCCTTTGGCCGCGTAACCGTATTTGTGCGTGTCGGCGGACATCGAAGTGACGCCGGGCAATCGAAAATCGAACGGCGGCACAGGGTAGCCCAGCTTCTCGGCCCACGGCAGAACAAAGCCGCCCAGACATGAGTCGGTGTGAAACCCGATCCCCCTCTGCCGCGCCAGTTCGGAGAGATCGGCAATCGGATCGATCACCCCGTGCGGGAACGTGGGCGCGGAGCCGACGATGACAACCGTGTTGCGGGTGAGCGCCTTTTTGATGGCGGCCTCGTCTGCCCGAAAGTCGGCCCCTACCGGCACGCGCTTCATCCTCATGCCAAAATACTGGGCGGCCTTATCGAAGGCAGGATGGGCGGTGGTCGGGGCGACGATTTCCGGTTTGGTGATTCCTTTGCGGTCACGCGCCCAATCGCGATACGTCTTCATTGCCATCAGAATGCTCTCCGTGCCGCCTGAGGTCACCGCGCCGCAAACGTCATCCGCCCCGCCCAACATTTTCGCCGTCATCGAGACGATTTCGGATTCGAATTTAGAGGCGCTCGGCCACACGTCGGAGTGCAGAGGGTTGCTCTGCGAATGAACGGCGTAGACCCGGTTGAGGAAGTTGACGAAGGGCTCGTCGCCGTGATACACGCCGCCCGACACGAAGCCGCCTTTCCAGCGCGTCTCCTCTCTCGCTTTCAACGCTTCCAGCTCGGCGATGATTTCGCTCTGATCAAGCCCCGTTTCCGGCAGATGAGAGAAACCGGCAAAGTCTTTCCGGTACGGTTTGAGCGAACCTTCCAGTTCGCCCATGATGCCATCGTACTCTTTTTCGATGGTTGCCTGCACGGCGGGGATGGCCTTGAGATACTTTTCCGCCGCCGCCATCAATCGCGGATCCACCCAGCCCAACCGAGTTTTGACGATTTCCATGAGATCCATTGATGTTTCTCCGAAATGACCTCGCCCCTAACCACTCCACGTCTCCTGACCGCTTCGCGAAATGTCGTCAGGAGAGGGGGATGGGGAGTGAGGCCTAACGCCGATTCAACCGCGCATAAATCTTTTTGTTACTCTGGTAGATATTCAGAAACTCTTTGAACAGGTCGTCGTAAACTTTGCGGTTCGCCGGGTTGGGGTGATAGGTGTTCGCAATTTCGACGCGCGCCGAGATGTCGGCAAACGTGGCGTATCCCAGGGCCGCCGAGGCCACAAACGCCGCGCCGCGCGTGTTGGCTTGAAGCGGATCCTTCACCTGCCGGATGATGCGATTCAGAACGTCGGCGTGAATCTGGCACCAGATGTCCGACTTGGCCCCGCCGCCGATCATGTTGAGCGACTCGAACTGCCGATTGACAAATTGCTCCGTGCAGTCAAGCAGCCAACGAGCGTTGTAGGCCACGCCTTCGAACACGGCGCGCACCAGACTCTCGCGCTTCGATTTGAGCGACAGGTTGAAGAAGCCACCCCGAACCGAGTGATCTTCAATCGGCGTGCGTTCGCCGTATAGCCAGGGCGTGAAGATCAAGCCTTCACTGCCAGCCGGAGTGTGTTCGGCGATACGGTCGAAAAGCTTGTAGGCCTCTGCCGGGCGCGCGCCCACGGCCAGTTCGTCGGCAGGGTACACGAGGTTGTCGCGCAAAAAGGTCAGGCACATCCCGGCGCACTCTTGCTCGTTGGCAACGTAGTATCGGCCCGGAATGGCCGAAGGCAGAGAGGCCATGTTGTGAACGATGTCTGTCTTTTTGAAAGGGACGTAACACGAAATCCACGACGACGTGCCAAGATACAGATGCGCTTCATAATCCTTCACCGCGCCCGAGCCAATGGCCGCCGATTGGGCATCGGTGGTCCCGGCCACCACCGGCACCGAAGCGGGCAATCCCAGTTCGGCGGCGGCCTCGGGCGTGAGCGGGCCGAGAATATCGGTAGCATGCTTCAGATCGGGGAGCTTGTCGCGATCCACACCGGCCATCTTCAGCAGGCGGTCGTCGTAGACAATGTTGGCGATGTTACGGTTGTCGGTCAGCCAGTGCAAGTTGATGGAGTCGTAAGTGGCGGCAAACTTGCCAGTCAGCCGCAAGTTGATGTAATCCTTCGGTTCGACAAACTTGCGAGTCTCGCGGTAAATCTCGGGCTGTTCGTGTTTGAGGTAGAGAATGTGGGCAATCGAGTCTTTGCCGGAGCGGGTGGGGATGCCGCCGGTCAGCCGCACCCACGTCCAAAGCTTGTCGATCCCATATCCTTCAATTTTGATTGGCCCGCCCGTGATTTGTTGGACGTAGCGCGCGCCGCGCGTGTCCATCCAGTTGATGGCGTTCATCAGTGGGCGGCCATTCCGGCCCACGGCCACCGTGCTTGAATACTGGCTCGTGCAGCTGAGGGCAACGATGTCGTCAAGCGGAACGGCGTTCTGCCCGATCACTTTTCGGGTCGCTTTGGTAATGGCCGCCCACCAGTCGTCCGGCCTTTGTTCCGCGCCGCCATTGGGCAATAGCAAGAGCGGCGTCTCCTCAAACTCGCTGGCGACGATTTCGCCATCAACCGAGACCAGCCCGACCTTCGGCCCCGAGGTGCCCAGGTCTATTGCCAGAATGTATTTGCCCTCACGGATTGGCACGGCGTTTCTCCTATTCTTGGGCTCCACCAGGTTTCATGTGAATGCTCGCGGCGGATTGCCAAAAGTGTGAGATAGAAGCATTTAATCACGGAGAGCTAAAGCCTCGAAGTGCCATTTGTGCTTATATTCCTCTGATTTTCCGCTTATGTTTCTCCGATGTGCTGCGTATATTCTTAGCACAGATTACGGCTAAGTGGCAAAAACCTTGAGGTGCTTTTGATTCAGCACATTGTCACGAAGGCATTCAGTACACAACCAGCGCTCTTCTCACCAAAGAACAGCAGGAGGATGATATGAGCAAAATCATTGGCATTGACCTCGGCACCACCAACTCGGTGGTAGCCGTCATGGAAGGCGGCGACCCGACCGTGATCGCCACCAGCGAAGGGCAACGGATTCTGCCCTCGGTCTTGGCCTTCAACAAAAACGGCGAGCGCCTCACCGGCTTCACCGCCAAACGGCAGGCCGTCGTCAATTCGGAGAACACCGTCTACTCCATCAAGCGCTTCATGGGCCGCCACTTCGACGAAGTGGAAGGCGAGCGCAAGATGGTGAGCTACGACGTCGTCAAAGGCCCGGCAGGCGACGCCCGCGTGCGCATCCCGCAAACCGGCAAGACCTACACCCCGCAGGAAATCTCGGCCATGATCCTCGGCAAGCTCAAGCAGGAGGCCGAGGCCTATCTGGGCGAGCCGATCGCGCAGGCTGTTATCACCGTGCCCGCCTACTTCAACGACTCGCAACGCCAGGCCACCAAAGACGCGGGCAAGATCGCCGGTCTCGAAGTCCTGCGCATCATCAACGAGCCGACGGCGGCGGCGCTGACCTACGGTCTCGACAAGAAGAAGAACGAGACGATTCTGGTCTTCGACCTCGGCGGCGGCACGTTCGACGTGAGCGTGCTGGAAGTGGGCGACGGCGTGGTCGAAGTGAAAGCCACCAACGGCGACACCCACCTCGGCGGCGACGACTGGGACGCCAGCGTCGTCAACTGGCTGGCCGAAGAATTTCAGAAGCAAGAGGGCATTGACTTGCGCAAGGATCGCCAGGCTCTGCAACGCCTGCGCGAGGCCAGCGAGAAGGCCAAGATCGAACTCTCGTCGGTGACAGAGACCGAGATCAACCTGCCCTTCATCACTGCCGACGCGAACGGCCCCAGGCATTTGACCATGCGCCTCAGCCGATCCAAGTTCGAGCAGTTGACTCGCAACTTACTGGATCGTTGCCGCCGGCCTTTCGAGCAGGCCCTCAAGGACGCCGGGTTGGCCGCCTCCAAGTTGAACAACGTGGTTCTGGTGGGCGGCGCAACTCGCATGCCGATGATGCAGGATTTGGTGCGAAGCTTGACGAACGGCAAGGAGCCGCACAAGGGCGTCAACCCGGACGAAGTGGTGGCCGTCGGCGCGGCCATTCAGGCCGGCGTGCTGGGCGGCGAAGTGCGCGACGTGCTCCTGCTCGACGTGACCCCGCTCACCCTGAGCATCGAAACGGTGGGCGGCGTGGCTACACCCCTCATCGAGCGCAACACCACCATCCCGGTGAAGAAGAGTCAGGTGTTCTCCACCGCCGAAGACGGCCAAACCGCCGTGGACATTCACATCATGCAAGGCGAGCGCCCGATGGCAACCGATAATATGACGCTGGGCAAGTTCCGGCTGGACGGCATCCCGCCCGCGCCGCGCGGCATGCCACAAATTGAGGTGACTTACGACATTGACGCCAACGGCATCCTGAACGTGAGCGCGAAAGACAAGGCCACTGGCCGCGAGCAGAAGATCACCATCACCGCCAGCACCAACCTGAACAAGAGCGACATCGAGCGGATGGTGAACGAAGCCAAGCGCAACGAGGCTGAAGACCGCAAGCGCAAGGAGTTGGTTGAGGCCCGCAACAACGGCGACTCGCTGGCTTACACTGCCGAGAAGGCATTACGCGACCTGGGCGACAAAGTGCCCGGCAGTGACAGGCAAAAGGTCGAGAAGCAGATCGCCGACCTGCGCGAGGCCATCAAGGGCGAAGATGTGAACCGCATCCACAGTTTGAGCGAGCAACTGCAACAGGCTACCTACGCCCTGAGCCAGCAGATTTACGCCGCCGGTCAGCAATCTGGCACAAGCGGCGGCGCCAGCGGCCCGAACACCGGACGCCGCGAAGAAGGTGATGTGGTTGAAGGCGAGTTCACGGAAACGTAGAGCGGCAAGTTGGCAACTTGCCCCACAAAGAACATCCCGAAGACGCGCAAGCTTCCGGGATGTTTTTTTGATCAAAGCTATTGGGGATGAACTTCGGGAGGCAATAGCGAAAGAATGAAAGTATAGAGGCTCTCTGCATAAGGATCAGGGGCAGTGGACAGCTTCCGCGCAGTCGCCAGGTCATGCTGTGCTTTGATTAGCCAATTCTGCACCAACTGCCGTTTCGCGTCTTCCATACATCACCTTCCCCCTTTCAAGAATTTCACACTCCAGCGACGCTGGAACGTAGCGGAAGCGTTCGAACTCAGCCCTCGTCTTCACCAGAATATCTATCGGCACAAACAACCCGCGCAAGGCGCGAAATGCTTGAGTTGCCCGTTCGGTTGGCTTAAGGTCGCTATAGGACACGATGACCAGCAAATCCAAGTCGCTATCTTCATTTGGCAAGCCCCAGGCATGGGAACCAAATAAGATAACCTGCTCTGGTTGTAGTTCAGCGACCAGCCGCTGAACAATCTCTTCAAGCAATCCTTCAGGAAGCGTTTTCACGTGTGGATTGTATCATCAAACCACAATTTCACTGTCGATTGTAAAAGTTATACGCCGCCGTTGCCAGCGAGATAATGAGTCGATTGGCGTCGTCGAACAGCACCGGCTCGTCGCGGTGCATGTAAACTGTCATCACGTAGTCGCCGCCGGGCGAGAAAACGTAGGCCGCGTCGGCCACGTTGTTGAGCGGGAGCAGGTCCCAGCCGTGCTTGTGGATCACCCGAGCGCCGGGCGAGCCGCCGGCCACAAAGATCGGCCCCACTTCATTTTGCGAGAGAATATCCATCATCGTCGCGCACTCTTCGGCGGTGAACTGGCTGGAGAATGAGTCGATCAGCTTGCCGCGCCCTTGCGAGCATTCGTAGATCATCACCAGCAGTCGCCCCATGTCGTCGGCGGAGGTTTGGTTGTAGCGGTCGGGCGCGAGATCGATGTCCGCGCGCGAGTTGGCAGGCGTGAGACGGGGGCTGGTAATGGCGTTGAGCGTGTCGAGCAGACCGGCCAGGTAAGTGTTCCTCAGGCCAAGCTCGGCCATGGTGTCGCTCACGATGTTCGCGCCGATCAGGCCACTGCCGTCGCCGAGCAGACTGAGGATGAGGTCGGTGTAGGTGTTGGCCGACTCGCCAAAGATGCCGCTGAACAATAGCAACTCGTCGGCAGTGAGCGCGTCATCCTTGTATCGAAAATAAGTGACCATGACCGGAATCTTAATCGTGCTCATGCCCGAAAACGCAATGCCATCGCCGACTTCAAACGGCTGTTGAGCGCGAATGGCGCGGTTGAGAGTCTCGCCGGTTTGAAGATCGACAATATAAAAGTGAACAGTCCCATCAAATTGATGCAAACGAATGTTGGCCTGGAGCAAGTCGGCCAGCGTCTCAAACGTAGGGGGTGAGACCGAGAAATCGTTGACGGGCAAAGTCACCGTCCGGTTCGCTGGCGCGGGCGATCTAAGGGCGGCGTTGATCAAGGTGAAGGCAGTGTTCGCGTCCAGGGCATATCCGGCTGAACCGGGGGTGAAGCCTAGCGTGGCCGGATCGGCCTGCGCGGGCGTGCCGGTGTCATCGTAACGAGCCGCCACATCGGCCAGAAATTTATTCAGCGAATCCTGATCGAAGCTGGCTTGCAAAGGCACGGACGCGGGCGGAGGCGGCGTCTCGCCCCACAGGTAAGCCCAGAAGTCGGCCCACACCGAGTCGGAAGTCTGCGCCGCCGACACTTGCCCGAGCATGGTTGTTGAGTCGAGTTGGAAATTGACCAGAGCCGGATCGAGTTGAAAGGCACTGCCGCGATAGTCGAGCCTGAGCGGCGAGCCATAAACTTCGTTCAGCCGGCTCTCGGCCTCGGGCCTGGTGAGGCCTCCCACCGGAACCCCGGCCACCACCTGCCCCGCTGGAATCCGATCCAGGCTTCGGGCGAAGAGCAAAATCTGAATCAACAAAATCACCAGCGCGCCCAGGATGCCGATGGCCGAGAGCGTGAGCCAGAAGCGAAAGCCGCCGAGCGAGAGTTTGAACTCTCGGCGCGGGCGTTGAGGCAAGGGGCGGCTATTGAGACGGCGATCTATTTGCATGGTGTGTTTCTTTGTAGGGGCAGGCCTTGTGCCTGCCCTGGGCAACCACGATTGCTTATTCCTCGCAATCGGGTTGCCCCTACGGGCACGATGCATCGGCAATGAAGTAGCCATGCGTGAACGATTGTCCATCGCCGCCGGTGACGCTCGCCGTGCCGACGATCACACCGCCGCACGTTTTAGCGATGGTGAAATGAATGTAGGTGTAGTTCACCCCGGCGTTCTCGAACTTGCCGTCGCCGTTGGCGTTGGCGGTCACGGGTTGGCCGTCGTGCTTCACCGAAAACGGCGGCCCGCTCCCGGCAAACTCCACCGAGAGCGTTACCAGCGAACCATCCGGCGGGCGCGCCGGATCGCGCGCTACAGAGGCCAATTGCACGCCGCGAAACGTGATCGGCCCGGCGCTGGGAGGAGAGGTCGGAGTCGCCGTCCTGGCTGGCGGGCGCGGGGTGCTTGTGGAAACAGGAGCAGGAGCAGTCGTGGGCAGGACGAGGCGGATGATAGCCGTTTCAGTCGCCGTGGGCGGCGGCGTGTCGGCAGCCGTCGGGAGTGGCAACGTCGCCGTGTCGGTTGGGACGGGAGAAGCCGCCTCGGTCGGCAACGGTGTCTCCGATGGCAGAATTACTTCCACATGCGGAAACGCTTGCACGGTGACTCCCGCGGTGGGGAAAGCCGACGGCGGCCCGCCGCAGGCGGCGGCCCCACTAACGACGGCAACGCAAAGACACATGATGAGCAGATCACGAAGCCCTGTTCGCGCCGCAGTTGAACTGCGGCGCGGCAGGCGGCACGCTTCGCGAACTGCCCGCCCAAACTTTCGTGAGCTACTGATAAGCGAGCGCAACTTCATAAGTAAGGGCGATTATAACCTCTCTCGAAAGAGGCCAGACTTCATCTCTGGATTGTGACAAACGGCCAGGCACATTTCGGGCATTGCGCGTAGAATCCTAGCAACCTCATCACGTTTCACGTTTGACGTTTTACTTTTCCTATGTCCGCCACCTCCGCTTCCAACCTCTTCCGCCGCCACGTCGCCCTGCCCAACGAGCACGGCGCGTGGGTGTTCCTGTTCAGCCCGTTGCTCATCGGCCTCTTCGCCGGTAGCCGTTGGACTGCGGCGACTGCCCCGCTCATCATTGCCGCGCTGGCCGCCTTCCTCATCCGCCAGCCGATCACCATCGCCATCAAAGCCTACAGTGGCCGCCGCTCGCGCGATGAACTTCCCGCCGCCCGATTCTGGATTCTGGTTTATGGCGTGATCGGTTTGCTCGCAACAGCAACATTGGTCGCGCAAGGCTTCGGCTACTTGCTCATCCTGGCCCTGCCCGGTCTGCCAGTGTTTGCCTGGCATCTCGTTCTCGTCAGTCGCCGCGCCGAGCGCAAGCAGATAGGCGTGGAGGTGGTGGCCTGCGGCGCGCTGGCGCTGGCCGCGCCCGCCGGACTGTGGGTGGGGCAAGGTTATGCCGACCCGCAAGGCTGGTGGTTGTGGGGGCTGTGCTGGTTTCAGTCGGCGGCGTCCATCGTTCACGCTTACATGCGATTAGAGCAACGCTCGTTGACGACTCAGCCTGATCTGATCTCCGCTCTGCAACTCGCCCGCCGCGCCCTGCTCTACACCACGTTCAACATGGCCGCCGTCTCTGCGCTATCAACCGCCGGTTTGCTCCCGCCTTTCCTGTTCGTCCCCTTTGCCCTGCAGTGGGCCGAAACGTTGTGGGGTACGTTCCGCCCCGCCCTCGGCCTCCGCCCGACGGTGATTGGCGTGCGGCAGTTGATTGTGAGCACGGTGTTTACGGTGGTGTTTATTGTGGCGTGGAGGGCATGAGGAGTATAATGTCCGAGCGAGGGTTAAGCTATGGATTCAACAATCGTCCTCTCTGAGCGCACGTTCAAACTGCTGGCCGAGGAAGCAGAACGCGCCAACCGCGCCCCCAACGAACTGGCCGATGAAGTACTGGCCCATCACTTTTCGCCGCCGCATCCTTACATCGAACTGGTTCAAACGCTCTCCGGCGCGACGGCCATGATCAGAGGCACCCGAATCCCGGTGTACATTATTGTAGGCTACCTGCAACGAGCAGGCGAGACGCCCGAAAGCCTGGCAAAGGACGTGCTACCGCACGTTTCGCTCGCGGCTATTTATGACGCCCTTAGCTATTACTACGATCACAAAGAGGAGATTGACAAAGAGTGCGCGGAAAATACAGAGGCGGCTGGCCGCCAGCACTTGCGTGAGCGGCTAGGGGAGGCAGGTTACCAACGCATCACCGGGCAAAGCCAATGACCGGCTCCGCGATCAGGCTCTATCTTGACGAGAACATCTGGCGCGGATTGACTGAGGCTTTGCAACAACACGGTTACGACGCATTGCACGCGCGGGATGCGGGCCGCACCGGGTTAGCCGACGAACTCCAACTCAGCTATGCGGCAGAACAGGGCCGGGCCGTTCTGACCTACAACATCAAGCATTTCATTCCCTTAGCAGTTAGCAGAACTCTGGTATGAAGCCGGGCGCGATCACGCCGGCATTGTCCTCTCCGAAGAACTTGGGCAGGGTGAGCTACTGCGGCGGGTGTTGAATCTTCTAGCCGCCGTCTCCGCCGAAGAGGTGGTCAATAACGTTCGCTTCCTGCAGGAATTCAAATAACGCCCAAAGCGCTTTCCTTTTGGCTCTGATCCGCCCCAAACCTTCTTCTTTCGTTTAGCTTCGGGTTTACTGGGGAAGCATCCCAGCAGAACAAAGGGCAACTTCAGAAAACAGTTAGTGGGCGGATTAGAGACCCCAAAATATGCCCTCGAAAGTGAGCGGCGAAGCTCACTCAATGCTATACTCCTTAACGGAATAAGCGGATCGCGATCCGCCCATTCCGTAAATCCGTGCTCTATATTTCCACCCCTTCCCATTTTCCCTGTCTCCCTGTTTCCTTGTCAACTAATCGTGTAGAATCGTCCATGTAAGCCCGACGCATGGACGCCAAATCCCTCCACACCCTCGAACTCCCCAAAATACTCGACCGCCTCGCCACCTACTGCGCCTTCTCAGGCGGCGTGGGCCTTGCGCGCCAACTCGCGCCCACGACCGATCTGGCCGAAGCCAAGCGCTGGTTGCAGGAAACCTCCGAAGCCCGCAAACTGCTCTCGGTCAAAACGGACGTGTCCATTGGCGGCGCGCGCGACGTGCGGCAGTTCGCCGCCAACGCCGCCATCGGCGCGGTGCTGTGGGCGACCGAGATTCTCGACATCAAGAACACCCTCATCGCCGGACGGACGCTCAAACGCACTTTGAGCAGGTTGGGCGATCAGTTTCCGCGCCTGGCCTTCGTCGCTTCCGGCATTGACGAGTGCCCCGGCCTCGTCGAAGCCATCGGGCGGACGATTGACGAACGCGGCGAAGTGCTCAGCTCCGCCTCCGAAAAGCTGGCCAGCATCCGCCGCGAACTCAAGATCGCCTACGACCGCCTCCTGCAAAAACTGCAATCCATCCTCAACAGCGCGCGCTACACCAGCTACCTGCAAGAGAACCTGATCACCCAGCGCGATGGCCGCTACGTCATCCCGCTCAAGTCGGAGCACAAAGGCAAGTTGCGCGGCATCGTCCACGATCAATCGGCCTCCGGCGCAACCCTGTTCGTCGAGCCGTTGGCGACGGTGGAACTCAACAACACCTGGCGGCAACTGCAACTACAAGAGGAAGAAGAGATTCGCCGCATCCTGGCCGAACTGTGCGCCCTCATCGGCGAGCAGGCACAGGGCCTCAAGCACACCGTCGAAGCCCTGGCCGAACTTGACCTGGCCTTCGCCAAAGCCAAGTACGCCGACGCCCTTCGAGCCTCCGAACCAACTCTCACCGACTTCCACACTCCCAAACCCCCAAACCCCCACACTCGCGCCCACCCCGGCTCCGTCGTCCAACTGCGTGAAGCCCGCCACCCGCTCCTCGATCAAACGACGGTCGTCCCCATAGATTTCGTGTTGGATGACCAAACCTACGTCGTCGTCATCACCGGCCCCAACACCGGCGGCAAAACCGTCAGCCTCAAAACCGTCGGCCTGCTGGCCCTCATGGCCCAGTGCGGCCTGCACATCCCGGCCCAGTCCGGCTCGGCGCTCTCAATCTTCGAAGGCATCTACGCCGACATCGGCGACGAGCAATCCATTGAGCAAAGTCTGTCCACCTTTTCGTCGCACGTCACCAACATCATCGAAATCCTGAAACACATCAACACCCGTTCGCTGGTGATCCTCGACGATCTTGGGGCCGGTACCGACCCCACCGAAGGCTCGGCCCTCGCCCGCGCCATCCTCTCGTACCTGCTCGACCTGGGTGTGACCGCGCTCGCCACCACCCACTACCCCGAACTCAAAGTGTACGCCCACGCCACGCCCGGCGTCGCCAACGCCAGCGTCGAATTTGACTTGGAGACGCTCGCCCCCACTTACCATCTCACCATCGGCCTGCCCGGCCGCTCCAACGCCTTCGCCATCGCCCAGCGCCTCGGCCTTGACGGAACCATCATCGCCGACGCCAAGAGCCTGATGCCGGCCACCGACCTCGAAGCCGAAAAACTTCTCGACGAGATTCACCGCCAGCGCGACCTCGCCCGGCAGGAGCGCGCCCTGGCCGAAGCCGTTCGCGCCGACGCCCTCAAATTGGAGACCACCCTGGGCCGCCGCCTTGAGCGCATCGAAGAAGAGCGGCAGAAGATTCTCGAAGAAGCCCGTGCCGAAGCCAAAGCTGAAATCGAAACACTACAAGAGGAACTGAAAGGACTGCGCCGCAAACTGCAAACCGCCGCCCTGCCGCTCACGGTGATCAAGGAAGTGGAAGCCGCCACTGAAAAATTGGCCGATGAAGCGGAATCTCCCCTCATCCCCCAATCCGTTAAATCCGTTTCGAAAAAACCATTTAGGCTCGGCGACTCGGTCTGGATCAAGAACCTCAAAACCGAAGGCGCGGTCCTCTCCCTCACCTCTTCCGAGGCCGAAGTCCAAATTGGCCGCCTGCGCGTCCGGGCCAAGCTCGACGAACTACAGGCGCTCGCCGACAAAAAAGGCGAAATAGCAAATCCCAAATCTCAAATTCCAAAATCCCAACCACCCACACCCCCAAACACCCAAACACCCACACGCCCCACCACTGGCATGGAAATAGACCTGCGCGGCCAAACGGTTGAAGAGGGCCTGCTCATGCTGGAGCGCTATCTCGACTCGGCCTACCTCGCCAGCCTGCCCTGGGTGCGAATCATTCACGGCAAAGGCACAGGCAAACTGCGCCAGGCCGTGCGCGACGCCCTGCGCGTCAGCGACCTGGTCGTCTCACAAGAACCCGGCTCGGACGGCGAAGGCGGAGAGGGTGTTACCATTGCCCGGCTGGCAACTGCCGGGTAAGGAGACCATCATGTCTCAGTGGAATAAGATCATTGACGAAGTCATCAACATTTGCAGTCCAGAGACCTACCATGAATTTGTCGAGGGAGTCGGCAGTGACCTGGAGGGGGGAGGCCTGGCCGCCTATTATCACGCTCCGCCGCTCCTCTTGCTCACTGCCGGAATGTACCGGGAAGTGATGACCCGGCCCGACGCCGATCTTTCGTCCATCGCCGATGGGCTGGAGCGCCTGTGGCAAACCGTCATCAACGACCGAGACACGTCCACCCTGGCCACCGACCGGGACGAAGACGAGGACGAGTACCTCCTGGACGAGTTGGAATTCTTGCGCAACGAGGCCGACGGTCTGCTGGCGATTTTTGAGGCCTACGCCGCCGGCCAGGGTTCGCCCGCCGACGACGCCAACACCCTCATCCAGCAATCCACCCTCCTCATTTCGTCCAACCATCACAAAGCCCGCCGCCAGTTCGGGCAGGCGGGCGCGGCGATTCTGCGGGGCGCAAACTACTGGCCGCTATGGTCGTTTGAAATTGACCTGCCGCCGGCGAGCGGGTGGTTGCGTGGATTAACGGGCCTGATCACCTTCCTCAAACTCGAAGGCCATTATCCGCTCGCCCCCCTTGCCGAGCAACGTCAAAAGTTTAGCCAGGTCGAGGCCACCCGGCCCAAGCCGACGGCCGGCGAAGCCCTGGAGGCCCCGTTCGAAGAAACGCTCTCTGCCGACGAAGAACGTCTGATGAAAGTCCTGCTCTGCGGCAAAGAGAAGCTTAGTGAAAAACAAATCGCCTCCCTGCCTCCCTTCACGCCTGAAATTATCAGCCAGTTGAGGCTGGTGATCCATAGCGAACTTTACGATGCTGAAGACTCGGAAGGCAAAGGCTACGCCCCCATCCACGCCGCCAAACTGCTGGGCCAGTCCGGCTCGCCGGAGGCCGTCGAGCCTCTGCTCTTTGCTTTGTACAGAAGCGATCCCGATGAAATCTTGTACTCGGAGACTCTCTTCGCCCTGGAGGCCCTCGGCCCGCCGGCCCTTCCCGGCGTGCTGGACTCGATGCAATACAGCGACGAGCCTGACTTCAAACTGGGATTGGCCGGCGTGTTGGCCAAGATTGGCCGTGATGACGAACGCGCCTTTCGCGCTCTGGAGGCTTATTACCACGAAACAACCTGGGAGGATGATCGGGTGATGGCCGTCTCTGATTTGGGGGCGTTGGGCGATTCTCGGGCCTTGCCCCTTCTGCACAAAGCCCTCAACGACCGCGACATTACTCCGACGGGCATCAAGGAAGTGATCGGCGCCGTCGAGGAACTCGACCCTAACCACGACCCCGACGAACTCAAGCGGCTCGAAACCAAAGCCCGCCAGCGATACGACAGCCGCCTGGTGCGCTTCGACAAACACGGCAAAGCCTTCTGCCGCAACTGTGGCTCGCTGATGGAAAAAGATGTGCTCGGCGAATGGCAGCACGTCGAACCAGAACCGCCGCCCCCTGGCCGCGGCGCGCGCCCGGCCTTGCCCGCCTTCGATCCGTTCCCGCCGCCGGTTGACCCCCGCTACAAAAACGTGGGCCGCAACGATCCTTGCCCCTGCGGCTCGGGCAAAAAGTTCAAGCACTGCCATGGCTCCGGCAAGATGACGGTGAACTAGAAGTTCGTAGCCCAGGGCCTCGCGCAAGCGGCCTGTCGCCCACAAGGGGCTAAAACCCTCCAACCACTCAACTCCCGTGTCAGTCTTCAACTACCTCGACGGCTTGCTTCACTGCGACTCTGTCCCGCTCTCTACTCTCGCCGCCGAATTTGACACCCCGCTCTACGTCTACTCCGCCGACCGTCTCCGCGAGAACTACCGCCGCCTGGCCCAAGCCTTTGCCCCGCTCCGCCCGGCGATCTGCTACTCGGTCAAAGCCAACGCCAACCTCTCCATTTTGCGCCTGCTCAGAGATGAAGGCTCAGGCTTCGACATCGTCTCCGGCGGCGAACTCTTTCGGGTTCAACGCATCGGCGCGAACATGGCTCACGTCGTATTTGCCGGCGTCGGCAAAACCGAAGCCGAAATCGAAATGGCGCTTCGGGCGAACGTCGGCTGGATTAATATCGAGTCTGAAGGTGAACTGCGCCGGGTGAATGAATTGGGCGGCCGGCTCGGCCTGCGGCCGGACGTTGCCATCCGCCTTCGCCCCGACGTGGAGGCCGACACCCATCATCACATCAGCACCGGCTCGTCGGCCAGCAAGTTCGGCGTGCCTGCCGCCGGGGCGCTCGAACTAATACGCGCTCCGCTCCCCAACGTCCACATTCGCGGCGCGCACATTCACATCGGCTCGCAACTCGCCGGCCCCGGTGCGACTCTGCAAGCAATTGACGTGGCGCTGGAGTTCATCGCCAAAGCAACGGCGCTCGGCGCAATGATTGACACGCTCGACATTGGCGGCGGCTTTCCGGTCCCCTATCGTGGCGACGACTCCGTGCCGGATATTGAGTCCTTCGCCGCCCCCATTGTGAACCAACTTGCCCACTGGGATGGCGGCCTCCACCTGGAACCCGGCCGTTACCTGGTCGCCGACACGGCCGCCCTGATCACCAGCGTTCAATACGAGAAGCGCGACTCATCTCATCGCCTCATCATCGTGGACGCAGGCATGAACACCTTGCTCCGCCCGGCGTTGTACGATGCTTATCACCGTGTTCTGCCTGTTGGGCGAATTGTCAATTCGCCCTACGCCCCCGCCGACGTGGCCGGCCCGATCTGCGAGTCCGCCGACTTCCTCGCCCGCAACCGCCCTCTGCCGCCGCTCAACTCCGGCGATCTTCTCGCTCTGCTCGACGTGGGCGCGTACGGCTTCGCAATGGCTTCCAACTACAACTCACACCCCCTGCCCGCCGAAGTGCTGGTCGAAGGCAACACCTATCACCTCATCCGCCGCCGGCAGACTTACGAAGAGTTGATCGCCAACGAAGCGGCCAACACCTGACAGGTTTTATGGCAAAACTTCGCGCTCTCTTCTGGACTCTCTTCGTCGTCGTCGGCGCGGCGGTGATGATCTCGCTTGGCTTCTGGCAGCTTGGACGGCTGAGCGAACGGCGCGCCCTCAACGACGAAATCAAAAGCCGCCTCGGCCAGCCGCCGCTGGCCATCACCGGCGAAGCGCTGAACACGTCTGAGCTTGAATACCGGCGAGCCGCCGTCACTGGCGCGTTCGACTTCTCGCAAGAAATTGTGCTCCGCAACCGGGCCAGGAGCGAAATCGCAGGCGTTCATTTGCTTACGCCGCTCAGAATTGAGGGAAGTGAAAACGCAGTGCTAGTGGATCGCGGCTGGATTGCTTACACCGCCGCTGACCCGCAAACCCGCGCCGCCTACGCCAGCCCGACCGGTCTCGTCACCATTACCGGCATCATCCGCCTCAGCCAGAGCCGCCCCTCACCCTTCGCTCCCCTTGATCCACCCCTCGGCCCCGACCTGCCTCGCCTCGACGCCTGGTACTGGATTGACATTCCCCGCATCCAACAGCAAGTGCCCTACCCACTATTGCCGTTCTTCATTGAACAGGACGCCGGCCCGGACCCGGCTGCCCTGCCCGCCGCCGACTGGGAGGCGGACTTCGGCGACGGGCCCCACCTGAGCTATGCCATTCAGTGGTTTTCGTTCGCGACGATTTTGGTGGCGGGGTCCATTGCCCTGGCGAGGAGAAACATGAAACGTGAAACGACAAACGTCAAAGGCAAGATTCACGTTTGACGTTTGACGCTTGTCGTTTGAAGGAGCTAAACAATGAACAACAATCTCGTCGTGGTCTACACCGCCGCCGGGCAAACCGAAGCCAGCCTGATCAAAAGCCTGCTGGAGGCTGCCGGGATTCCGGCGATGAGTTCGCAAGAAGGCGCAGGCGCGGCCTTTGGCCTGACGGTTGGCCTGATGGGCGAAGCCCGGATTCTCGTCAGAGAAGAAGACGCCGCCGAGGCGCGCGAACTGCTGGCGGCGATGGAGAGAGGGGAATTGGAAGAAGATGCGCCGGACGAATCATCATAAGCCTGATGCTCCGTCGCGCTTCCGATCAAGTTTCGGCTAAATCTTTTTCTGTTTCACTTCCGGCACTTCACTCACAACCATCTCAATCGGAACCAGCCGCCCCGCCGTTGTGTAAATTCCGTCGCCGGCAGGCGTGGTGGTTTCGCGTTCCTCAAAGCGATCCTTGTTGGCCAGGAACCACTCGCGCGTTTGCGGCATCGGCAGAATGTAGAGCAGGCGCGGCTTGACGAAGTAATAGAAAATGTAGTTGGCTTCGGTGTACAGGAAGCATCCCGGCGTCCCCCTCTCTTTGTTGCTCTCCGTCTCAAAGAAAAAGTTGCCGCTGTCCTGCCAGCGGTCGGCCTTGATCTCAATCGTGTCTGTTCCTCTGCGCGACACCCAGATCAGATCGATATCCGCTTTTTGAAAGTCGTGATCCTTCTCGACATTGACCACGCCGATTGTGCCCCGATACTTTTTCAACCAGGACTCAATGTCAGCCGCCGCTTGCCTGGCAACGTCCATACCGTTGTTCATCGTAATCTGTCTGTTCACTTTTCCCTCACCTCATAGAGTTCTACCAGCACGCCGTTCGCACTTTCAGGATGAATGAAGGCGGCGCGGTTGCCGCCTGCCGCCGTGGTCGGCGTCTCGTTAACCAGCCGCACGCCTTTCTCTTTCAGCCGCGCCAGCATTTCTTCAAGATTATCCACCTCAAGGGCAATATGATGCAAGCCGGGGCCGCGCTTGGCCAGGAACCTGGCCGCGCCGCTGGTGTCGGTCGCCGGCTTCACCAATTCCACTTCGCTGTCGCCCGTTGGCAGAAAGGCCACGATAGATTCCTGCGAAGTTACTTCTTCAACATGCGTCAGCGGCAAACCCAGTGTATCACGCCAGAACGTCAACGAAGCTTCAAGGTCGGGGACGATGATGGCGATGTGGTTGATCTTCTTAATCATGGGCTTTTTCTCGTTAGAGCCAAAAGATTCACCGCGAAGGCACGAAGAACGCGAAGATTTTATAGGCGGTTCAATTAGGCCGTCGGCCTGTACTCCCCCCACACGCCGCGAAGTGTATTGCAAATCTCGCCCAGCGTCAGGTCGTTTTCTACGCACGCAATGAGCAAAGGCGCCAGGTTCTCACTGCCGCGCGCCGCCGTCTCCAGCCGCGAACGCAGTTCGCTTACCCGGCCACTGTCCCGCCGGGCGCGGATGGCGGCTACCCGTTCGCACTGCGCCTGTTCAATCGCCGGGTCAATCCTCAACCGCTCGATGCTGATGTCCTCATCCATTGTAAACTCATTCACCCCAACCACAATCTGCTCTTTCGACTCCACTGCCTTCTGATAACGATAAGCCGCCTCTTGAATCTCGTTCTGAATGAAACCGCGCTCGATGGCGGCCAGCGCCCCGCCCATGTCGTCAATCTGTTTGAGGTAGGCCTCGGCCCGCGTCTCAATTTCGTCGGTAAGGGACTCGACGGCATAGCTCCCGGCCAGCGGGTCAACGGTGTCGGCCACGCCCGATTCGTGGGCGATGACCTGCTGAGTCCGCAAGGCCACACGAGCCGCATTCTCGGTCGGCAACTGTAAGGCTTCATCCATTCCGTTCGTGTGCAAACTTTGCGTGCCGCCCAGCACCGCCGCCAGCGCCTGGATCGTCACCCGGGCCACGTTCACTTCCGGCTGTTGCGCGGTCAGGGTGCTGCCGCCGGTCTGGGTGTGGAAGCGCAACATCCACGATTTTGGATTCTTGGCGCCGAATCGTTCGCGCATAATTTTCGCCCACAGGCGGCGGGCGGCGCGGAACTTGGCGACCTCCTCCAGAAATTGGTTGTGAGCGTTGAAGAAGAACGCCAACTGCGGCGCGAAGTCGTCCACGTCCAATCCGGCGCTGATCGCGGCTTGCACGTAGGCGATGCCGTTCGCCAGAGTGAAGGCCACTTCCTGCACGGCGGTCGAACCGGCCTCGCGGATGTGATAGCCCGAAATGCTGATCGTGTTCCAGTTCGGCGCTTCGATCTGGCAGTAGCGGAAGATGTCGGTGATGAGGCGCATCGAAGGCGCGGGCGGGAAGATGTAAGTGCCGCGCGCGATGTACTCTTTGAGAATGTCATTCTGGATCGTGCCGCGCAGTTTCTTCGGCTCCACGCCCTGGCGCTTGCCAACGGCGATGTACATCGCCAGCAAAATTGAAGCCGGCGCGTTGATGGTCATGCTGGTGCTGACTTTGTCAAGCGGGATTCCGTCAAACAACCGGGCCATGTCGTCGAGCGCCGGAATGGACACGCCCACCTTGCCCACCTCGCCGAGCGCCATCGGGTCGTCGGGGTCGTAACCGATCTGTGTCGGCAAGTCGAAGGCCACCGAGAGTCCGGTCTGGCCCTGCTCCAGCAAAAATTTGTAGCGGCGATTTGACTCTTCGGCGGCGGCGAAACCGGCATACTGGCGCATCGTCCAGAAGCGGCCGCGATACATCGTCGGCTGGACGCCGCGCGTGAACGGATATTCGCCGGGCCACCCGACTCTCGCGGGGACATGGCCGCCATCGGGCGGCTCGTAGGCACGCTCCAGCGGAATCCCTGACGGCGTTTCAAAATTCGGTTTGCGTTCAGGGTTCTTCTTGAGAGAGGGGTTCAACGTCTCACGTTCCCAACGTTCGTGTTCTGTTGTCATTGTTTATGGGACACAGGTGAACACAGATAAACACAGAAATAAATCCGTGTCTATCCGCGTCAATCCGTGTACTAACTTTCTGGCGTTAGAGTAAACTCAACCTTCGTAAACTTCAACTGCCACGCCCGCGACATTTGCTCGTTGAGCGCCTCCAGTGCCCACTGCCGGGCCTGGACCGGGCGATCCAGGGCGGCGGCTACACCCATGTTCTTAATTTCGGCCAGCAGTTTGTCGGCCACCACAGTCACAATGTCTTCCCGGGCTTGCCGCGCCGCCATCACCGCCGGAATGGCGGCCACCACCTTGCACGTAAACTGGCCTTTCACCGCATATTGCTTGTCGGCAGACAAAACCAGACCGGGGGGCAGGGAGAACGTCTGCTCGCGCAAATCAACCAGCAATACCTGATCGGCGAACGGCGCTATCCACGCGTTGCCGGGCGGCAGTTCTTTCACGAGTCGGCCAAACCTGAACAACACGCCCCGATGTTCTGCCGGAATCTTTCGCAGAGAGGCGAACATCAACACCAGCCCCGCCGCCGCCACCAAAACGATCAGGCCAAAATAGGGCAAACCCGTCATCCGCTCACCGTCACCAACACCTGATTTTGCTCCACACTGTCGCCGCCTTTCGTCTTGACTCGAGTCACGGTGCCCGCGCGCAGCGACTTGAGCTCGTTTTGCATCTTCATCGACTCCAGAATCACCAGAATATCGCCCTTGTTCACCGCTTGCCCTTCCGTCACCGGCACCGAAACGACCAGCCCCGGCATCGGCGCTTTGAGGTGGTAGTCGCCCGTCTCGGCCACGCTTCCCCCCACCGACTTCGCCAGCCGGGCGGCGCGTTCGTCCACCACTTTCACGTCGTAAAGGTCGCCGCGCATCAGCACCCGCAAGTCGCCCTCGACATCCCCCTCGTCTACAAAGGCCTCAAACGAGCGATTGTCAATCAACAATGAATAAAGCGCCTGGCCGCTCCCGGCCGCGAGATCGATCCTATACGTCTTGCCATCCACGACCACATGTTGATCGTCGTTGATCTCGATGAGGTACGTCTTGTCGTTGATCGTCGTCGCGTATTTCATCGGTGCATCCTCTCGTAGCGGCCCACCCACTTCCAGTTGCTCGTGTCGCGCTCGCCGCGCTGGACGATCTGCGCCGCGTGCTGGCCGCGCCGGTGCGCCACCAGCGTTGCCAGAATTGCCGCAACTTCCGGGTGCGGCGCGGTCGCGTCATTCATTTCAAACCGCTCCTCCAAAAAGCGGGTGTCGAACTGCCCGGCCATGAACCGGTGCGAGTCCAGCAAATTTTGGTGCAAGGGGATGTTGGTCTTGACGCCGACAATTTTGTATTCTTCGAGCGCCCGCCGCATGCGCAGTAAGGCCTCGCCGCGTGTTTCGCCCCAGCAGATCAGCTTCGAGATCAGCGAGTCGTAGAAGCGCGGGATGGTGTAGCCGGAGTAGGCGCAGGTGTCCACGCGCACGCCGGGGCCGGTTGGCAAGATCGAGGCGATGATCGTGCCGGTGGAGGGCATGAAATTATTATACGGGTCTTCGGCGTTGATCCGGCACTCGATGGCCCAGCCGTTCATTTTGATTTCGTCCTGCTCGCGGCTGAGCTTGCGGCCACGGGCCACCCGGATCTGTTCCTTGACGATGTCGAGGCCGGTCACCAGTTCCGTCACCGGATGCTCCACCTGCAAGCGGGTGTTCATTTCAAGGAAGTAGAAATTCTTCTCCTTGTCTACCAGGAACTCAATCGTGCCCGCGTTAATGTAGCCCACCGCCGCCGCCGCCCGGCAAGCCACCTCGCCCATCCTCTGCCGCAAAGTCTCATCTTCGTGGACGAACGGCGACGGCGCCTCCTCCAGCACCTTCTGGTGGCGGCGCTGGATCGAGCATTCGCGCTCGCCCAAGTGGATCACGTTGCCCTGGGTATCGGCCATGATCTGAATCTCAATGTGCCGCGCCCCGGTCACCAGCTTTTCGAGATACACATTGCCATCACCAAACGCCGACTCCGCTTCGCGCCGGGCTGAGGCCAGCGCATGAGGCAGGTCTGCCGTCGAGTGAACTTCCCGCATGCCCTTGCCGCCGCCGCCCGCTGTGGCTTTGATCAACAACGGAAACCCGATCTGCGGCGCGACGGCGACGATTTCCTCGTCGCGCAAACTCCCCTCAGCTTCGGTGCCCGGAATCACGGGGACGCCGGCTCTGGTCACAGTGGCCCGGGCCACCGCCTTATCCCCCATCGCCGCAATCGAAGACGGCTTCGGACCGATGAACGTAATCCCCGACTCGGCGCAGGCCCCGGCAAAATCCTCGCGTTCGGCCAAAAAACCGTAGCCGGGGTGAATAGCATCCGCTCCCGACCGTCTGGCAACGTCCAATATTTTGTCTGACCGCAGGTACGACTCGCGTGACGGAGCCGGACCGAGGAAGTAGGCCTCGTCGGCGTAACGGACGTGCAAGGCATTGCGGTCGGCTTCAGAAAAGACAGCCACCGTCGGGATACCTAACTCGCGGCAGGCGCGGATGATGCGCACGGCGATCTCGCCCCGGTTGGCGATAAGAACTTTGGTGACGTTTGACATAGAGGCCCTTTGGTAACGTAACTTTAGCAAGGTTCCTTTGGGGGGTTGAAATCTTTTCTATTGAGGGTAGACTGTTGCGAGGCCATTATATCTAATTCTTGGAATCCGCTGTTCTTATTTGAGAGTTGGGATACAATAGGCGTGCAGAAATCGGCTCATGATCGAAACTCCCAGTGTCTACATTCCGATGGATCGGCGGCAAGCGCTGGCGCAAGGCGCCTCCTTGCCCGACCGCGCGCAGGGCGCGGCGCTGTTCGCCGACGTGTCCGGCTTTACCGCGCTGACGGAGGCGCTGGTGAACGATCTTGGCCCGCAGCGCGGGGCCGAGGAATTGAGCCGCCACCTCAACCTGGTTTACGACGCGCTGATCGCCGAACTGCACCGCTATGGCGGAAGCGCAATCAGCTTCACCGGCGACGCCATCACTTGCTGGTTCGACAGCGCCGGAACGACATTGCGGCTGGCGACACAACGGGCTGCTGCCTGCGCCCTGGCGATGCAAAAAACGATGGGCGCGTTCTCCGCCATCACGATCTCCTCCGGGCGGACGGTGTCGCTGGCGGTGAAAGTGGCAGTGGCGGCCGGCCCGGCCCGGCGTTTTGTCGTCGGCGATCCGGAAATTCAAGTGATGGACGTGCTGGCCGGAGCCACCCTCGACAACCTGTCGGCGACGGAGAAGCAGGCTAAGAAAGGTGAAGTGGTGCTTCACCCCTCCGCCGCCGAGGCGCTGGGGGAGTCGGTCCAGATCACTGCCTGGAGCCACGACGAGGTCACTCGCCAACACTACGCAGTGGTTGGCGGCTTCACCGGGGAAGTGGCGGTTTCCCCGTGGCTGGCTATCCCGGCGGACGCGCTCGACGAATCCCAACTGCGGCCCTGGCTCCTGCCGCCCATCTACAAACGACTGAGCGACGGGCAAGGCGAATTCCTGGCTGAACTGCGCCCGGCAGTCGCCCTCTTCCTGCGCTTCAGCGGAATTGATTACGACGGCGATGACGAAGCCGGAGCCAAACTCGACGCTTATATTCGTCAAGTGCAAAAAGTCTGCGACGAGTACCGGGGCGCGCTCCTGAATGTGAACATCGGCGACAAGGGCAGTGCGCTGTACGTGGTGTTCGGCGCGCCGGCGGCCCACGAAGACGATGCGGCGCGAGCCGCCAGAGTCGCTTTGGCACTGCGAACTCCAGAGCTGGACTTTATCCGCACCGCCCAAATCGGAATCAGCCAGGGGCGAATGCGCACCGGGGCTTATGGCAGCGCCGAGTGCCGCACCTACGGCGTGCTGGGCGACGACGTGAACCTGGCCGCCCGGTTAATGCAGGCGGCGGCCCCCGGACAGATTCTGGTCAGCCGCGCCCTCTATCAAAGCACGGTCAACGGCTTCCTCTGGGATGCATTGCCGGCGATCAAAGTCAAGGGCAAGACCGAGCCAATCTCGGTTTTCAATTTGCGCGGGCCAAAGACGCGCCAGGCCGTTCGCTTGCAAGAAGCCAATTACGCCCTGCCCATGGTAGGGCGCGTAGCGGAGTTGGAAGCCATTAAGCAGAAGATAACACTCGCCATGCGAGGCCGCGGCCAGATCGTCGGCATCACTGGCGAGGCCGGGATCGGCAAATCTCGTTTGCTGGCTGAGGCTATCCGCCTGGCCAACGAGTTTCAACTCCCCGGATACGGCGGCGAGTGTTTGTCGTACGGAACCAACACCGGTTACCTGGTCTGGCACTCGATCTGGCGGAGCTTTTTCGGCGTTGAGCCGGATTGGGAGTTGGCAAGACAGGTCAACGCGCTGAAGAAGCAATTACAGCTCATTGATCCGGGCCTGATCCCGCGCCTGCCCCTGCTGGGCACGGCCCTCAACCTGCCCATCCCCGACGACGACTTTACCCGCAACTTCGACGCCAAACTTCGCAAAACGTCTCTGGAGTCGTTGCTGGTCGATTGTTTGCGCGGGCGAGCCAAGTTCGGCCCCCTGTTCCTGGTACTGGAAGATTGCCACTGGATTGACCCGCTCTCGCATGACCTGCTGGAAGTGATCGGACGGGCCATCGCCGATTTGCCCGTTCTGCTGGTGATGAGCTACCGCCCGTTGGACGCGCAGAGCGGCCAGACTCTGAAGGTGAGCCAGTTGCCTCACTTCGCCAAGATCCAACTCGCCGACTTCATGCCTCAGGAGGCCGAGCGCCTCATCAACCTGAAGCTCGAGCAATTCTTCGGCGCGCAGACCGACGCCCCGCGAGACTTCGTCGAACGCATCAGCGAGCGGGCGCAGGGCAACCCGTTCTATATCGAAGAACTGCTGAACTACCTGCAAGACCGGAAGATTGACCCGCGCAACAGCCAGGCGCTGGCCCGGCTCGACTTCCCGGCTAACTTGCACAGCCTCATTCTCAGCCGCATCGATCAACTCACCGAGAGCCAGAAGATCACGGTCAAGGTTGCCAGTGTCATCGGACGCACATTTAAAGCGGCCATGCTCTGGGGCGCATACCCGCAATTGTTGGGCGACGAACAAAAGGTCAGGGTTGACCTGGAAATGTTGGGCCGCCTGGATTTGACGCCGCTCGACAAACCAGAACCGGAACTTGAATACCTCTTCAAACACATCATCACCCAGGAAGTCGCTTACGAGAGCCTGCCCTTTGCCATGCGGGCGATCTTGCATGATCAGATTGCCCAGTTCATCGAACAGAGCGCCGCCAAGAGTCTCGAGCAATTTGTAGACCGGCTGGCTTTTCACTACGGCCACAGTGAGAACGAAGCCAAGAAGCGCGAGTATTTGCTCAAGGCCGGACAGGCCGCCCAGGCCAGCTACGCCAACTCGGCGGCCATTGATTATTACCAGCGCGTCCTGCCGCTGTTGACTGCCGAAGAGCAGGTACCGGTGATGCTCAAGCTGGGCGGCGTGCTGGAACTGGTGGGCCGGTGGTCGGAAGCAAGCGACTTGTATCAGAAGGCAATGACTCTGGCCGAAGAACTGGGCGACCGGCGCGCCCAGGCCCAATACCAAACGGCGATCGGCGAGTTGATGCGGAAACGGAACCAGTACGCCGAAGCAACCGATTGGCTGGAGAAAGCCCGCCTCACCTTTGAGGAACTGGGGGATCGAGCCGGGGTCGCGCAAGTGCTTCATTTCGCCGGGTCAGTAGCCGCCCAACAGGGCAATTACAACCTGGCCCAGGTGCGCTACGAAGCGAGCCTGTTCATTCGGGAGGAGCTTGACGACAAGCCGCGTATTGCCAGCCTGTTAAGCAACCTCGGCATTGTAGCCCGTTATCAGGGCGATTATGCACTGGCCCGCTCACTGCACCTTGATAGCTTGAAGATGCGGCGCGAATTAGGGGATCGGGTGGCGATTTCCATCTCGCTCAACAATCTGGGGAATGTCGCCCTCGATCAGGGCGATTATGGCGAGGCCCGCTCGTGCCTCGAGGAAGCCGTCAAGCTTAGAGGAGAGATTGGAGACCCATGGGCCGTTGCCAGTTCGCTCAATAATCTGGGGAATGTCGTTCGCACTCAGGGCGATTACGCGGCGGCTCGCACCCTGTATGAGCAGAGTTTTGCTATCAATCGCGGGTTGGGAGACCGCTGGGCCATTGCCTATTTGCTGGAAGACATGGGCGGGCTGGCCGCCTTGCAAAGCCAGCCCGAACGCGCCCTGCGGCTCGTCGGCGCGGCCTCAACCCTGCGCGAGGCCATCGGCGCCCCTCTCTCCCCCGCCGAGAAGAACAAGCTGGAAACCCTGCTCGTCAAGGCCAGGCAATTACTCGACGAAACGGCCCAAAATACCACCCTGGCTGAGGGCCAGGCCATGTCTTTGGCCCAAGCCATTGAATACGCCCTCAAAGATTAGAGCGCCCTCTCTCTATCCAATATTATTACTAAAACCCTCTCATTTGAATCACTCTTGACATTTTCTTTACTCTTTTTTGAGTACATACTGTTTCAATTGAGTGTAACTTCTCCTGACAAGGCGAAGGACGGGGAAACAGGCCTGGTCTACGACCTGTCCAAATATTTGCGCCTGAAGAGGGCGCGTCATCCAAAGAATCTCTAAAACAGCCGGAGTGTATCCAGCCGGTATTATTTCAACCTGACTCACCCTGCGGGGGGTGAGACCTTGAAAATAGGATCGAGGAGAGAGCAATGAAAAATATCCGTGAGCTAGCCGCGCGCCTGACCGGCGCAACGGCCCTTTTAGTCATCATCCTGTCGCTCCAATTCTCTGCGTACATGGCCTCCGAAGTGAACGGGGCCACCACCATCAACGTCAACAGCACCGCTGACAAAATCAGCACCGACGGGTTCTGCACCCTGCGCGAGGCCATTATTGCCGCTAATAAGGATTTGGCTTCCAGCAGCGGGGCGGGCGAATGCCTCGCTGGCAATGGCGATGATACCATCGTCCTGCCTCCTGGCACGTACCTCCTCAGCCGGACCGACAAGGGCAATGAAGATTCTTCTTCCACCGGCGACCTGGACATCAAAAGCAATATAACCATCCGCCCGGAGACAGGCCCGGTGACAGGCCCGGTGACTATCACCGCCGTCAGCGGCTTCACCGACCGCATCTTCCACATTCACAGCGGAAGTGTGGATATTTCCGGGGTCACGATCAGCAAAGGCAACAGCTCCGGCGACGGCGGCGGCATCCACAACAAAGGCACACTCACCCTGCGGAACAGCACCCTCTCCGGCAACAAGGCCGGGGGCAAGGGCGGCGGCATCTACAACTACGGGACGCTCACGTTGCGCAACGTCACCCTCAGCGGCAACACCGCCAAAAGCTCCGGCGGCGGCCTCTACAACTATGAAGGCGCGGCGAATTTGAACAACGTCACCATTGCCTTCAACACCGCCGACTCCAACGCCGACAATATCGGCGACGGGGGAGGAGTCTACGTCCACAATGACGATGACGATGGCTGGGTGAAAGCAGGCAACAGCATCATTGCTAACAATAATGACAATAGTCCGACGGCGTCGAAACACCCGGATTGTTCAGGCGCGCTCATCTCCCAGGGTTATAACCTGATCCAAAGCACCACCGGCTGCACCATCACAGCCACCGACAACCTGCTCGGCGTGGACCCCAACCTCGACCCACTGCTGCAAAACAACGGCGGCAACACCCTCACTCATGCATTGCTGGCCGGCAGTCCGGCCATGGAGAGCGGGAATCCGGCGCTACCCGGCAGTGGCGGGAGTGCGTGCGAAGCCACCGACCAGCGGGGCGAGGCCCGGCCCATCGGCCTGCGTTGTGACATGGGCGCGCTGGAGGCCGATAACCCGCCGCAAATTGGCCCCATCTTCGTCGTCAACACCGAGGACGATCTCGACGACGACGTGTGCGGCTACACCCATTGTTCTCTGCGCGAAGCCATCGTCGTCGCCAACGCCCGCCCGAACGACGCCACACCCGACCAAATCACCTTCAACATCGCCGGAGCCGGGCCGCACACCATTGCGCCTGCCTCCGCCCTGCCGGCGATCTCTGACCCGGTACTCATTGACGGCCTAACCGACGCAGTCGTGTTGGACGGCGACGGCCTCAATGCCGGAGCAGGCGTGCTGGACGGTCTCACCCTCGACACCGGCGACAGGATCGGCAACAGCACCGTCCGCAATCTGACGATCACTAACTTCAGCGGGAACGGCGTGCGCGTCAAGTCCGGCGCTGGCAACACTCTCAGTGGCAACAGCATTTTTGGCAATGGCGGATTGGGAATTGACCTGGGCGGCGACGGGGTGACCCTCAACGATACCGGCGACCCTGACGGGGGCGCGAACAGCTTGCAAAACTTCCCCGTCCTCACCAGAGCCTACCCCAACACCGAGCCGAAGAAGTGTGATGATGAATTGGGACAGACGACACAGACGTGCATCGAGGGCAGGCTTAACAGCGCCGCTAATACAACCTTCACCCTCGAATTCTTCGCCAGCCCTTCCTGCGAACCTTCTAATTATGGCGAGGGGCAGACGTTCCTGGGCGCGACAACGGCGGACACCGACGCGACGGGTGATGCTAACTTCACAGCCACCCTGGCCTCGGCGGTTCCGGCCGGCCAGGCCGTCACCGCCACGGCCACCGACGACTCCAATGGCAACACCTCCGAGTTCTCGCGATGCGTGGTGATGGGCGCGGGCAACGACGCCTGGACGCGCGCCCAGGACCTGACGCTGGGAGGCAATCCCTTCTCGGCTTCGGTTGACGAGTATCTCGACATGCCCGGCCAATCGCGGTGGTACAAGTTCTCGGTGCAACCGGGGAGCAAGGTGATCATCACCCTCACCGGCCTCCCGGCCAATTACGACCTTGCTCTCTATAAAGACATCGCCGCCGCTTACCAAACGATTACGTCGCCGCAAGACCTGGTGCGTCTGGGCGCGGAATTTGCCCCCGACAATTTCAGCCCCGACAACTTCAGCCCCGACAATTTCAGCCCCGACAACTTCAGCCCCGACAACTTCAGCCCCGACAACTTT
>Ga0247727_10002206_pt1 | contig 44857 bp, 35 predicted proteins | sample WisWelCaveWW1625_FD_202498 | JGI IMG/M metagenome (GOLD analysis project Ga0247727, IMG submission 202498) | Biofilm microbial communities from Wishing Well Cave, Virginia, United States - WW16-25 | ecosystem: Environmental > Aquatic > Deep subsurface > Groundwater > Cave microbial mat | place...
ACGAACGCAGTTGGTGGCGATCCCCATCGCCCAACTGCACGACTTGTTTCTGTGGCATACGACCTCCTTGGTCGTCGCCAGATTGCCCCACTTCACCCTTGCATTCAAGTTTGACGGAGCACTAGTCTTCCACGAGTTACTGACCTTAAGCTATCCCTTGATGGCTTCAGTGACCGACGCGGGCGACTGGCGCGCATGGCGAAAGGCACATCTCTTTGCGACCTGTCCCGATGTTCGCTCGGTGCGCCCAGAGGTAAGTCTTGCAATGTCGCAACTGCTGGCGCGAATGCTTTCCAAGCGGCCTCAAGACCGGCCAAACTGGGATGAAGTGCTCACGAAACTATCCTCGGATGAGCAGCCCACCGCCACCCCCGTCTCTGTTTCAGCGGCCATCGAAGCCGCCGTCAAACGACAAAAAGAAATCGACAAGGTGAGACTCGAACAGGAAGAAGCTGCAGAGCGCGAGAGGCACAAGGAGGAATTGTACAGGCACGCCTGCCGAGAACTTGTAAAGTCGTTTGATGAAATCGTGGACGATTTCAACCGTAGCTACCAACTCGGAAAGATTGAAAAGTCGGTTTATTACGGTGAGGGTCGAAGATACTCAATGCCCACGGAAGGGGTTATCAAGTGCGGTTTCTTCTCACGCTGCAAGAGGGACTACCCATTTTAGGAACCGGACAACTACTTGGAGGTGCTTTCTTGGGCATTGAGAACGGCGTGAGCGCAAACCTATTGTTGCTACGGGAGGGGAAGGACGACCTTTACGGCAAGTGGCTCGGTTGTCTCGTCAACCTTAGCTATGTGGCTGATCCCAGAGCAATGCTTGGACGTTGGGGAATTACCGAGCGGACAGTGTTCCCTATGGGATTTGGAAGCGATCCAGAGTTTTACGAGCAGATTAAGTACGCGCTAGGCGGCCCGATTCACGTCTTCAAGTATGAGATTAGGTCGGACGTGCAGAAGCTGTTCACGGATTTGCTGGAGACGGCCTTTACGAAGACGGCTTGAGAGGTCGTTCCCAAGGTGCGGACAAGATCTCCCTCAATTTCACAAGGTGTCCGCCAAACGGGTCTCGCATAAATATCTTGAGACCGGGAGATACAGCCTGTGGCAGACTCACGATTGAAGCGAACACACCCACATACTCTGTGGTTGCGTTGAGTATATCGGAAATCAGGTACGCAAGCACTGCGCGCAATGGCCCGAACCTGTTATTTCTAATTAATTCGGGCTTCCACAACGGAAACTCTTTCCAAGGTTTTTCGTCTACCGACACCGCCATGCCCTCATCCATCGCGAATACTATTGGTAATGATTTGCCATGGTGTTCGATGGCAACACGAATGTCTCTTAGCATTGCGAACTTAGTCGCTCTCGCCGCATAGAACGCGGCCAAAGCATTCGGTAGTCGAAACTTCTCGATCATCTCCTGTTCTGTCCGCGGGGTTGAGCCCTTCAATGCGACATCTGCAAAGCTGTCCGGGAGTTCTGTCATTATTCGCTTCTTTGTCTCTCCTAGACTTACGACCTTGGCGCAAGCTCGCTTCGACAATTTCTGCAGGAGGTCGTACAGGGAGCGGATGACGATGATGAGATGTTCTATTTCGGAAGTCATCAGATACGCTGCATCGTTCGGTCGCACCTGCTTGGTGTTCGAGATCATTTGGTAGATTTCCATGATGGCGGCTAATTGATGAACGTCATCTTCAATACTGTGCAAGGCCTCGACGATATCCGGGAATGAAAGATGTTGCGCAATTAATGTGGCTACCGGCAACTCAAGATCTCGTTCCGGCGAGGCGGGTAACCGTCCCCAATACTTTCCCCGAATGACCTCGCCGCCGCCCATTCGAATTATCTTCCCGTCGATGTCCATGTACATGAACCAGTCACGCGCTTCGTCGTCATAATAAGAATTCAGCAGGAGAGCGCGACCATCGGTGGGGATGTGACGAATGTAATGAACTTTCGCCAATTCCTCACGGTTTGCGGTACGCATTGCGGTTTTCAGTCCGTTGTCTCGCCCACTCCAAAATACGTGCAGTCCGGATGGTGAAATACCAATGCACTTACCGAGGCTTCCGGATCCATCATGAAACCTTCAGTGAGTTGAACGCCAATCTCCTCCGGTCGCAGTAGCTTCCAGATGGCGGCTTGGTCTTCGAGCGCGGGACAGGCCGGGTAGCCGAAGCTGTAGCGGCGGCCCCGGTATTTCGTCGTGAACCGGTCGATCATCGTCATGCCGGCAGGGTCGGGGAAACCCCAGTCTTCGCGGATGCGACGGTGCAACCATTCGGCGGCGGCCTCAGCGGTCTCGATGGCCAGCGCTTGCAGGGCGTGGGACTTGAGGTATTCGCCGCGGGCCTTGTATTCCTCGGCGCGTTCGCGGATACCGGTGCCGGCGCCGGTGACGAACAAACAAATGGAGTCGTGGAGTGTTTCCGCCTTCGCCGAGGCTTCGGCGGACAAGGGAGTGCTGGAGTGTTGGGGCGGCATCACGTAGTCCGCCAGGCACAGCCCGTCCGGCTTCCTTTGTCGCGGGAAGTTAAAAACGTGCGCCGGCTTGGCGTCCTTGGCGTCTTGGCGGTTAAAGAGTCTGATGCTGTTGCCTTCCGCATCCGCCTCGAAGAATTGCCACACGGCTTTGACCTTCATGAACTTGGCGGCCTCGGCTTTCACGTCTTCGATGACGTTGTACAACTCCAGCGCCTTCGGGTCGCGCGCGTCCAGCGCCCTTTCGAAGTTGGACTTGAAGCCTAAATGCCGGGTGTAAAGCATCTGCGGGTTGATGTAGCTCCAGATTTCCGCGAGTTGCGGGACGTCGCGGACTTTGCGGTCGGCGTAGGGCGGCGGAAGAGGAGGGATGTCAATCCGAACGCGGCTGCTGCGTTGGGCGGGGGCAGCAGAAGGCTCGCCCTCCTTCCCGGTCGCGACAGGAATGTCGCTCCCACCAAGCTGGTGCTGGATCTTTTCGCGTTCGGCGGGGTCCATGAGTTTGTTCATCATGGCGAGGCCGGTCATCGCGTCTTTGCAGTAGATGACCACGCGCGCGTAGCTGGGCGCGATCTTGGTGCGGGTGAACTTGTCGCTCAGCGCCGCGCCGCCGACCAGCATCGGGACGGTGATGCCGGCCTGACGGAGGTCGGTGGCGGTGACGACCATTTGCTGGGCGCTTTTGACGAGCAAACCGCTCAAGCCGATCGCGTCGGGTTTGTGTTCGTGGTAGGCCTTGATCAATTCTTCGGGCGGAACTTTGATCCCGAGATTGATGATCCTGTAGCCGTTGTTGCTGAGGATGATGTCCACCAGGTTCTTGCCGATGTCGTGCACGTCGCCTTTCACGGTGGCGAGGATGACTTTGCCGCGCGTGGAATCCGCGGTCTTCTCCATGAACTGTTCGAGGTGGGCGACGGCGGCCTTCATCGCTTCGGCCGACTGAAGCACTTCGGCGACGATGAGTTCGTTGTTGTTGAACAAGCGGCCGACTTCGTCCATGCCTTTCATGAGCGGGCCGTTGATGATGTCGAGTGGCACGACACCGGCGTTGCGCTTCAACTCAAGGTCGGGGATTAGCCCCTCCTTCGTGCCTTCGATGATGTAGCTGGCAAGGCGTTCGTCAACCGGCAGGTCGGAGATTTTCTTTTTGACGCGGCTGGTGGCCTCGCGGAAATGGGTGTTGACCGCGGCGATGTGACGTTGGTTGATCGCGATGCGCTGCTCGCGGGTTTGCTGCCGGTAATCGCGCGGAGCATCCATGCCGGCAGGCGGATAGTTATAGAGCAAATCCTCGGCGAGCTTCTTTTCCGCGTCGGGAATGCTCGGGTAACGCTCCAGCTTCTCGGCGTTGACGATGGCGAGATCGAGACCGGCCTTGGTGCAGTGATAGAGGAACACTGAGTTGATGACTTCGCGCGCGGCGGCCGGGAGGCCGAAGCTGACGTTACTGATGCCGAGCTGGGTCTTGCTGCGCGGCAACGCTTGCTTGATGAGTCGAACGCCCTCGATGGTTTCGACGGCGCTGCCGATATAGTTCTCGTCGCCGGTCGCGCAGGGGAACACGAGCGGATCGAAAATCAAATCCTCTTCCGGGAAGGTCCACTTACCGGTGCAGAACTCGTGCGCCCGGCGCGCGATGGCAAGTTTGCGTTCGCGGGTGATGGCCTGGGCCTGCTGCTTGTCTTCATCGATGGAACCGATCACCACCGCCGCGCCGTACTTCTTGGCAAGCGGCATCACGTGGTCGAACTTCTCCTCGCCATCCTCGAAGTTAATCGAGTTGATGACGCTCTTGCCCTGCAAATAGGTCAGCGCGCGTTCCGCCGCCTTGGGGTTCGTCGTGTCGATCATGATCGGCACTTTGACCTTGTGGATGAGCTTTTCGTAGAAGCGGTCGATGTCGGTCATCTCATCCCGGTCGGGGTTTTCGAGGTTCACATCGATCAGATGCGCCCCGTTCTTGACCTGGGCGCGCGCGATCTCGGCGCCTTCCTCGTATTTCTCCTCGCTGATCAGCCGCTTGAACGCGCGCGAGCCGACCTCGTTGGTGCGTTCGCCGACGAGCAGGGGACGCGTGTCGTCGGCGGCCTCGATCAGTTCGATGCCGCTGTAGACAGTCTTGCGTTCCGGGCGATGTCGGCGGGGCGGTTTGCCATCGACCATCCCGGCGATGGCTTTGATGTGCGCCGGCGTCGTGCCGCAGCAACCGCCGATGATGTTGAGCCAGCCGTTCTTGACGAATCGCTCCAGCGCCGCGGCGAGCGAGGTGGGCGTTTCGAGATACAGACCCTCCTCGTTGGGCAAGCCAGCGTTCGGGTAACACGACACAAGCGTCTGCGTCGTCTGATGAATCGTGCGGACGTGGTCGGTCATGAACTCGGGGCCGGTCGCGCAGTTCAGGCCGATCGACAGCAAATCAGCGTGGCTGAGTGACGCGACTAGCGCGTCCGCGGCTTGCCCGGCGAGCATCGTGCCCATTGGTTCGATCGTGCCGGAAACCATGATCGGCAGCCGACGGCCGAGTTCGTCAAACGCGCGGTTGATGCCGATGATCGCGGCTTTGGTGTTGCGCGTATCCTGACAGGTCTCGACCAGCAAGAGGTCCGCGCCGCCCTCTGTGAGCGCGCGGGCCTGCCGGTAGAAATGGTCGGTGAGTTGGTCGAAGGTGACGCCGCCGGTGACGGTGATCGCTTTGGTGGTTGGCCCCATTGAGCCGGCGACGAAGCGCGGTTTGCCCGGCGTCGAAGCCTCCTCTGCGGCTTGCCGGGCAAGTTGGACGGCGGCGACGTTGATCTCGTGGCACTTGTCGGCGAGGCCGTATTCGGCGAGCACCAGCGGCGTGCCGCCGAAGGTGTTGGTCTCCACGATGTCGGCGCCGGCGGCGAAGTATTGCCGGTGGATGTCGAGGATCACGTTGGGTCGGGTGAGCACGAGGTGTTCGTTGCAGCCTTCGAGCGCCGGGCCGCCGAAATCCTGGGCAGAGAGGTTGCGTTGCTGGATCATCGTGCCCATCGCGCCGTCGAGCACCGTGATCCGCTCGTCGAGAATTGCTTGCAGCAATTCGGTTCGATCTGCCTGTCGGCCCATGGTGCGGTCACTCTAACATGTTGCGTGAATCAGACAAGTGTGGGAATTTTCCTGCGGAAGGAGGCCGAGATGTGGAGAATGATGGGAGTGGCGATCCTGACGATCGGCATCGGAAAGGAGGCGGCCATGGCCGAGATGCGATTGAGCAGCGGGAGTTTTCTGGCGGGTCGGGAGATCCCCGCGCAATACACGTGCGAGGGCGGGGATGTGTCGCCGCCGTTGAGCTGGACTGGTGCGCCGGCGGGGACCCGGAGCTTCGCGCTCATTTGCGACGATCCCGATGCGCCGACGGGGACGTGGGTGCATTGGGTGATCTTCAACGTGCCCGCCGGAACGAAGGAGTTGCCGGAGAACGTGGTTAAGATGGAAACGGCGGCTCAGCCGGCCGGCGCACGGCAAGGCGAGAACGACTTCAAGCGCGTGGGCTACGGCGGCCCGTGTCCGCCGCGCGGCCACGGGGTACATCATTATCACTTCAAGCTCTACGCGCTGTTGAATCTGCCGCCGCGCTCGACCAAGCAACAGGTCGAGATGATGATGCGCGGGCACGTACTGGCCGCGGCGGAGTTGATCGGGACGTATCAGCGGCGCTGACCAGCGCGGCCAGATTGTTTCCGCGTCTCCTCGGCGAGGCAGGCGGAGGCCGTGTTCCGGCGGACCGTCCGCTGAGCATCAGCCCAGGTGATGGTCCGCTGGATGATCTGCCAGCGTTCCAGCGGGTGCCAGTGTCGCTCGCGTTTCGACTCTTCCTTGGCTTTGAGATCGTCAGTCACCGGATGACCTTTTCAGCGCGTCGCGCAGCGCACGAACACGTTCGTGGTTGCGAACACTTTCGTCAAGCGCCAGTTGGCAGGCCAGCATGTCCGAATCGGCCAGGCCCTTGTACCCAACACCAGCGGCTGTGCGTTCGTTCGACGCCCGCCGATCGCAGGCGTGCCAGTCGTCAAGCCCGCGGACGGTCCGAAAAATGTCGATCGCGCCGTGCGGACTTGTCAGGCAGAACACACCCTGCGTCCGCAACCAGCCCGCCGGACGAGCGGCGACGGGGCGCCAGTCATCATCCGTCGCACCCCATTCGGCCCGCAAGTCGCCGAGCGCGACCTCGGCCCGGCGAAGATTCTCCTCGGCGTCGTCAATCCACAAATCGACATCATACGTGAGCACGGGTTTGTGGCGTAACAGGAAATTCATTCCGCCAATCAACAGATAATTCACGTGGTGGCGGTTGAACGTCTCGAGAATTCGATCGACATCCATGCCGCCGATGCTACCGCGTCGGGGCGGCCACCGCAACTTTCCACATTGCGGCGCGAAATGACGGCGGCTAGAGTGCCGTCGATGAAACCAGTCGCCTCGCGCATCACGGCGGACAAACCCTGTCTGCCACCGTTCTCGAAGGAGCAGACAAGGTTTCTGCAGGAGGACCTCCTGCGCGACGTCTCGCGCTCGTTTTATCTGACGCTGCGGGTGCTGCCGGCGGAGATTCGACCGCAGATTTCGCTCGCGTATTTGTTGGCGCGAGCAAGCGACACGATTGCAGACACGGAGCCGGCGTCCCACGAGGAACGTCTCACTATTCTGCGGCAAATGCGGGATGGAGACGTGGGAACGACATTCTTGTCGCGACTGTCGGCGCTTGCGGAGTCGCGGCAGGAGTGCCGCTCCCACGGGGAAACCGCGCTGCTGCACCGCGTGGACGAATGTTTCGCGATGCTTGATGCCGTCAGCCCACCGGACCGCAAATTGATCCGGGATTTGCTCCACACCATCATCACCGGCCAGATTTTCGATCTGGAACATTTCCCCGAAGGGAAACTCACCGCGTTGGCCAACCACGAGGAATTGGATCGCTACACCTACCTAGTGGCGGGCTGCGTCGGGGAATTCTGGACCAAGATGTGTCAGGCGCATCTGCCGGGACTGGAGCAGTTGAGCATCGAGGATGGCGTCCGGTTCGGGAAGGGTTTGCAGTTGGTGAACGTGCTGCGCGACATCGGCGAAGATCGGCGTCGCGGCCGGCAGTATCTCTCCGACCTTGGCGACTACCAACGCTGGCTGGACAGGGCCGCGGAACATCTCGATGCCGGCTGGCGGTACACGCTGGCGATCCCACCCCGGCACTGGCGACTCCGTCTGGCCTGCATCTGGCCGATCTGGATCGGACTGAAAACCATCGCGCGCCTCCGCGGCGAAAACCCGCTTGATCCTGCGCGACGTGTGAAGATTTCGCGCGGCGAAGTTTACGCGATCATGATGCGGTCGTTTCTAATCTGTCGCAGCGACCGGGCATTGGAACGCCACTATACCCGGCTGTGGGCTTGCAAATGACCCGTGCCCACCTATCATGGCGAGCATCATGTTCACGGGTTGTTACACGGCATTAGTCACTCCGTTCACCAAGAACGTGGCGGTCGATGAGGCGCGTTTGCGAGAACTCGTCGAGTCGCAGATTCGCGCGGGCGTGGACGGCCTCGTGCCGTGCGGGACAACGGGCGAATCACCCACTCTCTCGCACGAGGAGCACAACCACGTCATTGAGCTGGTGGTGAAATTCGCCGCCAAGCGGTGCCAGATCATGGCCGGCACCGGCTCCAATTCCACCGACGAAGCCATCTCGATGACCCGGCACGCGAAAGACGCCGGAGCGGATGCGTCGTTACAGGTCGCCCCGTACTACAACAAGCCGACCCAAGCCGGGCTGTACGCGCATTTCCGCAAGATCGCCGAAGACGGCGGGCTGCCGATCATCCTCTACAACATCCCCGGCCGCTGCGGCGTGGATGTGGCCAACGAAACCACCGCCAAACTCCGTCGTGACCTTCCGAAACTGGTCGTCGGGCTGAAAGAGGCGACCGGCAACGTCGATCGCGTCAGCCATTTGCGGCAGATGGTGGACAAAGATTTCGTGATCCTGTCCGGCGACGATTCGCTGACGCTGCCGATGATAGCGGTCGGCGCGGCCGGCGTGATCAGCGTCGCCTCCAACGTCATGCCGCGCGAAGTGACCGAGATGGTGCACGCCGCGCTCAAAGGCGATTTCGAGCGGGCGGGCCGGATTCACGCCAAGTTGTTCCCGCTGTTCAAGGATCTGTTCATCGAGACCAGCCCCGGCCCCGTCAAAGCCGCTCTAGCCATGATGGGGCAGATTGAAGAAGTCTACCGGTTGCCGCTGGTGCCGATTGCGGACAACCACAGGGCAATCCTGCGGAAAACCCTTGCGGCTCTGGGGCTGGTCCGATGAGGACGCCTCGCGACAAAGTGCAGCAGATCTATCGACGGCTAAAGGGCGCACGCGGTTTGGACGAGCACGAACGCTGGCAGCATGCCCTATTTTTTGCCAAAACCCCCGAGGAGCGATGCCAAACCAGCGTCAGATCCGCCCGCTTGGCGCTTTCCTTAAAGCGTTGCGGGAAGAGAAAATCGACTGCATCCTGATCGGGATGATGGCCGCTGTCGAGCAAGGTGCGCCCATGACCACGGTTGATTACGACCTGTGGATGCAGTTGCCCAAGCGGCAGTATTTGCGGCTGCACAACGTGGTGCGGCGCCAGCGTGGCACCGTTGTGGCACCCACATTGTATGAACTTGAGGACGGAACACAGGTGAATGTAATTTTTCAACCGGATGGGCTGCAGTCATTCGCGGCGGAATACCGTCGGAGTCGCATCGGCCGATTGGCCGGCCAGTCAATTCGAATTCTTCCCTTATCACGAGTCATCGCAAGCAAGCAGGCATCCAGTCGCGAGAAAGATCTGGTCAGCCTGCCCGTTTTGAAGCGGACGCTGAGGCTGGCGCGGCGTCTAAGGCGGAGGAAATCATCCAGATGAACCCGGTCCGCGTCATTATCTGCGGCGCGAAGGGCCGCATGGGCCAGACGCTCATCGCCTGTGCGAAGGCCGATCCCGAGCTGCGACTGGCCGGTGAGATCGACCTGGGCGATGATCTCGGCAAGATCATCAGTGGGTGCGACGTCGTCATCGAGTTTGCGTTGCACGACGCCACTGTCACGACCGCCAGGCATGTCGCAAAACACAACAAAGCGATGGTCATTGGCACGACCGGTCACACCGACTCGGAGACGCAGAAGATTCGGAAGCTGCTGGCCGGCCTCCCCATCGTGTGGGCGTCGAACTACAGCACGGGGGTCAACACCCTCTTCTGGCTGACCGGCAAGGTCGCCGAGATCGTCGGCCCGAACTGGGAAGCCGAGATCGTTGAAACCCATCACACCGCGAAGAAAGATGCGCCGAGCGGCACGGCGAAAACGTTGCAGGAGATTCTGAAGCAAGCACGTGGCAAAGATGCGCCGGCCCATGCATTACGCGTTGGGGACGTGGTCGGTGATCACACCGTCACCTTCGGCACCGCCGGCGAGCGCCTCGAACTCACCCACCGCGGCAGCAGCCGCGAAACGTTCGCGCGCGGCGCGCTCCGCGCCGCGAAGTGGGTCGTGCAGCAGAAGCCGGGGCTGTATGACATGCGGGATGTGCTGGGTTTGAGATAATCCGGTTCAGAGGTCCTTCGCTTCGCTCAGGATGACAGAAGAGGAAAGCGCGCCCACAAGTGTGTCACCCTGAGCGGAGCGAAGGGCCTCACAATCGGACGCGGATGACGTGAACACTTATTACGTGTACATCATGGCCAGCGCCTCGCGTGTCCTCTACACCGGCGTCACTAATGACCTTCAGCGCCGTGTGTGGGAACACAAGACCAAGCAAGTGCCCGGTTTCACCTGCAAGTACAACATCAGCCGGCTCGTGTATTTCGAGGAGTTCCGGCAGATCGATGATGCCATCGCGCGCGAAAAGCAGATCAAAGGATGGTTGCGGAGGAAGAAAGTGGCTCTCATCGAGCAGTGCAACGGCACGTGGAAAGATCTCGCTTGGGGGTGGTTCGATTCCGAGGTTCTTCGCTTCGCTCAGAATGACAACCTGGGACGGTCCGCTCCTTTGATGTGTCACCCTGAACGAAGTGAAGGGCCACACAACCGACCGGAGAACTGAATGTCTCAAACGAGAACACGCTCTTGGTTGATTACCGTGTGGCTTGCGCTGCTCTGTTCCTGCGCCCATGTGGGCTCGCGAGAGCTTTTATCACCCAATCCGCATGTGAAGGAAATTCGGACTGGGCTGGACAAGATCGTGTTTGCGCAGGTGAGCTTTCGAGATGTCGATGTAAGGGATGTTCTAAACTTCATCTCGGATGAGGCGCGGAGCGCATCAGGTGACCATGCAGGAGTGTCGATGATGATTCATGGTCGAGCGACGGTGCCGACGATCACAATTAACATGCGCAACGCGACGTTTTGTCAGGTTCTTGACGAAGCCTGCCGGCAAGCAGACTTGGTTTGGCGAATTGAGCCCCAATGTGTGCTGATCACGCCCCGATCGGAGGGGCGCCGGGTGCGATGAAAGTCGGCCTTGGACTCGGCTCGAACCTCGGTGACCGGCTGAAGCAGCTTCAGCAGGCGAAGGCGTATCTGCTCAGTCTCTCCCCGGAACGATGGCATCAGCAGTCGCCGCTGTATGAGACGTCGCCGGTGGGTTGTCCGCCGAACTCGCCGAAGTTTTACAACGCCGTGTTGGAAATCGAATTCACCGGCGCGCCGCGCACCTTGCTGAAGAAGACGCGGGCGTATGAAGATGCGCATGGACGCGACCGGAACTTGCCGGTCAACGCCGCCCGATCAATCGACATCGACATTCTCTACTTCGGGGAGAAGGAAGTGCTGGAGAAGGACCTGGTCATTCCGCATCCGCGGATGGCCGGCCGCCGCTTTGTGTTGTTGCCGCTCTCGACGATTCGGCCGGAGATGATCGTGAAGGGCACCGGCAAGACCGTCCAGATGCTGCTTCGGGAGTTGCCAGCGAGGGAAGGGGAAGTTAAATTCGTGCAGCAAGGCTGGTGATATGAACGAGCACAAGATCACGATTCACACGTTGCGGGAAATGAAGCAGCGCGGCGAGAAAATCGCGGCACTGACGGCGTACGACTTTTTCACCACGAAGATCATGGACGAGGTCGGCGTCGAACTCATCCTCGTCGGCGATTCGCTCGGGATGGCCGTGCTGGGCTACGAGAACACGTTGCCGGTGACGATGGAGGAAATGCTCCACCACACGCGCGCCGTGGCGCGCGCGAAACCGAACGGGCTGCTCGTGGCGGACATGCCGTTCATGACGTACTCAACCGTGCCGCAGGCGCTCGATAACGCCAGCCGATTTGTCCAAGCGGGCGCGGAGGCGGTAAAGTTGGAAGGTGGCGAGTCGGTGAGCGAGCAAGTCCGCGCGTTGGTAGCGGCCGGCATCCCCGTGCTGGGCCATGTGGGACTGCTGCCGCAGTCCATCCTGGAAACCGGCGGTTACAAGATTCAGGGGCGCACACCGGCCGCGGCGGAGCGGTTGATGCTGGACGCCCAAGCGGTCGAAGCCGCGGGCGCGTTTGCGGTGGTGATCGAATGCACGGTCAGCCAAGTGGCTGAGGAGATCACGAAGGCAGTGACGATCCCGACCATCGGCATCGGGGCCGGCGCCGGGTGTGACGGTCAGATTTTGGTGAGCAGCGACATGCTCGGGCAGTTCACGTGGTTCACGCCGAAACACGTGAAGCGCTACGCCAATCTCGCCGAGGAAACGCGGAAAGCGTTCGCGGCATACAAGCACGACGTGGAGAGCGGCGAGTTTCCCGGCAAAGAGCAAAGCTTTCGGTAACGCCGGCAGGCAGATGAGCAACAAACGAAGCCGTGAGATGATTTTGGTCGCGGCGGTTATCACGACCGCCTGCTTGATGTCGCCGCCGGCGCGCGGTCAGTCGCCCGGGGGCGCGCACTTGGGTGACATCGACGTGCCGGCCATCAAAGTGGTCGAGTTTGAGGTCGCTCTTTCAGATGCGGCGTGGGCAGATGCTTCCGGCCAGCCGATCCCGCGCGGCTACCTGCGATGGGCACAATACGTGCGAAGCCAGTCGGGCCATCAGGAGCCGCCGATCTCATCGCCGCCCCGTGACGGCCAACTCACTGAAAATCCCAAGGTGGCAACAGTCAAGGTCGCGTTGGCAGGGCCAGAGCGCTTCGACCCCAACAAGTCGTGGCCGTTGCTGGTGGTGAACGCGACGATGAACGCGTCGAATATAGGTGGTCTGGGCGCCTACTACGAAGCTGCCACTGCCGGTGGTTGGGTGGTTCTAGCCGTGGACGGCTCCGTTCCGCCAAGAGATGACAGCAATGCGTGGCGGTGGGCGCTGCTGGCGTCCGCGCTGGATCATCTGCATGCGCACTGGCCGAGTTCGAAGAAGTGGCCCGTCGCGTGCGCAGGCTTCTCGGGAGGCGCGAAGCGATCGGGCTATCTGGCGGCCATTCTGGCGAAGGCGGATTACCGGGTCGTGGGCATGTGGATGGGCGGTTGCAACGAGGACATGGCGACTGAGGGCCTGGCTGTTTATCAGCCCGACCGCAACCGGTTTCTGGAGGTGCCAATTTTCTTGAGCAGCGGCACAAGCGACACCGTGGCGACTCCTCAACATCATCAGCACGTGATGGAATCCATGCAGAAAACGGGCTTCAAGAAAATCCGGTTGAGGAGCTATGAGGGTGGACATGGCATATTCAGCGACCATATAAAAGAAGCCTTGGCTTGGTTTGTGGAGCAAACCAGCCAATAGCGCCGTCATTTGGCTGGTCGGCAGGAGCACTGACAATGGCTCTGTGTGGAGCGGTTAATGTGGAGAGGTGTTTGGTCTCTATCATGCGCCGGCAAACTCTGTGTGGTGGCACTTGCGTCCGACAAATATTCGGGGCTGTCATGACGCTCTGCGCGACGCTGGCCAGTCCCGTCTGCAAGGCTGATTTCGATGCGTTTCAACTGTATCTCCAAGGCGACCTTGAGAAAGCCTGTGAGATGTACAAGGAGCGAGCCGAACAGTCGCCCGATGCCACCGCTGAGTTTTACCTTGGGCGCATCGAAGAACGCCGGGGACATCTTGACGCGGCATTGCAGCGTTGGAAGCGAGCATGGTCGCTTCACTTTGAGGGCCTGCCGGACACTCCCTATCGGTTGACCCTCAAACTGATTTATCTGTCGAATTTCTTCGACGTCTATGCGACTCAGGGGAAACTCACCCTGGCTGCCCAAGCGGATGCTCAAGCAGTGGAAATCGTGAATCGATTGTTGGATGATACCACAACCTCCACGACCACTCAGCCTGAGGGCAACCGGCACACCGCGCTGACTCCATGGATGCGAGAGGTCATCTGTGATACGCGAGCCAATCACGCGCAAATGCTTCAGTGGCTTGGCCGGTTTGGGGAAGCTACGAACGAATTGCAGATTGCGGTCGCCGAGGCCAGTCAGCCGAAAAATAATCGCGCTTTGGGTTGGACGTTGGCACCGCGAGCAGAACTCCTGGCTTTCTTTGAGCGGTACGATGAAGCAATTGACTTGCTTCAGCGACGGCGCGAGTTGCCGTTCGATGCACAGTATGCTTACAGCGGTTACTTGGACGCCATCCGGTACGCTTTCAATGTGGCCCAACGCGATGGGAGCGATTCGAGAGTGTATGAGTTGATCGATGAGGCTTTGGCACACCTGCAAGAACCGGTGCACGAGCGGAAACTCCTGCACGGTCAACTTCTCAAAGCCGAACTGCTCATGCAAGATAACCGCCTCGACGATGCTTGGGCACTGCTGCAAACAGTCAGCGAGACGGCCCACGTCAGGAAATTTCAGGATTACCTCGCTTGGGCGCTGAAGGGTATGGCCCGTAACCGATTGGCGGCCGGCGATGCGAACGCAGCCGAAATTTATTTGACCGAGTCCTTGATGCTCTACCGGGCCCTAGGGCGCAAAAATGCCGAGCCGGAACTTTATGAGCTGCGCGCCCGTTGCTTCGCCGATCAGGGGCAGCCTGCAAAAGCCCTCCAGACCTGGGAGGATGCCTACAGGTTGTGCGAGACCCTGAATCTACATTTCCGCTCCCTGCGCATGCGCTTGGGCATCGCCGAGCTTCAGTTGCGGTTGGGGAACAAGGCTGAACTGGCGCGCGCCTGGGAGCGGATCGACAAGTTCGTCGCTGCTCATCCGAATCTGCCCGAGCCCACGCAGCTTCGGTTGCAGTTGGCTCGGCTGGATTATCTCCAGTTCGGGGCCGACAAGAAGACGTTGGTGGCTGCGTATGAAGAGGCCAAAGCTTTCGTGAAGGCTTCCAAGCTTTCGAAGTATCAGGCCCGCGCCCTCGCCGCTTATGACTTGCAGGCGATCCCGGCGGTGGTCGCCGTCAAGGCCCAGCGGCAACCCACGGTTGACCTCCAGCCCATCGTCACGACCACGCGCGTCTCCACCGGCGAACTGGCGCACGCCCGGTTCGCGCTCACCAATCCAACCACCCAAAACGCCCGGGGAACCGTCCGGCTGGCAAGTCGCGGAGGTTTTCGCTACGCCTGGACCCCCACCGATCAGGGCTGGCTGGTTAGGTTGGATACCGAATTCGGAGAGACGAACGGAGTAAAAGAACTGATCCTGCCTTCCGGCACCGCCACCGCGATTTACCTCGAAGCCGAGCCTGCAAGTTTCGGCGCGACCAACACGGTCGCGATCATCTGGCAAGCCGATACCACCGCGGAAGTCACTTGGGCATTTAGCGCCATGGCCGATCCGCGCACCGTTGCCATCGTCGATGCCAGCCTCGCCGCGAACAACCCCTTTTACGCCGTACCCTTGTATCATGAGCTCTACTACCGCGGGCAAACGCAGAAACGCAGCAACATCCGCGTCAAGACGAGCGAACCCTGTCGGGTCGAACTCCTGGATGCAACCCGCAACACCTTGCTGGCCATCGACGCGAATGGCGACGGGGATTTCTTCGATGCGGGTGACATGCTCTACGAGGATGCCGACATCAATGGGTTTCCCGATCTGCTCCTGAGCCCGGAACGAGACGTCGCCAATTTCGAATTGCTCGTGTATCCCGCCTCCAACTCGGATTCGCACCCGCGCGAGATCGAAATCAGCGTGTTTTTGCAGGACGGCACAAGCTGGACCGCTGAGGCGGTCGATGTGCTCAGCATCCGTTGATCCCATCACCGCAGGAAAGCTCCGGCCTAAAACCCAAACTTCAATCCGGCAAACCGCTTCTCGATTTCTCCGACCACCCGGCGCTCTTCGGCTTCGCCTTTGGCGCTGAACGTCACCGAGAACCGCAGATACGGGCCGGCATCGTCCCACGGGACGGTCGAAATCAGTTTCTCCGTGATCAGCCATTGGCTCACGTCCTCGGCGGACTTGAACGCGGTGCGGTTGCCGTCGGCATCCTCGACGGCGCGCGGGGCGCGGACATAGAGAAAGAATGAGCCTTTCGGTTTGCGGGCGTTGAAGCCGAATTTCCGCAGGCCGGCCACGATCACGTCCATGCGGCGCGAGTATTTCCCGGCAATCTTGTGCGTGATTTCGGGATGCGCCAACGACGCCGCGCAGGCTTTTTGGATGGCGAGGAACTGGCCGCTGTCGGTGTTGTCCTTGCAGTCGCCGTAGGCGCGGACGAGCAGTTCGTTGCCGGCCACGAAGCCGAGCCGCCAGCCGGTCATGTTGAACGCCTTGCTCATCGAGTGCAGTTCGACCGCCACGTCTTTGGCGCCGGGCACGGACAAAATCGACAGCGGCCGGCCTTCGAAGATCAGCGCGGCGTAGGCGGCATCGGAGACGATGACCAGCCGGTGCTGGTGCGCGAACTCGACAGCCCGTGCCAGGAACGTCGCCGTGCCGCTGGCCCCGGTCGGGTTGTTCGGGTAGTTGAGCACGAGCGCCTTGGCGCGCTTCAACACGTCCCTCGGTATCGCCGTGAGGTCCGGCAGAAAATCGTTCTGCTCGGTGAGCGGCAGATTGAAGACCTCGCCGCCGTACCATTTCGCATGTGTCCCGAACACCGGATAGCCTGGCACGGTCATGATCGCGACGTCGCCGGGATTGATCAACGCTGCCGGCAGGATTGCGAGCGCGGCTTTGCTGCCGATGCTGTGGATGATTTCGGTCTCGGGATCGAGGCCGGCCACGCCGAACACCTTGTCCATCCACTGCGCCGCGGCCCGGCGATACTCCAGGCCGCCGTTGTCCGCGTAGCCGCGGTTCTCCGGCTTGGCGGTTTCTTCGCACAACGCGCGGACGCTCAGGGGAAACGCCATCTCGTCCGGCTCGCCGACGCCGAGGTCAAGCAGTTCCACGTCCGGGTGGGCGGCCATAGCGGCGCGCTTGGCGCGTTTGATCTTCTCGAACTTGTAAATCTGGGTGCTCTTGCCGTAGGCTTTTCCACCGATCCGTTCCGCGAACAAATTTTGAATGTAAGACTCCCGCATGGCGGCGCCGAATAGACACAAATTGGCCTGGGTTGTCAATGCGTGGCCGGTTGCCTGCGCGTTGTTCTTGGCGACCGTCGTTGACGCGGCGCCGATTCATGAGGCGGCGAAACGCGGTGACCTCGCGGTCTGCCGGCAGTTGTTGGCGGGCGAGCCGCGCGTGATCGAGGCGGTCTCGATTTTTGGCCGGCGCCCGCTGCATGTTGCCGCCGCCAACGGTCAACCGGAGATCGTCGCTTGGTTGCTCGCCCACGGAGCGGACCAAGACGCCACCGACCCGCAAGAACGCACGGCGTTGCACTGGGCGGCGCGCGAGGGACACCGGGAGGTCGTGGAGTTGCTCTTGGCGGCGGGTGCGGTGGTGGACGCGCCGGACCGCGGGGACGCGACACCGCTGCGGTTGGCGGCGATCAACCGTCACGATCCGGTCGCCGATCTGTTGCTGGAGCGCGGGGCGGGGTTGGACACCTTCACGGCCGTGGCGCTTGGCCGGGATGACATTGACCGGATGCACGCCAAGCGCACGGGCGGGGAGACACCGCTGCATTTTGCGGCGTTCAGCAAGGATCCGGCGGTGGTCAAACGGCTCTTGGAACAGGGCGCAAGCCCGGACGCCCGAGATGACAACGGCGCGACACCGTTGCATTGGGCCGCCCGGCAGGGCAACGCGCCGGTGGCGGAGGCGCTGCTGGCCGGCGGGGCGGACATCGGGGCGCGCAACCGCCTCGACCAGACTCCCCTGCACTGGGCCGCGCAGGGCGGTCCGGAACGGTGGGTCACGGCGCTCCTTGCCGGTGAGATCGAGGACCACGTCCGGTGGGATGCCCGGCGGATTCAGTGGGAGAAGATTCGACGCGATCATCGGGACATGGTCGCGTTGCTGTTGCAGCACGGGGCCGAGGTCAACCCGCGAAGCTCATCGGGAAGGACGCCGTTGCATCTGGCGGCGGCGTGCGGTTTGACGGAGGTCGTCGAGCTGTTGCTGGCACAGGGTGCGCGCGTCAACGAGCGGGATGGCTTGGGAATGACCGCGCTGCATCGCGCGGCCTTTCGCGGCGAACCGCAGGTCGCCCGGCAGTTGTTGGATGCCGGCGCGAGTCTCGTCGCCCGCACCAAGGACCTGGCCACGCCCTTGCATATCGCCGCGCGGATCGGGAACCGTGAGGTCGTCGAAGTGCTGTTGTCCAGCCGGCCGAATCTCTCGGCGAAGACGAAGGAGCAGTGGACCGCGTTGCAGGCCGCGGCCGACATGGGACACCAGGCGATTGCGGAGTTGCTGCTCGCCGAGGGGGCGACGCTGGACATTTATTCCGCCGGCGCGTTGGGAGCGATGGATCGGTTGGACGCGCTGCTGCAGGATGATCCCCGGTTGGTCCATGCCCGCCGGATCAATGGGTGGACGCCGCTGCACTGGGCGACAAAACAACTCCAGGTGACGCCGGTCGCGCGTCTGTTGGAGCGCGGGGCGGACGTGAACGCCAATCGCGGTCGGGACTCCGCTCTGCACGTGGTGGCAGGCAAGGTCACGTTGCCGTGGCCCCACGATTGGGAGGAAGAGCTTTTCGATCCAGAGCCGGCGCCGCCTGCTCCGGCGGCGGTGCAGACCCGCTTGGAGATCGCGCGCCGATTGCTCGCGCAGGGCGCCAACGTCGAGGCCCGCAACGCGCTCAAGGACACACCCCTCCACCTCGCCGCCAAGAACGGTTATCGCGATCTGGTGGAACTGTTGCTGCCCCGCGCGCGGGACATCGACGCGCGCGACAATGCCGGGCGCACCCCGCTTTGTTGGGCGACGGTGGGCGCGCCGTGGGAGGTGGTGGACCTGCTGGTCAGCCGCGGGGCCAACGTCCAGGCCGCCGACCGGATGCGCACGACGCCGTTGCACCTGGCGGCCAAACGGGAGGACCAGCGAATCGCCGCACGGCTGTTGGCGCGCGACGCCGATGTCTGGGCCAGAGATTGGATTGACCGGACCCCGCTGCACGTGGCGGCCACCAGCGGGCAGACGGAGATCGTTCGATTGTTCCTCGCCAACGGTGCGGACCCCGACGCGTGCGACGCCGGGCGGTGGACGCCGTTGCACAAGGCGGCGGCGTTGGGTCACCAGGAAATCGTCGCGCTGCTGTTGGAGCGGGACGTGCGCGTCCAGACCCGGACGGCGGAGGGTTGGACGCCGTTGCGGCTGGCCGATCATCATCGGCGCCGGCAGGTCAGCGAGTTGTTGCGGCGCCACGGCGCGAGGGAATGACCCGGAACAGGATTGCCAACCCGGCCGGAAGGGGCTAGATATTCCGGCGTGGAACTGATCCGCAGCATCCAGGAGATGCACCGGAAGGCGGCGGACGCGCGGCGCTCGGATCGGCGGATCGCACTGGTGCCGACCATGGGCGCGCTGCACGAAGGCCACGTCGCCCTCATTCGCAAGGCCCGCGAGGAGGGCGCAGCGGTGGTGGTCAGCCTCTACGTCAACCCCGCCCAGTTTGGGCCGAGTGAGGACTTCAAAAAGTATCCCCGCGACCTGGAAGCCGACCAGCGGGTGTGTGCGCGTGAGAACGCGGACGTGATCTTCGCTCCCACCGATGAGGAGATGTATCCCGGCGGACTGTGGTTGGAGGAAGGCTGGGGCCGGGTGCAGACCGCGGTGCCCAGCCCGATCCGCGGATTGCAGTACTCGACGTTCGTGCTGGAAAGCGTCCTCGCCAAACGGCTGGAGGGGGAGCGGCGACCGAATCATTTCCGCGGGGTGTGCACCGTGGTCGCGAAGCTGTTGCACATCGTTCAGCCCGATCTGGCGATGTTCGGCCAGAAAGATTATCAGCAACTCAAGGTCGTCGAGCGCATGGTGCGCGACCTGCATTTCCCCGTGGAAATCGTCCCCGTGCCCACCGTGCGCGAACAGGACGGCCTGGCCCTCAGCAGCCGCAACCAGTACCTCGATCCCATCGACCGCGCACAAGCCACCATCCTGTGGAAGGCGCTCAACGTCGCCCAGGACATGTTCAACGCCGCCGAAACCAACGCCCACCGGCTTGAAGCCGCCATGCTGCGCACCATCGAACTCGCCCCATCCGCCCGTCTCGATTACGCCGAAATCGCCCGCCCCGAAACGCTCGCACCCGTCCACGATGTCAGACGGGGTGACGTCGCCCTGATCGCCGCCTACGTCGGCAAGACCCGGTTGATCGACAACCTGATCCTGTAATTACCAACTCACAGAGTCGGTCTGCAACCTGGCCGAAACCTGTTCGCTGTACTTGGCTCATTCCTCGCCATCGTAATAGTCCAGCGTTACTTCAGCAGATACTTGACGCGCTTAGGCTGTGAATCGGCTCGCTACTCGTGAGAGGCTGTAGTTCCCGGTAAGGTGACTCGCCAGCGGCAAGGAGAGAAGCCATCCGCCTTCGCACAAGGCTTCCGTCTTCGCCGAGGCTACGACGGACAAGTCGGCGCGACACGGGAGGCGGGAAGCGGCTGGATACAGGCGTTGTCACGGTGACGCGCCAGTGATATAGTCAGCGCATGACTGCGATCCAAAAGAAGATTGTCGTGGACGAGAAGGGTAATCCTAAAGAAGTCATTATCCCGTGGGCGCAGTACTGCGAGTTGATGGAGGAGTTGGGACTCGATCTCGATGAGGAGGCGGCTGCGGATTTGCGCGCGGCCCGTGAAGATTGGAAGACGGGCAATACCGCTGCGTTCAAGCCGCTGTCGGAGCTTTGACGGCTGCCGCGGCTGGTCGTCCACAGACGCGCCGCGCGGTACATGGAGCGGATGGATGCGCGGATCAAGGCGCAGTTGACGGCAAAGCTCACCGACTTGGCGCAAAATCCCGATGCGATGCCCGGCGTGAAACCAATGGCGGGCGAATGGGCGGGGTTCTTCCGTCTGCGTCATGGCGACTTGCGCGTGATCGATCTGCATGACCGGGCAAACGACACGATTGTTATCGCCCATGTTGGCCCGCGTGGTGACGTGTACAAGTGATCGGCAAGAACACTCCCTGCTCGTGACCGGTCTCAGTTCCCGGTAGGCCGGCATGCTGCCTGATTGCTGACCGCTAAACGCCGCCTCCTGTGTGCTGAATTCTAACTCCGGCCCTTCTCTCCGTGTCGCGCCGTCCTGTCCGTCGTAGTTTCATACGAAGACGGAAGCCTTGGCGAAGGAGGATTCATCCCTCATCCTTCATCGCTGTCGCCGCCTCCTACTACTGGTTCGACGTGTGCGATCTGGAAGAAGAACGGATGTAACTTCGTCGGTAGGGCGCGACCGCCGGGCGCGCCGAAGGTCGTGCCGGGACTGCCCGAACCACCCAAGAAGGAAACTTGCCCCGCTTCACGGTGTCGGCTTTCGCGCCTGCCCGTCGAAGCCCGACGTGTCCGTCGTAGCTTGGGAAGCGAAGACGGAAAGGCGAAGTCGGGTCAAGGAAGCCAAGGGCCGGTATGTCGCCCGCCGTCGAAGGAACTGCCGTTTACGGAGTTGACCCTGATCACAACTTGGACGGAGTTGACCCTGATCACAACTTGGAGGCCGCGGCCGAGGTCGCCGCCGCCGGCGTTCCCGAGCCGACCGTGGCCATGTTGCTTGGGTTGGGCGGGTTGCTCACATTCCGGCACCGTCGGAAAGCCTGAGCACGCGCCTCGTCCATCGGTCGATTGAGTACGACCGTACCTTCCCGACGTAGATCACGCGCCCCAGCCGGTCGCGCATCAGGTACACCCCCGGCTTGTTCGGCAGGTCGCGGACTTTGGATTTGACGCTCTCGGGCGACATCGGTGAGAGCATAGGCGCGGTCGGTGGGTTTGACGAGCCGATCTCGCGTGGGCCGACTCTGAAAGTCGGCGATGTCGTTAAATCGCCTTCTCCAACCGGGCGATGATAGCTCGAACGACCGCGCTGCGTTGTGGGCTGGAACACTCGCCCAGCTTCCGCAGAATCAGACTGGAGTGGACGGTGAAAAGCTTTCGCACCAACACGGCGGAATCCACCGCCAGACCGTTGGCCGCGCTCTTGGGCAGGATCACATCGTCAGCCTCCACTTGTCCCAGCCGGGAGGTCATGAAAGCGACCAGATGATCTTCGCCTTGTCTGAGTAACACACAAGCGGGTCGCTTCTTGGTGGCGCTGAGGTCGGTGAACAGGATTTCGACCAGCACGATGTCACCCGACCGGTACCTACTCATACAGGTCGGGCTCTTCGCGAAGGAATCCGAAGGACGGGTTCTTGGTCAGGAGAGCGTAATCAACCTTCCGCACACGGCTGACCTTGGTGGCCGTTGGTGACGTCTCGGTTTCCTCAAGATCCAGCAACCGGCGCAAGATGGCGCGCCGATCTCGCGAGGAGAGCTTCGGCAACTTCTGGAGAATCTCGGTGGTGCTCATCGACGTCAGAGCTTATCCTCGACGATAGTTCAGTGCAAGCGGCTGATTTGCGTCATACACCATCAGCAGGTGGCGCGGCTTTGCTCCCAAACTTCAACACCCCGAGCAGTTCCCCAAATTCCTCCACGCGCAACAGTTTGCAGAGCGCGCCGAAGACGACCACCGCGACGAGGATCGCGCCGGCCATGTCGGTGTAGCGATTCGCTTCGAGCAGCCGGTGCGTCCCGTAAGCCGCCGCCGTCATCACGGCACTGGCCAGGGCGATCTTGGCCAGCGACCGCATCAGCACGCTGATTTCCACGCGCGCGATCTTGCGGCGCATCAGGCCCAGCAGAATCATGAAGTTCAACAGGGCGCAGCAGGAAGTGGAGAGCGCCAGCCCCGGCGTCTTCAGGTCGAGGACGATGGCAAACAGGTAGTTCAGCGCGATGTGAACGATCACCGACCCCAGCGACACGAAGGCTGGGGTGCGCGAGTCGCCGAGCGCGTAAAATGTCGGCGCAAGTACCTTGATCGCGGCGTAACCCGCGAGTCCGATGGCGAACGCGCGCAGACACCACGCCGTTTGCTCGGTCGCCGCGGCGTCGAATTTCCCGTGCTCGTACAACACGGCAATGATTGGTCGCGCCAACACCGCCAAGCCGCACGCGGCGGGGATGCACAGGAAAAACGCCAGCCGGATGGACCGGGCCAACGTCGAACGAAACTGGTCTGTGTCGCCGCGCGCCGCGTAGGCGCTCACCATCGGCAGGGTTGCGACCCCGATGGCCACGCCGAAGACGCCGATCGGAAATTGCATGAGCCGGAACGCGCAGTTCAAGAACGTCACCGCGCCGTTGCCGAAGAACGACGCGAACCAGCTGTCCACGAAAACGTTGATCTGAACCGCCGCGACGCCGAGCACGGAGGGCGCGAGGAGCTTCAAGACCTGCCGGAAACCGGGGTCGCGCCAGTCGAGGATCGGTTCGTACCGGTAGCCCACGGCGCGCAGGCTGGGCAACTGAATCAGCAGTTGCGCCGCGCCGCCGATGAGCGTGCCGATGGCCATGCCGACCATCGCGCGCGGGCCAAACGAGGGGTCGAGCCAGTACGCGAGACCGACCCCGCCGCAGATCGAGCCGAGGTTGAACATCATCGACGCGCTGGCCGGGATGCCGAACCGGTGTTTCGCGTTGAGCATGCCCATCGCCAGCGCCGCCACCGCGATCAGCAGCAGAAATGGAAACATGATCCGCGTCAACGTGATCGTCAGCTCGGTCTTGCCGGCAATCTCGCCAAAGCCGGGTGCGATCAGTCGCACGATCCACGGGGCGATCAGAATGCCGGCAACGGTGATCAGGCTGAGCACGACCAGCAGGGCGTTCAGGACCAGATTGGCCAGCCGCCACGCGGGTCGGTCCCCATCGGCGGAGAGCTTCTGCGTGAAGCTGGTGACGAAGGCCGCAGAGAGCGCGCCCTCGGCGAACAGGTCGCGCAACAGATTCGGGATGCGAAACGCCGTGACGAACGCGTCGAACTCCCGGCTCGCGCCAAACAGCGCCGCCAACACCTGTTCGCGCACGAGTCCCAGGACCCGGCTGCCGAGGACGGCGACGCTGACGGTGCGGGCGCTGCGGGTGACCGATGAGTGATTCATCTGTGGGAGCGCCCTTCCGGGCGCGACCGGCTGGTGCCTCGCACGCGGGAAATCGCGCCCGGAAGGGCGCTCCCACGGAATAGGAGGACCGTGGTCATGACAACAGTTTCAACACGGCGTCGGTCACGCGCTCAACGGTGATTCTCTCCATGCAACGGAAGTCGATGGGGCATTCGCGGAGGAAGCAGGGGTTGCACTCGACTTTTTCGGTGATGACGGTGCAGCGTTTGCCCAGCGGGCCGGTGAGTTCGGGGGAAGTCGAGCCGAAGACCGCGACGAGCGGGACATCGAGCGCAGCGGCGATGTGCATGGGACCGGTGTCGTTGGTCAGGAGCACGGAACACTGTTGCAACAGGAGGAACAGCTCGCGCAGGGAGGTCTGGCCGGCGACGTTGATGATGGAATTCGCGGGGAGCTGTTCCTGTTCAAGCGCGGCCTGAATCGTGCCGGCCATGTGGACGTCGCCCGGGCCGCCGAACAACAGCCACCGGCAGTCCGATTCCCGCGAGACGCGGCGCGCCACTTCGGCAAACCGTTCGACCGGCCAGCGTTTGGCCGGGCCGTACTCGGCGCCGGCGTTGACGCCGACAAACGCCCGACCGTCCTCGCGAAAGTATTTCCCCAGTGGCGGCATTTCGTCGTGGGCCAGCCAGATGCGGGGCGGGACGGGTTCGCGGTTGCCGCCGAGGGAGCCGATGATGTCCAAGTAGCGCAGACTTTGGTGACGCAGGCGCGGGAATTTCTTGCGGCGGAACTTTTTTCCGGCCACTTCGATATCTTCGTACTTGGCGGTTTCGTCGCCGGGATCTGGGACAACGTCGGTCAGCAACAGCCGTCGCCAGTGGCCGGGGTAGCCGATGCGCACGGGAATGCCGGCGCGCCAGCATTCCCAGGCGCTGCGGAAGGAATTGGGGAAGATGACCGCCGCGTCGAATTCCCGGTCGCGCAGGTACGAGAGGTCTGGATGCTCTTCGTAACTGATGACGTCGTGGAGGACGGGGTTGCGTGCCCAGAGGTCGCGGAGTTTGGCGTGGCAGAGCACGGTGATTTCGGCATCAGGATCGAGCTCGCGCAGCCGTTGCACGGCCGGCATGCTCATGACGACGTCGCCGATCCAGTTGGTCGAGCGGACGAGGATGCGTTGGCGGCGGTCAAGGTCCATCAGCGTTCACCGGTGACAAATGCGTGCGACGGCATCATCGAAGTCCTTGGCGCCGGCGATGATTTTGATTTCCACACGGAGATAATAGATCGGCAGATCGCGCCGGTCGATCTTGGGGAAACGGACGGCGTCCTTTTCGGTTGTGAGGATCGCTTTCGCGCCGCGTTTGACGCTGCGGTTGATCATGTTGAGGATTTCCTGCTGGCTGTAGCGGTGATGGTCGGCGTAGCGTTTGGTGTAGATGACCTTGGCGCCCAGCGCGCCCAGGCCGTCCTCGAAACTCTCAGGGGCGGCAATGCCGGAAATGGAGGCGACCGGCAGACCGTCGAGCAGCTTCAGCTTGTGGCGATCGCCGGTAAAGACGTCCTGCAAATACAACGGTTCGTGGGCGCACTCGATGACTTCCGCCTGCTCGTTGAATTGGCGGATGGCTTTGCGGAGCCGCTTCGCCCCCAGCTCGCTCGACTTGGTGATGAAAATGTAGTCGGCGCGCTGGAGATGGGAGATCGACTCCCGGAGCGTGCCGCGCGGGAGCAGGTAATGATTGCCGAACGGATTGTTGCGGTCGATCAGGCAAATATCCAGCCGGCTCTTGAGCGCCAGATACTGAAACCCGTCGTCGAGCAGCAACGTGTCGCACCCGAACTTGCGGATCGCGTAGCGGCCGGCGCGGACGCGGTTCTTGTCCACGAGCACGACCACTTCCTTCAAGTTGGACGCGAGCATGTACGGCTCATCGCCCGCTTGGGCGCTGTCCAGCAACAGCGATTTGCCGTCGGAGACGACTTTGGGCGGGAACTGGTCTTCGAATCCCGGCAGTTTCTCCAGCACGCGCTGCCACAATGGGCGCGGCGTGCTCTTGTAACCGCGCGACAGGATGGCGACCCGCCGGCCTTTCTGCTGGAGCGCGCGCGCGAAGATTTCCACCACGGGCGTTTTGCCGGTGCCGCCGACGGTGAGATTGCCGATGCTGACGACCTGGCAACCGAGTGTGTGATCGCGGAAGATGCGGGTGCGCCAGAGGAAGAGTCGGATGTGGACGCCGAGGCGGTAGAGTTGGGACAGCCACAGCAGAATGGCGCTGGCCAGGCGCGCTCCGAAATCGCGGCGGCGTTCAAAGATCACGTCGAGCACGTACTGCTCGACGCTCTCAGTCCATTGCCACATAGCTGGCGGGATAGTGCCGCAGCCGGTAGAGAGGGTCAACCCCGAAGGGCTTCGGGGCCGGGCTTGCCACGGGCCGGCGCGCGCCGTATCATCCGCCCCATGCTCGACATCAAACTGATTCGGGAGAAACCGGATTTCGTCCGCCAGCGGTTGGCCGCCCGCGGGAAAGGCGACGAGGCGCGGATTGCGGAGATCGCGGCGCTGGATGAGCAGCGTCGCAAATTGCTTGTGGAAAGCGAGAACCTCAAGTCCCAGCGCAATGTCGTCAGCAAAGAGATCGGCCACCGGAAAAGCAAAGGCGAAGATGTCAGCGCCCAGATGGCGAGCATGAAACAGGTCGGCAACCGCATCGCCGGGTTGGATGGCGAGGTGGCGGGCCTGGACGAGAAACTCAAGAGCCTCCTGTTGACCATCCCCAACCTGCCGCACGAAAGCGTCCCCACCGGTAGGGACAGCGCCGACAACCCGGTCATCCGTAAATGGGGCGAAGCGCCAAAGTTCGATTTCAAACCCAAGCCGCACTGGGAGATTGGGGAATCGCTGGGCATTTTGGACCTCGCGCGGGCGACCAAGATCGCCGCGAGCGGCTTCATATTATATAGAGGCCGGGGAGCGCGACTGGAGCGTGGATTGATCAATTTCCTGCTCGATTTGCACACGCGGGAGCACGGCTACACCGAGGTGTTCCCCCCGTTTCTGGTCAACCGCAATTCGATGATCGGGACGGGTCAGTTGCCGAAGTTTGAGGAGGACATGTACCGGCTGCGCGACGACGAGTTGTATCTCGCCCCGACCGCCGAGGTGCCCGTCGCGAATATTCATCGCGAAGAAATCCTGAAGCCCGACCAGTTGCCGATTTATTACTGCGCGTACACGCCGTGTTTCCGCCGGGAAGCGGGCGCGGCCGGCAAGGAGACGCGCGGGATAATCCGCGTCCATCAGTTCGACAAGGTCGAGTTGATCAAGTACACCGCGCCCGAGACCAGCTACGATGAGTTGGAGAAGATGGTCGCCAACGCTGAGAAGGTGCTGCAACTGCTCGGCCTGCATTATCGGGTGGTGTTGCTCTGCTCGGGCGACATGGGTTTTGCCAGTGCCAAGACCTACGACATCGAGGTCTGGGCACCGGGGCAGAACGCGTATTTGGAGGTTTCGAGCTGCTCCAACTGCGAAGATTTCCAAGCGCGCCGGGCGAACATCCGGTTCAAGGGCGCGGACGGCAAGAACCGGTTCGTCCATTTGCTCAACGGCAGCGGCACGGCGTTGGCGCGATTGTACGTTGCGTTGTTGGAGACCTATCAACAGGCAGATGGCAGTGTGAAGTTGCCGGACGTGCTCGCGCCGTATCTCGACGGCAAGGTGGAGATAAGATAATCGTGCTCGTCGTCGTCCTCGTTCTCGTGCTCGGTCGTTCCGCCTGAAACACACGATTACGAGGACGACGACGAGGACGAGAACGATGCTCTTGAAAGTCCAAGCCGCGCTCTCCAAGCTTCTCGCGCCCGGCCAACCACTTCTCGTTGGCGTGTCCGGCGGTGCGGACTCAGTCGCGCTGCTCGACCTCCTCGTCTGTGGCGGTTGGCGACCGCACGTCTGCCATCTCAATCACCAACTGCGCGGCGCGGAGAGCGAGGCCGATGCGGAGTTTGTCCGGCAATTCGCGACGCGCTACGGTTTGGAGTGCATGATCGGGGTTGCTGAAGGTCTGGTGGGAGCCCCGCTCCGAGCGGGGCGACCGGGAGAGCCGAATCGCGGCGGGGACGCCGCTCCCACATGGAAGGGCTTGGAAGACGCCTGCCGGCAGGCGCGGTTTGAATTCTTTGCGTCGGTTGCGAAGCCGACCGGCATTTACACGCTGGCGTTGGCCCACACGGCGGATGATCAGGTCGAGACGTTCCTGCTGCGGTTGTTTCGCGGAGCGGGGATGGCGGGATTGGGAGCGATGCGGGCCGAACGACAGATCGGAACGTTGCGCGTGATTCGTCCGTTGCTTTCGGTGAGCCGGGCGGAAGTGCTTAAGCACCTAAGTGCCGAAGGGCTTAAGTACCGGGAGGACAGCAGTAATGTGGACCGGCGGTTTACGCGAAATCGCATCCGCCATGAGTTGCTGCCGCTGTTAGAAAGGGAATACAACCCAGCCATCCGCGACGTCCTCGCGCGCACGGCGGACGTGTTACGCGAAGAGGATCGTTGTTTGGACGACTTGGCTCGCGCACACGTGACGGAAGCGCTTCACGTCCCGACTCTGACGAAGCTGGCGGTCGCGTTGCAGCGCCGCGTCATCCGCCAGTGGCTCGGCGGTGAGTTTGAGCAGATTGAGGCCGTGCGTACGCTGACCGGGGAACTACACTTGCCGGGCGGGGTCGTTGTGCATCGCGAGTACGATTGGTTGAGGAAGGCAGACAGTGTTCAGTGTTCAGTGTTCAGTCAGCAGTGGCCGGTGGCGGTGCCGGGCGAGACAGTGGTATCAGAGTTGGGCGTGCGGTTGTTTTTGGAGTGCGCCGACTTGTCGGCGCTTTCGGGCCGGGAAAAAAGGCAAAGCTCCGACAAGTCGGAGCACTCCACAACGGAGCGGTTCGACGCCGATGCGTTGGGCGCTGGTCTGTTCATCCGTACCTGGCGCGAGGGCGACCGGTTTCAGCCGTTGGGAATGAGCGGTGAAAAGAAGCTACAGGACTTCTTCGTGGACGAGAAAGTGCCCCGCCGGCAGCGCGGACGCGTACCGTTGCTCTGCGCGGTAGACGGTCGGATCGCGTGGGTCGTGGGCTACCGGATTGCCGAGCCGTTCAAGGTGACAGAGAAGACGCAGCAGGTGGTGCGGGTGCGTGTTGAAGCGGTTCAGCGTTGACAAGGCGGCGGTGCGAGAGTTATGGCTGCGGGCATGGCTTCCGTGGAAACGGTGCGGGTCGAACTCGGCGAGCGCAGTTATGACATCGTCGTCGGGAGCGGACTGCTGTCGCAGGCGCCGGCCTTTCTCGCGCCACTCCGACTCGGTCGGCGTGGGGTCATCATCACCGATGCGAATGTGGAGCCGGTGTATGCCGAGCCATTGCGGGCAACGCTGGCGGATGCCGGGGTCGAATCGAAAGTGGTCAGCGTGCCGGCGGGCGAGGAGTCGAAATCGTTACGGCAGGCGACCCGGCTGCTGCGACGGATGCCGTCGTTCCGGCTGGACCGGCAATCGTTTGTGATCGCGGTGAGCGGCGGCGTGGTGGGCGATCTGGCCGGGTTTGTGGCGGCGACGTATTTGCGCGGGCTGGCGTTCGTGCAGGTGCCGACGAGCTTGCTCGCGCAGGTGGACAGTTCGGTCGGCGGCAAGGTGGGGGTGAATCTGCCGCAGGGAAAGAATCTCGTGGGCGCGTTTTATCAGCCGCGCTTGGTGTTGGCTGATCTGGATACGCTGAAAACATTGCCGGAGCGGGAACTGCGGGCGGGTTTGGCGGAGGTGATCAAGACGGCGGCGATTCGTGATGCGGAGCTGTTCGCTTGGCTGGAAGCCAATATCAAACAGGTGCTGGCGCTTGAGCCCGCGGCGTTGACTCACGTGGTGCGACGCTGTTGTGAAATCAAGGCCGAGGTGGTCGCCGCCGATGAGCGGGAGAGCGGGCTGCGGGCGATTCTGAATTTCGGTCACACGTTCGGGCACGCGATGGAGGCGTTGGCGGATTATGTCGGGCTGCTGCACGGCGAAGCGGTGGCGATGGGGATGTGTTGCGCGGCGGAGTTGTCGGTGCGCCGCGCCGGTCTGAGCCCGGGAGCGGCGGATCGGCTGCGGCGGTTGATTGAGGTCGCGGGTTTGCCGGTGCGGGTGGGTGACCGGTTTGCGGTGGAGGATTTGCGAGCGGCGATGCATTTGGACAAGAAGGCGCGGGCTGGCAAGGTGCGCTTCGTGTTGCTGAAGCAGTTGGGCGAGGCGTTCGTGTCGGACGCGGTGACGGACGAGGACATTGAGGAGGTCTTGCGTGTCTGCCGTTGATGAAACGATTGTGCGGGAGTATTTCGAGGCGCACGGGTTTCTGGTGTGTCAGCGGCGCAAGTACATTGTGCAGGCGCGCCAGAAGACGGGCGACGAGGAGGTTGATTTGGTGGTCCTGAACCCGCGCGGCAGCGCCGGGTTGCCGGCGGGATTTGAGATCACGTCGGCAGACTTGGCAACGATTTCGCGGGCGATTGTGGCGGTGAAGGGTTGGCACACGGAAGTGTTCGCCCCGGGCGTGTTGGCGCATCAACCGAAGATTTTTCGGTTTGTGGAAAAGCGCGCGGTGGAGGAGGCGCAACGGATGGTCGGTGGGGAAGGGCTGCTCAAGATCCTGGTGGTGCCGGGCTTGCCGCGCGAGGCACGGACGCGGGAGAAGAGTATCGAGATGTTGCGGGCCAAGGGTGTGGACGGGGTGATTTCGTTTCGCGCGATTTTGCAGGAGTTGATTGCCAGGGTGCGGACCAACCGAAATTATCAGAACTCGGACCTGCTGCAGATTCTGCGGTTGCTGAAGAACTACGAGCTACTGAAAGAGCCGCAGATGGAGTTGAAGTTGAAGGCGAAAGGCCGGAGGTAGTGGCACAGCATGCTGTGCCCCTACGGCGTCACATCCCGAATTCATGACATCCCGCGAAGCTTACATCGCACTCAACATGGTCGACGAGATCGGGCCGGTTCGTGTGCGTGCCCTGATCGACCGGTTTGCGTCGCCCGAAACAATCCTGTCGGCGAGCCGGCAGGAGTTGATGCAGGTGGATGGAGTGGGCGAGGAGGTGGCGCGCAATATCACGTGCTGGAAGGACGCGGTCGATCTCGACGCGGAGTTGGCGCGGATCGAGAAGGCGGGGGTGCGCGTGGTGACGCGGGATGATCCGGATTATCCGAAGAATCTCCGGGAGATTTATGATCCGCCGTTGGTGTTGTATGTGCGCGGGACGTTAAGGGAGGACGGCGAGGCGCACGCGATTGGAATCGTCGGGTCGCGACGGACTTCGTTGTACGGGCAGGAGATGGCGCGGAAGCTGGCGTATCAGTTGGGACGAGTGGGGTTGACGATCGTGAGCGGGTTGGCGCGCGGGATTGATACGTGCGCGCACAAGGGGGCGTTGCAGGCGAAGGGGCGGACGGTGGCGGTGATTGGTTGCGGGATTGATCAGGTTTACCCGCCGGAGAACAAGGAACTTGCCGACCAGATTGTGGAGAAGGGTGGCGCGGTGGTGACGGAATTTCCGTTCGGTGTGCAGCCGGACAAACAACATTTTCCGATGCGCAACCGGATCATCAGCGGTTGGTCGCTGGGCGTGGTGGTGGTCGAGGCAAATCTGAAAAGCGGCGCGTTGATCACGGCGGCGCAGGCGGGCGAGCAGGGCCGGCAGGTGTTTGCGGTGCCGGGCCGGGCGGATTCAATTTTGTCCAAGGGCGGGAACAAATTGATCAAGGACGGCGCAAAATTGACCGAGGACGCGGAGGATGTGCTCAGTGAGTTTGAGTATTTGCTGCCGCAGAAGCCCGCGGCGACCAGGGAAGCCGGTGGCGTTCGGTCTGCTGTGAGGTTGTCGGAGTTGGAGGCGAAAGTGATGGCGATTGTGGGCAACGAAGAGGTGGCAACTGACGAGGTCATCCGCGGCAGCGGTTTGACAAGCGCGGCGGTTTCCGCCACGTTGCTCGGGCTGGAAATGAAACGGCTGATCAAACAACTGCCCGGCAAACATTACGCCCGCAACCCGGCCCTCGGACAATAACACCGGCATGGCAAAGAAACTGGTCATCGTTGAGTCGCCCGCGAAAGCGAAGACGATCAACAAATATCTCGGTGGCGATTACACCGTCAAAGCCTCGATGGGTCACATCCGTGATCTGCCGGAGAAGGGGCTGGGCGTCGATATCGAAAACAAGTTCGAGCCGACCTACGAGGTCACGAAGACCAAGGCCAAGGTCGTCGCCGAACTGAAAGCCGCCGCCAAGGCCGCCGAACAAGTCTATCTTTGTCCTGACCCCGACCGGGAAGGGGAAGCCATCGCGTGGCATCTGAGCGAGTTGCTCGGCGGGAAGAAGAACCCGAATTTCTTTCGCGTCACCTTCAACGAGATTACGAAGGAAGCCGTGCGCGCGGCTTTCCAGAATCCCAGCCGGATCGACATGAACCGTGTTGATTCGCAGCAGGCCCGCCGGGTCCTTGACCGCATCGTGGGCTACCAGATTTCGCCGTTGCTGTGGAAGAAGCTCCGGGGCGCGCGTAGTGCCGGTCGCGTGCAGTCGGTCGCGGTGCGCTTGATCGTGGAGCGCGAGCGCGAGATTCGGGCATTCAAGGCGCAGGAGTATTGGTCGATCGACGCGGGATTGCGGAAACTGGATGCCGGACCCGCCGTCAGCCCCGCACCGGTGCTGAAGAAGCTTTCCAAGTCGAACGAGGAGGAAGCGGCGGAGAAGCAGCCGTTGCCGGCTGATTCGTTTCTCGCCAAGCTGCACAAGATCGAGGGCGAGAAGTTCTGGATCGGCAGCGAGCCGCTGGCCGATGCGATTCTCGATGAACTGCAAACCGCGGACTGGATCGTTGCCAAACTCGATCAGCAGACCCGGAAACGTTATGCCGCGCCCCCGTTCATCACCAGCACGCTCCAGCAATCGGCGTCGAGCGCGCTCCGGATGTCGCCCGACCAGACCATGCGCGTCGCGCAGCAGCTTTACGAAGGCATGGAGGTGGGCGAGGAGGGTTCGGTCGGTCTCATTACTTATATGCGTACCGATTCGGTCAACGTCTCCCGCGAGGCGCAGGCCGACACGATGAGATTTGTCGTCGAGCAGTTTGGAAAGGAATACGCGCCGGAGAAACCGAACTTCTACAAGAGCAAAGGCGGCGCGCAGGAAGCGCACGAAGCGATTCGTCCCACCAGTGTCCGGCGCACGCCGGAAAGTCTCGCGCGTTACCTCGATGACCGGCAACTGGCGGTTTATAAATTGATCTGGCGGCGATTTGTCGCGAGCCAAATGTCCCCGGCGGAGATGCTCGTGAAGTCGGCAGAGATCACGGCGCGCGCTCAGCGCCGGCACGATCTCAACGCACTCGGCGGGACCATTCATCCCGACGACAAGGAAAAGAAAACTCAGTCCCCAGTCCTGAGTCCTCAGTCCTCGACGCGCGATTACACGGTCCGGATTTCGGGAACGGAGATCACGTTCCCGGGTTTCCTCAAGGTGTACGGCGTCGAAGAAGGCGATGAGGATAAGCGGGCCGATGACGATGCGAACCAGCGCGTGCCGGCCTTGGTGATGGATGAGAAGGTGAATCTGTGTGAGCTGCGTCCCGAACAACATTTCACCATCCCGCCGCCGCGTTACTCCGAGGCCACGTTGATCAAGGCGCTCGAAGAACTCGGCATCGGTCGCCCCAGCACGTACGCGCCGACGATGAAGACGATCTTCGAACGCAAATACGTCGAGAAGGAAAAGAACAAGCTCAAGCCGACCGACATCGGCGAGCAGACGAATGATCTATTGGTGAAGACCTTTCCGCATCTGCTCGACGTGCAGTTCACCGCGCTGATGGAGGAACAACTCGACGAGGTTGAAGAAGGCAAGGTCGAGTGGCATGAGTTGCTGCAAAAGTTCTACGATGATTTCAAGCCGATGCTCGACGCGGCGTTGAAGCAGAAGAAAATCCCCACCGGTTTGCACTGCCCCGAATGCAAGAAGGGGAAACTCAACATCACCGAAGGCCGGCGCGGCGAGTACCTGACCTGCTCGCGCTATCCCAAGTGCAAATTCTCCAGCGATTTCTCGCGCGAGAACGGTGACATCCAGATCGTCGAGGCCGAGAAGACCGGCGTGGTCTGCGAGAAGTGCGGTTCGGAGATGGTGTTGCGCATGGGCAAACAAGGGGAGTTCCTGGCTTGCTCGATGTATCCCAAGTGCAAGACCGCCATGAATTTCTCACGCGACGAGAACAACAAGATCGTCCCCCTGCGCGCGGTGGATACCGGCGTCGTCTGCAAAAAGTGCGGGCAGCCGATGGCGATCAAGAAAGGCCGCAACGGCGAATTCCTCGCCTGCTCCGGCTATCCCGACTGCAAGAGCACCGCGAACTTCACGCGCGACGAGCAGGGTGTCATCAAGATTGATAACGGCGCGGAGACCGGTGTGACGTGCGCCAAGTGCAACAGCCCGATGGTCATCAAGCGCGGCCGGCGTGGCGAGTTCCTCGCGTGCAGCGCCTATCCAGAATGCCGCAACGCGATGCCGTTCGAACGCGCGCCGGATGGCAAGGTCATCCCGAAGCCAAAACCGGAGATCACACTGCCGGAGTCCGTCGCCAACTTTGTTGCCGCTGCCAAGTGCGACAAGTGCGGTAAACCGATGACGTTGAAGCAATCGTTTGGTCGCTTCTTTCTTGCCTGTACCGGTTATCCGAAATGCAAGTCCTCCGGCAAGTTCCCACCCGACATCGCCGAGGCACTCAAAGCCGTCACGCCCAAACGCGAACCGAAAGCCCCACCCGTGCTGACCGAGCACAAGTGCGACAAATGTGGTTCGCCGATGGCGATCCGCTCCAGCGCACGCGGAAGATTCCTCGGTTGCTCGGCATACCCAAGGTGCAAAAATGCCAAGCCCTTGCCGGAAGACCTTGAATCCCAACTGCCGAAGTCGCCACCGAAACCCGCGCCGGTCCTGACCGACGAGAAGTGCGAGAAATGCGGCGCGCCCATGGCCAAACGCCAGGGTCGTTACGGTGAATTCCTCGGTTGCTCCGCCTATCCGAAGTGCAAGAACATCAAAAAACTGGCGCCGGCCGCGGCGTGACCGGTCCGCTGGTCGAGGAATTTCTCAACTATCTGCGCGCCGAGCGTGACGCTTCCCGCCTGACCATCCGCAACTACGGCGCCGACCTCGCCGCGTTCCTCACCTGGTACCGGGAGAAATTCAAGCGCGATTGCGATTGGACCAGCGTTGACCACTTTCACGCGCGCGGCTATCTGGTCCATCTCACCGAGCGAAAGCTGGAGCGCGCGACGATCCACCTGAAGATGTCGGCGCTACGGAGTTTTTACCGCTGGCTCGTCCGCGTCGGCAAGGCGAAGCAAAACCCGTTGGTTGGTCTGGCCATGCCGAAAAAACCGCGGCGCTTGCCAAAGTTTTTGACGGTGCAACAGATGGAGGCGTTGTTGAACGCGCCGTTGGCCGGGAAAAACAACTGGCGCGACAAAGCGATTCTCGAAGTGCTCTACAGCGCCGGGTTGCGCATCCACGAGTTGGTGGGATTGAACGATGATGACGTGGACATGCTCGGCGAAGTCGTGCGCGTACGCGGCAAGGGCAAGAAAGAGCGGCTCGCGCCGCTGGGCGGGCCAGCCGTCGAAGCACTCCAGAAATACCTGGAGGTGCGCGGCCGGGAAGCGAACGGCCCGCTGTTCGTCAACCGGTTCGGTGGCCGGATGACCTCCCGCAGCATGCAGCGGATGTTGAAGAAGTATCTCCTCGCCGTTGGCCTCGATCCGTCCCTCAGCCCGCACAAGCTGCGTCACAGTTTCGCCACCCACATGCTCGATGCCGGCGCCGACCTGCGCAGCGTCCAGGAACTGCTCGGCCATGCCAGCCTCTCCACCACGCAGATCTACACTCACGTCACCCCCGAGCGTCTGAAGAAGGTGTACGAGAAGGCGCATCCGCGGGCGTAACGCGAACGCCCCACTCGCCGTCCAATTCCGTGTTTGGATGTAACAATTGTTACATTGAAAAGTTGATTTCAGATGCCGAAAGGCAAGGACACTTATGGGACGAGGCGGATGCGGTAGATGCGTTGGGTGGTAGTGCCGGTGGTTTCGATGACGGCTTCGAGGGGGTCGAGGGCGGTGCCGAAGTAGATTTCCTGCCAGTTGCTGGCAATGAGACTCGGGCGACTGTCCACGGCATAGTTGAGGCCGGGGATGGCGGCCCATTCGACTTCGGTTTCGCCGCTGGCTTGCGAGATGGCGGTGATCTTGAAGACGGAGGACGAATTGCCGGGATGGGTGCGGGCCAGGTATTCGGCTTCGTTGGTCTGGCCGTCGCCGTCTTTGTCGCCGGCTGGGCCGTCGTTGCCGGTTGCGTTGAGCGGGTTGAGGCCGTTGGCGATTTCCCACCAGTCAGGGAGGCCATCGTTGTCGTCGTCGGGATCGACGCTGTCTTTCAGGCCGTCGCCGTCGGTGTCGGGGGCGGCTTCGGTCTTGTCGATGAGTTTGAGGTACTGGGCTTGTTCGCCGGAGAACTGGCCGCCGTTGAGCCAGACGAAGATGCCGTTGTTGATGAGGTCGGAGCCGGAACGATCGGGACTCCAGATCTCGGTGGCCGGATTGGTGGCGATGAGGTTGACGATGTTGTACATGTGGCCGGCTTGGATGCCGAACCAGTTTTGGCCGTTGGGGGCGGTGGCGTTGAGGTCGTAGGTTTGCGAGCGGTTGGCGCTGCCCTGGTAGTTGTTGTTGACGAAGGCGAACACCACTTCCTGCGACGCGGCGCTGACGCCGGGCTGGAGAAACTTGGCGAGGCCGAAGATGTTGGGGTCGTAGCCGCCGCCAACCTTCTTGGAGAGGAAGTAGTTCTGCTGGCTGCGGAGTGCAGGGGAGTTGGTGCGGGCGCCGTTGATGCGGCGGTAGGCGCTGAAGAGCGGGGTTTTCCAGCTTGCTTGCAGGCCGCTCCAGACGTTGGTCAGATGATTGTAACGTTTGAAGTGCGGAATGGATTTTCCGAAGTTGATCTCATAGCGGGAGAAGTTGTTGAGCGGGTCGATGCCGCGGCCGGTGTAGGTGGCGGCGTCGTTTTGGAGGCCGGCTTCCTGGCCGTAGAAGATCATCGGCACGCCGTCCATCGCGCCGATGGATGGAATAGGCGTACAGGATGCGCCATTGATCATCTTGGGGCAGCAACTCATCGTGTCCGGTAAGATTGAGCAGGAGCGGGCAGAGATCGTAGGCGTCGCGGCGGCCGTCGAACGCTTGGAACGTCGGGAAGGTCGTGGGATTGGCGCCGGGATAGTTGAAATAGCTGAAGAACTGATCCCGCCAGTAGAAGACGAGGTTTTCGTTGAGCACGTCGAACTGCCGCGCGCTGCGGTAGCTGAGGCCGTGGCGATTGCTGCCGTTGACAGTGTTATAGCCATCGAGCGATTCGGCCATGAAGATGAAGTCCCATTTCAACTGCCGGGTCTTGTTGATGGTGTACTCCCAGAACGGTGACGGCAGCCCTTGTGCAAAATCACAGCGCAGTCCATCAATGCCCCGGTGGGACTGGTCTTTCGGGGTACCGGCCGGGTGGCCGGTTTTCTCCAGCCAGTAGCGCGGGTAGTAGGCGAAGTACTGCCAGACCTCGCGTTGATAGACATCGAGTGGCTCAAGCTTGTCTTGCTCGAAGAGATACCGGTAGTGCCAAGCCTCATCCTGACCCTGTTCGAGTGTGTCGTAGATGCCGAAATTGAAGTCGGCCACGTCGGGCCACTTGCCGAATTCGATCCGGTCGGGGGCTTGGGCGACGTCATTATTCTGGCCGGTTTGATAGTAGGAGGCGTGCTGGCCGTAATCGCCTTTCTTGGAATACCACTGCGGGCGAACAGTGCGAATCAGGTCGGTGGCGTTCGTGGCCCACGACGGGAACATCTGCACGGCGACCTCGCCGATCTCGCAGTCCCACGCGCTGTGGTTGAACGTGCCGTCGAGCATCACGCCGACGCCGGCAGTGTCGAGGCGGGCGACGAGGTTGGTGAATTCACTCAACGCTTGCGGGGTGTTGGCGGGGTCGCCAAGGACGGTGTTGACCTGCCAGTAATTTCTCACGGCGTACGGGCTGCCGGGGTCATACGCTTGGCCGGTAGTGGCATCAGTCTCCCGGTTGTCGGAGCCGATCGGGTGAATCGGTTGCAGCCAGACCATGTTGACGGCGAGTTGGGGGAAATAGTTCGTGCTAATCGTGTCGGGCCGGTCAATGTTCACGACGTACATGTCCTCGAACGTGCTGCGACCGAAGAAGTCGGCGCTGGTAGCCTCGGCGTTCATCGGGTTGAGTTCGTACAGATTCAGATTGAGCGCCTTCTTGGGCGAGACGACGGCGACGCAATCCCGGCGCAGACTGTTGTCGGTGTAGTAATAGGTCTGGCCGTCGACCTTGTAGCGGGCGTTGAGGCGGTAAACGCCGCATCGGTTGACCGGCAACGTGGCGCTGTACTGGCCGCCGCCGATGGACGGCATGGGGTACGCGCGGTAGTAGGTGGTTTGGCTGTTGGTGGTGACGGTGGCCGGGTCTTCGTCGCCCGGCAAGACGGCGAAATCGCGGCGGTTGAGATTGGTGAACAACTCGACATCGGATACTCCGGCGGCATTCGGCTGGAAGATGACAAACAGGCTGGCGGATTCGCCGAGCACTTCGTCGAGGAAGAAGCGGCGCAGCCCGTAGTTGGCGTCGTTGGTGTTGGTGTTGACGACGGTCCACATCTGCGGTTTGCCGCAGTCGAACGCGCCATCGAGATTTTCGTCGCGGATGCTGGCGATGGGCACGGCGAGGAATTCGACGATTTCGAGATCGTTGTTATCAAACCAGGTGGCCGGGCACTGGTTGCGCGGATTGTTGACGTTGCCGCCGGTGGTGATGCCGTCGCCGTCGTTGTCGCCGTAAGCGCCGACGGCGAGATAGATGGTGTCGGGCGTATAGCCGAAGACCTGGGTGAGATTGATTTCGCCTTCGAGAGCTTTGTTGTTAGTGCCCATGGCGGAGCGGCCGCCGGTGCCGCTGTTGACGAAGCTGTGGTAGCCATTGGAGGGGGCGGACTCGCCGGCCAGGAATGGTTTGGCGGTTTTGTCGAAGAAGACGTTGCCGGCTTTGGCCCACGGCGCGGCTTGGGGTGGGGCGAACTTGTCGGTGACGTAGAGGAAATGATCGCTGCTGCCGCCGTTGGCGCTCCAGGTGGCAACGTAGAGATTATCCCCCTTGACGGCGGCGTGGATTTTCATGCCGGGACTGAGGTTGGCGACTTCGTAGCCGGCGCTGTCGAAGTCGCCGTTCATGTCGAAGTAGCTGGCGATGACGACGCAGGGGCCGACGTTGACGTGCCAATCCGCGCCGCCGTTGTTGTCGTACACGGTGCCGGCGGTGTTGCGGAAGACGAAATCCACAACAGTGGCGTTGGTTGGAATGGGGAAGACGTATTGCCACTGGTTGTCGCCGATCAGGCTCATGGTTTGGTCGGTCACGTTACTGAAACCGTTGTGGCCGATATGGACCTGTATGGGGAACGCGTTGCTGAGCGGACCTTGGTTGGGCGCGTAGGTAATGGTCAGCGTGTTGCCGGCGCAACGGGTCGGGTTGGTCGGCGTCCAACTGGCCTGCGACGGGATGTTGCCGCCTCCGCTGTCCGGCTCAGTGCAATCGGTGGGTTTGCTGCCGCCGTTGTAGATGTTGTAGTGATACGGATTGCCATTGAGGAAATAGCCCTGACGAACTTCGCAACCGTTGAGCACGCCGTCGCCGCTGTTGATGTTGTTGTCGCTGTCCTCGTCGGCGTCCCACAAGCCGTCGTAATCGGTATCGGCGTTCATCGGATTGAGGCGCGTCCAGTTCTCGCCGTAGTTGGGAATCATGTCCTGGTTGCCGGCACCGGAGGTGTCGCCCGGCCAGGGGATGTTCGGGCCGGGCGATGTGCCGACATGGAAGTTCGGCATTTCGACGTTGTCCGGCAGGCCGTCGCCGTCGGAGTCGGTCTCGTTGACGCCGTAGAGGTTGAACGTGACTTGCTGGGTATCGCGATTCGTCTGGCCGCCGCTGACGGCGACCGCCTCGAAGAAATGCGTGCCATTGATGAACGCGCCCCAGAGCCGGTTGGTCACGCCGGCGATGATGTAGCGACCATCGAAGACATTTGTGCCACCGGCCACCGGCAGCTCGTAGCCGTCCCAGTACAATTTCGCGTTGGCCGGGGTGACGATCGTTCGGAAGAACGGCAGCTCGATGTTTGAGCCGATGCCGCGGTTGATGCCGAGGAAGCTGATCGCGACCGCCGGCCCCGCCGTGTCCACCGCGAACGCGCGGGCGACGGTGGACGTGCGGATGTTGGTGCGCGGACTGCCCCAGTCGGCTTCGAAGGCGCGGACGTTGAGCGTGTGCGGGCCGGCACTGAGGCCGGCGAGGTTGAACTTCCACACACCCTTCTGCACTTCCGTGGCGGGCGCAAACGCGCTGCCGTCCACGTTGCATTCGACCTGATGGGCGGTGCGGTCGGGATTGTTGATCAACGCCACGATGTCGCCGTCCACGGTCGAGCCATTGGGCGGGTTTGCCACGTCGAGGTCCGGCCCATGCCGGTCCACATAAACGGTCTCGGAGAAGGTTTGGAACAGCGCGGGGAAACCGGCGGGGCGTTGATTGAAGAGCCGGGCCTTCACCAGATGCAGTCCTTCGGGGACGTTGGTGAGCGTGGCGCTCAGTTGCCAGTGGCCGGCGCCGATGAATGTGGCCTGTTCGTACCCGCCGATGACGAGGCTCTTGTCGGTGTAATCGGCCGCCGTGCCGTTGAGGTTGCGGCCCGGCCCGAATTTGACGACCACATTGTCCACCGTGCCGCCGACGGGGTTGTTGAAGTGAACGTCGATGGCCGCCACGTCGTTGGTCAGGCGGACGACCTGCCGGGTTTTGTTGGTGGTGAGCGCACCGCCGGGGACGATCCACGTCATCGTCGGGGCGAGACTGCCGCCGATGTTGAAACGGAGCGGGTCGCCGTCGCCGGTCGCATTGTACGGCGCGTAACAGACCCAACCTTGGCCGTTGACGCCGGGCGGGATCGAGAGATTGACTTTTCGGTTTCCGTCCACGGTGAGGTCGGTCGGATTGTTGCCGGCATAGTCGTGGAGCAGCGTGCCGGCGGCGAAGGCGGTCTGGACACCATTGCGCGTCTGCCAGGACCCGGAATCGTTCAGCCCCACCAGCAAGAGAGCTTCGTTCGCGTCGGGGAAGGCATTGGTGGTGATCTCATCGTAACGTTCGTAGGCGTAGAAATCGCCCTCGCTCCAGCGTTCCCATTCGCGGCCGCGGGCGAAGTGGTTGTGGATGTAAGTGAGGTTGGGCAGGACGCTGTTGCTGTAATCACCGAGCGCCCCGCCGTGACCGATCTTGAGCCAGGTCTTCACGTTCACGTCGGCGCCGGACAGGTTGTTGCCGGTGAAATAGACTACCGGCAGGCCGACGTGAGTCATGATGTACACGTAAGCCAGCTCAAGTTTCGACGGCGGGCTTTCGTCGTGACTCTGGCAGAACAGCACACCTTCTTGGTCGGAGAATCCGGAGAACCCGCTGAGCGCCGCGAGATTGCCGCTGTTGAATGCGGGGAAAATCATCGAGCTTTTGCGCGGGAAATCGAGGTAGCGCATCTTCACGCCCGTACCGTTGAAGTTGCGCCAGTAATCGACCTCGCCGACACCGCCGATGAAGAACTCTGAGAAGATCAGTGCGTCGTCGCGGCGGATGTAGTTCAGATAAAGCTCGTCGAACTCATTGACGTCGGAAAGCCCGCGTCGGCTATCGAAGTTGAACTGAATCTCGTGGTTGAACCCGAAGCCGGGCGTCCCGAAAAAATCGGCGATGACATGCTTGGGCGCATCCAAACGCACCCCGTCGAAATCCATCGCATTGCCAAGCCAGGCGATCCAGCGATTGATGAACTGGATCGTCGATTCGTTGCTGTTCGGTCCGTAGGGGTAATACTCATCCTGACCCGGCTGCCGGTTGAACGACGGCGGCGTGGCGAAGTTGGGGCTGCCGGTTGAGAACCGCTGATCCGCTTCCAATTGCAGATCGATCAAGCTGACCAACTCTTCTTGGAACGTGCGGCCAAAACCGTTGTTGATCTCGCCGTAGTTGGTCATGCGTGCTGACCGCTTGAAGCCGCCCGGCTGGCCGCCATCGAACCAGCCATGGAAATCATTCGGCTTGGTGCCGGGATAGGTGCGGTAGTCGGGGCCGTTCCCGAAATGGTTCATCACGATGTCGGGATAGACTTTGATGTCGCAGCCGTGGGCATTGTCCACCAGATTGCGTAGTGAATTGCGCGTCCCGTAGCGCGTGGCGAACGACCCGCGTTGCGGCACATCGCCGATGTCGAACTTGTCAAAGTGGCTGTAGCCGACGTTGCCGCCGCCGGCATACGGCCCGCCCGCGTGGGGTGATTTGCAGGGTGGCGGTGTCCACAAACCTTCGTAGCCGATCTCGCTCATCTCCGGCAGTCGCCGATAGATTTCGTCCCACTCCGTTTCGAAATACTGGAGCAGCACCTCCGCGTGGAGGGCATGAATGGATAACCCTGCGGCCAGCGCAAACGTGACGAGGCAAACGCGAAATGGTTTCACAACGAAGTCCCTATGACCGCGCGACGATAGCAAGGGAATTTGGCGAAGTCAAACCGTTGTACCTCACTAGAATGAAACCAAAGACTGTCAATGATAGAAATCGAAGCCATGGTAGGATTTTACGGAATCTTTACTCGTCGGCACCGGGCTATTGGAACAGAATCACGGTCATGAAACGCTTCTTATGGCTGTTGTTTGCGGCGGCCTTGGCGCGAGCTGATGTGGAACCGCCGGACTGGTGGGAGGTGCAGCAGGAGGTCGTGAGAACGCTGACGGCGCAGAAGTCAACGCTCGTGGATTTGACCAAGCACGTGACCGAAGCGAAGCCGGCCACGGCGCGGGAAGCGATGGTCAAGGTCGCCGTGTTGATGCGGGCGGGGATGGATACCGAGGCTGTCGGAGCGTTGCAGGAGTTGAAGGCACTCAGTCCGAAACTGCCCGCGCACCAGGTCGGACACATTTATTACGCGGCGTGCGACGAGTTTCAGGCCTGGGAAGTCGCGCGGGGGGCCGTGGAGATGTTCGCGGAGATCGTGGACGATTTGTCGCTCGAGAATCGGCTGCTTCAGCATTGGGATCAATCGGGCTGGACCTATGAGCAAGTGGACGCTTGGTTGGCGGACAAGCCGGCCGGGCACGCGGGTTTCTGGGTGAAGCAACGGATGGCGTATGCCGGCCGCCACGGTCGGGCCGCGGCGCTGGCGCAGCAATTGTCAGAGGCGGCACAAAGGAATCCGCAGGACGTTGACGGGGTGATTCTCTTGTTGGATGCGCTGATCGCCGCTCGCCGCTCCGATAACGACCAGTGGAACGTTGCGTGGATCGCCGATGAGGTGGCACCGAAGCTGGCGACGAAATCGGTCGAGGTCGCCAACCGATTGCAGCAATTCGGTGAACGGGCGATGGCGGTGCAGTTTTACCGGTTGGCGGTTGAGACGCCGTTGACGGAGGCAGAGGTGCAGCAGATGGCGATGATGCGGCAGGTGGAGATGTCGGCGGAAAAACTGCGGGCGGCGTTTGCGGCGACGACTCGGGAGCAGTTGGCGGAAGGTTTGTTGGCGTTGGGGCAAAGCGACGAGGCCCAGCGGTGGATGGTGGCGGCGGCGGATCTCCGCCAGAAACACGGATTCGGCATGAACGCCCGACTGGCCGGTGAGGTGCAGGGAGCCAGCGGCCAACGCGTGATCGAGGGGAGGATCCGGGAAGCGGAAAAAAAATCGGAGGCAGACCCCGATTACTGGCGGGAGCGGGCGCTGTATTACCGGGGCCGTAGCGAGCCGGTGCAAGAGGAGGAAGCCTGGTGGAAGGGGCTGGCGCTGACGAAGCCGTTGCCGAAACCGGAGCGGGTGGGCAAAGGTCATTCGGACCAGCGCGGGTGGATGTTGCGGTCGTATGCGGACTTTCTGGCGCGGCAGAAGCGGGAAGACGAAGCGGTGGCGGTGTTGCGCCGGGAGCTGGCGGAGTCGCCGGCGAACGCGGTGTCGGCCGAGGCGGCGGCGCGGATGTTGGCGTTTGATCTGTCGCACCGGGTGAGTGTGGGCGATGAGGTTTTGTGGGTCTGGTTGTCGAACCGGGAGAAATGGGAGCACACCGAGGAACGATTGTTGTGGCGGATGTTGGAGAACGCGAAGCGTGAGGAAATCGACGGGCATTTCGCGCGGAGCGCGGAGCTGGCGCGCGCGACGCATCCGAGCCGGGCGCTCACGCTGGGATGGATCATGAATCGGATGGGATTTGCCCAGCGGTCGGTGGCGGTGTTGGAGGACGCGGCGCGGCGGGCGGTTGATCAGGAATTGAAGGAACGCGCCACGTTCACGTTGCTGGAGTCGTGCCTGGATACCGGGGATTGGAAGCGGGCGGAGGCGGTGTTCCCGGTGGCGGGGCGGCGGTTGTCAGCGAAGGAATGGCCCGAGTGGCAGGCGCGGATTGCGGCGCGGGCGGCGCAGGCCGGGGCGAAGACGGATGCGCTCCGGATTTGGCGGGCGGTGACCGCCGTGCATCCCGGCCAGATGCGGGAGTTGCCGGAGTTGGTGAAGGCTGGGCTGCGAGAGGAATTGGTGCAGCATTACCGGGCGATGCAGCGGCAGTTGCCGACATCGCGGTGGCCGCCGTCGGCTTTGGAGTGCTTATTCTAATTCGCTTTCAAGATGAGACGAACAGTGGTAGAGTGGAGGCATGGCCAGACCACGTCAAATCGATCCGCTCGTCGTCAAACGGGCGCAACAGACCGCCGTCGCCTCCACCTCGGTCG
>Ga0247727_10002207_pt1 | contig 44832 bp, 37 predicted proteins | sample WisWelCaveWW1625_FD_202498 | JGI IMG/M metagenome (GOLD analysis project Ga0247727, IMG submission 202498) | Biofilm microbial communities from Wishing Well Cave, Virginia, United States - WW16-25 | ecosystem: Environmental > Aquatic > Deep subsurface > Groundwater > Cave microbial mat | place...
TAGTTCCGCAATCGGAGCCCCTGGGGAGAACAAAGAGCTGCTGAACCTACGTCTTGTTGTCTATTGTGCCCTGCTAGGACCTGGAACGCCTGTACACCCGGTTACCGCGAAGCGGTTTAGTCCAACAGTCGCTATCCGGACACCATGCAAGGTACGGCGGATTGACGTCAGTGCGTACCTGGATCTCAGCCAGTTTGCGCTCCAGCCCACCCAAAGGCGCGATCAGCCGCAGTTCGCTCTCACCGGCTTGCGACGCAAAGCGGAGAAAGGCGATCCAGCGGCCGTCGGGCGACCAGACCGGGTTGTAGTCGAAGAGCGGGTCGGTGGTCAGCCGCAAGGGAGAGCCGGCGCCGATCTGTTGGACGTAGATGTCACGATTATCCTGCTTGGGGCCCGTCCAAGTGAACGCCACGTGATTGCCGTCGGGGGAAAATGACGGAGAGTTCCGCGCCGGGAAACGTGGTGAGCGCGACGGCCCGCAGGGGCTGCGAGGGCTCCGGCGCGCGCCACCCTCGCCACGAAGAAACCCACCGCCAGCAGGACCGGGAGCAACGCAGCCCAGGCCCAGCGACGCCGCGAGGGCGCCGCCACCTGCTGGGCCGAACCCGATTCCTCCTCTACGTCATCCAGCGCCACTTTCAAATCCGCCATCGTCTGGTAGCGCCGCGCCGCATCCTTCCGCAAGCAACGGAGAATGATCTTCTCCAGCTCCGGCGGGATCGCAGCGGCAAGCTGGCTCGGCGGCGCAGGGTCCTCGTGGAGGACCTTGGTCAGGATCGCGAGGTGCGAATCACCGGTAAAGGGCTTCCGGTTGGTCACCATCTCGTAGAGCACCGACCAGAAACTGAAGATATCGGAACGGCCGTCGAGCTTGCGTCCCTCGGCCTGCTCGGGCGACATGTAGGGGGCGGTGCCCAGCACGGTCCCCTTCCTGGGTCGGCGGCCGCGCCGTGAGGGTGGCGGCGTCGGGCGAGGAATCCACCGGCTCCAGCAGCTTGGCCAGGCCGAAGTCCACAATCTTGATGCGGGCCTCTTCGGTGACCATGATGTTGGAAGGCTTCAGGTCGCGATGGACGATCCCGGCCCAGTGGGCCTTGGCCAGAGCGTCGGCGATCTGCACGGCGTAGCGCAGCGCCTGGGCCGGGGGCAGGCCCTTGGGAGCAATGGCCTCGTCGAGGGTGTGGCCCTCGATGAACTCCATGGCGATGAAGTCCACTCCGGCCTCGGAACTGATGTCGTAGATGGTGACGATGTTGGGGTGGTTGAAGGCGCTGGCGGCCTTGGCTTCCTGGATGAAGCGCTGTTTGCGGCCGAGTCGGCGGCCTTGCGGCCGGGAGCCAGGACCTTGATCGCCACCGCGCGGTCGAGGTGGGTGTCACGAGCCTTGTAGACGACGCCCATGCCGCCCTCGCCGAGCTTGGATTCGATTCGGTAGTGGTCGAGCGTGCAGCGGATCATCAGGAACGCGCCATGGCTGAAGCGTGCGCCAGAGCCCGAGCGGCTCGCAGGCCGCTCCACCGACAGGCAGGAATGCCTGTCCTACTTGGTCTTCTTGGGGCCGATGATGACGTGCATCATGCGGCCCTCCATGCGGGGGTTGCCTTCCACGCTGCCCCATTCGGCCAGTTCCGCTACCAGCTTCGACAGCAGGTTGCGGCCCAGGTCGGCGTGCGTGATCTCGCGGCCCCGAAAGGCCACCGTGGCCTTCACTTTGTTTCCTCCCTGCAGGAAGCGCACGGCGTTGTTGCGCTTGAAGCTGTAGTCATGCTCCTTGGTGTTGGGCCGGAACTTGACCTCCTTGAGGTCCATGGCGTGCTGCTTTTTCTTGGCTTCGTGCTGCCGCTTCTTTTGCAGGTAGGAGTACTCGCCGTAGTCGATGACCTTGGCGACTGGGGGGGTGGCGCCGGGGGAAACCAGGACCAGGTCCAGGTTCACCTCTCTGGCCCGCCGGACCGCCACCGGCGTGGGCAGCACTTCGGTTTGGCCGTCCGGGAATACCACCCGCACTTCGCGGGCCCGGATAAACTGATTGATTTCGTCACGCCGCCTGGGGCGTGGTGCAAAGGGTCTAATGTCGATATGAACCTCCTTAGCTGTGGGCGGCGCCGGAGAGGCCGAAGCGCTCTCCCGCGCCGAGCCGCCTTCAGACGATCACTACCTCCTCGGCCTGCAGTCCCTTGGGCCCCTGCTTGACCGTGAATTCCACTGTGGCCCCTTCGTCCAGGCTTCGGTATCCCTCTGACTGGATGGCGCTGAAATGGACGAACACATCCTCGCCGGCAGAGCGCTGGATGAACCCATAGCCCTTGGCGGCGTTAAACCATTTTACGACTCCTCGTTCTTTCATTGACGACATTCTCCTTCAGGCCGTTTTCGCCGAGGCCCGCTGCCAGCAAAAGAAAAAGGGATCGCAGCCTGGCGGCCGCTATCCCCTTGCCCTGCCGACGACGAAACCATCCAACGAAAATCCGTCACACGGGCCGGGAGAAACCACGGTGAAAGGCCTCTCCCACCCTGGTCCATATTACCATGAAAATCTGGATTGCAACCTTTTTTTGGCGGTTAGCCGAGCCGGCTTCTACATCCTTGACAAAGCCTAACCCTTTGTCTACCATAGACTTCTGACCGGCGCCCGGGCGCCCGACTTTCGGCGCGAGGCAAATCATGATCAAGCTCGACATCATCAATCAGGTTGTGACCCGAACCGGGATTACCAAGACCAAGGCCGAGATGGCGGTGGAAACGGTTTTCGACCGCATGAAGCGGGCCCTGGAGCGCGGCGATCGCATCGAGCTGCGTGGTTTCGGTGTGTTTACCATCAAGCCGCGCAAGACCGGCATCGGACGCAACCCCCGGACGGGCGCAGAAGTAACCATTCCGCCGGGAAAGGCCGTGCGGTTCAAACCCGGCAAGGAGTTACAGGCTCTGTGAGGATCGGCCTTCCCGCCTGTCCTCGGTGCACCCGGCATGACTGACCGGGCCTCTTTTCCTGCGGCGGCCAACGAGCCGGGCTCCGCCTGGCGCCGCTGGGGCCGACAGCGGGCCCGCCACCGCTATTGGCTGCACCTCACCCTCTTTCTGCTGACGCTGTACTCGACGACGCTGGTGGGGGCCCGGCTGGGCTATAACTTCGCCCACAATTTGCCGCCCATCCAGCTGGAGACCGACCTGGCGGCCTACCCGGAGATCTGGGCGGACCCGACGCGGCTGGCCGCCGGGCTGCCGTTTTCCCTCACCTTGATGGCCATCCTGCTGGCCCACGAGTTCGGTCACTTCCTGGCCTGCGTCTATTACCGCGTGGATGCCTCGTTGCCCTACTTCATCCCGGCGCCGACGCTGATCGGGACTCTGGGCGCCTTCATCCGCATCCGCGGGCCGGTGTTGTCGCGGCGGGCGCTGTTCGACATCGGGGTGGCGGGCCCCATCGCCGGCTTCGCCTTCCTGCTGCCGGCGCTGGCCATCGGCTTGGCCTACAGCAAGATCATCGCGGAGGTGCCCCGCGACGGCAGCGTCCTGTTCGGAACGCCGGCCATGCAGTGGCTGTTGGAGAAGGCCGTCCTGCCGGGCATCGATTCCGGCAGCATCTACCTGCATCCGGTGGCGCGGGCGGCCTGGATCGGCCTTTTTGCCACGGCGTTGAACCTGCTGCCCATCGGCCAGCTGGATGGGGGTCACATCCTGTACGCCTTCTGGAGCGATTGGCACCGCCGGCTGTCGCGCCTGTTCCTGCTGGCCCTGGTCCCGCTGGGCCTGATCTACTGGTGGGTGTGGCTGTTCTGGGCGGCGCTGCTGTTTTTCTTCGGCTCGCGGCACCCCTCGGTCTACGACCACACGCCGCTGGGGACCGGCCGGCGGCAGCTGGGTTGGCTGGCGCTGGTGATCTTCGTCCTGAGTTTCATGCCTACGCCGATCGTCAGTAGATAGTTGTCGGTTGTCGGTTGTCAGTTGCCAGTTGAACGTGTTGAAGATTTCGGCCACCGTAGTGACGCTGAACGAGGAAGCCAATGTGGCCCGGGCGCTGGAATCGCTGCGGTGCTGCGACGAGATCATCGTGGTGGACTCGGGTTCCGGCGACCAGACGGTGGACCTGGCGGCCCGGCTGGGAGCCCGGGTCATCGAGTCGGAGTGGCGCGGTTACGCCGCCCAGAAGAACTTCGCCGCCCAGCAGGCCTCCCACGACTGGATTCTGTCGATTGACGCCGACGAAGCCTTGAGCGAGGGGCTGGAGGCCGAGATCTGGGAGCTGAAGAGGGGCCGGCTCAAGGCCGATGCCTACACCATTCCACGCCTGGCCCAATATATGGGCCGCTGGATCCTGCACTCCGGCTGGTACCCGGACCGCAAAGTGCGGCTCTACGACCGGCGTAAGGCCAACTGGGTCGGCGAGTACGTCCACGAGAGCGTGAAGGTGCAGGGCCAGGTCGCCCACCTGGAGTCCAACCTGCTGCATTACACCTGCACATCTTTGTCGCAGCACCTCAAGACCATGGACCGTTACACCACCCTGGCGGCCCAGGAGCTGGCGGCGCGCCGGCTGCGGGCGCCGCTGTGGCGGATCCTGCTGGGCCCCCCCGGGGCCTTTCTGAAATCCTACCTATGGCAGCGCGGGGTCCTGGACGGCTTCGAGGGCCTGGTGATCGCCTACATGGCCGCCATGTATGTATTTGTCAAGTACAGCAAAGCCCGCAACATGCAGTAGCCGGGACGGCCAAGGCCAAGTGCATCTGCCCGATTTTCTCGCGCCGACCGACCGTACGGCTACGCTCGGAGGCAAGCCGGCGCCGGTGTCATCCGGAGTGTAGCCGGTGTCATCCCGAGCGCAGCGAGGGATCTGCTTTTCGCCCCGGCACCAGCAGCAGATCCCTCGCTGCGCTCGGGATGACAATTGCGGGGGACCGCCCACGCCCCACTCTTTATGTCGCACACCGCATCGCCAAGGCGGATCTTGCCCCCAGCACATTACCGTGGTAATATGGGGCGTGCCCGCCTACTCGAGGCTCACTGCACAGGGTCAGATCTCTGTACCGGCCCAGATCCGGCGCCGGCTTGGCGTCGGCCCGGGCTCGCTGCTGGAGTGGGACGCGGAGGGCGACAACGTCGTGGTCCGCCGGACCGGCCGCTACACCTCCGAGGACGTGCATCAGGCGTTGTTCGACACCACACCGAAGCGACGGACACTGAAGGAACTGAAAGAGGGCCTCCGGAAGTACGCGCAGGAACGTCATGCGCGCCGTTGACACCAATGTCCTGGTCCGGCTGGCGACGCGCGATGACCTCAAGCAAGTGGCAGCAGCAGAAGCCTTCGTGGCGAGGGGGGCGTGGGTTTCACACCTGGTGCTTGTCGAGGCCGTTTGGGTACTGACGTCCGTTTACGACCTTGGCCCGCGGCAGATCGCCACGGCGGTCGAGATGTTTCTCCACCACAACAAACTGGCCGTCGAGGACCCGGACGCCGTAGCAGCCGCGCTGGAGCATTATAGAAAGAGGCCTCCGCTCGGGTTTTCCGATTGCCTGGTCCTGGAGGTCGCCAGGAAGTCTGGACACCTGCCCCTTGGCACGTTCGATCACCAACTCAGCAAGCTCCCTGGCGTGCAGAAGTTGTGACCCCCGATGGCTGAGGACCACGTGACTCCCGCTCTGGCGGAGGGGCTGAACAGTTCCAGGAAGCCGCGAAGCACGCCTGGCGTTGACGGAGAAGCAGCTCGCGGAGCTGTTGAAGAGAGGCGATTTTGTGGAGGTGAAAAGGGAATGAGCAAAAAGTATCGAAGTGATTCGATGGCGGCCATCCATGAAACCATGGCGGCCTTGCACGATGTTGGGGCCATCGACAAACGGACGATGCGGCGTTTCGATGATGCCTGCTTGACACGGGTCCGGCCATTGAAGCCTGAAGAGATCAAGGCGATCGGGAGAGAGAACACGTCAGCCAAACCGTTTTCGCCAACTACCTGAACGTGACGAGCAGTCTGGTCAGCAAGTGGGAGCGCGGCGAAAAGCGGCCTTCTGGGGCGTCGCTCAAGCTGCTATCGCTGGTCGAGAAGAATGGACTTGCCGTCGTTGCATAGTCGCATGACATCCTGCGATTCCCCTTAGACTTTTGGCTGAAGCCCACGCCAGCACGCTGAAGCGTGTCCACGCCGGCGTGTGTCACCGTATGGCGCGATAACGCTCCGCCTCTTGGGGCTTTCCCCAGCGCTGGTATGCGGTGATCAGCCGCCGCGCGGCCTCCGCGGTGCGCGGGTCCTGCTCGCCCACGCTGGATTTCATGACCGTGTAGCTCAGCAGCAGGAGCGGCTCGGCCTCGGCCTATCGCTTCTGCGTGGTCAGGCATTCGCCCAGTGCGCCTTCCGGGATCCCAATGGATGGATTTCCGGCGGGCAGAAGGCGGGTGCGGATTTCGAGAGCCTGGCGCATATGCTTTTCCCCCTGGCGCGAGCGGCCGGTCTTGTTCAGAATCAGGCCCACGTGCATCAGCGGTGCGGCAAAGGCGATATTTCCCTGGGGCAGTGTCCGATTGAGAATTTGCAGAGATTCTCTGGCAGCGCCCTCGGCCCCCTGATAATCACCCTTGATGTACAGCAGATCGGCGAGCTGGACCAGACTGCCGGCGGTGGTAAAGTGTTCATTGCCAAGCACTCTCCGATTGATTTCCAGGCCCTCCCGGATGAGCGGTTCGGCCTCCGCATATCTCGTCTTCCTCAGCAGCAAGGCCCCGAGATTGATCTGGCTGATGGCCATTTCCGCATAGCTGCCGGCAGGCAGCGCCGGTACTCATCGATGGCCGTCCGGAGCAGGCGCTCCACTTCCTTCAGGTCGCCGCTGCGATACAGCACCCCTGCGAGCTCGTTGTTCATCATGGCGACCATGGCGCGTTCCTTGCCGGTCAGCTTGGAAGCATCGCAACCCTTCCCGAAGGCAGGCCTCGGCGGCCTTGCTGTCTCCCTTCTGGCTCAGGGTCGCTCCAAGGTCGCCAAACGCGCCGGCCAAGTAGGAGACATCGGGATATCCGCCTTGGACCTCGTTGCGGTGAACATCAAGGGCCTTGCGAAAGAGCGCTTCCGCCTCGGCGAGGTTGCCCTTTCGCACCAGCACCACGGCCAGATCGTGCGAGGTTCTGGCGGACTCGCGGTGATCGGGGCCGTAAAGCCGGATCTGCCTTTCGAGAGCAGCTCGCAGAGCGGCTTGGCCTGGTTCCAGCGACCTTGTCCCCCGTAGACATTGCCGAGCGTGCGCTCCACGTCCGCCAGCACTTCGGGCTGGCCTGCCAACTCTGTTTCGGCGCGTCTGGCCGCCTCTTCGACGACCTGGGAAACCCTCACCTCCGGATCCTTCCTAAGATTGGGCGATGCCCAGCCTGGGCTCGAGTAGCTCAGCATGTCTCGCAGGAAGGCGTTGATGCGCTCGGCCTTGGCGGATTGTATGCGCGCGCGGTCCCGTTCGGCGGCGGCAACCCTCTCCTGCCACAGCGTGGCCACGATCCCCGCCGCCAGCGTCAGGAAGATCAGCGCCGCTGCCGCCACGCCGGCCTTGTGGCGCGCCACGAACTTCGAGGCGCGGTAGCCGGGAGTATCCGGGCGAGCGATCACCGGCAAGCCCTCCAGGTGCCGGCGGATGTCTTCTGAGAACTGCTCCACCGAGCTGTATCGTCGCTGCGGCTCCTGGCGCATCGCCATCAGGACGATGTTGTCGAGGTCGCCGGCCAGGCGCTGCCGCAGCTTGTGCGGCCTCCCCATCGCCGAGCTGGGTTTCTCCGGCGCCTCCTGGCAGATGGCCCGCTCCACTGCAGCGGGAGGTCTGCCCATCACGCCATACGGGCGGTGGCCAGTGAGCAGTTCGTAGAGCGAGACGCCGAGCGAATAAACGTCGCTGGCCGTGGTCACCGGCTCGCCGCGCACTTGCTCCGGGCTGGCGTACTCGGGCGTCATCAGGCGCCCGGCGGTCCTGGTGGCGTCGACCGTTGCCGAGGAAGGACCGGGGTTCAGGAGCTTGGCGATGCCGAAATCCAGCAGCTTGGGAACGCCTTCGGCTGTGACCAGGACATTGCCCGGCTTGATGTCGCGGTGAATGACGAGATTCTGGTGGGCGTATTGAACCGCGGCGCAAACCCTCTGGAAAAGCCGGAGCGCTCCACGGTGTTGAGCTGGCGGGCTTCGCAGTAGCTGTCCATCGGCTGGCCCTGGATGTACTCCATCACGAAGTACGGCAGGCCGTCTTCGGTCGTGCCGCCATCGAGCAGCCGGGTGATGTTGGGATGATCCAGGCTGGCCAAAATCTGCCGCTCGCTGCGGAAGCGCTGGATGATAGATTCGGTGTCGAGGCCGCGCTTGATGAGCTTGATCGCCACCTCTTTGCGAAAGGCCTGGTCGGCGCGGGCGGCCAGGTAGACCGCGCCCAGCCCACCGTGGCCGATCTCGCGGATCACACGGTAGGGGCCGATGCGCCGGCCGGCGACGGAGTAATCCTTCTCGATCAGCCGTACGGCGTCGTGAAAAGCGGGCGCTTCGGTAAAGCCCCCTTTCTGGTACGATCCGAGGAGCGACTCGATCTCCTGGAGCAGCGATCGGTCGCCGCCGCAGGCGGTATCCAGAAACGCAGAACGCCGCTCCGGTTCGCAATCCAGCGCGGCTTGAAACACCTCCTCGATCTGCCGCCAGCGTTCAGGCTCCATCGCCCAACCTGTCACCCATCTCCCGGCGCAGCCAGGACTTCGCCATCCTCCAGTCACGCGCCAAGGTCGCCGGAGAGACCTTGGGGGCTTCGGCCGCTTCGTCCACAGACATGCCGCCGAAGTATCGGAGTTCGAACACCCGGCCCTTACGCGGGTCGTCGGCGGTCAGACTCATCAAGGCATCGTTGACCGCCAGCAACTCATCCGCTCGCTGGTCGGATAACACCACCGCTTCATCCAGCGACAATTCCGGCATCCCGTCCCCTCGCTTGGCCCGCCGGCGGCCGCGCGCGTGGTCGACCAGGATGTGGCGCATCACCTGCGCGGCTGCCGCGAAGAAATGGATCCGGGTCTGCCACCGGATGTTGCGCTGACCCACCAGCCTCAGATAGGCCTCGTGCACCAGAGCGGTTGTTTGCAGGGTGTGATCCGGCCGTTCCCGGCGCATGTAGCTCGACGCCAGCCGGTGCAGCTCGTCATAAACCAGCGGCAGCAGCTTTTCGAGCGCCGCCTGATCCCCATTGCTCCAGTCTGCCAGCAGTTGGGTGATCCCTTGGGCCAGACACGTAACACCTTCTGTTTACTTCAGGTTACCCACCCGCTACGGACCAGATCATAACACATCCCTGGCGGCTGGCTTGATGTCGCCCGGCCCGGAGCCGGAACCCGCATAGGTCTCGAATCGGACGCCGGGTCCCCACGACGGGTTGTCACTTTTGACTTTTGCCTTTTGCCTTTTGCCTTTTGACTTGCCTTTCACCCGCCCCCCGCCTCCGCTCCCTCCACAACTCCACATACGGCCGCATATCCTGCATCAGCCGCTCGAACTGCGCAAAGGTCAGCGACTGCGCCCCGTCGCTGAAAGCCTTCTCGGGGCTGGGATGCACCTCCACCATAAGCCCATCGGCCCCCACGGCCACCGAGGCCAGCGCCAGCGGCGGAATCAGGCTGCTCTTGCCGGTGGCATGGGCCGGGTCCAGGATCACCGGCAGGTGGGTCAGCTCGTTCAGCACCGGCACGGCCCCGATGTCGAAGGTGTTCCTGGTGGCCGTTTCGAAGGTCCGGATGCCGCGCTCGCACAGCATTACGTTCGGGTTGCCATGCGTCACCACATACTCGGCCGATAGCAGCAGCTCCTTGATCGTGGAGCTCAGGCCCCGCTTCAGCATCACTGGCCGTCCGGCCTTGCCGAGGCTTTTCAGCAGGGCGTAGTTCTGCATGTTGCGCGCCCCGATCTGGAGCACGTCGGCGTACTCGGCTACCAGCGGCACGTCGCTGTCGCTCATGACCTCCGTGATGATCGCGAGCCCCGTCTGCTCCCGGGCTTTGCGCAGCAGCTTCAACCCCTCCAGCTCCATTCCCTGGAAATCGTAGGGCGAGGTGCGCGGCTTGAAGGCCCCGCCGCGCAGCAGCCTGGCCCCGGCGCGCGCCACCGCCTCGGCGGTTGACAGCAGCTGCTTCTCGCTCTCCACCGAGCACGGCCCGGCAATCACAGTAAACTCCGCGCCGCCGATCTCCGCCCCGTCTACCCGGATGCGGCTCCTCTCCGGGTGCGCCTGCCGGCTCACCAGCTTGTACGGCGCCGAGATGGCCACGGCGCTCTCCACCCCCGGCGCCGCTTCCAGCGACTCCAGGCAGTGGGTCACGTCCCCGACCCCCACGGCCGCGATCACCACCCGCTCCTGGCCGCGGATCGAATGCACCTTGTAGCCGAAATCCTCGATCCGCTTGCAGACATGCTCCACCTGCTGCTTGGTCGCCTTCAGCTTCATCGAGATCACCATGACCAACTCCTTCCGGCAACAAAAAAACCCACTCCGAAGAGTGGGTTTGGTTTGTCGTTTCTGATTCGCTCGCGAAAACCTACGCCACTCTACGGGCCGCGAAAGCCCGTAAATCGAAAGCCCCAAGAGTAGGCGTAGGCGTACGGCATGAAGAGACTATGAATAGCGCAAGGAGCTGCCCGTTGTCAAATCCAGTTGGGGCGGTGGGCGGTGGGGGCGGCGCCGACCGGCACTCCCGCCGGATTACTCGATGGCAACCGGCACAGACTTCACTTCCCGCCCCTCGAGAACGACCGTGACCGGCACCTCACGCCCGATCGGCGCCTGCATGGGGATCTGGACATTGAGCTGCCACACCCCGGTCAAGCCAGGGGCCATCCCGCTGAACACCACTGGTGCAGCCAAACCGCCAATGCGAACGTCCGGCGGCGCCGTGGTAAACAATGGAGCTCCAGAAGCCGGGGCCGTGAAGCGGATGGCCGGTTCATCATTCTCCCCTATGACTAGCCCGGCCGCCGAGCCAAAGAACTGCAATATGCCGCCGCGTGCGGCCTTCACAGGGCCGTTCCGCTGGCCGTCCTGGTTGAGCGCAGCCACAAAACCTGTGGTCAGCAGCACTTCGCCGGAGTCTTCCTGTAGGGGGAATGGCGAGTGGCCAGGGGCATGGTTAGAGCAGACAAAATGGTGACCGTGTCGGGGATCTGCTGCACTGTGTCCGGGGCGATGCGCCAAAGGATCGCCGTGCGCGAAAGGGAAGTTGTGACCGTGGACATGCGTGCTGCAGCCTGTCCCCGCCTGGCCCTGGTTTACGATAATGGCTGGATTACCGTTGTCAAATGTTGCCAGGATCAGAGGTGCGCTTACGCCGGTGATCGTCGCGCCAAACTCCACACCCCCAGGGTTGGTTGGAAACGTCAGGCCGGCCGTTACGGCATGTCCAACGCCAGGCGGCACCAGGATGATGTTCCCGGCAGAGCCACCCCCTCCGAAACCAAGCGCTCCAGCTGAGCCGGCGATGAGCCCGATCGGAGTGAAGCCGTTAGAGTTCGAGGTCAGGGCCGACACGGCTCCATTGAATTCCCCCACAAAACCGTGGCCGCTGGAGGCTGCATAATTGACGGCATTCGTGACCAAACCGTTGGTGAACGCAGAGCCGATGTCGTCTGCGAAATCAGCGTTCAGCACGACGACGCGACCAGTGGCGCCGACATACGCCGCGACGTTGGCGGCCGCAGCGGGCGAAAGCCCGACGCCAAAACTGAAACCATTCCGAGTCATCACTAGGGCTGCAAAACCGCTCAGAAAGCCCGGTGTGGCAATCTGCGCGTCCGTAACCAGCGTGGCCGTTTTACCCGGGATTGTGGCGATGAAGTTGTCCATCGCATTGTCGCCGATGACCGCGATCGCCTGTGCTCGGACCGGAGTCGTGGCGATCACCAATGCCCCAAGCACCCCAGCGACTGCTAGTAACGCGCCTTTCCCGTGGCGCTTTCTCATGTGCCATCCTCCTTTATGCAGCCTCGCGTGCACACCACAACTTCGGGGAGCGAGCGACTGTCACTGCTTGCGGGAACTCAGGAAGTACTATACCGCACCCGCCCCCTAAAAGCAAGTCCAAAGTTTGCAGCGAGTTGGCTGTCGGGATTAACGAGGGCTGCTACATGACTCCGACCCTGCTTCTGGCTGCGCCCTGCTGCCCACGGACCTCACCGTCGAGGACCGGCTGACCCCGTCGGGATCGATGACCCAACCCCTGAGTTCGCCTGGATCGCCCCCGAACAGGCGCTTTCCAGATCCTGGTGGCACCCTGGACAAGCTCTCTCGCAACCAGGCCGACAAGTGGGATTCCGGCCGCATCCCCGGCTCCAATGCCGCCTTCATCGGCTACGGGGGCGCCCCTTTGCGCTCGGGAGGTCTGCTACCTGGAAAATCCGCTCCTGGGATCGGGCCGGTCAGCCCGGACCCTACTCGGCCCCGGCCCGCTTCGAGATGGGCCTGCCCGACAACTCCGACTGGAAGGCCGCCTGGGTCTGGCCGGGCTCGGCCGAGCTGGACGGCTACACCTGCCTCCCGCAAGTCCCCTTCCCTGCCTCGGGACGCGTGGTCCGCGCCCGCACCTAGTTTTCGGCCGCGCACCGCTACGAGCTCGCCATTAACGGCCAGCCGGCCGGCAGGGGGCCCACTCCCCGCAACATCAGTACTACCAGACCTGGGGTGGTCGCGGCCAGGGACGCCCCCCCGAGCCGCCGCGTCGCCAGCAACGGTTCCTGGCGGGTCCGGGGCCCCGAATGGCTCGAATCGGCGGTTCACTGCTCCCCCTGCCCGTCAACCGGCCCGGGCCCACGTCACCTCTCCGCCCCCGGGTAGCCGCCACGAGCCCCTCGCCTCCGCGCGGGCCGGTCCCTGACGGCGCCCCAACGTCGCCCCTGACCCCCGCCCCAACACCTCTCAGGGACCGGAGCACCGCCGCCGCTCGGGCAGGCCCACAGCTCAAGCCCACGATCCACAACCAGGACCGAAGGGAGGAGGTCGGTTCCCAAGATCTCATAACAGGCCCGGTAGTCGCCGGGGCGGATGCGCCCCCGACCGTGTTCCAACCGTGTTCCGGCTTGACGCGGTCGGTTTCTTGATGTCGCGCCTGGCCAGAGGATCGGGCCGGTCGAATTGGGTGCAAATTTGCATCTTTTTCGAGCGTCGACCCCTCCTTTCGCACAGCGGCCGCTGTGAATCCTGCACCAGCCCACCGACGGTGGCGTTGCCCCTCCGGCAGAGCAAACAACACCAGGGAGTCAGTAGTGGTATCGGCAGGACAGAATACGGATCTTGTCAGCGAGCACCTGATAGACCAGCCGGTGCTCGGCGTCAATGCGCCGCGACCAACACCCGCTCAACTCGTGTCTCAGCGGTTCCGGTCTTCCTATTGCGGCAAAAGGGTCACGCTGGACCTCTCGAATGAGCCGAATGATGCGTATGGCCTGGGCCCGGTCTTTCTCCACCCACCAGGCAAGGTCCTCGAAGCCGGCCTGGTCAGATTCCAAGCTTCTCACACGCTTCGTTGAGTGAGATTCCTCCCTCGCGGCCCTTGGCCTCCATCAAGCGGCGCTTCATGGCATTGCTCTTCAACAGATGGGCCGTTTCTCTCTCGGATTCGATTTCGCGCCACAACTCGATCGGCACGATCACACCGACGGGCTGACCTTCTGCATCAGAGATGTATTGAATCTCGCCGTTGGCCATCAGCCTTAGTATACTCCCGCCAGACGCGACCAGCCGAGCCCCCCTGGCTTGTCTGAGAACCTGGCGCCACCTCCCCGGCAGCGAGATCTCACCCGGATGTCGAATCGTCCGGGAGAAAGTCTACGTCCAGAACCTGACGTTCTGTGAAGGGGCACTGGCGCGGGAAGCTGTCTGCCGGCATGCCGGTCTGAATACTAGCGCGCCGCACCGCCTTCCGGTAGGCTTCCGAGATCAACGATCCCAGCATCCGGCGCAGGCTTGGCGAATCTCGGAACAGACCATCCAGTTGGTCCCTTTGCTCGGCGATGGTGTCGTGCCACCCTCGAGGCCGTGCCGCCGAACACTTCCACTTCAAGAGGTGGATCAGAAGCACTGTCAGGCGGCTCAACAATTCGCGTGTTGCGCTTCTGCCCATGTCCTCGATCTCCTCTGCCACGTGATCCAGGTCTACGTCAGAGCAGAGGCCGGATCGAATCAGGCGCGCCGTCTCGAAGGTCCAGGCGACGAAGTCCCGGTCGTAGAGAAGGGTCGTGGAACGTTGGATGGCTTTTGACCTCATTGGTTGTCCTGAGGGTATTATGGCATGGAGGTAGCCAGCACCCTGCGTCTCGGAATCGACACCGGCGGCACCTTCACCGACCTCGCAGCCTGGGACGGCGGTTCGCTCCTCACCCGCAAAGTCCGCTCCACTCCCGAAGACCCTTCCCGGGCCATCCTCGAAGGCATCGCCGGCCTGGCCGCCCAGGAGATCATCCACGGCTCCACGGTGGCCACCAACGCCTTGCTGGAACGCAAAGGCGCCCGGACGGCTTTCCTGACCACCCGCGGCTTCGAGGATCTGCTCACCATCGGCCGCCAGCACCGTAAGCATCTTTACGATCTTCTCGGCCCCGGGCGGGCCGAGCTGGTCCCGCGCCGCTGGACCCGCGGACTGGCCGAGCGCACCCTCTACGACGGCGCCGTGCTCCAGTCCCCCGACCCCGCCGAGGTCCGCCGCATCGCGAAGGCCTGGCGCCGCCAGGGCGTGGAATCCGTCGCCGTGTGCCTGCTGCACTCCTACGCCAACCCCGCCAACGAGCGGGCGGTGGCCTCGGCCCTGGAAGGCTTCTACGTTTCGCTCTCCCACGAAGTGCTCCCCGAGTATCGCGAGTTCGAGCGGGCCTCCACCACCCTGGTCACCGCCTACGTCACCCCGCTGGTGGCGCGCTACCTGGAGCGCCTGGCCGCGGCCCTCGGTGACACCCGCCTCCGGATCATGCAGTCCAACGGCGGCCAAATCCCGGTTTCGCTCGCCTGCCGCAACGCCATCCACACCGTCCAGTCCGGACCTGCCGGCGGCGTCCTGGGGGCCGTGGCGGTGGCCCGGCAAATGGGTTTCGACCGCATCATCAGCTTCGACATGGGCGGCACCTCTACCGACGTCTCCCTTTACGACGGCGCCCTCGGCTATACCCAGGAGTCCGAGCTCGGCGACTTTCCCATCCGCGTCCCCATTCTCAATATCCACTCGGTGGGGGCCGGCGGCGGCTCCCTCGCCTGGTTCGACTCCGGCGGCGCCCTCCGGGTCGGCCCCCAAAGCGCCGGCGCTTCCCCCGGCCCCATCTGCTACGGGGAAGGAGACCGCATCACCATCACCGACGCCAACCTCTACCTCGGTCGCATCGATGCCGGAACGTTCTTGAGCGGCCGCATGCCGCTGGATCTCCACCGGACCGCGCGTCACCTGGAGCGACTGGCCGCCTCACGCGGGGTCGGCGCCCGGGACCTGGCCCTGGCCATCCTGGAGGTCGCCAACGCCAACATGGAGCGCGCCATCCGCGCCGTCTCGATCGAGCGCGGCCACGATCCCCGCGACTTCGCCCTGCTCAGCTTCGGCGGCGCCGGCGGCCTGCACGCCTGCCAGCTCGCCGAGCGCCTGGAGATCTCAACCGTCCTGGCGCCGCGCCACGCCGGAGTGCTCTCGGCCCTCGGGATGCTGGTCGCCGACTGCGTCCGCGACTACTCGCGCTCCGTCCTCGGCCAGCCCCTGGAACCCGCTTTCGCCGAGATGGAGCGCCACGCCGCCGCCGAAATGGCCGAGAGCGGTTTCCCGGCCCCGGTGATCGAGCGCCTCCTCGACCTGCGCTACGCCGGCCAGTCCTACGAGATCACGCTCCCCTTGGGCGAGCGCCAGAGCTTCGACCAGGCCCATGGCCGCCTCTACGGCTACCACCACCAGGGCCGGGAAGTGGAGGCCGTCACCGCCCGCCTCCGCGCCACCGGCATCACCGGGAAGATCGACCTGGCCGCCCCGTCGCCTCCCGAAACATTTTCCAGTATCTATATCCCGGAAGGATGGACCTCCGGCTCCGACGCCGCCGGCAACCTCCTCCTGCGGAGGTCCCATGCCTGAGGCTCTCTCGCTCCAGCTCGACATCTTCCGCAACCTGTTCGTCTCCATCGCTGACGAGATGGGCATCGTCCTGCGCCGCACCTCCTTCTCCCCCAACATCAAGGAACGCCGTGATTACTCCTGCGCCGTCTACGACGCCTCCGGCCAGACCGTCGCCATGGGCGACCACATGCCCGTTCACCTCGGGGCTATGCCGGCCTCCGTCGAAGAAGCCATCCGCGCCGGCCCCATCGAGCCGGGCGACTTCGTCATTCTCAACGACCCCTTCCGGGGCGGCACCCACCTGCCCGACATCACCGCCGTCTCGGGCGTCTTCCTGGAGGAGGACCCGCGCCCGGCCTTCTATGTCTGTTCACGAGCCCATCACTCCGACGTAGGCGGTATGTCGCCCGGCTCCATGCCCCTGGCCCGCGAGATCTACCAGGAAGGCCTCCGCATCCCGCCCGTCAAGCTGCTCAAGCGCGGCCAGACCGACGAGGAGATCCTGGCTCTGCTGCTCGCCAACGTCCGGACCCCGGAGGAGCGCCGCGGCGACCTCGGCGCTCAGATCGCCGCCCACCGCGTCGGCGAGCGGCGCCTGCTGGCGGCCGTCGCCAAGTACGGCCGATCCGAACTCGACCGCCGCATCGCCGATCTCCAGGACTACACCGAGCGCCTCCTGCGCGCCCGGCTCGCCCAAATCCCCGCCGGCGTCTACAGGTTCGAGGATTTCCTCGACGACGACGGCATCACGGAATCGCCCATCCGCATCCATTGCTCCCTCACCCTCGACGGCGCCGGCGCGGCCCTCGATTTCACCGCCTCCGACGCCCAGGTCTCCGGCTCCGTCAACGCCAACCGGGCCGTGACCATCTCGGCCGCGATGTACTGTTTCCGCTGCCTGGTTGCCGACGATGTTCCCTACAACGCCGGGCTGATGCGTCCCCTGCGGATCCTGACGCGACCCGGCTCGATCGTGGACGCCCAGCCGCCCGCCAGCGTCGCCGGCGGCAACGTCGAGACCTCCCAGCGCATCACCGACGTCGTCCTGGGGGCCCTGGCCCAGGCGCTCCCGGACCAGATTCCGGCCGCCAGTTCCGGCACCATGAACAACCTCACCCTGGGCGGCATCGATCCCCGGAGCGGTCTCCCTTTTGCCTACTACGAAACCATAGCGGGCGGCATGGGCGCCCGCCCCAACTCGCCCGGCCTTCACGCCGTCCACACTCACATGACCAACAGCCTCAACACCCCGGTGGAGGCCTCGGAGCGCCTGCTGCCGCTGCGGCTGCGGCGCTACTCGGTGCGCCGCGGCTCCGGCGGCCGCGGCCGTTTCCCCGGCGGCGACGGCATTGTCAAGGAGTTCGAATTCCTGACTGATACCCAAGTGACGATCCTCTCCGATCGCCGCCGCCGAGGGCCCTACGGCCTGGCCGGCGGCCAGCCCGGCTCCCCCGGCCGCAACCGCCTCAACGGCAAGCGCCTCCCCTCCAAAGTCCGCTTCGACTGCCGCGCGGGCGATATACTGACCATCGAGACCCCTGGCGGCGGTGGGTGGGGCCCGCCGGGCTGACAGCGACGATCATATCCTGACCATCGAGACCCCTGGCGGCGGTGGGTGGGGCGTTCCTGTCTGACACCAGCCGGGTCCGGCTCACTGCCGCCGGGAACCCTGCGGGCGGCTCAACTCGGGGCCAAGGCCCATGTCCGACAAAATCTTCCGGAAGCGCGGATGCCCTTGCAGCCGGTCGTGGGCCGGGTCGACGCCCAGCCACATCAACATGATGTTGCGCGACTGGTAGGCGATTTCCAGCTCCTCGAGGGCGCCTTCGTCGTCCCCGAGCAGCACTTTCCACCGAGCGCGGCGCAAGCAGTGCTGGCGCCCGCTCCATCCCTCCGTGATCTGGAGCAACTGGCGCAACCCCTCGGAAGTTCCCCCCCGGCCATAGGCCGCCTGGAGCTGCTGGGCGTGGCTGGAAAAGGGGCCGGCAGCCAGAGCCCGGATGGCTTCCTCGTTGCGCCCCAACAGAAACAGGGCCCGGCTGCGCCAGTCCCAAGCGCCTTTCTCGTTGCGGTCGATAGAGAGGGCCTGGTCGGCGGCGGCAATGGCCTCCGGGTAGCGCCGCATGGAATACAGAATGCCCGCCCGGATTCCCAGCCAGGAGAGCTGATACCGGTTAGCCCGCAGGCCCTGGTCGATCTGTTCGAGGGCCTCCGGGAGCCTGCCTGTGGCCGCCAGCAGCATGGCGTAGGACGGGCGGATTCCGAGTTCGTCCGGGCTCAGCCGCAGGGCCTGCTGGTAGTGTTGTTCCGCGCGGGTCCACTGCCAAGCGTGAAGGAACAGGAAGAAGCCGAGCGTCCCTTGACACTCCCCGCACCTGGGATCGAGGGCCACGCTGCGTTCGGCAGCTTCCAGGGCGGTCGTGAGCGAGCCGGAGCCTCTTTCCACCTCGAACGCGCCCGCACGATTAATGGCGTGGGCCAGTGTGCCGTAGAACCTGGCCGAGCGGGGATTCAACTCAATCGCCCGCTGCAAGTAGGGCATCGCCTCGGCGGCGCCGGCCGGGCCCGGCTTGCGAATGGCCTCTACCCCCTTGGCGTAGGCCGCGTCGGCCTCGCGGAGCCGTAACCGCTGCGGCCACCAACGCCAGCCCAACCAGCCGCCAGCCGCCAGGCCGGCCAGGACCCCCACGCCCAACAGCCACCGGCGCCTGCCGGACCATCGAGCCGGGGCCGGCGCCGGCGCTTGCGCCGAGATCTCCTCCACCGGCATCGCCAGCCGATACCCGACCCGCGGGATCGTCTCGACGTACTCAGTGCCCGGATGGCCGTCGGTCAGGCCCTGCCGGAGCTGGGAAATGCACTTGGCCAGCGTGGACTCGTCCACCTCAGCCTCCGGCCACAGGCGGCGGAACAGCTCATCCCGTTCCACCACACTGCCCCGGGCCTCCACCAGCAGCCGCAAGGCTTGAAACGATTTCCAGTTGAGGGGCAGCCTCCGGCCCTGGTCGGTGACCCGCCCGGCCGCAAGATCCACCTCGTACTTGCCGAGCCTAAGCTTGCTGGCGTCCTTGGGGCTCATGACTGCCCTACCGCCGGTGAAGGGATTATACCAAACGCCTGGGCGGCGTGATTTTCACAACTCGTCAGAACTTTTCAGGGTTTTTCCTTGGCCCGGAGCGGGAGTGGGGCTAGCCTCACGGTAGGTGTGACGGGAATGGAGGCAGCGGTGAACACCGTTCGCCAGCACTGGGGTTTCAGCCATGAGCATCGAAGAGTAGCCCCCCCGTTTACGATGATCAGGCCCTGAGGTGAGGTGACATGATGCCCAGATCTTACTGGTTAACTGCCGCAACCGCTCTGGTCCTGTGCCCCGGCCTGGCGGCCCAGACGATCGAGATCGTCAGCACCTTCGACACGGGCACCGAAGGCTGGAGCGCCATCCCCCTGTTTCAGCACCGCCCCACCGGCGGCAACCCCGGCGGGTTTCTCTTCATGGACAACCCCGAAACCGATCCGGTGGCCGTGGCCGCCCCGGCCAAATTCCACGGCGACCTGCGGGCCTTCGACGGCGGCGTCCTCAGTTTCGACGGCAACATGCTCCGGCGGGGGGCGGAGCCTGATCACCGGTTCTGGACGGATGAGGAAGCGGCGCCGTACGGCGGCAACTACGGCACCGTCACCATCCGCGGCGCTGACGGGTCGACCGCCAAGAAGGATCTCGAGCCCGGTTTGCCCCCCGTGGGGAGTTGGAGGACCTACACTACCCCGTTCACCGCCCAGGCTTTTGGAATGTCCCTGCCGGCGTGGCTGCGGCTCCTGGCCAGCGTCACCAGCATCACCGTGAGCATGGAGGCCATCTACGGCGAGGAGCAGCAAGGCTTTGACAATTTCATCATCCGAGCCATGGCGCCCCCGCTGGCCATCACCACGGCGTCGCTGCCGCCCGGCGAGGTGGGCCAGCGCTATCAGCAGGCTGTGCTCGCCGCCGGCGGCGCCCCCCCCTACCGATTCGTGGTAACAGGTCTGCCGCGCGGGCTCGACTACGACCCGAGGCCGCCCTTTATTGTCGGCAACCCGGAGCGGGCCGGCACTTACCAGGTAACCATCACGGTGTCTGATTCCATCGGGACGAATGCTCCCAGGACCTTTCCGCTCGAGATCGCCGCCTCCACGCGACGCCTGCGCATCGACACCAACTCGCTCCAAACGTCCGCGGTCGGCCAGCCCTTCAGCCAGACCCTGCAGGCCTCCGGCGGCGCGCCGTTCTACAGTTGGGAATGGACCACCGCAGTGCCGCCCTGGCTCGAGATTGCTTCGGCCACCGGCCGCATCTTCGGGACACCGCCGGCCGCGCTCTATCTGTTCTCCACCGAGCTCGCGGTTCAGGTGACCGCGCGGGATACAGCCGGGGCCACCGCCCGGCAGTCATTCATTCTGCGCATCGGCGTCAAACCGGAAATCTACCAAAGTGACCTTCCACCAGGACAAGTGGGAGCTCGGTACGACTACGGGCTATTCGTAAACAAGGGCCAGTCTCCCTACCGCTGGGACCGCGTCGGCACCCTGCCGGCCGGCTTAACCATCGCTCCCGCCACCGGCCGTATTACCGGCGTCCCCACCACCGCCGGAACCTTTGACTTCCGCGTGTACGTGGAGGACAAGTTCGTGCAGTCGGACGAAGAGCGCTTCCGGATCGTCATCGGCACGGCGCCGGTGTCGGGTGTCAAGCTGAGCCGCAACGAGGTCGCCTGCAAGAGCGTGGTAGGCGGCGCGTCTGCGACCACCAGCTCCATCAGCGTCACCGGCGACCCCGGCCAGCGCGTTGCTGTGACCACCACCGGAGCGGCGCCATGGTTTCGCGCCGAGGGCATCCCGGAAATGGTCCCCGACCTACCGCTGCCCACGACGGTGCGTTTCGTATGCGACCCCACCGGGCTCCCCGTCGGCGAGAACCGCACCCAAATCCGCATCGGCGGCCAGCCGGTGGGCGTCAACTTCCAGGTTAAGCCGCAGAATCCGAAGCTGCAAGTCAACCCTTCGGTCGTCGACATCACCGGTCCGTCCAAGGACATCGTGGTGACCCTGACCGGCGCCGCCAAAAGCGCTGCCCCCGGGGTTACCGTGACCACGCCGCCGGGCGTGACGGTGAACGCTAGCAGCGCCACGGTTTCCGTGGAGCAGCCGCTCAAGCTGCCGGTCGAGCGCGCCGGACCGCCGCCGGCCGGCTCCCAGGCGGGAACTATGAGGGTGCAAGCGGGCTCAGACCCACCCCCACCGGTGGACGTCCCCGTGCGGGTGTATGGAGAGCGCGGGATCACGGAACTGGTCCCCGATATCATTAGCTTCATCAACACGCCGGGGACCCAAAACCAGCCGTTGTATTTGTTCAACCGGTCTGACCGTCCGGTCGATGTCACCGCCCAATCGGACAGCCCGGCGGTGACCGTCTCGCCCACCACCGGAAGGGTGTCGGCCGGAACGCGCCTCGTCCTCAACGTGCGGAAGACGGGGGACCTGACGGGGGGCGCCCTCGTGAGAATCATCAGTGGCGACACCACCAAACTGGTGCCGCTGCAGGAGACGCCTCCGCCGCCAGGCGGCATCGATGTGTCTCCGACCTCGATCTTCTTCACCCTGCCGGCCCCCACGCCCAAGGTGGTCCGCCTCACCAACCTCCGGTTGCAGGGCTTTCCCTTCAACTGCACCGCCCTTCCCCTCTCGGCCGTCAGTCCCCAAATCGGCACGATTCCGGCCGGCGGCTCGGTGAACATCTCCATCACCGGCGCCGCCACCGGCCAGGCCGTCCAGCAGGGCAGCGTCACGTGCGCTGGACCCGGCGGCGCGGCCACCGTGTCGATCGTGACCATCCCGCCGGTGCCGAACTGCGTCCCCAGGCTGCACATCCCGCGGCTTACCAATCTGGGCGAGAACTTCCTCCTGACCGGCGGGTTCGGCTATGTGCTGAACGCCGAGGTTCGCGACAACTGCGGAAACCTGGTGAACGGGGCATTCGTGTCACTGAACGGTCTGGACAACGACGAGTATGTAACGTTCACCTCCCTGGGTGACGGCCAGTACGTCGGAAGCCTACATGCGAGCGAAGGGCTGTTCGACGCCGCCCTGTATTCGGGTACCGGGGCCCAGGGCTTGACCGGCCGGGTGGCAATCTCCGGCGAGTTCCTGGCAGCCCCGCCGGACCTCCCGGTGCTCGACGGCGATTCGCCCTACCACGGGGCCAGCTTCGAAGAGTACTCCGGGGCTGGGCCGGGAACCTACCTCACCCTGATTGGCAAAGGACTGGCTGCGACCCAGGTCCTGGCCTCCACCATCCCGCTGCCGGCGCAGCTAAGCGACACCACCGTTCTGCTGGCGGGCCGGGCGCTGCCGCTCCACTTCGTCTCGCCGAATCAGATCAACGTCCTGGTCCCTTACGGCCTGCCGCGAAACACCCCGCTCGAGCTGGTGGTCCGGCGGGGCAACAACCGGGTCTCCACTCCCGCTCCGGTCACCATCGGAGACGCCGCCCCCGGTATCTTTACCATCAACTCGACCGGAAAAGGGCCGGGCATCGTGGTGGATGAGAATTTCCGGCTCATCACCGAGACCAATCCCGGGCGCGCCGGCCGCGTCGGCATTCTTCTGGCCACCGGGCTGGGCGACGTGACTCCCCCGCTGGCGGCCGATCAGCAGACCGCCCTGGACCTCCGCCGGGCAGTTCTCCCGGTATCGGTAAGAGTCGGTGGCCGCACCGCCCAGGTTCTGTTCGCCGGGCTGCTGCCGGGCTTTGCCGGCGTTTATCAGGTGAATTTCCTGTTTCCGGAGGGTGTTGCCGGAGGCGAGCTGCCGCTGGAGATGCAGGTGGGCGGCCACGCCAGCAACCAGGTGACGGTGGAGGTTCGGTGAGAGGACCCAATATGCGTCTGATCGCGGTACTCGTTTTCTGCTGCGGAATCCTTCGCGCCCAGGTGGTGATCAACGAGATCCTGTTCGACCCGGCTGCGGCCGCCGGAGCGCTGGGCAGGCCGCCCAGGTCGCGGCCCTCCCCCCTGCGAACCCATCAGTGGGTCGAACTCTACAACAAGGGCTCCGAACCGGTCTCGCTCGACCGATACGTCATCTCCGGCCGGGGCGGCCGCGAGGCGGGACGCCCCTTGCCCCCGGTGAGCCTGCCCCCGCGGGGGTTTTTGCTCATCCATGTCGCCCAGGGCACCGACAGCCTGGGATTCGCGACCCCCCGGGGGGACTACTATACCCAGGACCGCGAGGGCGCCCTGCTTTGGAACCCCGCCCAGGACGAGGTGGCTCTGTACTCGGTCTCTCGGATCCTCGACTTCCTTGCCTGGTCCAGCGGACCCGGCCAGTTCGAACCGGGTCTCGCGCACAACAACGCCGTTTCGGCAGGCATCTGGCGGGCGGGCTCGTTCCTGCCCCGGGACGACATCGCTTCCAGCGCTGGCGCGCTGGCCCGCACCGTCAACCCGGGATTCTCCATCGGCCGCAACGCCGAATCCGCGGACACCGACTCTCCCTTTGACTTTGATGCCGCCGGGGGACCGCAAGCCTTCGACAACAACCCCGGCCGCTCCAACCTCGACCTGATGTCTCTCCCTCCGGAGGAGGCAGAAGCCGCAGCCGCTCTCGAAAAGCCTTCGGTGATCGGCCAGGTCCCCCCCATGGCACGCTGGACAGTAATGCTCTATATGTCCTGCGAGTTCGCCCGGGACGCCATAGAAAAACACTGCCTTAAGTACCTCGAGGACATGGCAGCCCAGGGCGGCTCCAACGCTTCCGTGAACTACGTAGCCCTGTTCGACCGCAGCGAGCGCCGGATCAGAAACTCCAAAGGGGATGTCATCGATCTGCCTGGCGCCCTGCGTGGCCACATCGTCAAGTCCGGCGAATTGAAGCCCTTCGAGGTCCCGCTCCGCCCCCGCCAGCCGAAGGGCAACATTCATGCCGGCGTGCTCAACCTCGGCGACCCCGGCACGCTCACGCGGTTTATCGCCGACACGGTTCGCGACTACCGGGCCGAACGCTATGCCATCATCTTCGTGGGCCACGGCTTTTCCTGGAAGGGCATGCTCCCAGACGATTCCGGCGGCGGCCGCAAGCAGTTCGACGACCGCCTCTATATGGGCGAGCTGAGCGCGGGCCTGGCCGGCGGCCCGGTCTTCGACTTGATCGTCTTCAATTCCTGTTTGATGGGCGGCGTCGAAGTTGCCCACCAGATTGCGGCCAACGGGCGTTACCTGGTCGCCTCCGAGGAAGTCCTGCCCGCAGACACGGCGCTCCCGTTCAAGTCCCTGGTCAGGCTGCTGAACTCCAACCCTCAAGCGACCGGCAAAGAGGCCGGCGAGATCCTGGTGCGCGACTTTCAAGTCCTGGAGAATGCTGTAACGGCCTATACGCTGTCTTTGATTGACTTGTCGAAAGTGGCCGACCTGACCAAGGCCATCGACGCCTGGTCCAAGGAATTGCTTCCGGCTCTCGCCATGTTCCAGAACCGCCTGGACCCCACCGACAACGTCCAGGTTCTAGTGCGAAAGGCGCGAGAGGCGGCGACGACGTTCAAGGACACCAACTTCGTCGACCTGTACCATCTCACGGAACTGATTCGCCTCGATGGCGACATTCCTGGCTGCGCCAAGTCCGAGATCCGGCGGCTCCAGGAGGCCCTCCGCACCGCCGTGGTGGCCCAGAAAAACTCGCATCGGCTGCAAGGAAAGGCCGGGGGATTGCACATCTACTTCCCCCTGTTGCGCTCCGGGCGGCGCCCGGCCCTGTTCATTCGGGAGGAGTCGCGAGCTTACTACAACAGGTCCTACTACGACTTGCCGGAGACCCGCGAATCCGACGCCGACTCCGAGCGCCGGGTCTACGCCCGAAACAACGATCAGTTGCCCCTGGCCGCCAGAGAGGACGACCCGCCAAACCGAGTGCTCAACCCCCGGACGGAATGGCCGATGCCGCCCACGCCCGGCCTGTTGTTTGTCAGAGACACCGCCTGGTCGCGCGCCCTGGAGCGCTACTACCACCCGGTGGCCGACGCCGCTATACTCCCGATCCCCCAGGCCCTCCCCGCGCCTCCCCTCACCCCAGTCACGGTCCCGGGAATCCCCTGCGAGGATAACAGCTACGACTATATCGTTGTGCCCATCGGCGCCACTGTCAGCCTCAGTGCTTTTGGATCCACCGACGTCGACATGGTCCTGGAGCCTGGTAGCCTTTCACCCCAGCTCACCCCCTATGAATATCTATGGGACCACGACGACCGCGAGGAGAAGTGCTTGAACCCACCGTGCCTCGCCCCTACCCAGATCGACGAGGGCGATACCGCCAGGCTCACTCAGGACAATGCCGACCAGGACCTCGACCCCGGCGACACCAAGCGCGATGACCGCAACGGCACCGGAATAAACACCCAGGTCACCTGCGCGCAGCCGGGCGTCTTCTTTGTTACCCTTCACGTCTTCGATGACAACCATCTCTGGTCATCGGACCATGACAATAGCCGGGGCGGCGCCTATGTGCATACCCAGACCTCATTGCATCAAGCCCAGATCCGCTGCGGCGCCACAACCGGCGTGTTTGGTTCCTCCGGCTCCATATCCTACAATCAAACGGGCGACCTGCACGTCCAGGACCATGCCTGGACCGGTTCGTCGATTCCGCCCACGCAGTTCCTCACCGCAGACGACGGCGGGCCGGTCGCGGTGGTTTCCACCGACAACCAATGGTTGCGCAACTACCCGGTCTTCGTCACTGCCGGTCCGGGAATCAAGAACCTGGATGCGAATGGCATCCGGGTCCCCGACGGCCAGGAGCGGCTGGTCTACACCGACGCTGCCGGCGTGATGCGCACCGTGTTCGTGAACGGCGATCCCCCCACGGGCCGGCTGCGGATGCGGGCGGTGGGCTTCGCCGAGCGCGAGATCGCCTTCCCCATCGTGCCGCGGCTGGCGCCGCTGCCCGATGAAGTCATCGTCCGCGCTCCCGCCGGCCCGCTCACGGTGGGCCGCGACGTCAACCTCATCGTGGAAGCCCGGCGCGGCGGGCAGCCCCTGCGGGACGCCGTGGTCACCTACTGGACCCCCACCGGCACGGTTCAGTTTGTCAGCGGCGCGCTGTTCCGGCGCGACACTGCCACCCAGGTGCGAACCGCGGCCAACGGGCAGACCTTTGCCGCCTTCCATGCCACCGCCAATGGGCCGGTGGAAATCGAGCTGGTCTCTGGAACCTTCTTCCGCACCGTATCCCTCCAAGCCACCGGCGGGCCGGCGGGCCCGCCGACCCGGCTGGAAGTGACCGAAGCCCCCGAGGTGCTGCGTTTAGAGCGCCAGGCCACCGTGCGCGTGCGCGTCCTGGCCCAGCGGCTGCCCCTGGCCAACGTGCCGGTTCGCATCGAGGTCCAGCAGGGCTCCATTGTCCCCGCCGATCTCGCCGCGGCCCCTGTCTATACATTCAATACCAACTCCCAGGGCGAGGTGGCCCTGCGCTTCCGCCCGGCCGACGACACCTCCGTACAGCTCCGCGTCACCGTGCCAGGCACCCAGTTGTTCGCGGTAATTTATCTGCCCGTGGGGGTTCCGTCGCGATGACCCAGGGAGGTGGCTCATGAAACCTCGAATCGTTTTCGCGCTTCTGGCTGCATCCGGGCTGCTGGCCGACACCGTCAGCTACACCTACGACGAGGCCGGGCGGCTGGCGCGGGTCCAGTACAGTTCCGGCAAGACCATTGCATATACCTACGACCTGGCCGGAAACCTGTTACGGCGCCTGGTGACAGCCGCACCCCAGCCGGGCCCGGCGCCCCAGGCCACGGCAGCCGGGGTGGTGAATGCGGCCAGCTTTCTGGGAGGTCCGGTGGCGCCCGGGGAGATCGTGACCATCTTCGGAACGGGGATCGGTCCGCCGGCGCTGGCCGGGCTGATTCTGACGCGGGCGGCGGTGGTCTCCAGCTTGGTGGCCGAAACCCAGGTCCTGTTCGACGGCGTGCCGGCGCCGCTGGTCTACGTTTCTCAAGGACAGACCAGTGCCATTGTGCCCTATGCGGTGGCGGGTAGGTCCACCACCCAGATGGTCGTCGAGTACCAGGGCCGGCGGTCGAGCCCTGTGACGCTGCCGGTGGCGGCTACGGCGCCGGCGCTGTTCTCGCTGAACGCCTCGGGCAAGGGCGGGGGGGCCGTCCTGAACGAGGACGCGTCGGTGAACACGGAGGCCAACCCGGCAGCCAAAGGTTCCATCGTGGTGCTGTTTGGAACCGGAGAGGGGCAGACGGACCCCCCGGGGAGCGATGGAAAACTCGCCACCGGGGTGTTTCCCAAGCCCCGGCTGCCGGTCTCGGTGCGGATCGGCGGGGAGAGCGCGGAAGTGCTCTACGCGGGGGCCGCTCCCGGATTGGTGGCCGGCGTCTTTCAGGTCAACGCTCGGATCTCCACGCAGGTTGCCTCCGGCGAACTGGCCGTGGCGGTCACGGTTGGGAGCGCCAGCAGCCAGCCCGGTCTCACGGTGGCGGTCAGGTAGGAGGGATCATGAAGCACGCCATGCCAGTCTTTGCCGCTTTGCTGTTTGCCGCCGTCGCTCCCGCCCACACCCTGGACAAGTTTCAGCTCAACATGGCGCCCAGCAGCTCGCAAACGTTTCGCATCATCAACAGCGCCCAGGAGAAGGGATGCACCACCACGGTCCAGCCAGCCCGGGTCCTGAGCGAGAGGCTGGGTCTCGTGACCGTGACCCCGCCGGGTCTGGTCGTCTATACAGCGGACTTCTCCGAGTATAAGGTGGAGTCCGGCCCAACCGGAGGGGGCGCGAACATAGTCCTGGACTGGAGCGCGATGGGCGGCACCTGCAACCAGTCGGGGGTCCTTCAGGTGCTCGTCATCGTTTCGGTGGAGTTCATACGCACCAACGGGTCCGGTTCCAATGCGGGTGTCTTCGGCGATCCCGTCTCCACCGCCACCGGCGAGCACTTCGGCAACGATGATGTCCCCGACCTGTTCCTCGGCGGGCCATTGCCTCTCGAACTCCGCCGCTACTACGCCTCCTACCTGAAGAGCAACAACGTCGCGAGCGCTCTCGGCGACAACTGGATGCACACCTTCGATGTCAAGCTGACCGTGAGTGGCGTCGATGCTACCGTCACGCTATTTCAGGGCACCCAGGTGCGCTTCACGCAGGCCGCGGCTGGCTGGCAGCTTGCGGCCGGCGAGAGGCGCAATTACCAGCTCACCAGCGACGCCGGCGGCTTCCGGTTCCTGGACCCCCTCCGAAACTGGATTTACAGCTTCTCCAGCAGCGGGGCGCTCACGCGCCTCGAAGACCGCAACGGAAACGCTCTATCGGTTGCGCAGGCGGCTTCCGGCTCTGGCCCGGAGCAGGTTTCCGACGGCCTGGGCCGCACCCTGACCTTCCGCTACCAGGGCTCCCACCTGGTGGAGGTGGCCGATCCATCCGGACGAAAGGTCCAGTTCCAGCAGACCGGAGATAACCTGGTGCAAGTGATCGACCCCCAGGGGAAGATCCACCGTTACAGCTACGCTGCCGCACCGCCGCCCGGCTTGCTCACCGAAGAGATCCTCCCCGCCGGCAATAAACCTGTTATGACGGTTTACGACAATCTGGGGCGCGCGGCGCGCCAGACCGACAGCCGTGGCAACACGGCGACCCTCGAATATGACAGGCCCTCTGCCGGCATCACCACCGTGACGGATCCGCTGTCGAACATCAGCCGCCACACCCACGAAAGCCAGCGCGACTTGACCCTCCACACCGACGCCGCCGGCCAGAGCACGCGGATTGCCTACGATGCCAACCACCGGCCGATCACTGTCACCGACCGGCGGGGCAACCGCGCTGCCTCCACTTACGACGCCGCAGGCAATCTGACTTCGTTTACCGACACCGGCGGCAACACCGCCCGCTTCACCTGGTCGCCCCAGAACCGGGGCGGATTCACCTTCTACAACCTGACGGCGGTGGACCTGCCGGACGGCGCCGGTTTCCGTCTCCTCTACGACGGCGCGGGCAACCTCACCACGCTGACAGACCAGGCGGGTAAGACCTGGACCTACACCTACAACAGCCGGGGCCAGCTCCTGACGGCGCGCAACCCGGCCGGCGGGACCACCACGCACCTCTACAACCCCGACGCCACCCGTGCATCGACCACCCTGCCGGCGGGCGATTCGATCCGGTTCGAATACGATCCGCTCAAACGGCCAGCCCGTCTGCTGTGGCCGGATGGAACCTCCCAGCGGTTCACCTACGGCGCTCGCGATGAGCTTCTGACCGCAGTCGACGAGCGGAACAAGACCGCCGCCTTCGCCTACGACGACAACGGCCGGCTCGCGCGGCTGACCGACCCGCTGGGGGCGGCCGCCTCGCTGGCCTACGACGGGGACGACCGCCTGAGCGCCCTGACCGACCGGCTGGGGAAGGTCACACGATGGTCCTACGACGCGGTAGGACGCCCGCAACGCGCGACCAACCCGGCCGGAGAGATCATGGTGGTGGCCCGCGACCCGGTCGGCCGCGTAACCACCGTCAGCGATGCCGCCGGGAACCTGGCAACGTTCGCCCGCGATCCGGAAGGGGCGTTATCCGCAGTGACCGATGCGCTGGCCAACCGCTGGACGTTGGCGCGCGACGCGCGCGGGCTGGTCACTCAGATCACCGAGCCCACCGGCGCCACCTACCGCAGTTCCTATGATGCCCTGGGCCGGCCGGCGTCGGTGACCAACCCTCTGGGTCAGCGAACCGAGATCAGCTATGAGCCGCGCGGCCTGCCCTCGCGCATTTCGTTGCCCGGCGGAATCGCGGCGTCGTACGCCTACACCGACCTGGGGGAACTGGGGCGGATCGCGGATCCCAACGGGGGATCCTGGACACGCGGCTCCGATGCCCAGGGGCGGCTCGTCTCCGAGACCGACCCCCTCAACCGCGCCACCTCCTACGCCTACGACAACCGCCAGCGCCTCCGCCGGGTGGGCTTTCCCCAAGGGTCGCTGGAACTGAGCCACGACGCGGCCGGGAACCTGCTGCGAGAGTCGTATTCCGACTCCACCGACCTCCGGTATACCTACGACGACAACAACCGGCTGGTCTCGGCCACGGGACTGGCGCTGGGCTATGACGCCGAGCGGATCACGAACTCGAACGGTCTCCTGATCGGGCGAGACGATGCCGGGCGAGTCGCCTCCATCACCTACGCGCCAGGCAAGACCGTCGCCTACGCCTACAACAACCGCGGCCGGGTGAGCCGGGTAACCGACTGGACGGGAGCGACCACGGAGCTGAGCTACGACGCCAACCGGCGGCTGATCTCGATCCGCCGGCCGAACGGGGTCACGACACAGTATACCTACGATGCAAGCGGGCGCGTGGCGCGCATCACCGACAGCGGCGGCGCAGCGAGCGCCTTCATCGCCTTGACCCGCGACGCCTGGGGCCGGGTGACCTCGGCCGAGCGCAACCTGCCGCGCGTGGCCGACCCCGAGGCCGGCGCCGAGCAGTTCGCCTGGGATGCCGCCCACCAGGAGGCCGGCACGGCCGCCTACGACTCTCTGGGGCGCCCCACGGCCGCCGGCGGCAACTCTTTCACCTGGGACCTGGCCTCGCGCCTCACGCGCCTGGCCACACCCCAGGGTTCCCACAGCTTCAGCTACGACGCTCTGGGCCTGATGGTCTCAGGCCGCCGCAACTACGTGTGGAATTACGCCCTGGACCTGCCCTCCATCGCCGTGTTCCGCACCGTCCAGGCGGATCTGCGCTACTTCGTCCACCTGCCCGACGGAAGCCTGCTCTACTCCATCGACGCCGCCGACAACCAGCGCCGGTTCTACCACTTCGACGAGATGGGCAACACCGTGTTCCTGACCGGCGACAGCGGCGCCGTGACGGACGCTTACGGGATCACACCCTACGGGGAGGTGGTGAGCCGCTCGGGATCCACCGAGAACCCGTTTACCTTCCAGGGCCGCTGGGGAGTGCTCGAGATCCAGGATACGAGCCTGTACTACATGCGCGCCCGGTTCTACGACGCTGCCGCCGGACGGTTCCTGAGCCGCGACCCGGTCCGGACCCTCGACCCCCGCAGCGCCAACCCGTATCCGTATGCGCTGGGGAATCCGTTGCGGTATGTCGATCCAACGGGCCTGAAAGGCGAATTGGGGGTCCTGGACTTCGCAGGTGCCGATGTGTTAATCGAGGTGTTTAGGCCGCCAGGACGCGCGCTACCCGAGGACACCGGCTTCTTCCTTCGCGCCTTGACGAACCTCGAGAGAGCGGCGTTCGACGCGACGTTTGGGGGCCAGACATTACTTGACCCGCCGTTCCTCCAAGTCGACCCGACGACCGGCGGTCTTTGCCCGGTACCAAGTGCGGGACCCGGGCACACCGGCCTGCGGCCGTTGGGCCTCGACCCGACGACCGGCGGTCTTTGCCCGGTACCAAGTGCGGGACCCGGGCACACCGGCCTGCGGCCGTTGCGCCTCGACCCGACGACCGGCGGTCTTTGCCCGGTACCAAGTGCGGGACCCGGGCACACCGGCCTGCGGCCGTTGCGCCTCGACCCGACGACCGGCGGTCTTTGCCCGGTACCAAGTGCGGGACCCGGGCACACCGACCTGCGGCCGTTGCGCCTCGACCCGACGACCGGCGGTCTTTGCCCGGTACCAAGTGCGGGACCCGGGCACACCGGCCTGCGGCCGTTGCGCCTCGACCCGACGACCGGCGGTCTTTGCCCGGTATGATGTGCGGGACCCGGGCACACCGGCCTGCGGCCACCGCCGGCGCCCGTGCAGCGAGCCGTCTCTCCTCTCGGCCCGTTTTCCTTCACAGCCCAGTACACGCGGCCAACGGAGCGCCCCTCGGCGCCAGAGGCCACCCCCGGTCTGGATCACTTCAGGGACTTCTTCCTTCGCGCCTTCTTTGGCACGAACCTCGAGAGAGCGGCGTTCGACGCGACGTTTAGGGGCCAGACATTACTTGATCCGCCGCCCATCCAAGTGGATTACGGCCTGGGAACGGGCGGCGGCGAATGCTTTCTCCAATATGCGGGCACTCAGGTCGGCCCCTGTTGAACCAGCAGACTGCCCCCAAGGACACCCCATGAGAAACGATGCCTTGTTTTAGGCTGGTCCTGGTGGCGGTCCTCGGCATCGTCCGCGCGCCATGACCTTGCTGTTCGAAACCGACCGCGGCCTGCGCCGCCAGCGCCCCCGACGACCGGATCATCATGGAACGGCTGGCCTGAGGGCTGACCGCCGGCGGCTGCTCGAACCCGGCCGCCAGGCGGTAGCACGCCTGACATTCTCCAATCCCCGCGCTGGGTCGAGGACCCGCCTTACTGTAGTACTAATCTCATCCTCGCCGGTCAGCGGTCAGCAAACCCGTGCCGCCGATGCGACGCTCCCGACTGAGCGCTGACGGCTGATAGCTGACTGCTGGCGCCGAAGCCGCGCTGAGCTTAGAATCTGACCGGGTCCGTAGCAGAGCAGGTGATAGGGCGTAGGCAGGTCTATCAGCCCGCGGGCAGAAGTCCCCCAACGGACTGCTTGCTGACCCGCGCGGGTCAGTAGCAATGAACATGTTGCTGAGCCACGAATCAGGACAGCACCGTGAACCCCGCCTCTCCTCGCAGCCCCAGGTCAAACGTCACTGTGTCTCGACAACCAGCGCCCTGGCTGATCTCTCCGATCAGGTAGTCCGCCAGATCGCCACTGCCTAGCCGGTACGACTCCACCGCCCGGCGCACCAGCTCGTCGTACTCGATCACGAACAGATCCTTTTCCAGAATCTGCTCCAATTCCTCGACAATCTCGGCCTTTCGCAAGCGATAGACCCGCGCCAGAACCCACACCAGCTCGCACAGGACCAGCACAGGAAGAAACACCCGTTCACCCTTGGCTAGGCACTCCTCGATAATCTTCTCCGCCGCAGCCGTCTGCGCCGGTTCATCGGCCGCCACGTACCGCACCAGCACGTTGGTGTCGAGGCCCCTCATCGCCCCGCATAGCCGCGCGCGATTGCCGCCCCAATTTCCTCCAGCGTCGGTGGACGCCGTCTCCGCGAGCGAACGCTCCCTTTCAGCGTGCGGACGTCTCCATTGCGGGGTTTCAATAGCACCCGGCCGGCGGCATCGACCACGAAGTCTACGCGGTCTCCCTTGTCCAGCCGCAAGTGTTGGCGTATCGGTTTTGGAATCGTAATCTGGCCTTTGCTGGTCACGCTGCTGTGCGGCATTTCCCTTACCTCTTGAACTTGTCCTTACATCTAGCCTAGAGTAAGGCGCGGGCGATGTCAAGCTTGCTTGGCATGAAAGCAGAAAGCATAGGTTCCCGTGGTGAAGGTGGCGGGGGCTACGTCCGCCGCGGGGGGGCTTGACACCGCGCCTACAATAACAGCGTGTTGCCCACATGAGCGACCGCCTTCGTCGCCTCCTGGCTCTGTTGCTCCCCCTGCTCCCGGCGGCCGGAGTCCTCTTCCAGGTCCGCGCCCTCTACGGCCCCAGCTACTGGCGGGGGTGCGACGTGGTGCAGGGGGGGCCTCCGATCGGAGCCGATCTTCATATCCCCGCTCTAACGACCCCTCCTTCACACCAATGCTGTGGGCAAGTTGCTTGTTTGCAACTGGCTGTGCGTCGTCCTAAAGTAGCCACACCCAAGAGAAATCACCTTTGTCGGCATGGCCACGTAAATGTGAACGTCTCGGTCGGCGGCGCCGTCTCTGGAAACAGCGGCGGGGCGCCGCCGTGCCGCCGGGACCGCCGTCACGTTATGCCCGCTCTCACGAGTACCGCCCCGCCCATAGGGCCTCGAGGAAGTGCGCTACCGGGAGGATCGCGACCGAACCAACGCGGCGAGGGGTCCGTTCCAGGCTGACGCACAGCAGGCGCCGGAACCGCCCTTCCTCGGCCAGAGCCCGCAGCGACCTCAGGTCGCCGCCCGAAACGGTGGGCTTGGCTTTCAACTCGATGGCGGTGTGGTCGCCGAGCAGAAAGTCCACCTCGAAGCCGGAGGTCGAGCGCCAGTAGGCGACCGGATCCCCGGAGCGGTAATCCCGGTAGCTCACCAGCTCGTGCATTAGGAAGGTTTCGAGCGCCTGTCCGTATTCCGGCGTCCCGGGGCGGAACGGGCGGCCCTGGAGAGTGCCCGCCACGCCGACATCAAACAAGTAGTATTTCGAGGAAACCACCGGCTTTCGCTGGCGGCTTTGCCGCCAGGCAGGCAACTCGTGCAGAACCAGCGTGTCCTTGAGGATCTCGAAATACTCGTAGACGGTCGTCCGGGCGACCTGGGCGTCATTGGCCACGTTGGTGAAGTTGACGATGGTCCCGTTCGCGAGCGCGGCTACGCGAAGGAAGCGGGAGAAGCCGGGCACGTTCCGCGTGGCCCCCTCCGCTACGACCTCTTGCTGGAGATACACCCCCGCGTACGCCTCCAGGTCCGCTCGGGGATCGTCTGAGAAATAGATGGACGGCAAGAGCCCACGCTCGATCGCCCGGCTCAGGTCGAAACGCGTCCCCAGTTCCCGGCTGGTGAGGGGATGCAGGCGCTGGACGCGCGCCCGCCCCCCGAGCAGGTTCACGCCGCCGCGCCGGAGCCGCCGGGCGCTGGATCCGGTGAGCAGGAAACGGAGGCCGCGCTCTTCGATCAGGCGGTGCACCTCGTTGAGTAGCGCCGGCAGGCGCTGGATCTCGTCGATCACCACGACGCGGTCCCGCCCGGTCAATTCCTGGCCCAGCCGGCCCGGGTTCTGGCTCAGCGCCAGGTAGGTCGCCGAATCCAGCAGATCGTAGACCCGCGCTGCCGGGAGCGAGCGGCGGAGCAGGAACGTCTTGCCAGTCTGGCGCGGTCCGAGCAGGAAATAGGACTTCCGCCCCAGCAGCGACGGCAGATTCGGCAGGCGCTCGATGACCGGCGAAGCCGATGACGATTCCATCGTCATTTATCATGACAAATGACGACGCCATCGTCAATTGGCAGAAGGGTTCCGGGACCCTATGCCGCCGGGGCCCCGCCGGCCTTCCACAATCGCACCAGGAACGACTCCCCGTCTTCGACCAGGTCCGGTTCGGTGCCGTTGTGGACCCGCATGCCCTTGATGATCTTGCGGGGCACTCCCATGCCCATGTGCTCCAGGTATCGGTAGTCCCGCATCACATCCTTGAGCAGCGGGTTGCGCGCCACCCGGCAGCCGGTTCGCATCCGTTCCGGCGTCACTCCGTTGGGCAGCCGGCCCGGCGAACAGACCTCCAGCCGATCGTCGTAAATCGACATCTCGATGGCGGTGCCTGACAAGAGGTAGTCTCGATGCACCAGGGCGTTTACGACGGCTTCGCGGACCACTTCCTCCGGATAGGTCCACCGCTCCAGGCGCCGGCCGTTTTCGAGCCAGGCCGTCACCTCGGTATTGCGACGAACAAACGCCAGCGCCTGCTCCACCAGGCCGCTCTCGACCAGCCCACCGCCGCCGACCAGCGGCAGCAGGGGTCCTCGCAGCTCGGCTCGTTCCCGGGCGGCATAGTCTTTCTCCGTGCCCGGATAGGCGACGGCGTCCATGCCCGCCTGCGGCAGGAATCGATTGGGGTCCTTGCCGAACAGCAGCAGCGCGGCGACGGTGGCCGGCAGCGCCGGTCCTTCCTCGGCCAGCATCTCGATATTGAGCAGCAGCGCGCGCCATGCCGGCTCGTCGCTGACCCCGGGCGCCTCTTGTTCGCGGAGCCGGGTGAAGTAGTCTCCCAGCCGGCGCAGGTCCAGGTCCGTCATCGAGGATCCTGACACCGGCCGAACCTCCAGCCGGAACGCCCCTCGCTGCTGAAACAGCCGCGCCAGCTCTTCCTGGCTGGCCTCGCGGCTCTGGCTGCCCACCCGGACATAATAGGTTCTGTGATTGGCGTGCCAGAGATGATGGACGTTCCAGCCGCGGGAGACCCGGACTACAGCCACATCCCGTCCCGGCGCCACTTCCCGGACGACCTCGAAGTAGGGCGTCAATTCCGGCCGGATCTTGTCCCGGCAGGCCGTCATGACCCACTCTTCCGGGTCAGGCCGTGCGAGGCCCGAGACGGCGCCGTCGTCCTCCACACCTAGAAAGACACACCCGCCTTCGAGGTTGGCGAAGGCCACCAACTCGCGGGCCAGCTGGTGGTCTTCGACGCTGTCGCGCTGGAACGCGACACCGGAATTCTCGCCGTTCCGGAGCACCTGGATCAGCTCGTTGCGTGTCACGCCACCAGGGTCCGCTCCACCTGGAAGCGCGGCCCCTCCGGGTCGAAGCGGAACAGCACCAGGTCGGCGGCGTCGCCGGCCTCCAGGAAGCCGGTGCGGCCGCCGAGCCCGGCGGCCCGCGCCGGCGTCACCGTAGCCATGCGCAGCGCCTCCGCCAGGCTCAGGTCCGCAAAGCGCATCAGGTTCTCGAGGCCCCGATCCATCCGCAGCGCCGAGCCGGCCAGCCGCGCCGTGCCCGCCACCTGCACCCGGTTCTCGGCGGTGAGTTCCACCTCGACCTCGCCCAACCGGTAGCGCCCGGGCCGGCAGTTGGCCGGGGAGCTGGCGTCGGTCACCAGGAAGGCGCTGTCGATCCCCTTGGCCCGCACCACGCACTTCACGAAGGCCGGCGGGTTGTGGATGCCGTCGACGATCAGCCCGGCCGTCAACTCATCGGCGGCCAACTGGTCCCAGATGTAGTTGGGATGCCGCGGCAGGAGGTTGTGACACCCGTTGCCGAGGTGGGTCGACATGGTGGCGCCGGCGCGAATAGCCTCCCGGATCTGCTCGGCGCTCGCCGCGGTATGGCCCAGGCTCACCACCACACCCTGGCCGGCGACGAACTCGATCAACCCGGTCGACCCCGGCCACTCCGGCGCCAGCGTCAGGATCCGGATGTTTCCCTCCGCCGCTTCCTGGAGTCGAAGAAACTCCTCCCGGTCCGGGGCCCGCACGTACTCGCGGGGGTGGGCCCCGCGGGGGCCATCCTCGGGCGAGAGGAACGGTCCTTCCACGTGGACCCCGGCGATGGAGGCCCCCTCCCGCAGCTCTCGCCGCGCCCGCGCCAGGTTCCGCGCCGCTCCCAGCATGCGCTCCTGCGAGCCGGTGATCACCGTCGGAAGCAAGCGCGCCACACCGCTCGACCGCACCTCCTCGATCGAGCGGGCAATCTCGGCCCCCGGCGCCTCCGGGTCGTTGTAGTCCACGCCGCCGAAGCCGTTGACTTGAAGATCGATCAGCCCGGGCGCCACCCACAGCTCGCCTGGGTCGAGCGCCGTCTCCCGCACCGAAGCCAGCCGGCCGGCCTCCGTCTGGATTTCAACCGCCCGGCCTGTCAGCGCCGATCTGGCGACAAACATCGGCATCCTCGTTTTATCCACACCTTTCTAACAGCGCACGCTCCGCAAACTATGGTCCCATAAGACAACAAACTTGTGGATAACGGCCCGGAGCGTTCGTTTTTTGATTGACTCCGGCCGTCAACGGGACTATAACTCTTCACGGTTCCGAGAGGTCTGTTGGGCCTGAGTCCTTGGTTCTCCCGGGGTTGCAAGTCTGGACCTTGTGAGAGTCGCCGGCCCTGGCCGTTGCATCGCGGAAGCCGAGTGAAGATCCTGGCAGGGCGCCCTATGGCCCGGCCAGGGGAGCCAGAGCGCGGGTAACGGTTGGGACTGCGTCCCCTAAAGCAGCGCAGTTCGGCGCCAACCACCGGCCGGGAGCTTTGATCCCTTCGGGGGGAGCAAAAGGCCGCGGGCGGGGCCGGGCGGGCTCCGGAGGCGCTTGACGGATCACTCGGAACCACCCTCCGACGCCCGGTTTCTCGCCCAAGAACGCCAAGAAAACCCAAACCCTAAAACCCAAGACTCTCTCGCCAAGCTCGCCAAGCTCGCCAAGAAAACCCAAACCCAGGACCCGGCCCACACGAAGGGCGCAACCAGTCGTCAGGGGCTCGACGGCGGGTCACGCTTGGCAGGCAAACCCCAGTGTCAATGCCGAGAGCCGAAGGTTTCGCCGTTCTTGGCAGGAGACCCGGGGGGCTTGGCGTTCTTGGCGAGCTTGGCGGTCTTTGCGAGCTTGGCGAGAGACTCGGGTTTTGGGTTTGGTTTTTTGGGTTTCTTTGCGGTCTTTGCGAGCTTGGCGAGAGACTCGGGTTTTGGGTTTTAGGTTTTCTTGGCGAGCTTTGCGGTCTCTTGGCGAGAGGCCCGGGTTTTGGGTCTTCCTGGCGAGCCTGGCGAGAGGCCGGCTGCGTCTCGGACGGCCTCAGAATCTGTAGTACAGCCCGAACTGGATCAGCCGCTCGACCGCGAACGTCTGGAGTATCCGCCCGAAGGTCGAGCCGTTCACATTGAACCGCGCCGGAACCGGGACAGCATCTTCAATGCCCACATAGAACGTCGGGTGGTTGAAGATGTTGGCGGACTCCATGCGGAACTCCACCGACTGGCGCTCGGTGATGCGGGTGTTCTTCTGAATCCCGAAGTCGAGGTTGAAGACCCAGGGCCCCGAGAAGCGCCGCCGTTGCAGGCTGCCGATGTCGCCGGCCGGGGGATTGAAGAAGACCTGGCCGGAAAAGGGCGCCCGGCCGTCGGGGCCGACGCCGCGCCCGTCGCTGCCCAGCGCCGAGGCGGCGATGAAGAACGGCCCGTCGCCGGTCTGCCGGAACCCCACGATGCGGTCCAGCTCCTCGCCGCCCAGCGTGCTGGTGGCGGTGTTGGCGAACGACCGCCCGGTGCGGTTCAAGGTGCCGCGGGCCGAGAGCACCGAGAAAGGCGTGCCGCTTTGCCAGCTCCAGATGCCGCTAATCGACCAGCCGGTGAGCAGGCGGCTGAGCTTCGCCGAACGCAGCCGGTGGCCATCGCCGACCGGCAGGTCGTAAACAAAGTTGGCCTTGAGGGCGTGGTTCAGATCGTAGGGCGCGCGGGAGCGCTCGATCTTGGAATTGTTCATATCCAGGAAGGGATCGAAGCGGACCTGGCGGTCGCCCAGGGCGTCGCTCAGGACCTTGGACCAGGTGTAGTTGCCCTGCACCTGGAGTCCCCGGGCCGCCCGCCGCCGCGCGTCGATCTGCAAGGCGTTGTAGCTGGAGTTGCTGTAGTTGGTCATGAGGTTGACCCCCAGGGCCACGGGGTTGCGGAAGAAGTTCAGGGCGCCGTTCAGCCCGTTCACCTGGTAAACGGTGGCCAGCTCGCCGGCCTGGCCGGTGTCGATCAAGCTGCGTACAGTGGCGTTGGTGAGCAGGCCGCCGCTGGCCAGCACGGGAAAAACCGTCAGGCGCTGGCTGCCGGCCAGGTTGGCGTTGAAGGCCGGATCGAAGACCCCGGTGGCGGCGCGCGCCAGGTTGCCATTGGCCTGGGCCCGCTGGAAGTCCTCCAGGAAACCGTTCTCGCGGATGACGACCTGGTTGAAGTCGAAGGCCCGCAGAGCCTTAGTGGCGTGATTGCCCACGTAGCGAACCTCCAGCACCGTCCCCCGGATACTCTGCTGAATGCCGAAGGTCCACTCCTGCACGTAGGGGCTCCGCAGCCCCGGATCCGGCATCGCGAAGGCCGACTGGGAATCCAACGCGTAGTTGTCGGTGAAGGTCCTGGGGACGCGGAACACCGGCGTAGGAACGGAGGGCCTGCCGGAGCTGATCCGGCCGGTCAGGCCGGAGCGTGTGACCCGCGTCGTCAGTCCGGTGTTGGTTTCGACGCTGTTGCGCAGCGACGCGATGTGGTTGTCGTCGACGTAATGGATGCTGTAGCCGGCCCGCAGCGCCGTCTTACCGTTGCCGAAGACGTCCCAGGCCAGGCCGGCGTGGGGGGCGAAGTTGTTCAGGTCCCGGTTGTGGAAGGGCCGGCCCACCGCGGAGCCGGCGAAATCGAGGGTGGAGTTGGAGAGCAGGGTGTGGATGGGGTTGCCGTCCCGCAGCACCGGCAGCAGCGCCAGCCCGTCGCGCTCGTCGACCACCGGGAAGTACTCATACCGCAGCCCCAGGGTCAAGGTGAGGCGCGGGCGGATCCGCCAGCGGTCCTGCGCATACCAGGAGTAGTTGTCGGAGCGGAAGTGCCGCAGGTTGGGAGCGCCGCCGACGAAGCCGGAGCTGCGGCTGGTGATGTTGAAGGTCTGGGTGTAATCGCTGATGTAGCCGGCCAGCGACGCCAGCAGGGCGTTGGCCGTGATGACGTCCTGCGCCCGGCTGCCCGGCAGCTGCGCCCCGGTCAGGCCCTGGTTGCCGGTGCCGATGCCGATGTTGTAGGTCGGTGTAATGCCGGCATCGTTGAACGGCGCCGTCCGGACCTGCTGGGTCTGGAATCCGAACTGCACGTTGTGCCGGCCGCGGGACCAGCTGGCGTTGTCCATCAGGGCGTAGGTGTTGGTATCGCGGCCCTGGGCGCGGAACAGGTTCACGGGGTTGTCGAAGAGCAGGGCGTCAACCAGGAAGGGACCGAACTTCTCGGTGGTGGCGAAGTCAGCCGGCGCCAGGTTGAAGCCGCCGCGAACCTCGTTGGTGAGCGACGGCGCCGGGCTCCAGCGCCAGGCCACCGACACCAGCGTCGCGATGTCGTCGTTGTACACCTTGGGCGTCGTGGAGAAGTCGTTGGCCAGGCCGGCGCCGGTGCGGTCGACGATATCCCGGTTCCAGGCGTAGGTGCCGGAGAACACGTTCTGAGGCGAGAGCATGTAGTCGAGCTTGCCGGTGATGTTGTCGCGCGTGCGGTTGTTGCGCTGCAAGTACGAATAGCCGCCGGTGTTGCGAAGCAGGGCGGTCGAGGAGTCGCCCCGCCGGAAATTGTTGATCTTGTCGGGACCGGGAACCTGGGCCAGCAATTCGCTGAGGAAGGGGTCGATGCCGGCGCCGGCGGCCTGGAGCACGTTCACTTTCCGCACCGCGCCGTTGACGTCCTGATAGGTGAACAGGCCCTGGCGGGCGTCCCCCGTCAGGATGGTGCGGTTGGCGGCGGCCTGCCGGCGCAGCCGGTAGGCCTCGTAGTTCACGTAAAACAAGAGCTTGTCTTTTTTTAGGGGCCCGCCCAGCGAGCCGCCCGCCTGGTTCTGGTTGAGGAAGGGCCGCTCGATGCCGTCCTTGTTGTTGAACCAGTCATTGGCTGCCAGCCGGTTGTTGCGGTTGTACCAGTAGCCGGCGCCGTGGAACTGGTTGGCGCCCGACGGCGTCACGAAGCTGACCTGCGAGGCGCCGCCGCCCAGAGCGGCATTGACGTTGGAGGTCGCCACCGTGAACTCGCCCACCTGGTCGAGCGCCAGCAGGTTGGGCAGGAAGTTCAGGCCGTTCTCCCGGAACAGGTTGTCCTGGACGTTGATGCCGTCGAAGGTTACGTTGGTATAAGTAGTACGCTGACCGTTGATGACCGCCGGGCCGCGGCCGTCGATGACCCCGGCCTGGGTCATGGCCAGCCCCAGGGGGTTGCGGTCCATCACCGGCAGGCGGCGCACCTGCTCGTTGGTGACGGTGTTGGAGATCTCGGCATTGGAGGTTTGCAACGCCTGGCCCTGGGCCGAGACTTCCACCACCTCGGCGACCGACTCCACCTCCAGGCGGATGGCCCCGACGGCTGTCTCGATGGCCGGGTCCACTTTCACCCGCCGCAGCGCGTACTTGCGGAAACCCCTGGCCTCGATCATCACATCATAGAATTCCGGCCGCACGCCGATGAGAATAAACAAGCCCTCGCTGGTCGTGTGGGTCGTCAGCACCGGCACGGCTCTGCCGGCGAGCATCAGGTTTACGACCGCGTTGGGCACCACCGCCCCGGTGGCGTCGGCCACCGAACCGCTCAAACGACCCGCCACCTGGGAGAAGGCTGCGGAGACAAGCAGGAAAAGGCACACTACTACCCTTGAGATTCGCACAGGACTACCCTCCTGTTTCTCCCACCCCTTGCGGAGATTGTAGCACAACCACGGGCCAAGTCAAGCTGCGCTTTGTCATCCCGAGCGTAGCGAGGGCGGTTTGTCATCCCGAGCGTAGCGAGGGCGGTTTGTCATCCCGAGCGCACCCTGTGTCATCCCGAGCGCACCCTGTGTCATCCCGAGCGCACCCTGTGTCATCCCGAGCGCACCCTGTGTCATCCCGAGCGCACCCTGTGTCATCCCGAGCGTAGCGAGGGATCTGCTGTTACAGCGGGGCGAAAGCAGATCCCTCGCTACGCTCGGGATGACACAGGGTACGGTCGGCCGGCGCGAGAGAATCGGCCGGGTGCTACAATCGTTCTGCGTGCCGAAATTCGACGCCGCTGAATACGGACCAGAGATCGCGGAGGTCCTCGCCCTGGCGGGCGGCGGACTGAGACGCATGCCGCTGGCGCCCCGGGGCTGCCCCTCCGACAAGGCGCGGGACCGGTTGGACCGGCTGGATCGAGCCCGGCTGTTTGCAGGGCGCAAGATCGTTTCCACAGAGTTTGCGGAAGCGGCGCGCAGCGGCCTATACCTCTACCTGGGACGGCTGGAGGATTCCCATGGCATCTCCCAAACCCTCCCGTCGACGACCGGCAGCTACTGGCACGGGATCATGCATCGGCAGGAGCCCGATTTCGGAAACGCCGCCTACTGGTTCCGGCGAGTGGGGCAGCACGAGATCTTCCCGTCGCTGCGCGGGGTGGCGGTGGAGGCGGCGCCGGATCGGTTCGGCGGCGCCCAGAAGTGGAATCCTTTTAACTTCATCGACGCCTGCGCCCAGGTGCACCGCCGGCCGGAGGCCAGGCTGGAGAGCGTTTTGGAGCAGATCCAGCTGGCCGAATGGCAGCTATTGTTCGATTTCAGCGCCCGGCGAGCGGTGGAGGCGCAGCCGTGAGGTGGAGCCTGATGGTCCTGGCGCCGGTTCTGCTGCTGGCCGGCTGCGGGAATCCGGCAGAGGTTCCCTATGACCTGATCGTCTGGGGCGGGCGGGTGCTGGACGGGAACGGGACTCCGGCGGTGGAGGCCGACGTCGGGGTGCGGGGGGGCCGCATCGCCAAGGTGGGCGAGTTGAGGCAGGCGACGGCGCGGCGCCGCATCAGCGCCACCGGGCTGGTGGTGGCGCCGGGCTTCATCGATCTCCACAACCATTCCGACTTCACGATTCTGCGGGAACCGCGGGCCGAAAGCATGGTCCGCCAGGGCGTCACCACCATGATCCTGGGGGAGGGAGGCTCGGCCGGGCCGGTGCGGGCCGGCGGCGGCCGGCGGCCCCGCGGCGAGGAGGCCGACGGGGACTGGAGCACGCTGGGCGGCTACTTCTCGCGGCTGGAGCGCCAGGGCGTGGCCACCAACATCGCCTCCTATGTCGGGCAAGGACAGGTGTGGACCTACGTGAAGGGCCAGACCCAGACGCCGGCCACCGCGCAGGAACTGGAGGCCATGAAGGGCCTGGTGGCGCAAGCCATGCAGGAAGGGGCCCTGGGTCTGTCGACCTCCCTGCTGATGCCCCCGGCCAACCTCATCGCCACCGAACAACTGGTGGAGCTGGCCCGGGTGGCCAAGCAGCACGGAGGCATCTACTCGACCCACATCCGCGACGAGGGCGAGGGGGTGTTCCGCTCCGTCGAGGAGGCCATCGCGGTCGGCCGGGGCGCCGGCATTCCGGTCGACATCATCCATCTCAAGATCGCCCACAAGAAGCTCTGGGGACGGATGAACGAAGTGATCGCGGTGATCGAGAAGGCCCGCTCCGAGGGGCTGAACGTGCAGGCCAACGTGTATCCCTACACCGCCGGGCAGAACAACCTGGCGGCCATCATCCCGCCCTGGGCGCATGACGGGGGCCGCGAGAAGATGATCGAGCGGCTCCGCGACCCGGCCCTGCGGGCGCGCATGCGGAAGGAGATCCTGGCGGGGCTGCCTGGATGGTATAACCACTATCTGGCAACCGGCGACGGCTGGGGCGGCATGCTGCTGGTAGCGCTGCGCCACCAGCGGAACCGCCCCTTCCAGGGCCGGCGCATGAGCGAGCTGATCGCCGCCCGGGGCGGCGATCCGGTGGAGGCGCTTTTCGATGTGCTGGCGGAGGAAAACGGCGGCGTTTCGACGGTCTACTTCCATCACTCCGAGCCGGACATGCAGCTGGCGCTGAGGCAGGCCTGGACCTCCATCGGCTCCGACGGCACCGCCGTCAGCCCGGAGGGCCCCAGCGGGCGGTCGCACCCCCATCCGCGCTACTACGGCACCTTCCCGCGCGTGCTGGGCCGCTATGTCCGGGAGCTGAAGGCGCTGTCGCTGGAAGAGGCCGTCCGCAAGATGACCAGCTTGAACGCCGACAAGCTGAGCCTGCGGGACCGCGGGCGGATCCAGGAAGGGAGCTGGGCCGACATTACGGTGTTCGATCCGGCGCGCATTGCCGACCGGGCCACCTTCGAGCAGCCGCACCAGTATGCCGTGGGGGTGGAGTACGTGATCGTCAACGGCGCCGTGACGCTCGAAGGCGGGCGGCACACCGGGGCTTTGGCAGGCCGGGTGCTGTATGGGCCGGGAAAACGGCAATAGCAAGGTTAAGCGGGTGCGCGACACAAAAGTGGTGGCGTTGGCGGTCCCCCGCAACTGTCATCCCGCGCGTAGCGAGGGATCTGCTGTTACGCCGGAGCGAAAGCAGATCCCTCGCTACGCTCGGGATGACACAGGCGCCGGCGGTCGGCCGCGAGACTTTCATGTCCCGCACCCAAGTTAAGCCGCGGCAGAGAGTGCGGTACAATAGGCGGTAGACAACCCAATGCTGACAGGAATGCGGAACTTCTTCACCCCCGCTCTCGCCGCTCTGCTCCTGGTGGAACTCCCGGCCCTCGCCCAGATCGGAACACCGAATCCGGGCGG
>Ga0247727_10002208_pt1 | contig 44828 bp, 39 predicted proteins | sample WisWelCaveWW1625_FD_202498 | JGI IMG/M metagenome (GOLD analysis project Ga0247727, IMG submission 202498) | Biofilm microbial communities from Wishing Well Cave, Virginia, United States - WW16-25 | ecosystem: Environmental > Aquatic > Deep subsurface > Groundwater > Cave microbial mat | place...
CGGCGACTCCGAGCGCGTCGACTCGGCCGGCGAGGCGTCGCTCAAAGCAGATCGCCGGATCGGCGCGCCCGCTGGCGATCTGTGGCGCAGACTCCTAGCGCGCCGTCAGCCCGCCGCCTGCACCCCCAGCGACCCCGCGTTGAGCGCCGCGTGCACGAGCATCGGCGCCAGCAGCCCGCCCGTGCGCTCGCGCGCCGCGGCTGTCAGCAGCCCCAGCAGGAACACCGGCGCCATGGACACGGGCGGGTGCACGATGGCGAAGATCGCGGCGCTGGCGGCGGCCGCGGGCAGGAAGGGCAGGCTGCGGCGCAGCCCGGCGAAGACCAGGCCGCGGAAGATGTACTCCTCGCACACCGGCGCGGCGACCACGAACAGCAGCGGCAGCACGAGCGGCCAGTCCAGCAGCGCTTGGCGCGAGGCGGCCAGCGCTTCCGAGAAGGCCGGGATGCGCCCCAGCGCCAGCGGCGTGGCCGCGCCGACCAGCGCGGTGATCGCGACCAGCGGCAGCATCAGGCGGCCCGACGGCCCGTCGCCCAGCAGGCGCGGCGCACCGTGGGTGTGGCGCCAGGCGAAGACCGCGCGAAAGGCCACGTAGACCAATCCGCCCGCGACCGCGTAGGCGATGGCCAGCATGTGCCCGAGCTGCGAGGTAGCGTCCAGCTCTTCGGCGAGCAGCACGAAGACCAGCCCCTGCAGCACGAAGAACAGCAGCACCGCCAGCATCCCGTCGGACAGCGAGACGCGCGGCGGCGGCGACTCGCCCGGGTCCAGCAGGAAGGGCAGACGGTCGTGCACGCGCTGCCACAGCGACCAGGCCAGCCCCGCCGCCAGCACCACGAGCACGCCGCGCTCCCACCAGCTCTCGGAGTAGATGGCGCGCGTGAACAGCGCGGCCAGCAGCATGTACATCCAGGCCCAGCCGGGCCGGATGCGCCGGCGCTGGTCCTGCGCCAGGGGGTCCCAGCCCAGCACCCCGAGGCAGGTGCCGATGGTGGCGTAGATGGGCACGCCGGCCAGCACCAGCGCGGCGATCCCGGCCGCGTCCCAGCCGCGCCGCGGCGCGGCCGCCAGCCCGATGGCGAAGACCGCCGACGGGAACACGAGCGCCACCACCGACCACAGCCGCGCCTTCTCGCGCAGCAGCGCGTCCAGTGGCCGCGGGAAGGTGAACAGCAGCCACAGCGCGTGGCCCTCGGCCGACAGCGTCTGGAAGGTGGAGAAGAGCAGCGCGTAGGCCATGACCGCGAAGGCCGCCGCCCCGAGGTGGCGCGCGTCGCTGACCATGTCCGAGGTCAGCCGCATGTTGAACACGAACTGCGAGCCCAGGATGACCACCGGCAGCACCAGCGTCTGCACCAGGAAGGCGCGGTCGCGCGAGAGCAGGCGCAGCTCGCGCGCCTGCAGCGCGGTGAGCCAGCGGCGCGGCCCCTTGATACGCCGCGCTGGGGGCGCGGCGCTGCGCACGGACTCGCGCGCGCCGGCGGTCAGCAGGCCGTCGCGCAGCAGATGGCGCAGAAGCGCCAGCACGCCCAGCGCCACCAGCGCCGCCGAGCCGGCCAGCGCGGCCAGGCTGCCCAGCACCAGCCCCAGGTTGCCGGGCGTCAGCGCGCGCACCGCCAGCCCGGGCGGCGTCCAGCGGAACCAGCCCGGCAGCCCCGCCGCCACGTCGTGCACCAGCGAGTCCTCCGACTGCCCGGCCGAGAGGATCAGGTACAGCCCGACCAGGCCGAGCAGCCCGCACAGCGCCTGCAGGTTGCGCAGCCGCGGCGGCGAGAGGCGCATGCGCAGGCCGGTGTCGGCCAGCAGGTGCAGGCTGCCCACCACGACCAGCAGCGGCAGCGTCACGACCAGCCCCGCCAGCGGCGCGAGCCAGTGCGCGTCCTGGCACCAGGCCGTCACGGACAGCAGCGGCCAGAGCGTCAGCAGCGCCACCGGGTTGACCAGCGCGCGCTCCGCCAGCCGAACGGCCAGCAACTGGCGCAGTGGCAGGGGCAGCGTGGAGAGCCACTCGAGGTCCCAGTCGGGGTTGGCCAGCTCGCGCGTGCCGAGGCTCATCAGCAGCGACACCACGCAGGCCAGCGCGACCACCAGCGAGACCTCGCCCTGCACGGCCGCGCTCAGTTCCAGCGAGCTGCGCAGCGCGTGCACGGGGCTGAGGCCGTCCAGCCGCTCGCGCGCGTGCGCGATGGTGGTGTACGAGAGCATGATCGCGCCGGCCAGGTTGACCGCGACCACCAGCACCGGCAGCCACCAGTTGATGCGCCGCCCGGTCCCGCTGCGCTTGCCGTCCTTGCCGCGCTTGCGCCCGGCCGAGAGCAGGTTGAGCAGCCGCCGCCCGCGCAGCCGCACCAGCAGGCCGGCCGCGCGCAGGATCACGGCGCGGGCCCGTCGTCGCCGGTCATCTTCAGGAAGACCTCCTCCAGCGTGCCGCCCGCCGCCAGCGTCGCGCGCAGCTCGCCCACCGGCCCGACCGACACCAGCGCGCCCTGGTGGATGATGCCGATGCGCGTGCACAGCCGCTCGGCCATGTCCAGCAGGTGGGTGGACAGGAACACCGTCTTGCCCGCGGCCGAGGCGGCGCGCAGGCGCTCCTGCACGTCGCGCTGCGCGCGCGGGTCGAGGCCGTTGGTGGGCTCGTCCAGGATCAGCACCGGCGGCTCGTGCACCAGCGCGCAGGCCAGCCCGAGCTTCTTCTTCATGCCGGTGGAGTAGTTGCTGGCGAACTCCTCGGCCGCGTCGGCCAGGCCCTGCTCCTCCAGCAGCGCGGCCGTGCGGCGCGCCGCCTCGGGCCGCGGCAACCCGTGCATCTCGGCCACGAACTGCAGGATCTCGCGCCCGCGCAGGAAGTCGTAGAAGGCCGGCGCGTCGGGCAGGTACCCGACGCGGCGCTTGACCTCGGCGCCGTCGCGGTGGCAGTCGAGCCCGTCGATGCGCGCGCGCCCGGCGCTGGGCACGAGGATGCCCATGAGCATGCGGATGGTCGTGGTCTTGCCCGCGCCGTTGGGCCCGAGGAAGCCGAAGACCTCGCCGCGGCCGATGGACAGCGACAGCTCGCGCACGGCGGCGAAGTCGCCGTAGCGCTTGGAGAGGCCCTCGATGTCGATGATGCCGTCCGGCACGGCGGGCGAGGTTAACACTCCGACCCAGCGGGGCGAGGGGCTGCCGGGCGCGTTGCCACGAGGTCGCGCGCTCGTCGGCCACGCGAGACTCCAGCGCGCGCCGGCGGCGGCGTGACCCTCAGGGGCGGTGCAGCAGCCGGAAGCGCGCTGGCGTCAGCGTCGTGGCCGACGGCAGCAGTTCCTCCAGCGTCAGGTCCGCGTAGCCCGGGGCGCCGACCGTGACCGTGCAGCGCAGGTCTCCGGGCAGGTCGTGCTCGAACAGGCCGCCGGGGTGCGACTGGGCGTCGGTGCTCATGGACGTGCCCTCGAACTCGACGCGCAGCGTGAAGGCCTCGATCGGCAGCCCGGTGGAGGAATCGACGACCTCGCCGCGCAGCTTGAGCGCGCGCTGCAGCACGACGCGCTGCGGCGGGCTGGTCGGCTCGAAGGGCGCCCAGTACCAGGCGTAGTCCTGGAGGTTGACCGAGAGGGTCTTGGTCGCCGGCGAGAGGCCGCGCACCTCGAACCAGCCGTCAGGATCGCTGCGCGCCGCGAAGTCCTCGCTGCCGATGGTGTGCGCGGCGTCCTCGGCCACGTGGACGGAGGCTCCCTCCAGCGGGCGGCCCTGCGCGTCCACCACCTGCGCGCGCAGGGTCAGGCCCTCGACCAGCACGAAGTCCGTGGCCTCGTGGCGCGTGCCGGCGCGCACCAGTACGGTACGCGTCTGCGGCGACAGCCGGCCTTCGGCGTCGCGCACCTCGACCTCGCGCTCGCCCTCGGCCAGGTCCTCGAAGGCGTACAGCCCGTGCTCGTCCGTGACCTGCTCGGCCTCCTCGGTGCGCAGCGTGGTCTGCCCCTGGCCGTCGCCTCCGCGGGTCTCGAGGTGCACGCGCGAGGAGACGCTGATGGTGTGGCCCTGCACGGCGGGCGCGGGCCAGCGGGCGATGCGCCGCAGCGCGACCTGCGCGCCGGCGAGCTGCCGCCCGGCGCCGTCCAGCACGCGGCCGGCGATGGCGGCCGGCGGGGGCAGCACGATGTCCAGCGTCGTGACGCGGCCGGTGACCACGTCCACGTCCGGGATCCACAGCTCCAGCGGCGCGTGCCCGGGCTGCCCGTCGGGCAGGCCGCCCGGTGGCAGCGCCGCACGGCCCGCCGACACGAGGAAGCGGCCGGCCGGCACGTGGTCGATGTCGTAGCGGCCGTCCTCGACCGTGCTCGTGTCGAGGCCGTCGATCGAGCGGCTCTCGCCGTCGGGGGCCATGAGGTACTCGACGCTCACCTGCGTCGCCTCGGCCGGCGCGCCATCGGCCCACGTGACGCGGCCCGCGAGGCGCCCACTGCCGGCGAGGCGCAGCTCGACGAAGGGCGACTCCGTGGAGGAGCGCGGGACCAGCACCTCGGTGGCCGCGAGCGCGTGCCACGGGGCAGAGGCGCGGACTTCGAGGACGCGCTCCCCCGGCTCGGCGAGCACGTCGCGCAACACGAAGCGCCCGGAGTCGTCACTCGTCCCCTCGCGGCGGCGCGCCACGTCGACCACCGCCCGCGCAATCGGGGAGCCTGAATCGTCGAGGACGAGGCCGCGCAGGATGAAGCCGGTGTCGAGGACGACATGGAGGCCGATGATGTCTTCGGCACCGGGCTCGATCGGGACCTGCAGCGACACCTCCGGGTCGTCGAGCGTGAACTCCAGCGCATGGCAGGAGACCGGTACGTCCCAATACTGGACGTCCCCTTCGGCGCCCGGTGGCTCGGCGTAACAGACCATCATTGAGCCGGTCGGAGTCAGGAAGTTGGGCGACACCTTCAGTGGCGCACCGTCGGAGAGGCGAACGACTCGGCCAGTCACCAGGCGAGTCGGCTCGAACGCAAGGTGTTCGCGGGCCAGCACGTCCTGCGCATCAGGCTCGACCGCCAGCGCTTCCGGCGCAGCCGCCGCACCGCCCTCGCCAGCGAACGTCGGCAGCTCGCGCGCCTCCTCGGACAGCGCGGGCCGCCCCGGCCCGCCCGTCCCCGGCGGAGGCGCCACGACATCGCCGGAGACCAGCAGCACCGCGCCCAGCACGGCCAGCGCACCCAGCACCGCGACGACGAGCAGGACGTTGCGGCTCATGGCCGGTGACTCCGCGAAGGCCCACCTCGCGTGGATGCGCGGGTCCGTGCAATCCGTCGCGGCCCCACCTCAGCGCCCGATCGCCGCCAGCTCGGCCAGCAGCGCCGGGTCGTCGGGAAGCAGGCCCGCCCCCGGCAGCCGCGTGACCAGCTCGCGCAGCGACGGCCGCGCGGCGAAGGCCTGCGCCAGCAGCGGGCGCGCCTCGTCCATGCGGCCGGCGCCGACCAGCGTGATGCCCGACCAGAAGGCGATCTCGTAGACCTCCGGCGCCAGCGCCAGCGCGGCGCGGTACTCGGCGACCGCGGCGGCCGCGCCGCCGGTCTCGAGCACGAGGTCGCCGGCGTTCATGCGCTCGTAGGCGCGGTGCAGGCGCAGCAGGCGCGCCAGCTCGGCCAGCGGTTCGGCGTGGTCCTCGACGCGCAGGTCCACGCGCCGGTCGGACCAGGGGCGACCGCTGGAGGCGGGGGCCACGACCAGCAGCGCGGCCGACTGTCGGCCGCGGATGTCGCCGCCCTCGGCCTCGGCAGCGTGCAGTGCCGCGAGCAGGCGTTCGGCCAGCGGCTGGCCGGCGGAGCCCTCGAAGGCGCGCGCCATCGCGTCCGGCACCGTGGCCTGATCCATCAGGTTGGCCTGCGTTGCGAAGCCCTCGCCGACGTGCTGGCCGGCGGCGGCGATGCAGCGCGCGCCGGTGTAGGCCGCCGCGCGGCCCTGCGCGTCCACGGCCCCGAGCTGGCGCACGTCGCGCCCGGGGTCGCCGGCCACCAGCGCATCCAGCGCCTGCTGCGCGGAAAGTCCCGAGCGCAGTAACTGCAGGCCGTTGGGGCCGTGCGCGACGTTGACGAAGGACTGCGTCGCCACCGCGCCCACGCCGGCCTCGGCCCACGGCACCACCGGGCCGACCGAGAACCAGTGCGACTGCACGGCCACGCCCAGCTCGCCCGTCGTCGCATCGCGCGCCACGATCGAGTAGGTGGCCACCGGGCGGCGGGGCGCCGAAGGCGGACGCTCCCCCGCGAAAGGCGCGGAGCAGCCGGCGACGAGCAGCAGCGCCAGGGGCCGGAGCGACATGGAGGACCTCCCGCGGGAACGGGGCGAATCATGCCACTCCGCGTTCCGGCCCGCGAGTTGCGAGTAGCTGCCGCTGAGCTGCGGCAAGTCGAGGTCGTGGTGCTCCAGGCCCAGGATCGCGTTCTCCGCGCACGCGGTCTGAGCCGGGCGCCTACAATCGCCGCCTCCCGTGTCAGGCCGAAGCCCGATCGCGGCGTCCCGGCCGGGGCTCCGTCGACGGTGACTCGCGATGCGTTCCTGCCACCCGGCGCTGCCAGCCCTCGTGCTCGTGCTGGGTGCCTGCGCCTCCGGCGAGCGCTGGGCGCGCGACCGGCTGCTGGACGTGACCGACGTGGTCGACCTCAAGTACGGCCGCGCCTGGGGCTTCGGCGTGAAGCTGGAGGCCACGCTGTACCTGGGCGCGGGCGTCGGCGTCGGCTTCGTGGAGTCCTCGCGCGAGTGGTTCGGCCGGCGCGCGGAGGACTTCACGCTGGACCGGCAGGGCGGCGCGGGCGCCTGGTTCGAGGGGCTCTTCGCGCACGCGGCGCTGGTGGGCGTGGACGGCGGCAGCGCCAACAGCGCGGGCCAGTCGGCGATCAACACGGTCCTGCTCAACGTGCTGCTGCTCTGGGGCGACGCGGATGCGCCGCCGCTGATCGACCGCTGGCGCTTCGGCGGGGAGCTGCTGCTGCCGGAGGTGACCGGCGGCGCGTACCTCAACGTGGGCGAGCTGTGGGACTGGGCGGCGGGGCTGGCGGGCGCGGACCCGGCGGGGGACGACGGGGTGCGGAAGGGCGGGTGAGGCAGCCTCCCGCGCCTCGCAGGAAAGTCACGGGGATGGCCGCGCAGCCGGCCGATACAATCCGCCGCATGCCCGCTCGCGCGCTCGACCCCGTCGCCGCCATCGTGGTGGCCGACCTCAAGGCCAGCCTCGCACGACTCTACGGCCAGCGACTGCGCGGCGTGTTCGTCTTCGGGTCGCGGGCGCGCGGCGATGCGGGCGCCGAATCCGACGTCGACATCCTCGTGATCCTCGACGACTTCGACGTCTACGGCACACAGCTCGAGACGACGAGCGAGGCCCGCGCGGCGGTCGCCTTGAGGCACGACATCGCCGTGAGCACGGTCTTCGTGCGCGAACGGGACTGGCTGGCCGAGAGCACGCCATTCCTGGACAACGTGAGGCTCGAGGCGATCGCCGCATGAAGGCCCGCACCGCGCGGCTGCTCGTGAAGGCCGGCCGCGCCTTGGCTTCGGCCCGTGCACTGCAGGCGGCCGGCGATGCGGAGGGTGCCGTGAGCCGCGCCTATTACGCCATGTTCCATGCGGCGGTCGGCCTGTGCCACGAGCACGGGTTGGTGTTCGGCAAGCACTCGGCCGTGCACGCGGCGTTCGGGAAGCACTTCGCCAAGACGGGTGAGCTCGACATCAAGTACCACCGCTGGCTGCTGGATGCGTTCGACCGGCGGGCGCTGGCGGACTACTCCGTGGACGAGGCGGTCCCGGTGGAGGAGATCGAGACCTCCATCCAGCGCGCCGCGGAGTTCGTGGCCGCCGTGCGCGAGCACCTGTCGCGCGCCTGACTCACCCGCCCGCCCTGAGCGCCTCCAGCACCTTCTCCGGGTGCTCCGCCGCGCTGGGCACGCGCGCCCAGTGCTTCCTCACCTTGCCGTCCCTGCCGATCCACGCGGTGCTGCGGATGACGCCCACGGTCTTCTTGCCGTAGAGCACCTTCTCGCCCCACGCGCCGTAGGCCGTCATGGCCTTCCGGTCCGGATCGGAGAGCAGCGTGAAGGGCAGCTTGTACTTGGCCGCGAACTTCGTGTGCGCCGCCGTGCCGTCGGGCGAGACGCCGGCGACCGCCACCCCCAGCTTCTGCAGCTCCTTCCACGCGTCGCGGAAGCCGCAGGCCTCCTTGGTGCAGCCGGGCGTGTCGTCGCGCGGGTAGAAGTAGAGCACCAGGTCCTTGCCGGCGAAGTCGGCCAGCGTGACGGTCTCGCCGTCAGCGTTCTGCAGCTTGAAGGCGGGTGCCTTCTTGCCTTCCTCGAGTGGCATCGCGGGGCTCCTGGATGAGGGCGCGACAGCATGGCGGGCGCGGGGCGGGCGGCGCAAGCGGGCCGGGCGTGACGCGGGGAGCGCGAGGCGCGACAGGTTCCCGGGCCCGACGGTATCGTTGACGCCCCTGTCCGGGAGTTGCAGCGATGCGCAAGAGCACGCTGGTCGTCCTGTTCGTCGGCCTCCCGCTGCTGGCGGGGCTCGCGACGTGGATTCTGTCGGGCGCGCTCGAGGACGGCGGCGGCGCGCGGCTCGCTGAGGCTGTGCGGCCAGACGCTCGTCCGCCGAATGGCTTCGCCGCGGGCGCCGACGATCCGGCGGCCCCGCAACCGGTTGGTCTCGACGCGCCCTCCGAACCCGCCGCGTCCGCCGAGCCGGAGACGGCCGAGGCACCCGGTGATGCGGAGGCCGCCTTCCCGTTCCGTGGCCACGTCGTCGATCACGTTGGCGCCCCGGTCGCGGGCGCGACGGTCATCTACTGGCCCAGCGAGGCGACCATGCCGCTCTACGGCATGGAGCGGACCTTCGTGTCGGACCGCAGCGCGCTGGACGCGCTGCCGCGCGCGGTCACCGGTCGCGACGGGCGCTTCGCGATCGAGGGCCGTCATCGGCCCGGCTCGGGCGTCACCGGCATGTTCGAGGATCCGATGCTCGTGGTCGTGGCGGGCGACTTCGCCATCCGCAGCCACGACTGCCACGCCTACGCCGGCGGCGCCTACGACGCGGGCGACATCGCGCTCGAGCCGGGCGGCTGGCTGACGGGCCGCGTGGTGGATCCGGCCGGCCGCCCGATCGCCGGCGTGACGATCCGGCCGTGGAACGCCGAGGGTCGCTCGCTCCACGGCGTGGCGCGCCGGGAGGAGGGCTTCACCAGGCTCTCGGACGTCTTCGCCGCTACGCGCTCGGGCGACGACGGCCGTTTCCGGACCGGCGCGCTCTGGGACGGACGCGCGCAGGTCGGAATCGAGGCCGAGGGCTTCCTGAGCCACTGGATCGACGAGAAGGTGACCATCACGGCGGGCCGCGAGCACGACCTCGGCGAGCTGGTCCTCGACCCCGGCGCGAGCATCTCGGGCTGGGTGGGCGATTCCGCCGGCAGCCCGGTCGTCGGAGCGCGGATCCTCGCGCTTCCTTCGAGCCGGTACACGAGCCCGAGCTTCCTCAAGGACGCCGACGGGATCGTGGCGCTGTTGGAAAACATGCGGGACGAACAGGGCGTTCGCACCGATGTCGATGGCCGCTTCCTCGCACCTAACCTCGCGGCGCTCAATCACCGGCTGTTCGTGGACGCCGCCGGGTTCGAGCCGGCGTTCGTGGAGGACGTTCTGCCCGGGCGCGGCGAGGTGGACGTCGCGCTCGTGCGTGCGGCGACGCTGCGCCTGCTGGTCACCAGCAGGGCCACGGGACAGCCATTGCCGGGAGCCCAGGCCCGCGCGCGCCGCGTGTCGAGCGACGCCGCGCACGCGCGCCGGACCAACCTGCCCGTCGCCGACACCGGGGAGCCCGGCACCCTGCTCATCGAGCGCCTCGGCACCCTCCGCACCGAGGTGTCGGCCAGCGCGCCCGGACACGCGCCGCAGGCGCTGGTGATCGAAGGCGTGGTTCCGCCCGCGCGAATCGAGCGCTCGATCGCCCTCGTGCCCGAGTCGGTCCTCGCGGGCCTCGTGCTGGGCGAGGACGGCGCGGTCCTCGCGGACGCCGAGGTCGACCTGCAGCCCGCCGAGCGCGGCGCTGACGAGGTCGTGACCGCGCGCCCGGACGGGAGCGGCCGCTACGAGCTGCGCGGCCTCGCCGCCGGCGAATGGGAGCTCACGGCGGACGCGCCCGGCCGCTCGCCGGTCCGCCGACGCGAGAGCCTCGCCGAGGGCGTGACACGCGCGGACGTCGACTTCGCCCTGCCGCTCTCGGCCACCGTCTTCGGCACCTGCTACGCGGATGACGGGAACCTGGAGACCGGCGTCAGCAAGACCTTCGACCGCCTCGAGGGGGACGACCACGGACGCGTGCGTCTCGAGACGCGCTCCGATGCGTCCGGACGCTACGAACTGCAGGACGTACCCGTGGGCCGGTGGCGGGTGAACGGCAACCCGACGGTGGAGTTCGAGCTCGCGCCGGGCGAGCGCCGCCAGCTCGACCTGCGCGAGGACCCGGAGACGGCCGTCGAGGGCCGCGTGCTGCAGGCCGACGGTACGCCCGTCCCCGGCGCATGGGTCTTCCTGACCCGGAGCGGGCCGAAGGGCTCGCGGTTCCCCAGGATGCTGCGGACGGACGAGCGCGGGCACTGGTCGTGGAAGCCGGCTCAGCCGGGGCGCGCGGAGGTGGTGGCCTCCGTGCCGGGTGGCGGCGGGACGAGCGCGATGGTGGTCGTCGTGGTCCTGGCCGGCCAACCCAACGTCGTCGACCTGCACCTCGGCCAGGGGCGCGTGACCGGGCGTGTCGTGGAGGCCGGGGACGCACCACGGGCCGGAGCGATCGTGCGGCTGCTGTCCCTCCTCGACGACGGCGACCCGGCCTCGTGGGGGAACGTCAGCGTCAACAACGAACCCTTCGAATTCGGCGTTCCGACGGACGCCGACGGCCGCTTCGAGCTGGGCCACCTCGCGCCGGGACTGTACGTCGCAGACGTCCACGCCAGCGGCGCGCGGGCGCCCGAGCAGGCACCCTTCGTGCTCGCGCCGGGGGAGACGCGGGACCTGCTCATCACCGTTGAGCGCACCGGCCGGATCTCCGGCCGCGTGACGCTGGCGTCGGGCGTGCCCGTGCCCGAAGACACCTACCTGCACGCCGAGGGCCCAGGCGACGACAGCTCGGCCGCCGTCTCGGCCGGCCGCTACGAGCTGACCGGCCTGCTCCCCGGCACCTGGCGCCTTACGATCAGCGAAGTCGGCACGCTGCTCGCCGAACGCACGGTCGTGCTCGCGCAGGGCGAGAACCTTGAAGTCGACCTCATCCTGGCCGACTGACGCTGCGGCTCAGTGACTGTCCTGGTGCTCCGAACGCCCGCCGTCCGCCGTCGCCCGCAGCGGCGCCGCCACGCGCTCGGCGGCCCGCGCGTCCTCGTACGCGACGCGCTGCACCATCCAGCCCACGCCCAGCAGCACCGCCAGCGCGACGAGCAGGGCGGCGACGGAAAGGCCGGGACGATAGGAAGCCGGGTGGGCCATCGGCAGAAACCTGTTCGGGTCAGGTGGCCGCGGGAGGAGGCACGGCGGACGACGCGCGCGTCCTGCCGCTGACGCCGCAGCCTGCCGCGAAGTCACCCGAGCTTGTCCGGGGCCGGGGGCGCGGGGAATGATGTCCTGCCCGTCACGACTCCCGGGAGTCCCCCGATGCCCACGCTCGTCATCGTCCGCCACGGCGAAAGCCAGTGGAACAAGGAGAACCGCTTCACCGGCTGGGTCGATGTGCCCCTGGCCGAGAGCGGCGAGCGCGAGGCGCGCGAGGCCGGCCGGCTGATCAGGGCCGAGGGACTGCAGTTCGACGTGGCCTACACCTCGGTGCTGAAGCGCGCCATCAAGACGCTGTGGATCGTGCTGGAGGAGCTGGACCAGGCGTGGATCCCGGTGCACCGCAGTTGGCGCCTCAACGAACGCATGTACGGCGCGCTGCAGGGCCTCGACAAGGCCGAGACGGCCGCGAAGCACGGCGAGGCGCAGGTCAAGGTGTGGCGCCGCAGCTACGACACGCGCCCGCCCGCGCTGACGCGCGACGACCCGATGTGGCCCGGCCACGACCGGCGCTACCGCGACCTGAAGCCGGAGGATGTGCCGCTGTCCGAGTGCCTCAAGGACACGGTCGCGCGCTTCCTGCCCTACTGGAACGAGACCATCGTCCCCGAGCTGCGCCGCGGCCGCACGGTGCTGATCGCCGCGCACGGCAACAGCCTGCGCGCGCTGATCAAGCACCTCGAGGGCGTCGGCGACCAGGCGATCGTGGAGCTGAACGTGCCCACCGGCGTGCCGCGCCGCTACGAGCTGGACGCCAGCCTCAAGGTGGTCCGCGCCGGCTACCTGGGCGACGCCGCCGCCGTGGCCGCCAAGGCCGCGGCCGTGGCCAACCAGGGCAAGGCCAAGGCGAAGTGACGCGGCTGTTCGAGCGGGCGGCGAGCTGAGGGTCAGACGGGGGGCAGCGACAGCTAGGCGTGGAGCGCGACGTTGGTCAGCGTGTGCGCGAGGACGCAGATCCCTGCGGCCGTCGCAAGGACCCCTGCCACGTCCTGGGCGGATTCGAGCACCCGGTTGCGCCCCCGTTCGGCACGGCCCACCTTGCCACGCCCGGCCACTGCCGTCCATGCCAGCCGCCGTCGCAGGGCGTACAATCGCGCCGCCGACCACGCGCCGCGAGGGCGCGCGCACGGCACGAAGGGAGGAGCACGTGCTCGACTGGGTCTTCCGCACGCTCAGCCTGACGGGCCCGTGCCTGCTGCTCGCGCTGGCGCTGGCCGCGCCCGCCGTCGCCCAGGACGAGGCGCCGGCCGAGGGCGAGAAGCCCGCCGCCGCGCAGCCGCCGCCCAAGGGGCTGGGGGAGACGCCGCCGCGACTCACCGACGTCGAGTGGGTGGCCGGCAAGGCGGTCAAGACCTGGGCGCGCGGCACGGTCTACGTGGTGCTGTTCTTCTCGGCCGCCGACGCCGCGACGCAGCGTTCGTTGCGCCTGGTCGAGCGCCTGCAGGGTTCGGCCGAGCGCGTGAGCGCCGTAGCCGTTGCCGCGCTGGACCGCAAGGGCGCCATGACCAACATGGCCTTCCTCGAGCGCAACAGGGAGCGCTTCAAGGTCGCCGTCGCGCACGACAAGCTGGACAAGGCCGTCAAGGCCTGGGACGCGCAGTTCGCGCTCAAGGCCACGCCGCGCGCGCTGCTGATCGACCGCAGCGGCCGGGTCGCGTGGTCCGGCAACCCGTTCAACGGCCTCGAGGCGGCGCTGGCCGCGGTCGTCGTGGGCGAGCAGGGCGGCCCGGAGCGCGTGCTGGCCGAGCGTCGCAAGCTGTGGGAGGAGTTCTCGCCGCTGGCCGAGGAGCACAAGCGCCACGCGCAACGCGACGGCGCGGAGCTCAAGGCCGCCGAGGTCGTCGGGCGCATGGTGGACATGGACCCCGAGTTCGCGCGGCCGTGGCTGGTCGGCGCCTACACGTCGCTGGCCGAGGCCGGCAAGCAGGACGAGGCCGCGGCATGGGGCAAGCGACTGGTCGGCGAGCTGCTGGCCGACGACGAGGTGGCGCTCAACGACCTGGCCTGGTTCATCGTGGATCCCAAGCGGACCGCGGCGCAGCGCGACCTGGGTCTCGCGCGGCCGGCTGCCGAGCGCGCCAACGAGCTGTCGGGCGGCCTCGACGCCGCCATCCTGGACACCCTGGCGCGCGTCACCTGGGTGGACGGCCGGCGCGAGGAGGCCGTCAAGCTGCAGGAGCGCGCGCTGCAGGCCGCGACCTGGAACGCCGACCTGAAGCAGGAGCTGCAGAAGACGCTGAACGAGTACCGCTCGGGGGCGAGCGGCTGAGCGCCGGCGTCAGAACGCGATCCACGTGGACGGGATGTTGCTGGTCAGCAGCGTGGCGCCGTCCAGGGTGGCCAGTTGGCTCCAGATGACCAGGCCCGCCGCCGAGGCCGGGATGACCAGGTCGAGGCTGCCGAGGCCCGTGGCGCCGAGCGCGCCCGACCACAGGATGAAGTCGTAGGCCAGCACGGTCTGGCCCTGGTAGAGGAACGTGTTCGGCTGCAGCCCGAGGAGCAGGAAGCCCGGGTCGCCCGCGCCCGCCCCGAAGGACCACTGCAGCGCGAAGCCGGTGAAGGTCACGCCGGTGGCCTGCAGTTGCGGCGGGCTGGTCTCCACCCAGGTGAAGCTGCCGGGGTTGCTGTTGCCGGTGGGGTTGCTGACGACGACCGACACCGGGCCCAGCGCCGTGGGCGCCGGCGCCACGAACTGGATGGTCGTGTCGCTGAGCACGAAGTAGCCGGAGTCCTTGTGCAGGGCCTGGCTGCCCACCGTGAGGCCGTCGGCCTCGTCGAAGCTGCTGCCGGTGATGGTCAGCGTGGCGCCGGGCAGCACCTCCACGACCTCCGGCTCGATCGACGTGATGACCGGCGGCGGCGGCGGCACGGCCGCCGACAGGCAGTTGACGGCGTTCTTCTTGGCGTTGATCTGGGCCACCGAGCTCGAGCTGAAGCTGGTCACGTTGCCGGTGCAGCCGCCGAGGCCCGAGCACATGATGCTGCAGTCGGAGTCGCCGTCGCAGTGCTGCGCGCTCCAGTTGTGCCCCAGCTCGTGCGCCGTCAGCGCCACGCGGCTGGTGAAGTTGAGCGAGAAGCGGCTCTGGCTCAGGCCGTAGCCGTTGGTCTGGCTGCAGATCACGGACAGCGAGGCGATGCCGATGACCGAGCCGTCCATGTCCTTGCCGGTGAACAGGTGCGCGATGTCGCGCTGCACGCCCTGCTGCTGGCTGTTCCAGTGGCTGCTGAACTGGTTCAGCAGCGAGTTGGGGCTGCTGGACGAATACGGGTCGGGCTCGGCCGTGCGCACGAGGATGGTGCCGATCTCGTAGCGGATGTCCACGTCGTCGGCGTAGATGGCGTCCACGCCGTTGAGCACCAGCTCGACATCGGCCTGCGTGGCGGCCACCGAGCTGCCGTTGAGCTGGTAGAACTCGAAGTCCGCGTCGCAGGCGATCTCGCACACCTTGTCGGGCGCGGGCGTGTCGCCCGGCGCGCTTGCGGGCGGCGTCGGGCGCAGGTCGAGGTCGAGCGTGCCGCAGGTCCAGGGCTCGCCGCTGGCGTCGGCCGAGTCGTACACCGCGTGCAGGCCGCCGCCGGCCGGCTGCACGCCCCACGGCGCGCGGCCCGGGGCCAGGCGCACCCAGGCGTGCAGGCCGTCGGGCAGCAGCGAGGCCGCCACGCGCGAGCCCGGCCGGCCCTGCACGCTGCCGCGCAGCGTGGCCGGCGGCGCGGGATCCTGCGCGGTCCACGCGCCGTCCGCGCCCTGCGCCAGCACCTGGAAGCCCGGCGCGCGCAGGTCGTGCGGCAGCAGCAGCAGCCGCGCCGGCGCGCCGTCCAGTTCGAGATCGACCGCGAACGGCGCCAGGCCCGAGTCCGGCAGCGCGAGCACCTGCAGCGTGGCTTGTCCCACCTCGAGCGCGCGCGTCAGCGCGTCGGGCGCCAGAGTCTGCGCCGGAACGGCGGCCGCCAGCGCGAGCAGGGACGGAGCAAGGGCCTGGATGGAGATGCAGCGGATGCCCATCGGGAGCGCCTCCGGGATCGTTCGGGGGAGTGGGAGCGCGAGGCCGCCGGCAGTTCGGGGTGCGCGACGGCGCGCGCATCCTACCAGCCCCCGCTCGGTGCCGGTCAGCGCACGACCAGGATCTCCTCCAGCGGCTTCCGGCGCAGCGCAGCGGCAGGCACCCTGCAGTCCTCGGCCGGCCAGCCCACCGGTACCAGCACGAAGGCCCGTTCGTGCTCGGGGCGCCCGAGAACCTGCGCCAGGAAGCCCATCGGGCTGGGCGTGTGCGTCACCGTGGCCAGGCCGGCGTGGTGCGCGGCGGCCAGCAGCAGGCCGGTGGCGATGCCCACCGACTCGGCCGGGTAATAGACCGCGCCGCCGTCGTCGCCGCGCACCAGCTTGAAGATCACGATCAGCCAGGGCGCGACCTCGAGGAAGTCCTTGTTCTCGTCGGTGCCCAAGGGAGCCAGGTCGGCCAGCCAGCGACGGCCCGCGCGGCCGGAGTAGAAGGCGCGCTCCTGCGCCTCGGCCGCCAGCCGGATGCGGCGCTTCAGATCCGCGTCCTGCACGGCGACGAAGCGCCAGGGCTGCTTGTTCGCGCCGGACGGCGCCGTGCCGGCCGTGCGCACCAGCCACTCGATGGTCTCGCGCGACACGGGCCGGTCGCTGAACATGCGCACCGTGCGGCGCTTGCGCATGACCTCGTGGAAGGCGCGCGCGGCCTGCTCGGGCGGCAGGCCGGGATCGTGACGCTCGGGCAGCGGGACGAAGTCGGCTGGTTGCATGGGGGCGAGGCTACCTCACGCGCCGTCCAGCGCCGCGCGCAGCGCTGTGACCTCGTCGCGCTCGGCGTCGGACGAGCCGGCGCGGCGCGCGGCGCTGTGGAACTCGCTGGCGCCCGTCGCGCGCCGCAGCGCCGCGGCGCCCGCGGCGCGCAGGCCGCCGCCGGGCATGACCGCGATGCGGCCGGCCGCCTGGCGCACCAGCGCGGCCAACCGCGGTGCGTGGTCGGCCGCGCGCCCGGGGCCGCCGGCGGTCAGCACGCGCGCGAAGCCCAGCGCGATGAGCTGCTCGAGCGCCGTGTGCGGGTCGGCCACGTGGTCGAAGGTGCGGTGGAAGGTGAGCGGCAGGCCGCCGGCCGCGCGCACCAGGCCCGCCAGCGCCGGCAGCGGCAGGCTGCCGTCTGCCGCCAGCGCGCCGAACACCAGGCCGTCGGCGCCGGCGCGCCGCGCGGCTTCCAGTTGCGCACGGACGAGCGCCAGCCCGGCCTCGTCCAGCACGAAGCTGCCGGCGCGCGGCCGCACCAGCACGCACACCGGCAGCGAACAGGCCTTGCGCACGGCGGCCAGCGCGGCTGGCGGAGGCGTCAGGCCGTCCGCGGCCAGGTCGGCGCACAGCTCGATACGGTCGGCCCCGCCGGCCTGCGCCGCTCGCGCGCCCGCGGGCGTCTCCACGCAGACCTCGAGCAGCACGCGGCCGGGCATGGGCGCAAGCTACCACGGCGGGGCGGCGCCGGAGCGGGTGCGGATCTGGTGCGGACGGGGCGTGCGGCGGGCTGCCCTGGCTGGACGGCCTCGTCAGGTCAACCTGCTCCCGCCGCCCGCTGCACCTCGTGCTGACACGCCGCCGCGCGCCGCCAATCCCGATTCATCTCCGCGATGAACCTCACCGGGATCTCCTTGGGGCACACGGCCTCGCACTCGTAGACGTTGCGGCAGTTGCCGAAGCCCTCGGCGTCCATCTGGCCCACCATGCCGAGCACGCGGCGCTGGCGCTCGGGCTGGCCCTGGGGCAGGTGCGCGAGCTGGCCCACCTTGGCCGAGACGAACAGCATGGCCGCGGCGTTCGGGCAGGCCGCCACGCAGGCGCCGCAGCCGATGCAGGCGGCGGCGTCCATGGCCAGGTCGGCCTCCTGCTTGCCGACCAGGATGGCGTTGGCGTCCTGCGCGCCGCCGGTGTTGACCGAGACGAAGCCGCCGGCGGACATGATGCGGTCGAAGGCCGAGCGGTCGACGACCAGGTCCTTGAGCAGCGGGAAGGCGCGCGCGCGGAAGGGCTCGACCGTGAGCGTGGCGCCGTCCCGGTAGTGGCGCATGTGCAGCTGGCAGGTGGTCGTGGCGCGCTGCGGGCCGTGGGCCACGCCGTCGATCACCAGCGAGCAGGTGCCGCAGATGCCCTCGCGGCAGTCGTGGTCGAAGGCGATCGGTTCCTGGCCCTGCGCGATGAGGCGCTCGTTGAGCGCGTCGAGCATCTCGAGGAAGGACATGTCCGGCGAGACGTCGTCCAGCGCGTAGTCGACCAGGCCGCCGGCCGCCTGCGCGTTCTTCTGGCGCCAGATGCGGAGCTTGAGCTTCATGCGGTCCTCACTTGTAGCTGCGCGTGGCCAGCTTGACGTTCTCGAAGGCCAGCGGCTCCTTGTGCAGCCGCGGGGCGCCGGGCTGGCCGGTCCACTCCCACACCGCGGCGTGGCAGAAGTTGGCGTCGTCGCGCCGCGCCTCGCCGTCCGCGGTCTGGCTCTCCTCGCGGAAGTGGCCGCCGCAGGACTCGCTGCGCTCCAGCGCGTCGAGGCAGAAGACCTCGGCGAACTCGAGCAAGTCCGCCACGCGCGCCGCCTTCTCCAGGCTGACGTTCAGGTCCTCGCCGTCGCCCAGCACGCGCACGTCCTTCCAGAAGCGCTCGCGCAGCTCGGGGATGCGCGCCAGGTTCTCGCGCAGGCCCTTGGCGTTGCGGGCCATGCCGGCGTTGTCCCACATGAGCTGGCCCAGCTCGCGGTGGAAGCTGTCGGGGCTGCGCGTGCCGTTGGCCTTCAGCAGCCGCTCCAGCCGCTCGCGCACCTCGGCCTCGGTGCGCTTGAACTCGGCCTGGTCGGCACTCACCGGCTCCAGCTTCGCGGTCGCGAACCAGTGGCCGATGGTGCTGGGCAGCACGAAGTAGCCGTCGGCCAGGCCCTGCATCAGCGCGCTGGCGCCCAGGCGGTTGGCGCCGTGGTCGGAGAAGTTGGCCTCGCCCAGCACGTGCAGGCCGGGGATGGTGGACATCAGGTTGTAGTCCACCCACAGGCCGCCCATGGTGTAGTGCGGCGCGGGGTAGATGCGCATCGGCGCCTGGTAGGGGTTCTCGCCCGTGATGCGCGCGTACATGTCGAACAGGTTGCCGTAGCGGTCGGCGATGGCCGCCGGACCGAGGCGCTGGAGCGAGTCGCGGAAGTCGAGGTAGACGCCGCGGCCGCCGGGCCCCACGCCGCGCCCGCCGTCGCAGACCTCCTTGGCGCTGCGGCTGGCGATGTCGCGCGGCGCCAGGTTGCCGAAGCTGGGGTACTTGCGCTCGAGGTAGTAGTCGCGCTCGGCCTCGGGGATCCGGTCGGGCGCGCGCTGGTCGCCGGGTGCTTGCGGCACCCACACGCGCCCGTCGTTGCGCAGCGACTCGGACATCAGCGTGAGCTTGCCCTGGTGCTCGCCGGCCTGCGGGATGCAGGTGGGGTGGATCTGCGTGAAGCACGGGTTGGCGAAGCCCGCGCCGCGGCGGTGCGCGCGCCAGGTGGCCGTGACGTTGCAGCCCTTGGCGTTGGTGGAGAGGAAGAAGACCGGGCTGTAGCCGCCCGTGGCCAGCACCACCGCGTCGCCGGCCCAGCTCCGGATCCTGCCGCTGACCAGGTCGCGCGTGACGATGCCGCGCGCCTGGCCGTTGACCAGCACGATGTCCAGCAGCTCGGTGCGCGCGTGCATGCGCACCTTGCCCAGGCCCACCTGGCGCGAGAGCGCCGCGTAGCAGCCCAGCAGCAGCTGCTGGCCCGTCTGGCCGCGCGCGTAGAAGGTGCGGCTGACCTGCGCGCCGCCGAAGCTGCGGTTGGCCAGTTGCCCGCCGTACTCGCGCGCAAAGGGCACGCCCTGCGCCACGCACTGGTCGATGATGCCGGCCGACACCTGCGCCAGGCGGAAGACGTTGGCCTCGCGCGCGCGGAAGTCGCCGCCCTTGATCGTGTCGTAGAACAGGCGCCAGACGCTGTCGCCGTCGTTCTGGTAGTTCTTGGCGGCGTTGATGCCGCCCTGCGCCGCGATGCTGTGCGCGCGGCGCGCGCTGTCCTGGAAGCAGAAGGCGTCCACCTCGTAGCCCAGCTCGGCCAGGCTGGCCGCGGCGCTGCCGCCGGCCAGGCCCGTGCCCACCACGAGCACGCGGAACCTGCGCTTGTTGGCCGGGTTGACCAGCTTCATCTCGAAGCGGTGCCGGTCCCACTTGTCCTGCAGCGGGCCGCCCGGGATCCTGGCGTCGAGTTTCATGGGAAGGCGACTCCCGGCGGCAGCGCCACGAGTCCGGCCTGCACCGCGAGCGGAATGGAGAGGTATCCGGCCGCGACCAGCGTGCCGAAGGCAGGGCCGACGCGCGCCAGGACCGTCTCGTACCTGGGGTTCCGGAAGCCGAGGGTCTGGAACACGCTGGACACGCCGTGCGACAGGTGCAGGCCCAGCAGCACCAGCGCCACGACGTACACGCCCGTGATGAGCGGCTGCTGGAAGCTGCCGACCACCATGGAGTAGACGTCGGGCCGGCCGGCCGCGTCGAGGCGCCCGGCGAACTCGGGGTGCGCCACGTGCCAGGTGTAGTGCGCCAGGTGGTAGAGCACGAAGGCCACGACCATCAGGCCCGTCAGCAGCATGCTGCGCGCCGCCGGCGCGGCCACCCGCCGCTGCCGCACCGCGTAGGCCGAGCCGCGCGCCGCGCTGTTCTCGGCCTGCAGCCGCAGCGCCAGCAGCACGTGCGCCAGCGCCAGGGCCAGCAGTCCCAGCCGCGCGACCCACAGGACCGGCCCGCTGTCCCGCAGCGCCTGCGCGTAGGTGTTCAGCGGCTCCTGGCCGCCGAAGACCTGCAGGTTGCCCGCCAGGTGCGCTGCCAGGAAGCCGACCAGCGCCAGGCCCGTCAGCGCCACGACCAGCTTCCTGCCGATCGAGCTCCACAGCAGGCCCGTGTTGCCGTTCATCGCGCGATGCTCTCCCGGGAAGGCGCGCCGTCGTGCCAGGTACGGAAAGGGGGCAACGATACTCGCTGGTCCGGGCTCGTCGGAAGCCTGGCGGGGTGCCTGCCCCGCCAGCCCGGCCGGAAACCGCCCTGAGCACCCGCTGCAGCCGTGGTTCGCCCCCGGCGCACGGTTAGCATGCCGGCGTGCCGCGCCTCTTCGTCGCGATCGACCTGCCCGAGCCGGTGAAGGACCGGCTCGATCCGCTGTGCCGCGGCGTGCCGGGCGCGCGCTGGGTGCGCGACCGGCAGTTCCACCTCACGCTGCGCTTCCTGGGCGAGGTCGAGGGCCCGGTCTTCGCTTCGGTGGCCGAGGCGCTGCGCTTCGTGCGCTTGCCGCCCTTCGAGCTGGGCGTCCACGGCGTGGGCCACTTTCCGCCGCGCGGGCGTCCGCGCGTGCTGTGGGCCGGCGTGGCGCACGGCCCGGGGCTGCTGGAGGCGCAGCGCCAGGTCGAGCGCGTCCTGCGCCGCGCCGGCCTGCCCCCCGCGGAGCGCAACTTCGCGCCGCACGTGACCCTGGCGCGCCTGAACGGCGCGCCGCTGCCGCGGGTGGTCGGCTGGCTGGAGAACCACGCGGTGCTCGCGACGGAGGCCTTCCGCGTCGAGCGTTTCGAGCTCTTCAGCAGCGTGCCGGGTCGCGAAGGCGGCCAGCACGTGGTCGAGGAGACCTACCCCCTGTTTGCGTCAGGGAGGGGAGAAACGGCGACTCCGGCGGACTTGCCCCCGCCGCCCCGCCTTTCCTAGACTCCGCCGCTTCCCGTCACCCGGGCCCGAGCCGGCGCGTACTGCGCGCCTCTCACCCCGAACCCCGACACGAGGATCTCGCTGATGGACCGCGCTCCGCAGACGTCCGCCTTCTCCCGCCGGTTCGCCGCCCTGGCCCTGGTCGTGGCGCTGGTCGCCAGCGGCTGCGTCTACGACGACCACGCCAGCTACGGCGCCACGGAGAAGTGGGTCCACAGCGACGTCAACTACGTGCCCAAGATCATCGGCACGCCGTTCCTCGCGATCTTCGACGGCATCCTCTCGCCGGCCACCGCGGCGGTGGACTACATGGACGACCACGTCTACCACCCCGACCACCACTACTTCTCGTACGCCGGATCGCGCGTCATCGGGCGCAGCGACATGCGCGGCGGCTACAAGTGGGGAGCCTCCATCTTCTCGATCCTCATCGAGACCGTGTGGCTGCCCGTCACGGGTCTGGTCGACCTGGTCATCGTGATGACCGACGACGACGGGCGCATCAGCGACGAGTGACGTCGTCGTGGGCCGCGCGCTGACCTCGACGACGTCCGCGCGCACAGTCCGAGGGCGTTGAGTCGGTGCCGCGAGTCGCTCGCGGGCGGAAGCGCCGCTCCGGTCCATGAAACGTCCCACTCGCTTCCGCCCGCGGCTCCCGCGTCTGAGGAGAGCTTCCCTCGCGGAGCTGGCGGCGGCGCCGGTAGCTGGCGCCGCTGCGCGGGCTCGCAGCCTGCGTGACCGGCCTGTGCGCGCCGAGGCGCGGCGTTGGTCCCCGCGGCCCGCGCAGCCCGTGATCAGCGTGGCCGACGAGCGCGCTCCGGGGGCGCCGCGCAGCGGCGCCTCCTCAGCCCGTGCTCACGGCGCAGCCCGTTCTCGTCGTGCGCGGGAGCTTCGGCCGCCCGCTGCGCCTGGGCTGGGGCCCCGATGCGGCGGGCGGCCGAGGCGAACGCGCGGGGAATGCTCCACGCCGCCAATCATCTCGCCCGCCGGTCTCCCCGAAGCCTCGCGACTCTCCGACCCCGTGCGCGCGGACGTCGTCGAGGGGCTGCCGGGGTGAGTTGCTCCCGCAGCGGCCCGTCTCTTCGGGCCGCAAGGGAGCAAGTCTCCCCGGCGGCCCTCGACGACGTCAGCGTGCGGCGGGCAGCCAGCCGGCCTTGGCGAAGTCGTCGGTGATGGCGTCGCCGAGGAGGCGATGGCCGGCGGCGGTGTAGTGCCCGGTGTCGGTCAGGAAGAACAGCGCGTCGGCCGCGTGATCGAGCTGGTCGCCGGGGTGCTCGGCTCCGGCGGCGTCCTCCCAGCGCAGGGTGCTGAAGTCGTGCGTCTGGTTGCTGGGCAGGCCGCGCGCCTCGATCTCGGCGCGCAGAGCCTCCATGGCCGGGCGGAAGAGGGGCAGCGGCTCGCTGTGCAGCGCGGAGGGTCGCTCCATGACCCAGGGCACCCACTTGGACGAGGCCTTCAGCAGCTTGGGCTCGAAGATGTCGCGGAAGCGTGGCAGGGTCACGATGGCCAGGCGGCCGCCGTCCTGCTCGACGAGGCCGCGCACGCCGTCGAGGCGCTCGGCCATGGCCTTCCACCAGCGGTCGTGGCCGCGGTTGAAGGGCTGCTCGGTGATGAATCCGTCGAGAGCCTGCCACTCGCCCGGCGTCAGCTCGCCGGTGGCGCCGGGCTTCGGCCGCGGCGCCGGCGGCGCCGGGATCCAGCGGTTGATGACGTGCGTCTGCAGCAGGTCGTAGCTGGCCGAGCGCAGGATCCACCCGCGGAACTCGTAGTCCGGGTCGTCCTGCACGGGCTTCATGGGCGTGATGTCGTGCGGGTGGGTGGGCAGGATGACCAGGTCAGGGCGCCACGGGCGGATGATGTCCTCGTACACGCGCGCCATCTGCTCGAAGACGTAGCCCTGGACGGCGAAGTTCAGCACCAGCGGCTCGCGCGCCACGCCGCGCGCCGCGAAGTCGGCGCGCAGCCGGTCCTCGAGCACCCGCGGCCAGGTCCGCTCGATGGGCACCGACGTGCCGTAGGTCATGGAGTTGCCCAGGACGGCCACGCGGTAGACGGCCTCGTCCTTGACCCACGCGCCGGAGGCGTCGCGCCGGGGCGGCTGCCACTCGCGGTCGCGGAAGCCCCAGGAGTTGATGTCCTCGGTCACGCTCAGGTCGCGCGACCAGGCGTGCTGGTCGGGCAGCATGCGCCAGCCGTAGCGCGCGGACAGCTCGTTCACCGTCCAGGCGCCCCAGCCGAACGGGCGCAGGCCCAGCTCCAGCGCGGCCAGGGCCGCGACCACGGTCACGGTGCGCACGCCGAGGGTCTGCAGCAGCTTCACGCGGGCATCCTCAGAACTGGAAGTACACGAAGGGCGTCAGGCCCGGCGGGCGCAGGCCGTAGAAGAGCACGATGGCCGCGGCCAGCAACAGGCCCTGCGCCACGGCGGGCGCGCGGATCCAGGTCTCCTCGAGGCGCTCCTGCCAGCGCGGCGGCAGGCCGTGGGTCAGGTAGCCGATCAGGATGATGACCAGGATCTGCCAGGGCACGTGCGGCAGGCCGCGCAGCAGCGTGTCGCAGGCGGCCGACCAGCCGTCGCCCACGCGCGCGAGCGCCGCGCCCACGGACGACCAGTCGCCCAGCGCGCGGCAGGCGGCCAGGAAGCTGTCCATGTCGCGGCAGCGGAACAGGACCATCGAGAAGGCCACGACGTGGAAGGTGAACAGCGTGCCGGCCACGCTCCACCACCAGCGGTCGGGGAACCGGCCGCCAGGCAGCAGCCGGCGGAAGAGGCGCGAGATGACCAGCCAGGCGCCGTGGTACGCGCCCCACAGCACGAAGGTCCAGGCCGCGCCGTGCCACAGGCCCACCAGCGTCCAGGCGAAGAAGGCGTTCCAGCAGGCCTTCAGCAGGCCGGCCCGGCTGCCGCCCATGGAGATGTACACGTAGTCCGTGAACCAGCTGGACATGCTGATGTGCCAGCGCGTCCAGAACTCCTCCAGGCTGCGGCTGGTGAAAGGCCGGTCGAAGTTCACGCGCAGCTCGAAGCCCAGCAGGCGCGCGCTGCCGATGGCGATGTCGCTGTAGCCGCCGAAGTCGCCGTAGAGCTGCAGCGCGTAGGCGTAGGTGGCCAGCAGCAGGCCGGGCGCCTCCAGCGCGGCCAGCGAGCCGGCGTCGCCGAAGGCGCGGTCCACCAGGTGCGCGCCCAGCATGTCGGCCATGAGCAGCTTCTTGCACAGGCCGCGCAGGATCTGGAACAGGCCGCTGGCCACCTGGCGCCCGTTCCACTCCGGGCGTCGCTCCATCTGCGGGATGAAGTCCGTGGCGCGCACGATGGGTCCGGCCACGAGCTGCGGGAAGAAGGCCACGAAGACCGCGAAGTCCAGCAGGCTGCGCGTGGCCGGCAGCTTCCGCCGGTAGACGTCGATGGTGTAGGACAGCGACTGGAAGGTGTAGAAGCTGATGCCCGCCGGCAGCACCAGGTGCAGCAGCGGCAGCTCGCCCGTGAAGCCCGCGCGCGCCAGCGCGGCCTGCGCGCTGGCCACGAAGAAGTCGTAGTACTTGTAGACCGCCAGCAGCCCGAGATTGGTGCCCAGCGAGAGCAGCAGCCAGCGCTTCGGCGCGCGCGGGTCGCTGCCCAGGTGCGCGCGCTCCATGCGCAGTCCGACCCACCAGTCCGTGACGGTGGTGGCCGCCAACAGGATCACCCACCACGGCGTCACCCAGCCGTAGAAGGCGTAGCTGAACGCCAGCAGCATGAGCTGCCGCGGCACCCGCCGGTCCTGCCAGGTCCAGAACAGGACGTAGGCCAGGAACAGGAAGAGGATGTAGGTGAAGCTGTTGAACAGCATCGGCCGGCAGTGTGACCTCGGGCGGAGCGCGGTCCGGCCGCTGCGGCCGGGTGCGCCGGAATGTATCGGGCGCGGAGCCCGGGCGCGACCTCGAACCGGCGGCGGGTCTCAGCGCGCCGCAGACAGCGGCGCCAGCAGCACCGCTCCCGGGCGCGTGTTCCACTGCGTGCGCCAGTGCCGGTGCGCGGGCGAGTCGGGGCAGGCCTCGCCCGCGGGCGGCGGATAGGCCGACATGCCGTGGAAGGGCAGCGGCTCGACCGACTGCGAGGCCAGCGTGTTGGGGTCGCCGTCCTTGGCCCAGCCGTCCAGCTCCAGCAGCCAGTCGCGCGCCCAGCCGTCCGGCACGGGCGGCAGCGCCGTGGCGTCGAAGGCGGCCCACAGTGCATCGCCCGCGCCGAAGATGACGTACATGTCGTCCGCCGCGCCCAGCAGCGGCTCGACCGACCCGTAGCGCGTGTACAGCCCGGGGTGCTGGTTCCAGCGCGGCTCGGCCAGGTCCGCGTAGTCGAAGCGCTCGGGCTGGTCGCCCAGCGGGTTGGCCTCGACCCACGAGAAGCCGCGGAAGCCGAGGCGTGCGTGCGCCACCTCGAGGCGCGTGTCGCTGAAGGGCGCGTCGTCCGCATCCAGCACGACGCGCACGGCGTCGAGGCTCAGCTGCAGCGTGGTCGTCATGCGGATGCGCGGGTCGTCGCGGCGCACGACGTCGGTCACGTCCAGCACCATGGTCTTGGTCTTGCCGGCGGGAAAGCCCACCGGCGGGCCGGTCGGCCGCCAGGGCCGCGCCGCGAGGTCCGGGTCGTCGCCCTCCGGCACCCACAGTTGCGGCGGCACGAACTCGACCTCCGGGTGCCGCGCGGCGGCCAGGTTGACCGACGCATCGCCCCACTGCAGCCAGCCGGTGACGGCCAGGCGGATCTTCGGCGCGGCGGCCAGCGCGGCGCGCGCCTGCGGCGTGGCCGCCAGCTCGAGGTCCACGTGCCAGGGCTCGGCCAGCCCGGTGAACTGCCAGGCGCGCTCGCGGAACGGCCGCGCGGGCCGGTCGTCCACGGCGGACACCAGCTCGGTCACGTCCTGACCGTTGCTGGCCAGCGCGCGCGCCACCGGGTGCACGTCGCGCAGCGTGTGCACGTGCTGCTCGGGGTGGGGCGGGAAGGTGAAGCGCTCGTTGGGCTGGATCTCCACGCCCGCGGGGTGGTCGATGGCGTGCAGCGCAAGGCGGTCCAGGTAGGTGACCTCGCGCAGCTCCTCGGTCAGCACGATGCGCAGCTCGCCGTCCTGCGGCACGAGCTGCTCGCCGCGCAGCCTGAGGTGCTCCTCGCTGTCCCACGGCACCATCAGGCCCGGCGCCGCGGGCAGGCCCAGCGGCGAGGCGCCCAGCGCGTCGGTGATGAACTCGTAGTTGCGGCCGTTCCAGGCGTAGAGGAACGGGCAACTGCCGCCCACGCGCATGACCTGCTCGACCGTGACGCGCGTCCCGGCGGCCAGCGTGTCGGCGCGCAGGTGCTGGACGACGCCATTGGGCCAGGTGAGGCGCAGGACGTCGCCGGCGGCGCGGCCTCCGAGGCCGAGGACCAGCGGCTCGCCGCGCGTGTAGTCGCGCCGGTACTGCGCGCCGGCGCGCAGCTCGACCAGGGTGCCGACGCCGTGCGTGTTGTCCTTGCGGCCGGCCAGCGTGACCAGCAGGCCGCGCGCGCCGGCCAGGTCGTTGACGAAGATCGTGGCCGTGCCCTCGAACAGCACGACCAGGTCGATGTCGAGGTCGCCGTCGACGTCCGCAGCGGCCAGCGGCTCACCCTCCGGTCCGAAGCCGGCGTGGGCCAGCGACACCGGCGCGGGCGGCGTGCTGCGGCCTGCCAGCGGCCCGCGCCGGGCCTCGAGCTCTGGGCCGCGCGCGAGCAGCAGGTCGGCGTGGCCGTCGAGGTCGAGGTCCTCCAGCAGCACGCGTCCGCCGCCGCCTTCGAACAGGGCCTGCGGCGGCGCGAAGCCGTCGGGGCCGCCGCGCAGCAGGGACACGCCCAGCAGGTCCGTCAGCAGGTCGGCGCGCCCGTCGGCGTCGATGTCGGCGGCCAGCACGGAGCCCGGCGCGCAGACGCCCGCTGCCACGCGCCAGGCGGCGGTCGCGTCCTCGAAGTGGCCGCCGCGCAGGTTGCGCAGCAGCTTCAGGCCATGCGAGCCGACCGCGAGGTAGTCCACGTCGTTGTCGGTGTCGAAGTCCTCGGCCACCACGGCCATGCAGGCGCCCAGCGCCGCGGCGGCGGGGGGCGTGGCGTCCGTCAGGCCCTCGCCGGCCCTGCGCAGCGCGCCGTGGTTGCGCAGCACGCTGACGCCGCGCGAGCCGGACACCAGCAGGTCGAGCTGGCTGTCGTGGTCGAAGTCGCTGAACAGCACGTGCCGCGCCCCGGGCAGCGGCGCGACCTCGGGGCCGACGCGCGACCATGCGCCGTCGGCGCCCGCGGCGAAGAGCGCCAGCGAGGGTTGCGCATCGCCGCGCGGCGTCAGCACGCAGGCCAGCTCGAGCGCCGGGTGATGGTCCGGGTTGGGGCCGGTGGCGTGCTGGCCGCTGGGGTCGCGCAGGAACGGGTCGCCCTCGTCGATGTCGCCTGCGGCCACGGCCACGGACGGGCGGTCGGTGACGGTCACGACGGAGAAGCCGCCCTGCGCCTCCTGCCGCGCCAGCACGACGCCGCGCGGGCCCCAACCGACGAGGTCGATGCGGCCGTCGCCGTCGACATCGGCCGCCAGCACACCGGTCGCGCCCGCGAGGTCCACGCGCGCCCCGGCGCTGAAGGCGGGCAGGTCGGGCGGCGACGGGGCCCCGGGCGGCAGGCCGTGCGGCTCGGGGACGCGGAAGCGTCCCCAGCCGCGCTGGTCGAGCTCCCGCATCGAGGGTGACTTGCGCGACCCGTCAGCCGTCAACTGCCTGAAGCTCTCGGCCAGCGCGGCCGACTCGGGCGTGCCGCGCAGCGACTGCATCAGCCTGTAGGTGGAGCCGATGTGCAGCGGCACGTCGGCGTCGCGCGTGGCCTCGATCACCTGGCGCAGCAGCGAGATGGCCTCGTCGCCCTGGCCGAGGATGTCGAGGCACTCGGCCAACTGGTAGCGCGAGACGACATCGCCCGGGTCGGCGGCCAGGACGGCGCGGTACTCGGCCGCGGCCTGCTCGAAGCGGCCGTCGTGCTGCGCCAGGAGCCCCGACAGGTAGCGCACCGCCGGATGCGCCGGCTCGGCCGCCCGCGCGCGGGCGAGGTAGCTGGCCGCAAGCGCGGGATCGGGGCCGCGCAGCGTCAGGATGACGGCGCGCACGAGGTCGTCCACGCTGGCGTTCGTGCGCTCGACCAGCGGGCGCAACTGCTCGAGCGCCTTGACGTCCTGCTCGTCGGCGAGCAGTTCCTCCGCGTGCAGCCGCCGGACGTCGTCGGCCGCGGCCTGCTCCACGTCGCCGCCGCCCTCGCCGCCACAACCCGCGACCAGCAGCCCGGCCGCCAGCAGCGCCGCGGTCCGCCACGGTACGTCCATCCACCGCCCGATCGTCGACATGCCGGCCATGATCCGTCGCGGGCGACTCCGAGTCCACGCCCGCGCCTGCTAACCTCGCGCGCCCGTCCGCCGGAGCCGATCCGATGCCACCGCCCCGCGTCCTGCTGGCCTGGAGCAGCGGCAAGGATTCCGCGTGGGCGCTGCAAGTCCTGCGGCAGGCGGCCGCGCGCGACCCGGCGGCGCCGCGCGTGACGGGGCTGCTGACCACCGTGAACGCCACGCACCAGCGCGTGGCCATGCACGCCGTGCGGCGCGAGCTGCTGGCCGCTCAGGCGCGGGCCGTCGGCCTGCCGCTGGTCGAGGTGCCCATCCCGTCGCCCTGCAGCAACGCGCAGTACGAGGAGGCCATGGGCGCCGCCATGGCCGCCGCCCGCGAGCAGGGCGTCACGCACGTGGCCTTCGGCGACCTGTTCCTGGAGGACATCCGCCGCTACCGCGAGCAGAAGCTGGCCGGCACCGGCATCGCGCCCTTGTTCCCGCTGTGGGGCCGGCCGACGCGCGCGCTGGCCGGGGAGTTGCTGGACGCGGGTGTCGTGGCGCACCTCACGGCCGTGGACCCGCGGCAGGTGCCGGCTGCGCTGGCCGGCCGCCGCTGGGACCGCGCGCTGCTGGCCGAGCTGCCGCCCGCCGCCGACCCGTGCGGCGAGAACGGCGAGTTCCACACCTTCGTCTCGGCGGGGCCGATGTTCTCCGCGCCGCTGGCCGTGCGCGTGGGCGAGGTCGTGCAGCGCGACGGCTTCGCCTTCGCCGACCTGCTGCCCGCCTGATGCACCCCGCCGCGCTTCCGCCGGACGCCCTGCTGGCCGAGTGCGAGCAGCAGGCCGTGCGCCGCAGTGGCCCGGGCGGCCAGCACCGCAACAAGGCGCACACGGGCGTGGTGCTGCGGCACCGCCCGACCGGCGTCGGCGCGGAGGGCAGCGGCAGCCGGCTGCGCACCGAAAACCTGCGCGCGGCGCTCTTCCGGCTGCGCGTCAACCTGGCGCTGCTGGTGCGCGGGGCGCCGCGGGACGCGCCGTCGGCGTGCTGGCGCGCGCGGGTGCGCGGCGGGCGGCTGGCGGTCAACCCAGAGCACTCCGACTTCCCCGCCCTGCTGGCCGAGGCGCTGGACGTGCTGGCGGCGCACGACCACGAGGTCGTGTCGGCGGCGCCGTGGCTGGGGGTGTCGGCCAGTCAACTGGTGCACCTGCTCGCCAAGGAACCGCGGGCGCTGCTGGCGCTGAATGCGCTGCGCGCGGCGCGCGGGCTGCGGCCGCTGCGGGCGTAGCGGGCGCCGCAGGCGCGCCACGGGCGCCTGCGCTGCGCCGGGGACCCGGCTTGCGGTATCGTGTCGCGCTTGCCGCGGGTGGCCGGCAGTGCCATCCGGCGGACGTCACGACATCCCGAGGCCCTCCATGCCAGCCACCCGCGTCGCCGTCCCGCTGCTCGACCTCAAGGCCCAGTACAAGACGCTGCGCGACCAGATCCGGCCGCAGGTGGACGAGGTCTTCGAGACCCAGTACTTCATCGGCGGCCCGCAGGTCGACGGGCTGGAGAAGGAGCTGGCCGCCTACTGCGGGCTGAAGCACGCCATCGGCTGCTCCTCGGGCACGGATGCGCTGCTGCTCTCGCTCTGGGCGCTGGGCGTGGGTCCGGGCGACGAGGTCATCACCAGCCCGTACACCTTCTTCGCCACCGTCGGCAGCATCGCGCGCCTCGGCGCGCACTGCCGCTTCGTGGACATCGACCCGGCCACCTACAACCTCGACGTCGGCCGGCTCGAGGCGGCCATCACGCACAAGACCAAGGTCATCCTGCCGGTGCACCTGTACGGCCAGGCCGTGGACATGCGGCCGCTGATGGCCATCGCGCACAAGCACAAGCTGCCGGTGGTGGAGGACTGCGCGCAGTCCATCGGCGCGCGCGACGCGGACGGCCGCATGACCGGCGCCATCGGCACGCTGGGCTGCTGGTCCTTCTTCCCCAGCAAGAACCTGGGCGGCGCCGGCGACGGCGGCTTCATCGGCACCAACGACGACGCGCTGGCCCACAAGATCCGCGTCATGCGCAATCACGGCATGGAGCCCAAGTACTTCCACAAGCTGCTGGGCGGCAACTTCCGCCTCGACGCCCTGCAGGCGGCGGTGCTGCGCGTCAAGCTGCGGCACCTGGACGCCTGGCACGAGGGCCGGCGCAGGAACGCCGCCGACTACCGCAAGCTCTTCGCGGCGCAGAAGCTGCCGGGCGGCACGGTCACGCTGCCGTCCGAGCGGCCGGGCGCGTACCACATCTACAACCAGTTCATCCTGCGCGTCGCGGCCGGCAAGCGCGACGCGCTGGTCAAGCACCTGCAGTCCAACGGCATCGGCGTCGAGATCTACTACCCGGTGCCGTGCCACCTGCAGGAGTGCTTCGCCTCCGAGGGCTGGAAGGCCGGCGACTTCCCGCAGTCCGAGCGGGCCGCGAAGGAGACGCTGGCGTTGCCGATCTACCCGGAGCTGACGGCCGAGCAGAAGGCCTGCGTGGTGGAGACCATCGCGGAGTTCCTGCGGTCCTGAGGCATGGCCATCCTGCTCGCAGCGGCTGGCCGGACGGGACGCGGAGGGACGAGGCAAGGAGGCGTCGCGCCGGCGCACGCACGTGCGTGCCGAGGTTCCCCTTCCCGTGACTGGACCCAATCGATTCCGGACGCGACTGGCCATCATAGGCCTCGCCATCACGGTCGCTGCAGTCCTCGCGGCCTGGTGGCTCGTTCGGGACGAGCGGCGCCGAGACCTTCCCGCGCACGAGGGAGTCGAGGCCCCATCCGGGGGCCCCGGGATCGACATCACGAAGGAGGGCTCGTCTGACCACGCTCCGCACGACGAACCTGTCTCCTTCTTTCGGCTTCTAGTCGAGGGTGGGGCGGAACTCGGCCAGGGCCAGCCCCTGGTGTTGACAGGGTGCGTCCTGAGGCTGGCCGACAGGAGCCCGCTCCACGCGACCGTCGAGATCGGGTTTCGCGCGGCAGGCAGGCTCGACATCGAACTCGAGTCGCGCACGGAGACCGACAGCGCCGGCGCGTTCTCGATCACGCCCGTACGGCCTCTCGGCGATGCCTCTGTCCTGATCGTCGCCTGGGAGAGCCGGTATGGCCCTGGAACACACGTCGCAAGCAAAGCCGGCCTGCGCCGGTTCACGCACGAGATGCCGCTGCGAGAGATCCTCGATCAGCGGTCGGACGCCCTGCTCATCGACACGGGATGGACACTCCGCTTGCAGTCGGTCTTCGACGACGGCAAGCCTGCGCACTGGGCCTACGTGAGACTTGCTGCGCTGAGCCGCACGGCGGTGGCGAGCAAGGATGGATGGACGGTGTTCGAGGACATCCCGATCACCGTGGCGCCAGTCGTCGTCAGCAGCCAGAGTCAGACGCGGGACCGCATTTGCACCGCCGAGGCAACGGTGACTTGCCCATCTTCAGCAAGGGTCGTCGAGGTTCGGGCCGTCCTCGCGTGCGTACCCAAGGCCAAGTGAACGGAACAGCTCCGGTCAGGCACAGGATGGGTGGGCCGATCGCGCCGCTTCGTGGACCCGAGTTCTCCGCGGCGTTACCGTGACCGCCGTGTTGGCGATCCTCAAGGTGTCCATGTCCTCGTCGTCCCTCCGTCGGTCTGCCGCCTGACATGTGCGGCCTGTCCGGCAAGCTCTGGTTCGACCTCGTGCGCCCCGCGGACCTGGAGTCCGTCCGCACGCTGACCGCCGCGCTGGCGCACCGCGGCCCGGACGGCCAGGGCTTCGCCGCCGACGGCCCGTGCGCGCTGGGCCACCGGCGTCTCGCGATCATCGACCTCTCGCCGCGCGGCGCGCAGCCGCTGCGCGGGCAGGGCGGCGAGCTGCTGGTGGCCAACGGCGAGATCTACGACCACCGCGCGCTGCGCCGCGAGCTGGAGGCGCTGGGCCAGCGCTTCACCAGCGACAGCGACAACGAGGTCCTCCTGGCCGCCTACCGGCAGTGGTGGGGCGCCGAGGGCCCGCGTTTCCTCGCGCGGCTGCCGGGCATGTTCGCCTTCGCGCTGTGGGACCCGCGCGCGCGGCGGCTGGTGCTGGCGCGCGACCGCGTGGGCAAGAAGCCGCTGCACTACGCGCTCACGGACGAGGGCCTGGTCTTCGCCTCCGAGCTGCACGCGCTGCTGCGCGACCCGCTGGTGGACCGCCGTCCGGACTGGCAGGCGCTGTCGGACTACCTGGCCTTCAAGGTGGTGGGCCACCCGCGCACCGCCTACCTGGGCGCGCGCAAGCTGCCGCCGGCCACGGTGCTGGTGGCCGAGCCCGGGCCCGACGGCCGGGTGCGCGCGACGCAGCAGCGCTGGTGGCGGCTGTCGCCCGGCAACGAGGAGGGCGCGGCGCCGACGCTGGACGAGGCTGCCGACGAGGTGCTGGCCCGCCTGCGCACGGCGGTGCGGCGGCGCCTGGTCGCGGACGTCCCGCTGGGCGCGCTGCTCTCGGGCGGCCTCGACTCGGCCGCCATCGTGGCGCTCATGGCGCAGGAGGGCGGCACGCTGCGCACCTTCACCATCGGCTTCGCCGAGGCCGACCACGACGAGTCCGCCGCGGCGCGGCGCGTGGCCAAGCTGTTCGGCACGGAGCACCACGAGCTGGTCGTGGCGCCGGACGCGGTGGCGCTGCTGGACGCGGCGCTGGCGCACCACGGCGAGCCCTTTGCCGACGGCTCGGCGCTGCCGACGTACGTGGTGGCGCAGCTCGCGCGCCAGCACGTCACGGTGGCGCTGGGCGGCGACGGCGGCGACGAGGCCTTTGCCGGCTACGACCGGCACCGCGCGCTGGCCCTCGCGGCGCGTCTCGACCGGCCGCTGGCGGCGCCGCTGCGCCTGGGGCTGCGCGCGGCGGCGGCGCTGGCCGTGGCCAGCGGCGCGGCGCCGGACGGCGCGGGCACGTCCAGCGGCGCGCGCGGCCGCGGCGCGCGCCTCGTGCGCTTCGCCGACGCGCTGGACCGCACGCCGCGCCAGCGCAACCACGACTGGCGCATCTCGCTCGCGCCCGCGCAGTTGACGGCGCTGCTGACGCCGGAGGGCGCGCGGCGCTTCCCGCCGCCGGCCTTCTGCGGCGCCGACGTGCCGCTGCCCTTCCCGCTCAACGAGGCGCTGGTGCTGGACGTCGAGCGCTACCTGGCCGACGACATCCTGCCCAAGCTGGACGTGGCCAGCATGGCGCACGCCTTGGAGGCGCGCAGCCCGTTCCTGGACCACCAGTTGCTGGAGTACGCCGCCGCCCTGCCGGCGCGCCTCAAGCTGGGCCGGGCGCCGGGCGGTGGCGGCCTGCAGTCCAAGCTGGTGCTGCGCCACGCGCTGCGGCGCCTGCTGCCGGCCGACGTGCTCCACGGCCGCAAGCGCGGCTTCGGCCTGCCGCTGGAGAGCTGGTTCCGCGGCCCGCTGCTGGCCCACGCGCGCGAGGTGCTGCTGTCGCCCGCGGCGCGGGCGCGTGGCCTGTTCGAGCCGCAGGCCGTGGAGGCGCTGCTGGCCGCGCACGCGGCGCGCCGGGTTGCGGCGCACGAGCCCATCCTTACCCTCTTGGTCCTTGAGCAGTGGTTCCAGAGAGAGGAGTCCCGGTGACCGGACAGGACAGGATCGTGGCGGGCATGATGGGCGGGCCCCCCCAGCCGCGCGACGACCTGCTGGCCTGGGTCGACCTCGAGATGACCGGCCTCGACCCGGCGCGCAACACGATCATCGAGATCGCCACGCTGGTCACGGACAACGACCTCAACGTGCTGGCCGAGGGCCCCGAGATCGTGGTCAACACCGGCGAGGACCAGCTCGGCCGCATGATCGAGATCGTGCGCGAGATGCACCAGAAGTCGGGCCTCACCGCGCTGGTGCGCCAGAGCACGGTCAACCTGGCCGACGCCGAGCGCGAGACGCTGGGCTTCCTGCGCCGCTGGCTCAAGCCGCGCAGCGCGCCGCTGTGCGGCAACTCGGTCTGGTGCGACCGCATGTTCCTCAAGCTGCAGATGCCGGCGCTGGACGAGTTCCTGCACTACCGCACGATCGACGTGTCCTCGTTCAAGGAGGTGGGCACGCGCTGGTCGGTGCCCACGCTGGGCGGCGCGCCGCGCAAGGGCGACAAGCACCGCGCGCTGGGCGACATCCGCGAGTCGCTGGCCGAGCTGAAGCACTACCGCGACCGCTGGCTCGCGACGCACCGCGCGCCCAAGGCCGAGGCGCCCACGTGAGCGCGGCGCGCCGCCCGGCCGCGCGCGCCGCGCGCCGCTGCTGGCTGGTCAAGTCCGAGCCGTCCGAGTACTCCATCGCGGACCTGCAGCGCGACGGCGTCACCGCCTGGGACGGCGTGCGCAACTACCAGGCGCGCAACACGCTGCGCGACCAGATGCGCCCGGGCGAGCGCGTGCTCTTCTACCACTCCGGCGTCGAGCCGTTGGCCGTCGTCGGCACGTGCGAGGTGGCCGGGCCGCCGCGCCCGGACGAGACCCAGTTCCGCAAGGGCCACGCGCACTTCGATCCCGACGCCCAGCCGGCCGACCCGACCTGGTGGCTGGTGGACCTGCGGCACGTGCAGACCTTCCGCCGGCCGGTCGAGCGCGCGCGGCTGGCGGCCGAACCGGCCCTGCGCGGCATGGCGCTGCTCCAGCGCGGCAGCCGGCTGTCGGTGCAGCCCGTGACGCCGGCCGAGTTCGCGGCCGTGCTGGCGCTGGCGCGCTCCGGTCCGTGACGGACGTGCGCGCCACGCTTGAGCGGGGCCGGCCCGGCGCGGACACTGCGCCCGGAACCCCACGGAGCCAGGTCGTGACGAAGCTGCCCGCCTGCACCCTGCTGCTGCTGGCGGCCGCCGTGTGCGGCTGCATGCGCACGCCCGAGGTGGCGGGCTGGGACGACGTTCCGCCCCCGGGCGGCGGACGCGTGCTGACCGTCAGCGGCAGCGGCACCTTCCTGGCGGCGCCCACGCGCGTGGACTTCGACGCGTTCGTGACCACCGAGTCCCCGGGGCCCGAACTGGCCTGGCAGCAGGGCGCCGAGCGCCTGCACGAGCTGGCACGCACGCTCGAGGCGGCCGGCGTGCGTGCGTCCGAGATGGTCGTGTACGCCGGCACGCTGATGACCACGGCCAACGGCTACCGGCTCGAGCAGCGCCTGCGCGTCAGCGTGCGCGACCTGCAGCGCATGGCGCCCGTGCTGGCCAACGCGCTGGGCGGCGGCGCGGACTCGCTGGCCGGGCTGACCTACGCGCTCGACGATCCGCGCGCCGCCGGCGATCGTGCGCGCGAGCGCGCGCTGCTCGCGGCGCGCCAGAAGGCCGAGATGCTGGCGCAGGAGCTGGAGCTGACGCTGGGCCCGGTGCTCTCGGTGTCCGAGCTGTCGGTCCCCGCTCCGCAGGCGGCGGGCACGCTGCAGTCGCCGCCGGCCGCGCTCGAGGTGTCCTGCACCCTGCAGGTCACGTTCCAGCTCCTGGACTGAAGGGCCGGCTCAGGGCAGCGGGCAGTCCGGCACCGTGGCGTGCGGCACGGGTGCGGCGGCAAGGTCGTCCAGCGGGCCGCTCCAGACCTGCCCGCCCAGCACGCGCGCGCCGGCGGCCACGGCCACCTCGGCCTGGCCCTCGACCAGGTGCTCGCCGGCGTGCAGCGTGGCCGTGTCGGCCACCAGCCGCAGCTCCTGCGGGGGCCCGCCGGCCGAGACGACCAGCCACAGCTCGCGCGGCAGCGGCTCGGCACCGGTGAGGGCGTGGACGTCCAGCGACCAGCGCAGCCGCACGCGGCCCGCTCCGGCCGGCTGCGCCGACAGGTGCACGTCCAGGTGCCAGGGCTCGCTGGCCGGGTGCTCGTGGCGCTGGCCCGGCGCGGCGGGCTGCGCCGGGGCCAGCAGCGGCACCAGCGCGGCCAGCCCGCCCGCCAGCGCCAGCGCCAGCAGCGGCGCGACGCGCCAGGCGCGCGCCACCGGCAGCAGCAGGCACGCCGCCACGACGATGGACGACTCCAGGTGCAGGTCGGCGCGCACCGCGGCCAGCAACCCGCCCGCCGCCGCCAGCAGCCCGAGCAGCGACGACAGCGCCAGCGTGGCCGCCATGCCGCGCCGCAACTGCAGCGCCGCCAGCGGCGGCAGCAGCAGCAGCGCGAAGGTCAGCAGCGAGCCAGTGGTCTTCATGCCCAGCGTCAGCACCACAGCAAGCACGCCGAAGAGCAGGAGCTGCCAGCGCCGCACGCGCAGCCCCAGCGCCGCCGCGGTCTCGGGGTCGAAGGCGCAGAACAGCAGCGGGCGGTGGCAGGCCAGCGTGACGCCCGCGCCGGTCAGCAGCGCCGCGCCCAGCAGGGTCACGTCCGCTTGCAGGGCGTAGAGCAGGTTGCCGTGCAGCACGTGGCTGACCTGGTCGAGGTCGGCCGGGCTGCGCGAGATGAACAGCAGCGCCAGCGCGGACGCGAGGCAGAAGCCCGCGCCCAGCGCCGCGTCCCCGCTCATGGCGCCGCGCGCGCGGCCGGTCAGCGCCGCGATGGCCAGCGCGCACAGGACGAGGCCCAGTGGCAACGCCGGCAGGTGCAGCAGCAGCCCCAGCGCTACGCCCGCCGCCGCCACCTGCGCCAGCGTGACGCCCAGGAAGACCACGCGCTGCAGCACGATCCACGCGCCCAGCAGCGGCAGCAGCACGCCCGCCAGCAGCGCCGCCGCGCCGGCCCACGGGATCAGCTCGAAGGGCGTGCCGTGCAGCCAGCTCACGGCAGGCCCCCGGCGACCACCACGCGCTGGCCGTCCACGACCGCCACGCGCATCGGACGCCCGTGGAACTCGGACAGCACCGCGTCGGTCATGATCTCGGTCGCCGGCCCCGAGCGCACCGTGCCGCCGTCCACGAGCGCGACGTGGTCGGCGTGGTTGGCCACCAGGTCCAGGCTGTGCGTGGCCACCACCACCGACATGCCGCGCTCGCGCGCCAGGCGCACCAGCGTGGCCACCAGCGCCGCCGAGCTGCCCACGTCCAGGCCGCGCACCGGCTCGTCCAGCAGCAGCAGCTCGGGATCGGCCACCAGGCCGCGCGCCAGCAGCACGCGCTGGCGCTGCCCGCCCGAGAGGTCGCGGAAGGGCCGCCCGGCCAGCTCGCCGAGGCCCATGGCCTGCAGCGCCGCGCGCCCGGCCTCGCGATCGTGCGCCGACAGGCGCCCGAGCAGCGGCCGCACGGGCACCAGGCCCATGAGCACGACCTCCAGCGCGGAGACCGGGATCAGCACCTCGGACACGTCCGTCTGCGGCACGTAGCCGAGGCGCGGGGCGCGGCCGGCGGGCAGCTCGACGCGGCCCTCGATCGGGGGCAGCAGCCCCAGCAGCACGCGCAGCAGCGTGGTCTTGCCCGAGCCGTTGGGGCCGACCAGCGCCAGCACGCCGCGGGCCGGCACGTCCAGGCGCACGCCGCGCAGCACGACGCGCCGGTCGTAGCCGCAGGCGACGTCCAGCAGGCGCAGGCGCGGCGCGGCGGCGTGTCGGCCGTCACTCATCGCAGCGGGCGGCTCCTCGGGCTCAGGGAGCAGGTGCGGGCTCCACGCCCAGCGCCTGCGCCAGCGTAGCCAGCGTGCGCTCGAAATGCGCCAGCAGGTCGGCGCCGTTCTCGAAGGGCTCGGGGTGCGTGGCCAGCTCGACCACCCGCGCGCCCGTCTCGCGCGCGACGAAGTCGGCCGCGTCCGGGGCCTGCCACGGCTCGCGGATCACGGCCTTGACGCCCTCGCGCCGCATGGCCTCCACGACCTCAGCCAGGTGGCTGGCCGTGGGCGTCACGCGCGGCTTGGGCTCGAGCGACTCGACCTGGCGCAGGCCGAAGCGCTCGAGCAGGTAGGTCCACGAGCGGTGGTACACGACCACCGGCTGCCCCTTGAGGCCCGCGTAGCGCGTGAGCCACGCGACCAGCGCGGCGGTCAGCTCCTTGTGGAAGGCCGCGTGGCGCGCGGCGATCTCGTCGGCCTGGTCCGGTAGGGCCGCCGACAGGGCGTCGCGCACGTGCGCCGCCATGACGCGCAGCGCCAGCGGGTCGGTCCACACGTGCGGGTTGCCGAAGGCGTGCACGTCGCCCTGGCTGCGGTCCACCGTGACCGGCACCTCGCGCAACGGCACGCCGTCGCTCAGCGCGATGGCTCCGGCGCTGCCGGGCAGCAGCGCCAGGTTGCCCGACGCGCGCAGCAGCGGGTCAAGCCAGGCCTCGGCGTCCAGCCCGGTGTACAGCAGCAGGTCCGCGTCGCGGACGCGCTCCACCAGCGAGGGAGTGGCCGTCACGCCGTGGATGTCCTGCGTCGGCCGGCACAGCGTGGTGACCTCGACCAGCGGGCCGCCGATCTCGCGCGCCAGCGCCGCGTAGGCCGGCACGCTGGCCAGCACCTTGAGCGTGGCGACCGGCGCGGCCGGCGCGGGTTGCGGAGCGTCGGACGCCGCGCCGGCGTGCGGGGCCAGGACGGCGGCGGCCAGCAGCCCGGCCGCGAGGGGCACAAGGGTCTTCATGGTGTTCCTCATGGCGCCGCCTAGCGGTTGACCCAGTAGGGGTGCGGCTGGTGGGCGCCGAAGTTCCAGGTGAACTGGAGCAGCAGGCGGTTGGCGTCGGCGAAGCTCTCGGCGGTGCCGTGGCCGTCCTGCGTCAGGTGCTCGATGGCCCCGCGCACGCGGAAGAACTCGTCCGCGTACCAGCTCACGTAGGGCTGGATCGAGTCCTGCTCGGCGTCGCTGGCGAGAACGTCGCTCTCGCTGTAGAGCAGCCCCACGTACACGCTGGGCGACACCTGCCGCTGCACCGTCACCCACCAGCCGCTCTCGCGGTCCTCGCCCACCAGGCCGGCGCCGTCGTCGTCTAGTTGCGCGCGCACGGTCTCGGCCTGCACCAGCCAGGACCCGACGCCGTGCTCCGCGTCGCGGCTGCGCCAGGTGACGTCGAAGTCCCAGTACGTGGTCTCGATCTCCGCGCCGGCCTCGGTCTGCACCGCGTCCGGGGCCAGGCGCCCGAGCCGCGACACGCCGAACTCCAGGTCCGAGAGGCCGCGCTCGTCCAGCTCCGTGTAATGGCTCGCGCGCGCGACCAGGATCTCGCCGTCGCTGGTCAGCTCCGTGCCGGCATCCTCGGCGCTGGCGTCCAGCGGGCTGCCGTGGCCGGCCAGCAGCGAGCCGTTGACGATGGCCACGTCCAGGCTGGCGGCCTGCCCCGCGTTGCTCCACAGCGGCTGGCGCAGGGCCAGGCCCTCGCCCACGAGGCCCTCCTCGCCCACCAGGTTGCGCATGGCCAGCGGCAGGTTGGTCTGCAGTCCGTCGTGCAGGTGCAGCGCGTTGTTGCGCCCGAACATCGGCCGGAAGCGGCCCAGCTTCGCGGTCGTGTCCACGTCAACGTCCAGCAGCGTGCCGACGTCGAGGTTGGCGTAGCCCTCCTCGACCACGGTCTCGAACGCGCCGCCCTCGTTCTCCAGGGCGATGATGGCCACGCCCTCGGCGAAGGGCGCAAGGGGCAGGCGCAGGTCCAGCTCGATCTCGCGCAGCGAGAAGTCGTCGGTGTCCTCGCCCAGCCGGCTGTCGAAGTTGCCGGCGTCGATGCGCGCGTCCATGAACACGCCGATGGCCGGGTTGTAGAAGGCCGGCGAGCCGGGCGCCCGCGGCGGCGCGGCCTCGAGGTCGCCGGGCGCGACCAGGCCCTGCAGCCGGCGCTCGAGCTCGTCGCTGTCCGGCGCGCCGAGCCGGGACTCGAGCGCGGCCAGGCGCCGCTCGAGAGAGAGGCGCGCCTCGCGCTCGACCTGGAGCTGGCGCAGCAGCTCCTTGACGGTGGCATCCTGGCTGTCCTGCGCCGACAGCATGGGGGTGAGCAGGGCCGCGACCAGCAGGGCACGCGGCCACGAGCGCGCGGCGCCCGACGGGCGGACCGCCGCCCGGGAAACGGATGAAGTGCGGAACATGGGGACTCCGGAACGGAGGGGGTCTTGCGGAAGCCATGGCGCGCGCCGCAACGGGCGCGCGCCGCGTGATCAGGCTTCCGGTCCCGGAGGTCCGCGGGCGCCCAGCGTGCCGGGCACGCGGGTGCGCGGCGCCAGCGAGGCGCCGTCTGCCGGCCGGCACACGGACCGGACGTCGGCCAGGCGGCTCGCGGCGCCCAGCGGCAGGGCCATCGCGCGCGCCGCGCCGGCCTTGCAGGCCATGCAGTCGTGCGTGTGCGGCGGGATGATGCCGTCGCGGTGCGAGCAATCCTCGCCGTGCGCCTGCGGCCCGCCGCCGTCGGGCGCAGCGGCGCCGTGCGCGGCCGGCCCGAGCTCGAGCCCGTGCACGTCCAGCCCGCCCAGCAGCGCGCCGGCCGCGAGCAGCAGGCGCAGCAGCAGGGTGGAGGCGTTGGCGGGGCGCATGCGGCCCACAAGGGCACCACGCCGGCCGGCGCCTGTCAAGCCGCGCCGGCCGGCGGGGAGGTGACGGCCGCCGTCAACGCTCCAGCGGCGTCGCCCGCAGCGCCACCAGCAGCGGCCGGTCGCCGGCCACGCCCAGCACCGTGTACTCGCCGATGGTCAGCACCGCCGAGGTGTCGAAGCCCTGGCCCGCCGAGCACTCGAACTGGATGCGCTGCAGCGCCAGCAGCCGGCCGGTCTCGTCCACGCCGGCGGGCTTGAAGACCAGCTCGAAGCGCTGCGTCTCGCCGGAGGTCGTGAAGCGGCCCTCCAGCTTGCGCTCGTCGCCGGCCACCACGGACATGCGCAGCAGGGCGGTGGCCACCGTGCTCGGCTGGCTCCAGGGCAGCAGGCGCCGCAGGTTCTCGGCCAGCTCCGCCGGCAGCGCGGCGCCCGGGGCCGCGCCCGCGTCACCCTCGCCGACGAGCCAGCAGGTCAGCAGCATCTGCGGCGCGGGCCGGTCCACCTGCGCCAGCAGCGTCTTCATGCGGGCGATCTGCGCGGACGTGTCCTGCAGCACCAGCAGCGACGGGCTCTCCTGGAAGTTCACGTTGACGTGGGCCTCGCGACCGCCGCCAGGCGCGGGCGCGTCGAGGACCGTGCGCCGCAGGGGCTTGAGCAGCTCGTAGAGCCGGCTGACCTCGACGAAGCGCGGCACGTAGGTCTCGAGCTGCAGCTCCACGGCCGGCTCCTGCGGCGGCGCGATCTCCGCCACCAGCCGGTCCACCGCGGCCTTGATGGCCGCCACCTGGGAGGCGGTGTCCATGACCAGCCAGCCCGTCTCGGTGTCGGAGACGTTGTAGACCTCGCTGAGGGCTCCGCCCGCCTGCACGACATTGATGTAGCGAGCGTAGAGGTTGACCACCGGTTCCATCGCGTCCACCGACACGATCTCGGAGTAGGGGATCAGCGCCAGCGACAGCTTCTCGACCGGGATGGATTCGAGCGCCTCCTCGTCCTGGCAGCGCGGCGCCGGAGCGAGGACGAGCCACAGGGACAGGCAGGACAGCAGGATCTTCATCGCGGTTCCTCTCGAGGCGTGGTGTTGTCGCGGGAAAGCAGGAGCAGCCGGACCGGGCCGGAGCGCAGCTCGATGCGCTCGCGGCTGGCGGCGACGACCAGGCCGGCCACCGGACCGGCGTCCGGTGCGGCGGGGGCGGGCGGCGTCCGTTCGTCGACCACGGTGGCCGGCGGCGCCGGCGACGGCGCAGGCTCGGACAGCAGCAGCAGCGGTCCGCCAAGCAGCGCCAGCAGCACGGCGGCCGCAGCCAGCGGGCGCCCGGCACGCAGCAGGCGCCACGGGCCGGCTGGCGACGCGCGCTGCAGCAACGCCTCCGGCGGCGCGGCGGTCTGCGGCGACTGCGCCTGCAGGGCGACGGCCAGCCACGCCACGCTGCGGCGCGTGGCCTGGTCCTCGTCGGTCAGCTCGCGCGTGGCGTAGGGCGCCGGCCAGTCGCGGAAGGCGCGCGACAGGTCGTCCAGCGGATCCTCGCGCAGCGGGTCGTGGCCGGCGTCCATCACGGCCTCCCCGCGGCCGGAAGGCGGTCGGCCATCAGCCCACGCAGCCGGCGGCGCGCCAGCGTGAGCAGCGAGCGCACGGTGCCCTCGGCCACGTCCATGGCGGCTGCGGCCTGCGCGGCGGGCGCGCCGGACAGGTCCACCAGCACGAAGGCCTCGCGCTCGCGCGGCGTCAGCGCGGACAGCGCGGCCAGCAGCGCCGCGCGCACCTCGCCGGCCTGCGCGGCGTCCTCGGGCGAGGGCAGCGCGCCCGGCTGAAGCGCGCCGGCCCGCTGCGCCGCGTCCTCGTGAGCCGTGCGCGTCGCGCGGCGGCGCAGGCGGTCGCGGCACAGGTTGACCACCACCCGGTTGCGCCACGCCGGCCATGGTCGGGCCGGGTCCCAGCGGTCGAGCGTGTCGAGCAGGTGCAGCATGGCGTCCTGGGCGAGGTCGTCGGCTTCCGTGGCGTCGGCGAGCACGCCGAGGCACAGCCGCCAGACCCCGGGGTGCTCCGCGCGGTACCAGGCGTCGATGGCCGCCGCGTCGCCCGCCAGCAGCGCGGGCCGCAGCGCCACGATCCCGGCCGGGTCCGTCGCGGAGGGTTGGGTCATGGGTCGTCCGGTACTACGCGCGGGGGGCGGGGGGCGCTGAAGGGGGTGCATCCCCGCTGGGACGGCAGGGGGCGCAGGCGGGTTCCCGGCAGTGGTCCGAGGGGGGTGTTGCGCGGCCGAGGGACCGCCACGACGCAAGCAATTTCCTCATTGAGGAAATTGCCTACGCCTACGCGTTGCCCCGTCAGGACTTGCATCGGCTCCGCCGTGTGAAGACGCCGTCCGGCCAGTCCCCGCCAGCCCTCAGTTTCCCACGTACCCCAGCGCCCGCAGGGCCTCGACGTTCTGCAGCGGGTCGCCCTCTCCGGCCGCCGCCGAGGCAGCCAGCAGCTTCTCGAGGGCCGCCCGCAGCTCGGCCGCCTCCTGCGGGTGTGCGGGGCTGAGGTCCTGCCGGTCCAGCGGGTCGGCCAGCGGCTCGGTCAGCGTGGCGACACCGTCCTTCAGCTTGAGCTTGAGCCGCCCGCGCAGCGCCGCACTGTGGTCCTTGGCGACGATGAGGTTGTCCAGGTCCTGCAGGAACAGCACGCGCCGCGGGTCGGGAGGCGCCAGCAGCGAGCGGCTGGCCGTCGGGGTGCCGGGCGGCGCGACGCCGGCCAGGTCGAGCAGCGTGGCGGCCACGTCCACGCCCGACACGGGCCCGTCGCGCCGGCCCGGCTCCACGCGCCCCGGCGCGCGCAGCAGCAGGGGCACGCGCGTCTGCGGCAGCAGCAGCTCGTCGTGGCTCCAGGTGTCGCCCTCGCCCAGCGCCTCGCCGTGGTCGGAGGTCAACAGCACGCAGGCTGCGGGGTCGCGCGCCAGCACGTCCGCCAGGAAGCCGTCCACGGTGCGGTCCAGCTCCCACAGCTCGGCGTCGTACAGGTCGCGCACGTGCGCGGCGTCGGCGTCGTCGGGGCGGTACCCGGCCGGGAAGTCGTCGGCGCGGAACAGGTAGCCGTTGACCGGGCCGGCGTAGGGCCGCACCCACAGCGCCTGCGCGTCCTTGCCGGGCAGGTAGGGCCAGTGCACGTCGAAGAGGTTGACCATCACGAACCACGGGCGCGGGTCGGGCCGCGCGATGAACTCGGCGGCGGCGGCCAACACCTGCGCGGCGGGGCGCTGGAAGTCCTGCGGATGGTTGGGGTTGCCGTTGCCGCGCAGCGCGGGCGCGACGCGCGCCGCCGCCACCTGCAGGTCGTGGATCAGCGACCACAGCGTGCTGCTGCACAGCGGCGGGTCGACGCGGTCGTCGTAGACCTCGAAGCCGCGCTCGAGGCCGCGGCCTGCGGCCAGCACCGAGGTGCCGACGAAGGCGCCAGTGCGGTAGCCGGCGTCGTGCAAAGTGCGGGCCACGGACGGCGCCGTGACCGTCTGGCGCCGGATGCTGGTGCCGTGCAGCGCGGGCGGCAGGCCGGTGAGCATCGACACGTGCGAGGACAGCGTGAAGACCGAGGCCGAGAAGGCCGCCTCCCACGTGGCGCTGTCGGCGGCCAGGCGCTGCAGGTGCGGCGTGGTGTCGCGCTCGTGGCCCCAGGGCGTCAGGTGGTCGGCGCGCGTGGTGTCCCAGACCAGCAGCAGCAGGTTGGGGCCGGCGGCGGGCGGTCCGGCAGGCGGCGCGCGGCGCAGCGCGTCGGCGGGCGGCAGCAGCAGCAGCGCGGCCAGCAGCAGCAGCCAGGCGGGCCAGCGCCGGCCGGCGGCGCGGCGCTCCAGCCAGGAGGAGGCGGCGGCCGCGGC
>Ga0247727_10002209_pt1 | contig 44797 bp, 39 predicted proteins | sample WisWelCaveWW1625_FD_202498 | JGI IMG/M metagenome (GOLD analysis project Ga0247727, IMG submission 202498) | Biofilm microbial communities from Wishing Well Cave, Virginia, United States - WW16-25 | ecosystem: Environmental > Aquatic > Deep subsurface > Groundwater > Cave microbial mat | place...
ATCCACCTCCCCGATAGGCCGAAATCCTTACCTCGCACATCCAGCACGCATCACAATCCCAAATTCCAGGCTCCCGGCGGAGATCAATCTTGGACAAACTCCTAGCGGGGGCGTGGACGTGCGCATGATTTTCCCCCTCGAAAGATTATTGGATTTCATTGACGCGGATGCACATGACCATGTTTTCCACCAATGTAAGTGTCGCGTACTTGCTAACGTGATTTTTCTACGGTGCCGGCGAACGGCATATCCTCTCAGAACTGTGAACGACAGCATGCCGCGTCAAAAGGCCAATGTCAAGGGACTGGTCCTTACATCTCACTGAGGCTTCATCACCAATGCCGCAAGCGGCGGGAGCGTGAGGGCAATCGACCACGGGCGGCCGTGCCACGAGAGCTGTTCGGCATGCAGGCCGCCGGAGTTGCCCATGTTTGAGCCGCCGTAGATGCCTGCGTCGCCATTGAAAAGTTCCGCGTAGTAGCCGCCGGTGGGCACGCCGATGCGATAGCCGACGCGCGGGACCGGCGTGAAGTTGCAGGCAACAACCACGAAGTCGTTGGGGTTGCGAGCGCGGCGCACGTAACTCACGACGCTCCCCTCCGCGTCGCTAAAGTCAATCCACTCGAAACCCCACGGGTCGAAATCGACCTGGTGCAGCGCGGGCTGCGATGTGTAGAGATGGTTCAGGTCGCGCATGCAGCGCAAGAGGCCCTGGTGCGAGGGCCAACTCAAAAGGTGCCATTCCAGACTTTCGTTGTGGTTCCACTCGCTCCATTGGCCGAATTCGCCGCCCATGAACATGAGCTTCTTGCCCGGCTCGGTGAACATCAGGCCGTAGAGCAGTCGCAAATTCGCGTACTTCTGCCACAGGTCGCCGGGCATCTTGTCCAAGAGCGATCGCTTGCCGTGTACCACCTCGTCGTGCGACAGCGGCAAAACGAAATTTTCGTTGAAGGCGTACCAGAGCGGAAATGTGAGCAAACCGTGGTGATACTTGCGGTGAATCGGGTCTTCGCCGAAGTAGCGCAGCGTGTCGTTCATCCAACCCATGTTCCACTTGAGGCTGAATCCCAGTCCGTTGACGTACGTGGGCCGCGACACATTGGCCCAGGCCGTCGATTCCTCGGCGATCGTCAGAACACCGGGGTAACGATCGTGAACGATCACATTGAACCGTTTCAGAAAGGTGATCGCGTCCAGGTTCTCGCGGCCACCGAACACGTTGGGCAGCCACTCACCGGCCTTGCGGCTGTAGTCGAGGTAAAGCATCGAGGCGACGGCGTCGAGTCTGAGGCCGTCGATGTGATATTCGTCGAGCCAGAACAAGGCACTCGATAGCAAAAAGTTCGATACCTCACGGCGACTGTAGTTGAAGATCACCGTGCCCCAGTCGGGGTGCTCGCCCTGTCGCGGGTCTGAGTGTTCGTACAGGTGCGTGCCGTCGAAGTATCGCAGTCCGTGATCATCGCGCGGGAAGTGGGCGGGCACCCAATCGAGAATGACGCCGACGTCGTGCTGGTGGCAGTAGTCCACGAAATAGGAAAAATCGTCCGGCGTGCCGAAGCGGCTGGTGGGGGCAAAGTATCCGATCGGCTGGTAGCCCCACGAGCCGTCGAATGGGAACTCGGTGATCGGCATCAACTCGATGTGCGTGGCCCCGAGAAACTGAACGTGCCCGACCAGCCGTTGCGCCAACTCGCGATACGTCAGCCAGCGATTGCCCTCCTCAGGCACTCGCATCCAAGAGCCCAAGTGAACTTCAAAGACGGAGATCGGCGCGTCGAGCGCCTGGCGGCGGTTGCGCTGTCGCATCCACGGTTCATCGTTCCACTGGTGGCGGCCCTTTTCCCACACCACCGACGCCGAATTCGGCGGCACCTCGGAATAGAACGCCACCGGGTCGGCCTTCAGGCCCAAATATTCGTCCCGGCCCTTGATCTCGTACTTGTACCGTTCGCCCGGCACCAGATCGGGGACGAAAATCTCCCAGACTCCCGCCCCGGGATGAAGCCGCATCGGATGACGGCGGCCGTCCCAGTGATTGAAGTTTCCCACCACGCTCACGCGCGTCGCGTTCGGTGCCCAGACGACGAAGTGTACGCCACGAACACCGTTGACCTCACGCACGTGGGCACCAAGCCGATCGTGGGCGTCGAGATGCGTACCTTCCGCGAGCAGATACACATCAAAATCCGTGAGCACGGGCGGGAAGGCGTACGCGTCGCGCACCTGCCACGTGTGACCCGCCGAATTCGTCTGTTCCAATTGGTAATTCAGCGGCCAACTCGATTTCGGCAGCACTGCTTCAAAGAAACCCGCCGGATCGAGACGCGTCATTTCGTGGCGCGTGGAATCACCGGCAAGGAGCACGGCCGCGACGCTTGCATCGGGCAGAAATGCCCGGACCGCCCAGCCGCGATGGGAATCACCATCCAGGGCATGCGGGCCAAGTACGGCGAAAGGATTGTCATGTGTGCCGGTAACGATTCGGTGTATGTCCTGTTGCATTGCAGGTTGTTCTTATACCGGCAGACGATCAGAATCACAATCGCGTAGTGTCCTAATTTGAGTACGCCGAGGTAGGCTGGGTTGCCGTCGCGTCGGAACGGTTCGAGATGCTCTGCCACGTTCGATTGACGGCGACCCAGACTACGGCAATTTATGAATGCCTAACAATATGGGGACTGGCTCCGAGTCCGCGAGGTGCCTGTCCCCATTTTGTTAGACACCGGTGTGGTGTCGGCAGTGGAGTTGAATTGGCTATTGCCGTGGCCGCTTGCTACGCCATTCTTCCGCTAGGTCTGGTTTTCCCCACAATTCGTACAGCTTCACGATGTGCTCCCCCGCAGCCGCCAAAGTTTCGTTCGGTGTTCCCGCCGCGTCACGAAGCGACTCGTAAGCCCGGAGCAACAGGGATTCGGCCTCCTCAAACGCGCGATTGGCGACGAGGCATTCGCCCAGGACCAATTCTGCCGAAGCAGTCGCGCGATGAGTTGTGCCGAATTGCCGCCGCGATTTTTCGGTGACGTCTCGGGCAATGCGTTCGGCCTCTTCCAATTCTCCCGTGCGGACGAGCGCGGTGGCGAGCCCAAGTGAATCGCCACGAAAACCCGGATGCGACGGGCTAATGCGAGCGAGAATCGCGAGCGATTCGCGGAACAGAGGAATTGCGCCGGCTGCATCGCCGCCCAGCAAACGCATCTTTGCCCAACGCGAAAGGGTGGTGGCCAGGCTGGGGTCGTTGGGGTTCATCGTCTCTCGTTTGACTTTGGCGACCGCGTCGAAGAGCCGGTCACTCTCCTCGTATTTCTTGCAGTCCGCTAATAGTGCGGCCAAATTGTGCTGAGCGATCAAGGAGCTTCGATGACTTGGGCCGAGCGCTTCGAGTCGAGCATCGATCGAGCGTCGCAGTAACAACTCCGCCTCATCAAACTTGCCTAGCGCTTGCAATGAAATGGCCAAGTACCCTTCGACGACCATCGTGCCTTCATGGGTCGCACCGAAATGATTCCTGTCATAGTCGACCGCCTGCCTGAGCAGCGGTTCGGCTTCAGCATGGCGGCCCAGATTGGCCAGCGTTTGCGAGTAACGCTGCAAGCTGAACATGGTCCCCGAATCGTCCGGTCCGCTCAATCGCTTCGATGTGTCGTACGCCTCCTTCCAGAATGGCTCTGCTTCCACCGGCTTGCCGTGCTCGATCAGCACGTCTGCCAAGTTTTGAATGGCGGTCACCGTCATGCCGTGATCGTTGCCCAGCACGCGGCGCCGGCCATCGACCACACGACGGAACAAGTCTTCCGCTGCTTCGTGCTTTTGCTGATCGTGCAACACGCCGGCCAGATTGTTCATCGAAGTCAGCGTGTCGGGGTGCTCTTCCGTCAATGTCTCGCGACGGAGGGCCAGTGTTTCTTGCAAGATCGACTCGGCCTCCACAAGCTTCCGCTGCCGCTTCAGGGCCAGACCATAGTTGCTCATGGTTCGAAGGGTCTCGGGGTGTTTGGCACCGAGAATTCGCTGTTGCAGTTCGATACACCGTTTGAGCATGTCACATGCTTCCGTGTGGCGTTTCAAATCTCCCAGCGTCAGTGCCAAACTGTTCATGACGGAAAGCGTCTGCGGATGCTCGTCGCCGAATCGCCGCTTGGACGCGTCGAAAGTGTCGATCAACACGGGCAAGGCTTCTGCGGATCGACCGGATCGTCGCAGCACGATCGACAGCCCGACCGCGGACTGAATGGTTACGTCATGTTCGTCGCCGAGCGATTCGGTGGCGACGCGGATTGCCTCGCGCCACAGTGGCTCGGATTCGAGGGCACGATCGATCGCCACCATGACGGACGCTCGATTGGCCAATGCTCCGGCCAGAGTCTTTGGATCTGCAGTCGATAGCCGGCGGACGGCTTCGAGTGATTCTTGAGATTCATTGTCGGCCTCGCTCAACTTGCCCGCGGAATAGAGCGCGGCTACCAGGGAACCTCGTGCACGCAGCGTGTCCGTGTGGTCCGCTCCCAGTGCCTGGTTCAATTTGTCGACGGCGATTCGCGCGTGTGCTTCGGATTCCGCGGCTCGGCCGAGTTTTTGCAGGGTGGTGGCGATGGTTACGCGGATGTTTCCTTCGATCTCCGGATCATCTTGAAACGCACCTTCGATCTTGCGTGCCGCCTGTGACAGCACTTCCTCGACCGTGATTTTGTGGCCCAGCGCCTCCTCCGGTGTGGCAAGTGCCAGCATGTCTCGAATCAGGAATCTGTTGATCCCGTCGGCGCGCTCGCCGGCTCGGCGCGCGTTGATTGCGGAACTCTCGGCTTGTTTCCATGCGTCAATGGCTGCGTTGCGTTCGGACAGGATCGTGGATTGGGCTTGGATGAGCTGGACGGTTTGCTGAGCCGCTTCGCGCCATTTCCACGACACGAGCCCGAATCCGGCGACGACGGCGAGAATGAGCGCCGCGGCCATTTGCGTGATCACCGGATTGCGCCGGGCCCACCGGCCAAACCGGCCGGCAAGCGACACGGGTCGTGCCAGCACCGGCTCGCGCTGACCATAGCGACGCAGGTCTTCCGCCAGTGCTGCCGCCGAGGCGTACCGGCGGGCGGGGTCTTTCTCCAGGCATTTCAATGTGATGGTTTCGAGATCGCGGTCGATTTCCGGGTTGAGGCGGCGGGGCGGCACGGGATCTTCGTGGACCACCTGCCGCAACGTCTCCGCCACACTCGCCGCGCGAAACGGCGGGCGGGTCGTAACCAGGTCGTACAGCGTCGCCCCCAAACTGTACACGTCGCTTGAAGCCGTACAACGCGATGCATCCTGCGCCTGCTCGGGCGACATGTATTCGGGCGTGCCCAGTACCTGCCCGGTCCTGGTCACGTCGCTTGCCCGCTCCAACCATTTGGCGAGCCCGAAATCAGCGACGTAGGGCCGGTCGGCCGCATCGACCAGAATGTTCCGCGGCTTCAGATCGCGGTGCAGCACGCCGTGACGATGGGCCGCATGCACCGCGCGAGCCACCGGTTCCAAATAGGACGCGGCACGACGACTGGCCAGTGGCCCCTCGCGAACCATGGCGGCCAAGCTCTGCCCGTCGATAAACCGCATGGAATAAAAATGCTGACCCGCGGATTCCCCGACCTCGTAGACCGTGACGATGTGGTCGTGTTCGAGGCGCGCGGCGGCCTCGGCCTCCGTGTGAAACCGTCGGATAATGTCCGCGCGGGCTTCCGGCGAATGATCGTCCAATCGTTCGGGGCGAATCACTTTCAAGGCCACGACACGATTCGCCGATCGTTGCACGGCTCGATACACCACGCCCATCCCGCCGGAACCGATGCGATCCATCAGTTCATAGTCTCCCAGCACCGGTTGCTGAGACGATGGTCGCGCCTGTGTGACAACATCATTCCGGACAACTTCAGGGCTTTGAACCGTGGCTTCGTAGGTGACCGTCTCGGGCACGCGATGGATCGGGGTACTCTCGGAGGCGCCGTGCGTTCCCGGCACCGTGCTGATCTCAATCTGTTCCCGACATTTTGGACACTGGACTTGGATCATGACCATACCCCCACTAATCGCCATAGACCAGCGAGATACGTTGCAGCGCAATTATCGTCGAAGACGCCCCATCCAATGACCCAAGACTGTGAGAGCACTCGATTCGCTGCTAACCGCCGGCCTTAACTTCCGCGAGCGTCTTCGCGAACACTTCGTGGTGTGGGCCGCGATCCACGACGCTGTCCGGCCGGGCGTCCTGATGCCGATAGCCCAGATCGTCCGTCGGCTCGGGCAGCAGAGTCTTGCTCAACAGCTTCGTGGCCACGCCACAGGCGATGTATGCGCGACGAACGTCGAGCGGATGGTTGTCCAGATAGGTTTTCCACTCGCCCAGTTGCGTCTTCGTCTGAATGAAGCCCTTGATCATCCCCATGTCGTTCAGTGTGGAAAGATCGCCGGTCTGGCCGAGCAAGATTGCCCCAACAATCCGGTCGCGATCGAAAATGATCTTGCGGTAAATCGGCCGCGATTCATTCGTAATCGTTTGCACATCGCCCGCGTCCGACCAGCGGCCGAAGCTCGCGGTCTGCAAGCCACAAATGTCGAGTACGTTCATGAGCAGCGAGCCGTCGTAGGCGACATTTTTGCCCGCCATGTTCGCCCCGGCGATCCGGCCATGATCGATCGCCGTCGGTTGAATCGCGTGAATCGTGCTCTGGGCACCCAGCATGTCCGGCCCTTGAGCACAATCGCCGGCCGCGTAAATGTTCGGGAAATTGGTGCGCAAGAAATTGTCCACCACCACTCCCTTGTCCACGACAATACCGGAACCGTTCAAGAATCCCGTGTTGGGTTTGATCCCCGTGGCGATCACTACGGAATCCGATTCGACCGATTGGCCACTGCCCAGCGTCGAGATAAGTTTTCCTCCTTGGGCCTCGATGCGAGTCACGGTCGTCGCGGTGTGTACTTCGACGCCCTTGCCTTGCAACCACTTGGTCGCCAAAGTTGCCGAAGTTTCATCGAGCATACGCGGCAGCACTTGCTTTTCCATCTCGACGACCGCGAGCCGGCAGCCCTTCTTGAACAGGGCGTTCAATATGATGAAGCCGATGAACCCCGCGCCGACGAACAGCACCTTTTGACCCGGCTGCGATTGCGGGGCCACCGCGCGTGCGTCGTCCATTGTCCAGAGATTGTGGACGCCGCTCAGGTCCGTCCCCGGAATCGGCGGCTTCGTGGCCGATGAGCCGGTGGCAATCAGCAGCGTGTCGAATTCCAAAGATTCCCCGCCCTCGATCGTGACTCGTCTGGCGTTCGGGTCCACGCCGGCCACCGGCTTGCCCAGGTGCGGCGTGACGCCGTTTTTTTGATAGAACCCGTCGTTGGCCGTGAGCACGTGCTGCTCGCTGATCGAGCCGGCCATCCAGTACGGAATCACCATCCGCGAGTACGCGGGCTCGGCCGAGATCAAGTGGATCTCCGACCCGCTCGGCTCATATTTCCGAATCGTCTCGATCGCGTGCATCCCCGCCGGTCCGTTGCCGATGATCACGTGCTTGGTAGGCATTGAAATTCCTCCCTTGATTCTTCGCTTGTGGGCAGAATCATAACGCGGCCACTTCGCTTGGTCGAGAGGTTGAGTCGTCTTGCAATTTGTCGCATCGCCTGCGCAATAATATGCACGACCTCGACTGGGTCGTCGCGTGACGGCCACAACGCGGTTCTCGACCATCTCAGAATAACTCAAGGAGGAGATCCTCATGCCGGCCCTCGAATCCCCCTCGACGAAGAAGAGCACCGAGTTGACGCTTATCGACAAGCTCTCGCGGCTGTCGTATCACGAGACGATCAAGCTGCTCGGTATCGACGGGCCGAAACTGATCCAGGCCGGTGCCAAGTGGGATGTGCAAATCAACGAGGACGTTTATCTTGGCGAGGATCTGTTTCGACTCAAGTTCCCAACCGTTTGCGACCGGGACGGCGAGTCAACCAAGCCGGTGGTCGTGACCATAACGCTGATGGCGGAGGCTCGCGAGCGGTTGCACTGGAACTGCACCTCGTGCGACACGCTGTGCGAGCACGTCGGGGCCGCGTTCTCGCTGATCCTCGACGAAAAAACGGCGCTAGGATTGGCCACGCCGCCGACCGCACGCGTGCCGATCGAAAACCTGGGCGAAACGGAGTTGATGCGACAAGCGATCGAAGAGCGGCGCGAGCGGGCACGCATCGAGCGGATGACGATCAAGTCGGCGGACGCAGCGCGGCCATGGACCGACTACACCGTGACCAGCACGCTATCGGGCAAAACATATCGCGTCGCTGTGCGCGGCCGACAGCCGGGGGAATCGTACTGCTCGTGCCCCGACTTTCGCACGAACACGCTCGGCATGTGCAAGCACATACTGAAAGTGCTAGGGAGCCTCAAGCGACGATTCAAGGCGAATCAGCTCCGGCAGCCATACAAGCGAAAGAGTATTGGCGTCCATCTGCGCTACGCCGAAAAAGTCTCGTTACGTTTGTTACTACCTGAAAGTCTCGACCAGGAGGTAGAAGAGGTGTTGGGCGAACTGCGCGATCAGGACATCGACGACGTGCAGGATTTGCTGAAGCGAATCTCGCACCTGGAACGGATTGGCCGCACGGTAAACGTCTACCCGGACGCCGAAGAGTTTATCCAGCAGCGTCTGTTGCTCGACCGTGTCGCCCGTCGCGTCGCCGAGATCCGCCGCAAGCCGGAGTCGCACCCGCTGCGTCGTGAGCTGCTCAAGGCCGAACTGCTTCCGTACCAACTCGATGGCGTCGCGTTCGCCGTCGGCGCGGGCCGGGCGGTGCTCGCCGACGATATGGGACTGGGTAAAACGATTCAGGGCATCGGCGTTGCGGAGTTGTTTGCACGTGAGGCTGGAATCTCGAAAGTGCTCGTCGTTTGCCCCGCGTCGCTCAAATCGCAGTGGCGCAATGAAATCAATCGATTCTGCGACCGCGACTGCCAACTCATCACCGGTGCGACCGCGTCACGGGCTAGCCAATATGCCAACGACTGCTTCTTCACGATCTGCAACTACGAGCAGGTGCTACGCGATATCCTGTCGATCGAGCGGGTGAAGTGGAACCTGATCATCCTGGACGAAGGGCAGCGGATCAAGAATTGGGAGGCGAAGACCAGTCGCGTAATCAAGGGCCTGCGTTCGCAATTCGCCCTGGTGCTTTCGGGCACGCCCCTGGAAAATCGCCTCGCCGAACTTTACTCCGTGGTCCAATTCATCGATGACCGGCGGCTCGGTCCGGCATTTCGCTTCTACAACCAGCATCGTGTCGTAGACGAGCGCGGCAAAGTGCTGGGCTACAAAAAACTCACCGAGCTGCGCGAGAATTTGAAACCGATCTTGCTGCGCCGCACGCGCGATTCCGTATGCCAGCAGCTTCCGCCTCGCACCAACGAGATCGTTCGCATCACACCCACCGGTGAACAGCTCGAGCTGCACCGTGCGCACATGCGCATTGTGCAACAGGTCACGAGCAAGAAATTCCTCACCGAGATGGACCTGCTCAGGCTGCAAAAGGCCCTGCTCATGTGCCGCATGGCTGCCAACAGCACGACTCTGGTGGACAAGCAAAAGCCCGGCTACTCATCGAAACTGGAAGAACTCGACGACCTATTCGATCGGCTGTTCGCCGAGGACAACCGCAAAGTGCTTCTGTTCTCCGAGTGGACCTCGATGCTCGACCTGATTGAGCCGCTGCTGAAAAAACGCGACCTGCCCTTCGTCCGACTCGACGGCTCCGTGCCCCAAAAGCTGCGCCAGGGATTGGTTCACCAATTTCAAACCGACGCCGATTGTCGGTTGTTTCTGACCACCAACGCCGGCTCGACGGGTCTCAACCTGCAAGCCGCCAACACGGTCATCAACGTCGATCTACCGTGGAATCCTGCCGTGCTGGAGCAGCGCATCGCGCGGGCCTACCGCATGGGCCAGAAACAGCCCGTGCAGGTGTTTATCTTGCTCACCGAGCGAACCATCGAGGAAAACCTGCTCAAGACCCTGTCGGCCAAGCACGACTTGGCCTTGGCCGCGCTCGACGTTAACTCCGAGGTCGATCACGTGGACATGGAGAGCGGCATGGAAGAACTTCGCCGCCGTCTCGAAGTCCTGCTCGGCTCCCGGCCGGAGGCCCCGCGCGACGAGAGCGTCCGCCATGATCGTGAATCCGAGGCCGCTCGCTCCGCCGAGTTGGAACGCGCGGCCGATACCGGCCTTCCAGCGCCGACCGGCAGTGAGGCTGCAACCGATCGAGACGCCGTGACCGGACGAGAATCCCGTCGTGAAAAACTCGCTGCCACCGGCGGCCAACTCCTCACCGCCGCCTTCCAATTCCTCGGCGAACTCTTGCCGCCGCAGTCGGCTTCCTCGCCGACGAATGATGCCACCAACGCACTGACCGCCACGCTCAAACAGAATCTCGCCGAGCTTGTCGACAAAGATGAACATGGCCGACCAAGGCTGACATTCTGCTTGCCTGACGTCGCATCGCTCGACAATTTGGCGAACACGCTGGCCCGGCTGCTCGCTCAGAACAAAGGCGGGGGCTACTAACGCGCCGTTTGTAATATGACTGTTTCAACCACGTCTTGCCTTCGTGATCACATAGGCGTGGTCGTTTTCGCTGGCCGTGCCTTTTCTTTGCCGGCATAATGTGTCTGCGTTTCAGGTCGGGCCGAGGCCGTCGTGGAGCCATCACTGTGCACATCCGCTGCCCGCACTGTCACAACCCGATTCAGATGGTCGAAGACCGGCCCGACGAGGTTGTCTGTCCCGGCTGCGGCAGCTCGTTTCGGGTCGAGGGTTCCCCGCTGCCGACCACCGAGGAGCAGCTTCGCACGGTGCTGGGCGGAAAACTTCAGATCATGGACCGCGTCGGGGTCGGCGGGTTTGGAAGCGTCTACCGCGCTCGCGACATGAACCTCGACCGAATCGTGGCCGTGAAGATCGCCCATCCGAGCCTCTTGGGTTCGGACCATGACCGCGAGCGGTTCTTTCGCGAGGCACGGGCGGCGGCCCAACTGCGGCATCCCGGAATCGTACCCGTCCACGAAGTCACCGAGATCGACGGCCTGCCGGGGATCATCTCCGAGTTCGTGGACGGCGTCACGTTGCGCGACCTGCTCGAAATCCGCCGGCTCACCTTCCGCGAGTCGGCCGAGCTGGTGCTCCAGGTGGCCGACGCCCTGGACTACGCCCACTCGATGGGCCTCGTCCACCGCGACATCAAGCCAGCCAACATCATGATCGAGCTTCCGAAGGGCGAAGGCGTGGGCCCGAGCCTCGAATCCGTAACCCCGCGGACCGGTTCGCGCGCGGGTGCCTGGGGTCGAGTCGGCGAGCCCCCAGTCGAAACCGTATCACCGACTGCTGGGGGCTCGAAGACTCGACCCCAGCCACCCCCACGTGCCCGCCTTCTCGACTTCGGCCTGGCCCTGCGCGACGAGGTCGAGGTGACGATGACGGTCGATGGCCAGATCATCGGCACGCCGGCGTACATGAGCCCGGAACAGGCGGCCGGGCAGAGCCACAAGGTAGACCCACGCAGCGACGTGTACAGTCTTGGCGTGGTGCTCTACGAACTGCTGGCGGGCGAGATTCCGTTCCGTGGCTCGAAGGTGATGATGATCCACCAAGTGCTGCGTGAGGAGCCGCGCTCGCCGCGCCGCATTAACGACAAGATCCCGCGAGACCAGGAGACGATCTGCCTCAAGGCCATGTCCAAGACGCCCGCGCGGCGCTATGCGAGTGCCCGCGACCTAGCCGACGACCTGCGCCGCTGGTTGGCGGGCGAGCCGATTGGTGCCGGGCCGATCGGGCCGATCGCACGCTTGGTGCGTTCGTGGCGCCGCAATCAAACTCAAAACAATGAACGGTGCAACAATGAACAATACAGCAGAGCGCTTGGCAATTTGGGTTCGCCGCAATCCGCTGGCGGCGGGTCTCACCGGTGCAATCGCCGTTCTCCTGATCGCGGTCGTGGTCGGCACCCTGCTCATGGCTGGTCGTGAGCAGGCCCGGCGCACCGACGCGGACAAGGCCCGTGCCGACGCCGTTGACAAGGCGGAGAAGGCCCGAGCGGAGGCGGAGGCGGAGCGGATCGCGGCGGAAGCGGCCCGAGATCGGGCGGAAAGCGAGGCCAAACGTACACGCCGACACCTCTACATCGCCCACATGAACCTGGCCCAAGCGGCATGGGACGACGCCCGAGTGGGAAGGGTCTTGGAACTGTTGGACGAACACAAACCGAAGCCGGGCGAAGAAGATCTGCGCGGCTTCGAGTGGTATTACTGGAACCGCATGGCCCATTCTTACCAGTTGAATCTCCAAGGGCACACCGGCTGGGTCAATAGCGTGGCGTTCAGCCCGGACGGGAGACGCCTAGCGTCGGCAAGCCAAGATCACACGGTGAAGGTGTGGGACGCGGCCACAGGCCAGGAGTCGTTCACGCTGAAAGGACACACCTCCTGGGTCAATTGCGTGGCGTTCAGCCCGGACGGGCAGCGGCTGGCCTCGGCGAGTTGGGACAAGGCGGTCAAGGTGTGGGACACAGCCACGGGCCAGGAGTTGCTCACGCTGAACGGACACACCGACTATGTCGCAAGCGTGGGGTTTAGCCCGGACGGGCAACGGTTGGCGTCGGCGAGTTTTGACGAGACGGTCAAGGTGTGGGACGCGGCCACGGGCCATGAGTCGCTCACGCTGAAAGGACACACGAGCCAAGTCTATAGCGTGGCGTTTAGCCCGGACGGGAAACGACTGGCCTCGGCGGGTTCGGACCGGACGGTCAAGGTGTGGGACGCGGCAACGGGCCAGGAGTCGCTCTCGCTGAAAGGACACACCGCCCCAATCTATGGCGTGGCGTTTAGCCCGGACGGGAGGCTGCTGGCCTCGGTGAGTTATGACCAGACGGTCAAGCTGTGGGATGCGGCCAAGGGCCAGGAGTTGGTCACGCTGAAAGGACACACCGACGCGGTAGCGAACGTGGTGTTTAGCCGCGACGGGAAGCGACTGGCCACGGCGAGTTGGGACCGGACGGTCAAGGTGTGGGGCGCGGCCCCGGGCGAGGAGTCGCTCACGCTAAAAGGACATACCGCCTTGGTCACGAGCGTGGCGTTCAGCCCGGATGGGCAGCGGCTGGCCTCGGGGAGTTCGGACCAGACGGTCAAGGTTTGGGACGTGGCCACGGGCCGGGATTCGGTCAAGCTGAAAGGACAGACTAACTACCTCCAAAGCGTGGCGTTTAGCCCGGACTGGCAGCGGCTGGCCTCGGCGACTCAGGTTCCCGACGGGACGGTCAAGGTGTGGGACGCGGCAACAGGCCAGCAGTCGCTCATGCTGAAAGGACACACCTACGGGGTCAATAGCTTGGCGTTTAGCCCGGACGGGCAGCGGTTAGCCTCGGCGGGTGATGACCAGACGGTCAAGGTGTGGGACGCGGCAACGGGCCAGGAATCGCTCACGTTGAAAGGGCATACCTTGCCGGTCTCTAGCGTGGCGTTTAGCCCGGACGGGAAGCGGCTGGCCTCGGCGAGTGCGGATCGGACCGTCAAGGTGTGGGACGCGGTCACAGGCCAGGAGTCGCTCACGCTGAAAGGGCACACCGACGGGGTCACGAGCTTGGCGTGTAGCCCCGACGGGCAGCGGCTGGCCTCGGCGAGTGGGGACAAGACGGTGAAGGTGTGGGACGCGGCCACGGGCCAGGAGTCGCTCACGCTAAAAGGACACACCGACGTGGTCATGACCGTGGCGTTTAGCCCGGATGGGAAGCGGCTAGCCTCGGCGAGTTTGTACGGGGCGGTGAAGGTGTGGGACGCGGGGACGGGTCAGGAGTCGCTCACGCTGAAAGGGCACACCGGGCGGGTCTATAGCTTGGCGTTTAGCCCGGACGGGCAGCGGCTGGCCTCGGCGAGTGCGGACCAGACGGTCAAGGTATGGGACGCGACAACGGGCCTGGAGTCGGTCACGCTGAAAGGACACGTCGCCCAGGTCTTGAGTGTGGCGTTTAGCCGGGACGGGCAGCGGATGACCTCGGCGAGTGCGGACGGCACGGTCAGGATGTGGGACGCGCGGCCGTGGACGCCGGAACTGCGGGCGGAGCAGGAAGCGCTGAGCCTGGTCCGGTTCTACTCCACGCCACCGATCTCTCAGGTCGAACTGCTGGCTCGCATTCGTGCGGACGCCACGGTGAGTGAACCCGTGCGCGAGCGGGCGTTGCAGTTCGCCCGCCAGTGGCCGGCAGGAAAATAGTATCGGCGTTACAACGGCAGAAAACGGACTTGCTGCGCCCACTCCTCTGCTTCGCTGTCGGCCCAAATCAGCACGAGATCCTCAATGGCCGGCCCCGGCGGATTTCGCTGGTGCACCAGGAACAGACCATTCATTGTCTGTTGCGACGACAACCGGGCGAATGCCGCGTCGGTCATCGTGTTTACGTCATGCGACACGACGATCCAATTCTCCCGCGCGGCGTACTCGATAACGGCATCGTCGGGAAGTGCCGCCAGGCCGAGGTCACGCAGCCGTTTGAATTCGATGCCGGGCTCGCGACGCAGCACACCGAGTACGATCGTGTCGTTCAGGTCGTTGTCCGCCAGAAAGCGCGGGCGGCTCATGCGCCACCCTCGCTGGTGACGTGTCGCGCGGCACGCAGTCGCTCCACCACGGGGCTGGGAGTCCGCTCGATGCGCTGCTGCACTTCATCCCAGCGCTGATCCTGCCGCGCGAGGTATTCGTGAACGTCTTTCCGGTTGGCGAGGTAGAAAGCAATCGCGCCGTACACTTCTTCCAAACTGAGCGCCGGGTACTGCTGCTGGATGGATTCCGCCGGGTGTCCTTGCTGAAACGCGATCACCACGGAGTCGAGCGAAACTCCCAGCCGCCCGACACGGAAGGTCCCGTGTTCGTCCTGCTCAACGTATTGCTTTGTGATACTCATTTGGACCTCGTACACTCAGGATCCGGTGCAATGCACGAGTTCTATTGTACCCGCGTGTCGGCTCGCGTCGAGTGCGGCCGTGGTCGCCGGAACTGCGGGCGGAGCAGGAAGCGCTGAGCCTGGTCCGGTTCTACTCCACGCCGCCGATCGCGAAGGACGAACTGGTGGCTCGCATTCGTGCGGACGCCACGGTGAGCGACCCGGTGCGCGAGCGGGCGTTGGAGTTCGCCCGCCAGCGGCCAGAGGTGTCGAAACCGAGGGATTAGACGCAAGGCATGGTATAATCGGAACGAGTAATCCTGGGAGGTTCACGCATGACACTGCCTGATTTTTTGGTCGATCATCCTGACGGTGAAATCCGAGTGACCGGACACCGCATTGGCCTGTTCCACATCGTGCGGTGCTACAACGAAGGATACTCGCCGGAGATGTTGAGCGAACAGTTTCCGACGTTGTCCCTCGCACTGATTCACAAAGTGATTGCCTTCTACCTGGAGAATCGTGCCGAAGTGGATGATTACGTGGCGAAGTACGAGGCCGAGTTGGAACAGCAGCGGTCGGCGGCGCCGAAGGGACCCAGCCTGGCCGAGTTGAGACGGCGGCTCGAGTCGCTTCGTCAAGTGGAGAAGGCGTAACGCATGCCGCTCAGTTTTCTCCTCGATGAGCACCTGCGCGGTCCATTGTGGAAAGCGATTCAGCGGCACAACAGGCACAGTGAGTACTCGATTGATGCGATGCGTGTTGGCGTCCCGCCGGACCTGCCGCTGCGCTCGGCCGATTCCGAGATACTCCGTTGGGCCGAACGCGAGAACCGAATCGTCATCACACTGGATGAGAACACGATTCCCGGTCACCTGGCCAACCACTTGAACTCCGGGCGGCATTCGCCGGGTGTCTTCATCATCCGCGACGTGACCTCACTGGCCCGGGTTGTTTCATTCCTTGAGGCTGTGGCCCACGCGAGCGAAGCCCATGAGTGGCTAGACGGCGTCCATTATGTTCCCTAGCGCGGCCGTGGTCGCCGGAACTGCGGGCGGAGCAGGAAGCGCTGAGCCTGGTCCGGTTCTACTCCACGCCGCCGATCTCGAAGGACGAACTCTTAGCTCGCATTCGTGCGGACGCCACGGTGAGCGACCCGGTGCGCGAGCGGGCGCTGCAGTTCGCCCGCCAGTGGCCGGAAGGAAAGTAGGGTGGGCCGAGTCCGCGAGTCCCACCATCTTTCGGCGTGGCTTGCGTTTCGTCGATCAGGATTGGTGGGACTCGCAGACTCGGCCCACCCTACCCCGCGCCGATCTCGAAGGACGAACTGCTGGCTCGCATTCGTGCGGACGCCACGGTGAGCGAACCGGCGCGCGAGCGGGCGCTAGAATTCGCCCGCCAGTGGCCGGAAGCAAAAGTGAAGGATTGAATGGCATTTGTTGGTGGCCTTGTGGGACGCTCATAAACCTCAACCAGGCGAGGCGCTTTCTGCATACCTTCCCTCTCCCCTGTACTCAGGGGAGAGGGCCAGGGTGAGGGGCCTGCGGATTTCACTCCAATCGAACCCCTCACCCCAACCTTCTCCCATGAGTACAGGGGAGAGGGAGTAAATCTTCGACCGATTGAGGTGTGAACTCGCGTGCCAATTGAAAAACCATGCGTTTTCATCGTGTTTTTCGCATACTGGTTCGCACGTCGCTGTACTTGGTAGACTGGTCTCCGATAGAACCAGCCGCGTCGCTGCGCGTGATGTACTTGGCACCGAGTCGCTACGAGTGGTCTCCGCAACTAGATGCCTTGTTCCAGACTCTATACGACTAGGTATAAGCTTGTCACCAGTCACAGCAGCATCTGCTTAAACTTCTTCGGCATCAATAATCAATGGCGCAGTGTAAATCAGACTGGTGCCTTGATATTATCATGTTGTTGCTGTAACCTGTGGCATTGGTGCAGAGACCAGGCAATCAATTTCGGCGACCATGAAACCAGTTATTTGGGCGACAAGAATCATGGCCACGACGAGTATGGTAGGCCGAGTACTAGAGTCCAACCATTCTGCGACATGGCCAGTGATCGCTGCATATAATGGTGGGACTCGCGGACTCGGCCCACCATACCGTGCAGTTCGGCAGAGCGATTCGGCGACCACCAAACCCACTCTTTAGGAGACAAGAATCATGGCTACGAGGATCGAGATCGACTACGACCGGCTGTTCATCAACTCGGAACTGCAAGCAACCCTGGCGCGGGCGGCGGCGAGCATTAATGTGCTCGAGCAACTCGGCGCGGTGTATCAGAGCTTGCCTGGCGTGGAAATGGCCCCATATCAGACCGAGGCCAACCTGCTGGAGGCCGACTTGGCCGCGTTCAACAACTTAGTCAACCAGCTTCGGACGCTCCTGCAAGCGATGGATCAGAAGGCCGGGCCGCTGGCGGAGAAGAACAGAAAGATCCTGGCCACGCTCCGCGGCCTGCTGCAAACCGCCGCCCAATTGGCACTGCTCGACCAAATCACCGGTGCGACCCCGGAATCGCCCCCGCCGCCTCCGCCGCCGGGTCCGTAACAGCCTGGTATCGCTCTACCCCGCGCCGCCGATCTCGAAGGACGAACTGATGGCTCGCATTCGTGCGGACGCCACGGTGCGCGAACCGGTGCGCGAGCGGGCGCTAGAGTTCGCCCGCCGGTCGAGGATGGAGTAAACGCAAAGACGCGAAGGCGCAAAGGGCAGGAAGGTCTATTGAGTTGCTTTGCGTCCTTGCGCCTTGGCGACTTCGCGTTTTGATTGGTTCAACCAATGTAGTTGTAGTGATCGCATCAAAGAAGTTGGCGGATCGGCTCGCCTTCGGATAGGGCGGTGGGGACGCCGACGGGCGATGGATAGGTGATCGCGTGCGGGTCGTAGCCCAGAGCGGTGAAAACGGTGGCGTGGATGTCGGCGGGCGTGACCGGAAACGACTTCGGGGCAGCACCGGTGCGGTCCGATTCGCCGATGACTTGGCCGCCGCGAATGCCGCCGCCGGCGAGGACCATCGAGTAGCATTGCGGCCAGTGGTCGCGACCGGCGGTCTTGTTAATGATCGGTGTGCGGCCGAAGTCGCCCATCCAGACGACTAACGTGCTGTCCAAGAGCCCGCGTTCGGAGAGGTCGTCGAGAAGTGCGGCGAAGGCTTGTTCCATCGGTGGTACCAGCCGGTCCTTCAGGCGGCTGAAGTTCTCCGTGTGCGTGTCCCAGGTGATACTTGGCCCGTTGACCGTGGTTACAAATCGCACCCCGGACTCGATCAGGCGTCGGGCAAGCAGGTGCGATTGGCCCCAGGTGTGGCGGCCGTAGCGCTCGCGAGCCGCGGCATGAGTTCGGAGATGTGGATGCCGGGCACGTTCGTCGCAATCGGCTTGAACTGCCCGCGCACCGTGTCGGAAGCGTCCGGCTTCATGCCCCACAGGTCCAGGTGACTGGGCGCGCCGCAGTTGAAAATCAAGATAACGGACTTCGCACGACCTTCGCTCGGACCGCGCGTCGCCGCTCGAAGCCAATCCGCCCAGAATAGACCCAGTGCACCCATGCCGCCGACGCGGAGAAACCGCCGGCGATCAAGTTTTCCGTTCGCCAAGTCAGAGTGAGTCAGCACGTGATCGTCCTCGTTACAGCACGTAGCCAGCGGATCGGTCGTCTTCTGTCAGTCGAATCGTCGGGCGTTTCTCACGGGTGGGCACTGGTACTTTCAACAGCATTCTGGTCGGGAAAGACTCGTGAGTAAATATCTCTTATCGTCAACGAGCACTCGATGGATTGCAGTCGCACCACACTGTCCAGGTCATTCGTTTCCCACAACAACCAGCGTCCGTCGGGCTGGCGCGTGTGGACTTCGACGTGCGGCGCATCCTGGGCAATGAGCATGTACTCGGCCAGCGATGATACGCTGCGATAGTGCTCGAACTTCTTGCCTCGATCGTAGCCTTCGGTGGACTCGGATAGTACCTCGACGATCACTTTGGGGTTCAGCAGCGTATCGACCTCTGCGTCCTCGAACTCGGGCTTGCCACAGACCACCGAAACGTCTGGGTAAGTGTAGAGACCCGTGGGCGAGACCTTGACTCGCATATCACTCGTGTGAACCTCGCAGTCGCGACCACGCAACTGCAGGTTGAAGGCTGTGATCGCATTGCCCGTGAGCAGCGAATGCTCGCGCGTGGTGCCGGCCATCGCAAACATTTCGCCGTGCAAAAATTCGCTTTTGAATTCCGCCTTGCGTTCGATGGCAAGATATTCTTGAGCAGTCAGTCGTCGCTTCGGGACCGTTGACATAAGGTGCCTCCGGCTCAGGCATGCTCGCACTCAGACCAACCCCAGTGTAACGAGTTTCTCGCGCGTCGGCTCGCCGCGTTCGTTCCAGCCGCGGAGCTTGTAGTATTCGGGGAGCATCTCGTGCAGGCGGTTGACTTGACCCTTTGTCGGCCCGTGCGGGATGGCGTCTTTGAGGAGTCGCTCGGGGAGCGTGTCGTCGGCGCCGGTGAAACCCGCCCTTAGCAGCCACTGGCGCTCCAGGTTGAAGATGCGTTCGCCGACTTCCATGAGAGATTCGACCGTGTAGTCGATGCCCGTGGCGGCGACGAGTTCGGGTACGGCATCTTCGACACCGACACCGAACGTGAGGAAGACGCAGGTACCGGAAGCGTCGAACGCGGCGTTCGTGTGCTGGAATGCGATCGACAGGGCCGGCTTGCCGGCAGTCGCGGCCGGGTCGGTCTTCACCGGGATGCCGAGGATTTCGCTCGCCAGCGTGTAGCCGCGCAGGTGGCAGCCGCCGCGATTCGAGGTCGCGTAGCCGAGGCCCATGCCCTGAATCGCCCGTGCGTCGTAGGCGGGGAATTCCTGGCCCTTCGAGCCCATGAAAAATTCAGGGTGGCCGAACTTGTCGCACATCCGCTTCGAGCCTTCGGCCAGTTCGTTGCCGAAGCCACGGCGGAAGGCGGTGGCCTCGGTCAACGCGACCAGCGCGTCGGCGGAGCCGAATCGGAGCGGCATTCCGGTTTGCACGTCCTTCACCGCCCCGGTTTCGTACAACTCCATCGCGGCGGCGAGCGTCGAACCGAACGAGATTGGGTCCATGCCGTACTCGTTGCACATGAAGCTCGCCTTCAGGATGGCGTCGAGGTCATCGACATTCGTGTCCGCGCCGAGCGACCAGGTGTTCTCGTACTCCGGACCTTCGCCGGCGATTTTCCAATTGTGCGGCGAGGTCGTGACCTTGTGCCGTGTCTGGCCAGCATCGGAAACCTGCGTGACCCGTCCACAGGCGATCGTGCAGGCGAAGCACGCTTTGTTGCGGATGGTGTTTGCGGCCTTGAGCTGCTCGCCGGAGATTTTCTCGGCGTCGCTGCCAGTCTCGGCCTGGTTCATGCGGCCGAACTGCCAGTTCTTGGTCGGCATCGCGCCGGACTCGTTGATCACGTGTACGAGCACGGCCGTTCCCAACGCAGGCAAACCCTGACCAGTGACAGGCGCGGCTTTGAGTTTCGCTTTCTTCGCCCACTGCGCCCGCATGAAATCGGCCGGGCGCGCTATCGGCACGCCGCCGGTGCCTCTCACGGCGATCGCCTTCAAATTCTTGGATCCCATCACGGCCCCGACGCCGTTGCGTCCGGCCGCGCGGTGCTTTTCGTTCACGATGCACGCGAACCGGACGAGGTTTTCGCCGGCCTGGCCGATCGACGCGATCTTCGCGTCGGGTACGCCGGTCTGTTCGCGGATCAGGTCTTCGCAATCCCACGTGCTCTTGCCCCACAATTTCGCCGCGTCGCGAATCTCCACGATGTCGTCGAATACCCAAAGGTACACTGGCCGCTCCGCCTTGCCTTCGACGATGATCATGTCGTAGCCCGCGAATTTCAGTTCCGGCCCCCAGTGTCCGCCGGAGTTTGACGTGGTAATCGTTCCGTTGAGCGCTCCCTTCGTTACGACCATGTAACGCGCACCGCACGAGACGCTCGATCCCGTCAGAGGCCCGGTGGCGAAAATCAATTTGTTCGCCGAAGCCAGCGGGTCCACGCGCGGATCGACTTCTTCGGAAAAGTATTTCGCCGCCACGCCGCGCCCGCCAACGAATGCCTTGGCCCAGTCGCCTTGGAGCGACTCCACCGAGCATCGCCGATTCGTCAGGTCCACGCGCAGAATCTTGCCGGTCCAACCGTGCATGGTAGATCCTCCTATTGCGGTCTTGGTTCGCACCCTAAATTGGTTCTCCAAGCCGACCATGAGTCGCAGAAACGTGGGCGGCTTGGAGCGCCAACCTACCATTCACTACGCGCAAATTGTCCCCCGGCTGATGAATCGAGTCAATCTGCGGTAGGCGATCCGAGCCGGTTCCAATTCCGAGTCCCAGATTTGATATCTCAGATACCCACGTGCAATCCAAATCTCGACGGCGAAAATCGCCGGGCCTGGAGCCGACAGGCACGTTGGGGAACTACTGAGCTTGCAATGAAACCGAATTCGCGGGGGTAAATATGTAGTTGATTATACCTCTCGCGGCCTGAGATGAGACATTCATGGTGACTGTAGCTCCGGCCCTTGTTGCCATTCTTCGTGAGCATCGTCCAGCGGATGCGGAGCGGATGCGGCACAAGGCCGCAAGCTACGCAAATGTCTCACAAATGGCCGCGTGAGGTATATAGGGCAGCAACAGCGCTCGACTGGTGGTTGGCATGACGGGTGGCCTATTTGGCCTTGGTGCCGAGCAATTCCATCATTTTCGGCCCGCGAGCGCCTTCCTTGGTCACAGTGAACATGTCAATCGTCAACTTGCCGTCGGTTGGAAACGTGACGACCCAGTGGAACTTTTCCTTCGCACCGCCCGGGCGAATGGTTTCGCCGACCAGCGATATGGTTTTGCCGGATTCGTCGGCGTCGCCTTCGCCGTTTTCGATGATTGTGTTGTGATTGTCCGCCCAGACGGCGACGAACTTCTTCTTGTAGTTGTCGAATCCGTACATGCCGACCCACTCAAACGGTTGGCCAAAAAGCTCAGTCTTGGCTTCTTCTTGGATAAACCGCCCACCCAGAATCGACTTGTAGGCGACCGTTCCCTTCACTTCCGACTGTCTGCCTTCCGGCCCCGTGGGCATCTTGATCGTTAAATTCCAATTGCCTGCGAGCGATTGGAGTTTCAGGTGCGGTTCGCCGGGTGAGGCGGCCTTGAGAAAAGCGGAACGATCATCCTGGCAGTTGGCGTGGCGGACGACGAGTCCCACAAGTACAGCGACCTGCGAGAGTCGGGCAAGGGAGCGATTCATGAGTGACTCCTGAAAAATTGATCTGATGCTGAGAAGTTCTTGGTGTACCGGACACGCGAGCGCGACGGCGTCAACGGCTGCTTAGCCGCGAAAACGGGGGTCAATTCCCAAACGCCTCGTGGTATGCATTCGAAACCTGATTCGCTAGCAATCCCATCCAGGCCGACGAGGCCGCGGCGGAATCTGGGACATCGGAGTAGGTGATGCAATCGGTCGGGCATGCCATCGCACACGCCGGGTCGCCTCCGCAAAGGTCGCACTTCGTTGCTTTGTGCTCGGCGGGCTTCAAGAACATCGTGCCAAAGGGGCAAGCGATCGTACACAGTGAACAGCCGACGCAGGTTTGATCGAGCACAACCTTCGCGCCGGTCTGCGGATTAATCGCGATCGCGTTCACGGGGCAAGCGGTCAGGCACCATGCTTCCTTGCACTGGAAGCACGTGTACGGCGTGTACCGCGCCTGCTCGTCGAAGATGTGTACCTTGATGAGCGACGCCGACGGTTGAAACGTGCCAGTTTGTACCCACGAGCACGCCAGCTCGCACTGGATGCAACCCGTACACTTGTCCGGTTCGATTTTGAGCATCTTGGGCATGAGCGGTCCTTCGATCGAGGTCGTTTGGGATCTCGTTATCAACGCCTGGTGGTCGCAATCGTAGGCCGGCTAAACGAATCGACCGCGCTGGCCCGGTCGGACGCCCTGCCTACTCAGGCCGGGATTCTGCCGCGCGCGATTCCGAGAGTCAATTAGAGATTCACGAAATGAGACTTGAGCCTTGAGACTTGAGATTACAGATTCTAGATTTCAGATTTCTGCTTGCGGATCTGGGCGAAGTTTCCCTCGGCCCATGATGGTGTAATTTGGCCCGCTCGATGAAAGGTGGCTGGACATGATCAGGATCTCGCGGGCGTGAGTCATGCCGCATTCCCAGTCCATGAGTTTTTCAAATGTTGCGGCCAATTGGGGCGTGGGCTTGGGCTGGCGCATGCGGCCGAGCGTCAGGTGGGGCGTGAAGGGGCGGTCCTCGCGCGGGTAGCCTTGCGATCGATATTCTTCTTCGAGCAAGTCGTGCAAAAATGTCAATTCGTCGGCTCCTTCGCCGATGCCGGCCCAGATGACTCGCGGCCGCTGGGCATTCGGAAACGCACCCACGCCGACGACGTGCACGGAAAAGCGGATCGACTCCGCGACCGCCTTTTGAGCAGCCTTGCAAACGTCGTATAAGTCCGTCTCATCGACTTCACCCAGGAACTTGAGTGTGAGGTGTAGGTTTTCCGAATCTACAAACTTGACTTCCGGCGCCGCCGCCCGCAACTTGTCCTGAAGATCGACCAGCCGCTCGCGAACGGATTTGGCTACTTCGACGGCGATGAAGGTGCGGAAGCGATTGGGCATGGAGAATCAGGCAGTAGTGAGTAGGCAGTAGGCAATAGGGAAGACAATGCTGAGCGAGATTCAATCGACCTACTCCCTACTGCCTACTCACTACTCCCTTCCTTAAAAGGCTGTCATTCGTCGATACTCCGCGAATCGACGATCAATGTCGTCACGGCCGATTCGTGCGAGCCGGTTCAAACTGAAATCTTCAACCGTAAAGCTGGCGGTCACGGTGCCGTAGGCCATGGCGCGTTTCAGGCTGGTGGGACTGGAGTCGCCGTTCGAGGCGATGAAACCCATGTAGCCGCCGCCGAAGCTGTCGCCGGCGCCAGTCGGGTCGATCACGTCGGGTGTCGGGTACGCGGGCATGACGTAGGTTTCGTCGCGACTGAAGAACATCGCGCCGTGCTCGCCCTTCTTGAGCACGACGAACCGCGGGCCCATCGCTTGGATGGTTCGGCCGGCCCGCACGAGATTGTCGGTGCCGGCAAGCATCTTCGCCTCTTGGTCGTTGATGACGAGTCCGTCGATGCGCCGCAGCAGGCGCGACAGTTCGTCGTGCTGCGTCTTGATCCACAGGTCCATCGTGTCGGCGACGGCCAAGCGGGGCGATCGCATTTGTTCCAGCACGGCAAGCTGCGTGCTCGGCGCACCGTTGGCAAGGAACAGGAACGGGCAGTTGCGATGTTCGTCCGGCAGGCGCGGGTTGAAATCAGCGAGCACGTTGAGATGAACTTCCATCGTCTCGCGCTCGTTCATGTCCTGGCTATATCGTCCGCGCCATCGAAAGGTCTTTCCGCCCGGCCGCACTTCCAATCCGCTCGTATCGATCTTGCGCGATTCCATAAGCCGGCGATGCTCGGCCGGAAAATCGCCGCCGACCACCGCGACGAGCCGCACGCTCGTGAAGAAACTCGCGGCGTACGAAAAATACGTTGCCGCGCCGCCGAGCACGTCGGTCGCGATGCCCGTCGGGGCTTCGATCGTGTCAATGCCGATGGAACCGACAACGAGAAGGGGCATGTGTCAACCTTTTCGTTGGAGACGCGCAAATCCAATCATCAGACTGGGACGACAGAACTCATGGCTTCGTTTCCCAATCTTCGACAGACAAGCCTGGCACGCGGGAAAACTCCGCGAGGTTTCGGCTCACAAGTTTGAGCCCGTAGGCAATGGCAATGGCGGCAATCATCAAGTCATTCTGCCCGATCATTTGGCCGATGTTCGTCAGATGACCACGAATTGTTCCGTAAGCAATTGCTGCCGCATCGTCAAAGGGCAGCGAAACGAACCGCGACAGAAAGTAGTGCTGCTTGGCGAGGGTTTTTGCCGGGTCAGTGCTCCGCGCGGCTCCGAAAAACAGTTCCGCCTTGACGACGGAGCAGACCACGATCGTTGCATCCCCGGCGGCAGCGACTTTGGCACGAAGCTCCGGCGACCGGCCATTCAGGTACCGGATGCAGGCGTTGGTGTCGAGGAGCCACTTCATTCGAGGGCCTCTCGCATTTCAAACGTCCCTTGATCTGGGCGTTCCAACCCGAGGCCTGCGCACGAGCCGTAGGTCTCGTCGACGAACCTTTGCCAATCGGACGGCGCCTGTACCGAACCGCTCTCAATCGGCTCAATCCGCACGACGACTTCCGAGCCAGCTTCAGCCGGGCCGAGGGGTACTCGCAAACTCAAGATGCCATCATTTCCGACACGCGAGTGAAGTTCGATAGGTTGGGTCATGAGAAATCTCCTTGGCACCCCATGGAACGAGGCTAGTAATGATCTTACTATCAACCGGCTGGTTCGACATAGAATAACTTAAGTTTCTCACGTGTGTACTTGATCCGAGCAAGTGTCTCGTCACGGCCCAAGATGGCCACGGTGTCATCGATTGGGGGGCCCACGGCTTGGCCCGATACAGCGACTCGCGTGGCTTGGATCAGATTGCCAACGCTGACGCCTGACTCGTTCGCAATCTGACGGAACGCCGCCTCGATCGCCGCCGGCTGAAACGGGGTTGCGGCCAAAACCGCTTTCTCTCCCAAGTACAATCGCCTTGGCCCGTCTGGCGGCCTAGTTAGGTTCTTTTCTTCCGCTTTGGGATCGGCTGAAATGTTCTCCTTTTCGCACAGGAAGAACCCGCCAAGTGAGACAATGTCGGTGAACACCTTGAGTCGGTCGCCCAGCGCTGAAACAATTCGGCCGAGCCTTTGGCGCGTGGCCGAGTCAACCTCCTCCACCCTCGTCCCGCTCAGCAGCTTGGCTTTTTGCAGCGGCCGGATGCAGCCGTCGATCTTCTGCTCGATCGGCAGCTCTTTCATGTACTCGCCCTGGAGCCACCAGAGCTTGTCGGGGTCGAAGCTGGCCGGGGCGGAGTTCACGCGCTCGAGTGAAAAATGTTCGAGCAGTTCTGCTCGCGAGATTTTCTCTTGCTTGTCGTCGAGCGACCAGCCGATGCGGGACAGCCCGTTGATCATCGCGTCGGGAAGGTAGCCGAGTTCCTCGTAGTACGACATCATCACCGGGTTCGGTGCATCCTCGTCGCGCCAGCCCATCGCGCGGAACTTTTCCTTGATCTCCGGTGTCATCAGCGCTCGGAACGGTTCCAGCTTGCGTTTCGAGATTTTCTCCTTCGAGCCGGGCGCGGCGACGTACGGCACGTGCGCGAACGCGGGCATCGGAACCCCGAGCGCCTCGAAAATGAGCCACTGCGAATACGTGTTCGTGAGGTGCTCCTGGGCGCGGATCACGTGCGTGATTTGCATGTCGATGTCATCCACGACCGAGGCGAAGTTGTAAAGCGGGCTGCCATCGGCGCGAGCGATGACGAAGTCGCCGATGTCGCGCGTCTCCTTGCCGACTGGGCCGAGGATTAGATCAGTGAATGCAACGCTTCGGTCGGCCGGCACGGCGAATCGGATGATGCTCGTGCGGCCTTCGCCGCGCATACGTTCGCGCTGGGCGTCGCTCAGGCTGCGGCATTTACGGCTGTATTGATAGGGCAGCTTGGCCGCTTTAGCGGCCTCGCGCTCCGAGTCGAGTTCCGCCGTCGTGCAGAAGCAAGGATACGCAGCACCACTTTCGACCAACCGCGCCACAGCCGCGTGATATTTGTCGCCGCGCTGGGATTGAAAATACGGCGCGTGGGGCCCGCCCACCTCCGGGCCTTCGTCCCACTGCATCCCGAGCCAGCGGAACCCGTGCAGGATCGGCGCCAGCGCCTCATCGACGTGCCGCTGTTGATCGGTGTCATCGATGCGCAGGATGAATTGACCTCCGTGGCGCCGGGCGTACAACCAATTGAAGATCGCGGTGCGAACCCCGCCGATGTGCAAGTAGCCGGTCGGACTGGGGGCAAATCGCGTGCGTACGGACATGTGCAGTGGCTTTCTCTTCGTGCTCGTAATTGATCCGGGCAGATCATAGTCAGTGGGGTCGTATCGGGCAATCGCGCGACTTGCCGCAATGATCGAATGAACCGTGTGAGAATTCAGGGTTCTTGCGGTTCAAGTGCTAGTCGCCTTCGGCAATGGAGACACGTGAGGATTTGGAATTCGGTTCATTGAGACCGCATCGCGTCGCACATTTTCGACTGCACCATTCTGTTCCTCATCGCGCGAGCTGGTTTCGGCAATAGTGGGCTGCTCGATCTGGAAGCCATCGCTTCGAGCGTAGAGAACCAGCGTGAGGAGAATGAACAGACCTCCCAGCATCTCGCAACTCTCCTCAATCCAGGTTTCAATGGAAGGCCGATTTTGCAAAAGCCATTCCAATTGAGCGACGACGGCAACCGCGTAGCTGATGCCGGCTCCCGCGAGGCAGGCCAACGCTGGCAGGCTGCGGCGCGCGGCCCAAAGCAAAAATAACCCTGCCGACAGAAGCAAAACAGTGTACGGCACCGCCCAATAGATCGACCCGTCTCCCAAGATTCGAGTGCCCGTCATTCGAGTCATGAGTTCTTTGAAGGCCTCGTGCAGGCTTGCCCCCTCATCGATGCTCATCGTGAGCCACAGCAATGCAACGGATCGCCAGCCAAGGCTCTCAAATTGTGTGCAGTCTTGAGCGACGCGTAATCGCCCGACAACCAGGCTGGCAAGTGCGCACACGAAGAGGAGGACAATGCTGAACCAACTCGCGATCGATCCTTCTGAATCCAGATCGAATGCGGCGATCTTGCCGTCGGTCGTCAGCCCGGCAAGACGCTGTCCGAGAAAGTGCAGGCCGCCGAAAAACAGAATTGCTGTGAACCCGCTGATCAACATGAACAGGTAGGTTACGTTTCGGCGAGGGAATACATCAGCCAGTCGGGGTGAATTGCCCATCCGTGAGTCCCAACCTCGATCGAAATTCCATTTTCATCGCAGCGAAGTGGAATCATTATCGCCACCGAACCTCGCGCGTCAATCTGGGTACGCGGTTCAGGCCGGGCATTGGCCAGGTTGCGGATGAAGTTGACCAAAAGCAGTACACGGCTACAATCCGCCGACCTCGTCAGGAGACGATTCATGACAATCGTTCGGGACTGTGAACTTGATGGTTCTCACGGTTCCGCATGGCAATCGATTGATGATGGATCAAAGGGCGTTGAACTTGAGTACGTAAGTTGCCTGAATTGCGGGGCCCGACGATTCGAAACTGTGGTTGAAACACCGGACTTCGAGACGCGACTTGGCGGGATTTTTCGCGTGGTCCGATGTGAGCAGTGTGATCTGTCCTTTACAAATCCTCGCCCGACCGCTCGTTCGATAGCCGCATTCTATCCGTCGAACTACTCACCTCATGAAGGGCACCACTTCAACACGAACCGTCGCGGCCGCTGGCTCAGGTTATTGGAACAGGCCGTGTTGCGAAGCCGTTTCGGATATCCCCCACAACCGGTGGGCGCGGGCACGCACGCCCTGGCGTTGCTCGGTGACTTCTGGCTTCGCGGCAGGCGACGCCGTGCAAAGTGGCTGCCGTTTTCGGGATTGGGAGAATTGCTTGATTTCGGCTGCGGGGCCGCACAGTTTCTGCGACAGAGTCGCGAATGGGGATGGTCGGTCCAGGGGCTCGATCCATCTCCGGTCGTGGCGGCTAGAGTTAAACGTGAGACGGGCATCCGTGTTCACGTGGGTTCGCTGCCGCACGCGAGCATTGGGCCGGACAGCCTGGACGCAATCACCATGTGGTCTTCGCTGGAGCACGTACATGATCCGCGGGGCGTCGTTCGAGCCGCTCGCGAATCGCTGCGTGACGGTGGTTTGCTGTTGGTGTACGTGCCCAACCTGGCGAGTTGGTCGTTCAGCACGTTTCAGGAATCATGGTGCGGGCTGGATTTGCCGAGGCATCTTGTCCACTTCACGCCGCCGACGTTATTGAATCTGCTCGAGGCCGAGGCGTTTCGCATCCGCTCCTACGGCCAGATCGGCCGAGACGGCTGGTTAAGGAGATCTGCCCGACGTGCGAAAGAACATTGCCACCGGAGTCGATTGGCACAAAGCTGCCGGTGGAAGCCGCTGGCGATGCTCGTGAGTCGCTGGTCGGAGTTTACGAGTCGGTCGGACTCGATTCTGGTGCTGGCGGAAAAGAATTAGGGCTACACAAAATCCAATTTGTGTTTCGCCCCCTTGGCCCGGAAGCAAGATTCGCAAAGGCCGGTGATCACGAAGCGGTGCGCGGTGGCTCGAAAATGCTGCTCCCGCGAGACCCGTTCACGAAGGGCAACCAATTCCTCATTGTGGAACTCAACGATCTTGTTGCATTTCGTGCAGTACAAATGGTCGTGTTCGGGGTATCCGTAGTCATGCTCGTAGGCGTCGCGATCTGCAAATCGCAGCTTGCGTAACAGGCCGGATTCCACCAACAGTTCCAGGGTTCGATAGATCGTCGCGCGGCTGACTACAATTTTCTTTTGCTTCACATCGAAAACCAGATCGTCGGCGGTGAAATGGTCGTGGTAGCTGAAGATGTGCTGCACCAGGTCGCGGCGGCCGCGGGTGTGCCGATGCCCGTGCATCATCAAGTATTCGGAAAACTTCTCTTCCGGCGGCTCCGCCACTTGTATGGGAGTCAGGCTGGCCATGGCAGGAAATTCCTTTTCGTCCGTTGCAATACACTTGCCTCTAATCCTCGCGGGGTCAGTTGCTGATTCGTATTCTTCAAAAAACCAGTCGAGATTACCAGTGATCCATTGAAAGGGCCGCGATTTTGTCGCCCGGGGTTGCGGCGTGAGCCGCAGCGGAATTGGCTTCAAAGAAAGCGGCCGGGCAGGTCTGGCCTGCCCGGCCGATGGCTGATAGGCAAAAGGTGGTACTGCAACTAATCGCCAGTGTTTTCCAGAACCAGGCTGCCGTTATCCGCGACGTTGAACATCGGCATATAGCGCCGGCCCGTAACCGACTTCGTTTTGGCGTTGCCGCCGGGGTAATAAGTCACGCCCACCACAAAGTTCCAATACTCGCGAGCGTAGCCGCTATTGATCGGCTCGCCGGAAACGAACCGGTCGCCGCCGTCGTCGCTCGGCAAGATGTACTGAACGCTTGCGGTCACAGCCATGCAGTCGTTCAGAGGATATTGAGCGTCGCCACCGAATACAAATTGACCGGGATCCTCTGCGAAGCCGAGCCAAGTCCGCGTGTCGGCGCCACTGCACCACTTGCGGTGCCAGTAGAAATTGTACTGGTGCAGTGCGTGAACGTCGCGATCGAAATCTTCCATCTCTTCCTCTTCGCTGCCCTGGGTCGTCCAGAATCCGATCTCGTCGGACGTGCTCAGGGCATAACCGAATTGAAGCCGCCACTGACCGATGTAAATCTCGTCCGCTTCTTCGCCGATGTTATCGGCATACATGCGGTCGTAGGCAATTCCCCAGCTACAACGCTGTTGGTTGTCGCCGCACAGGTTCGCCCGCTGGAAGATACCAATTGTGTAGACCAGATGATCTTCGATCGATGTATCTTCGTCGGCGCCACCTTCGCCGGTTCGACCGTGGAAGTCGAATCCGCCGTAACTCATGCCAAACTGAAGCCCAATCCCGCAGCCTTCGACCAAAGGCATGCCGAGGTTGAAACCCACGCGGGCCCCGTAGTTCATCGTGCCGCTGTCATCGTCGTCCACTGTACCCCGCCAAGCCTCGGTATTCGTGAACCAGTACATGTTGTCGAACCAGCCGGCGCAACCGGCTTCTTCGCACCCGACTCCACCATCTTGCGGCAGTACTATCTTCGCGTCATCGGCCAGCGAAGTGGGCAGCGAGACGGTAGGGGAGCTAAATGACATGTTCTCGATTGTCGACGGCGTTGCCGGGACTGTCGCCAGTCGGCCTTCGACTTCCGCCACGCCTGCCGCGTCGAGTCGCCGCCGCGCCTGACCCAATATCAGCTTACGCTCTTCGCTGCTGATCGTGCCGTCTTGCACGGCGTCCTCGATCAGCGATTCAACGATGGCCAAGTTTGCGGCCGATGCTTGAACGACATTGGCCGCTTCATCCGCTTCAGACTTGATTGCGTCGTCACCCCGTGCACTGCTGCTTTGAGTGCCGGCAAGTAAGGCAAGCCCAATGTAGCTCGCCTTCCACCCCAGCTTGCGAATCGTGAACTTCATGCCAAATCCCCCCTTTGTCGAGAATTGACGGACTCGCAGAATTCGAGTCCATTACTTTTTTTGCTCGTAAGCAGACCGAATGTAATGGCCAGCACCACGCGGTCCTGCTTAATCATCCGTGATTGATCTATCGGATATGGCGCATGGTCGGTTTGAATCAAAGATGCGGAGTTGCCGAAAAAAAGCGGTTTGGGCGGTTCGCGCAGGTAAGTTAGAAAAGCGATTCGGGGAATGCGGATTTTGCCGATTACCGCGGGGCAGGGCGAACGGCTCACTGCACTCTGCAAGGCTGGCGAGCTGAAAAACTAGCGATCCGGGCTTTGATCTGGAATTGTGCCGGGACTCTGAACCTCATCGAGCAATCGGTCCAGGGCAACGGCCAGTTTCTCTGGGGTTTCGTAGACCCCGGAGGCGATCATGCTGCGAATCTCAGCCAGGCGGCTCTGTTGCACATCGCCGGACCTGGAAAGCTCTTCCATCAAGCGAGCTTCGGACGAGATTTGAATGTCGTCGCGCGGCATTTCCAAGCCGGCAGACCGCACCGAATCAGGCGCCGCGGAGGGCCGATGGGGGAAAATGGGACTCAATCCGTTGGGGCCGTGGGGACCGTGAATTTGCATTTTTGCCCTCCCAGTGTTCGGTTCGAGCGGCGAAAACCGGGTTTTGCCGCGTCGGTCGATGGGTCTCATGGATATTATGGGGAAAACTCAAAATCGCACAACCCATCCTGGGTGCCATCCCTCTGAGATGGCCATGCGCAGCTCGTCAAGTGAGGTGGGCCGCAGGGGCGGCCGCCAGGGGCGAGTCGTCGGCAGGCTTCACAAGAGGCGTCCTGAACAGCCGAAGTATCGGCCCGCCGTCGCAAAAAGGTTCACGGCAATTTCTCAGACCAGCGGCATATCTTGTAGTCGCTGCCACCGCCTACGATCGTAGCGATGGCGAAAGATCGGGAATGTCCGTAACAAGTTCAGGAAACAGGCATCGAAACTTCGTGCGAGAGGTGGCCGGATTGTTGGGCCCGCCTCCGGGTCACTTTTTCGTTCGACTGTACTTCGTTTCAACGGCCTTCGCTTCCTGACCCTCCGGCGTGATGTTGTAAGCCGTGATCGTGAGATGATCATCGTCGATGAGTTCAAAGACGGTATTCCAACCCCACGGTGGAGTATTCGGGGCGGCATCGTATTTCCCTTTCACGACGAATCCCCGTTCCGTCGCCTCGCCCTCAGAAAACATGATCGCATAATTCATGTGAAAATCGTCCATCCATGAAACCTGGAATCGCTTCGTCATTGAATTGAGTGCGATCGTTTCCTCACCGCGTCGTGGTTTTCCCTGCATCGTACCCTCATACGTGTGACGAAAGAACCGCCCATCGAGCAACGGTCGAATTTCGCCTTTGACCTTGGACTCGTCAGCGAGTTTGCCGGGTTCAAACCAAGTCTGGCAAGTGCCCTCCCATGAACCCACCAGCGACTTCAGAAGATCCTTGGGCATGATTGGCTTCCTTTGACTGGGTGCAGTTTTGTCCTTCGGTGTGTCCTGCGTTGTCGCCGCCATTGCCGATGAAAGGACGAAGCATGTCACCAACGCAACTTTTTCAATCGCTCTCATTGTTCGTTCCTCTGACAGACTGGACCGTGGTTCAATAACCGGTTTGCCCGGCGAGGGCTTCGGGGCGCGGGGGTTTCGGGGATAGGTTGGGGACGACCTCGCGGATCACTTCTGCGGCGTGTTCGGCTTGCGGTCGGTTCACGTCGAGATGTGTGCAGGCTCGCAAGGTTTGCGGACCACCGACGCTGACCAAAACGCCCCGCGACTTTAAGCGTTGGGCGACCTCGGCCGCGGTGCCGAGTTCCGGCTCAACTTGGAACCAGATCAAATTGGTTTCGACATCGGGCGGGTCGAGCCTGAGGCCGTCGGTTTCGCGGATCGCCTGGGCGATGACCTGGGCATTTTCATGATCCTCGCGCAGGCGGTCGATGTTGTGTTCGATGGCGTAGAGCGCGCCGGCGGCCGCCATGCCCCCCTGCCTCATTCCGCCGCCGAATACTTTTCGCACCCGCCGCGCCCGCACGATCAGTTCTGCCGGTCCGGCAAGTGCGGAACCGATCGGGGCGCCGAGACCCTTGGAAAAACAAATCGATACCGTGTCGAAGTGTTTTGCGTATTCGATCGCCGGGATGCCCGTCGCGACGGACGCGTTCATGAGCCGTGCGCCGTCGAGATGCGTTGCCAGGCCGTGCTCGCGGGCCCAGCCGGTGATCCGCACGATGTTTTCCAGCGGAAAGACCTTGCCGCCGCCGCGATTGTGCGTGTTTTCAAGACACACGAGCCGCGTGTGAACGAAATGCTCGTTGGGCGGGCGAATCATGCCGTCAAAATCCTTCAGGTCGAGGATGCCATGCCGGCCGGAAATCGGCCGGCACATGACGTGGCTGAGCACCGCCGGGCCGCCGGCCTCGTAGTTGTAAATGTGGCAACTCGTCTCGCACAGCACTTCGTCGCCCGGTTGCGTGTGGACCTTTACCGCAATCTGGTTCGACATCGTGCCCGAGGTGACGTAGAGCGACGCCTCTTTGCCGAGCAGCTTGGCAACCTTTTCTTGCAACGAATTGATCGTGGGATCTTCACACCAGACGTCGTCAGCTACCTCGGCCCGCGCGATAAACTCGCGCATCGCCGGCGTCGGCTTGGTCACGGTGTCGCTTCTCAGGTCGATGATCGGCTCGGCCATTTTGACTCTCCTAAACTCCTCGTGGCAAAAATGTGGCTCGATAGTCACATCAAATCAAAAATCGCAAATCAAGAATCCACTTAGTCCTTCTAACACGCCGCCGCGTCGCCCGCAACGGAAAAGAGAAATCGCGGCGTGTCATTGACATCGCTTTCGATCCGGGTTATCGACTTGGTATGAAAACGATGTTGCAAATGAGGAGGATTTCTTGTGCCGATGCGAATGCCGCCGCGGCAATTGGCGAGATTCGCCGCAAATTGAGCTGGAACGGCGACGTGGTGAGTCCGAGCGGCCGGCAGCGAACGATCGAGGTGTTCGGCGAGCCGCTCACGCCCGGCGAGGTGGTGCGGCGAATTTGTCGCGACGTGCGCGAGCGTGGTTTTGACGCGGTGGCCCAGTTCACGCGCCAGCTCGATGGCGTGGTGCTCGCGCCGCACAGCGTGCGGGTCGGTCCGGGAGAGCTGGATCGAGCCCGCGAGAATGCCGATTCAGAATTCCTCGCGACAGTGCGTCGGGTCCGGGCCAACATATGGCAATTTCAAACCGGCATTTTGAATCGCGACGCCCACCTCAGTGTTGCCGGCAAGTATGAGTTACAGCTTCGCTACCGCCCGCTTCGCCGTGTGGGCATTTGTATTCCGGGCGGGGCCGCGGCCTATCCCTCGACGCTGCTCATGACGGCGGTGCCGGCGATGGCGGCGGGCGTGCGGGAGATCGCCGTCGTTTCGCCACCCACGCGAAACGGCGCGAACAATCCAGACGTGCAGGCTGTCTGTCAGGAGTTGGGCATTCGCGAGTTATACCGCATCGGTGGCGCCCAGGGCGTGGCCGCACTGGCCTATGGATGCGAGGGAATCGAACCGGTGGACAAGATCGTGGGGCCGGGAAACATCTTCGTGACGCTCGCCAAACGTGAGGTCTTCGGCCACGTCGATATCGACATGATGGCGGGGCCTACCGAAGTCGTGATCATCGCCGACGCGACGGCCAATCCCGAACACCTGGCAAGCGACCTGATTTCGCAGGCCGAGCACTCTCCGGGTGCGAGCCTGCTCATCACGTGGCACGAGCCGATCATCGACCAGGTGGCGGAGGCGATCGATGAGCAGCTTGAGAAATTGCCGCGCGGCCAGTTGGCTCGCGATAGCTTGGAGGAATTTGGTGCCCTGATCGTCACGCGCGACCGCGCGGAAGCGATTGCCGTGGCGAACGCCATTGCTCCCGAGCACTTACAGGTCATTACCGACGACGCGGAGTCGGTGGCGAAGGAAATTGAGTCGGCGGGGGCGATCTTCATTGGCCGGCACAGCCCCGTGGCAATCGGCGACTACGTTGCCGGCCCGTCGCATGTGCTGCCAACCGGCGGCAGTGCCCGTTTCGCCAGCGGATTGTGTGCAAACGATTTCCTGAAGCGGACCAGCGTGATTCAATTCACGCCCAGCGGTCTCAAAGACGTCGCCGGCGATGTGCGGTTGCTGGCCGAGAAAGAAGGACTGACCGGGCATAGTGCGAGCGTGGATATTAGAGTGGCTAGTGGCTAGTGGTTAGTGGCTAGTGGTTGGTGGCTAGTGGTTGGTGGCTAGTGGTTGGTGGCTAGTGGCTAGTGGCTGGTGGTCAGTGTTGGGAGAAGGGTGAGCGATGGCATTGAGAGACTATACTCAGTTGGTTGTTTGGCAGAAGGGCATGGATCTAGTCGAGTTGGTTTACCGGTGTACCGAGGGATTTCCGAGAAAGGAAATTTTTGGGTTGGCCAGTCAACTGCGCCGAGCGGCGGTTGCCATTCCATCCAATATTGCTGAGGGGCAGGGGCGACAGACGACGCGAGATTTTTTGAACTTTCTTTCGATCGCACGCGGTTCGTTGCAGGAGGTTGAAACTCAGGTGCTTATTGCTGGACGGCTGAACTACCTCTCGGATCAACAAAATCTGGAGCTTGCTACTCTGAGCGCGGAAGTTGGCCGACTCCTCAATGGTCTGTCTAAATCACTGACCACTAGCCACTGACCACTAGCCACTTCTTCCATGTCCTACTTTCGACCCAACATCGAAGCGATGGCCAGTTACCAGCCGGGTGAGCAGCCGCGCGGCGGCGAGTTCATCAAGCTGAACACGAACGAGAATCCATATCCGCCGTCGCCGGCGGTAATCGAAGCGATCCGCCGAGTGGCCGTCGAGGGCTTGAGAAAATACCCCGATCCGATGGCCACGGCGTTTCGCGAACAGGCAGCCCGGCTCTTAGGTGTCGAGCCGGATTGGATACTCGCCGGTAACGGCTCCGACGATTTGCTCACCATCGTGACTCGAAGCTTTGTCGGCTCGGGCGAGATGATCGTTGCCCCGACACCAAGCTACATTCTGTACCGCAGTCTCGCGGAGATTCAGGGCGCGAGCTTTGCCGAAGTGCCGTTCACAGATACGTGGGATTTGCCGGACAAATTCGACAGTCCGGGCGCGCGGCTGGCATTCTTGCCGAACCCGAATTCGCCTTCCGGCACCATGATCGCTCCGCAGCGTGTGCGTGAGCTGGCCGGTCGTCTGCACGGTTCGTCGCCGCTGGTTGTGGACGAGGCGTATACAGATTTCGCCGAGGAGAACTGTGTCTCGCTCGTTCGAGATTTGGAAAACGTGATTGTTACTCGTAGTCTCAGCAAGTCGTATTCACTCGCCGGCATTCGATTCGGCTATGCCGTGGCCCGGCCTGAGATCATTGCAGGCATGACAAAGGTGAAGGACTCCTACAACTGCGACGCGGTTTCGATCGCGGCGGCGACGGCGGCACTAGTCGATCAGGAACACTTTCGCCAAAACACCGCCCGCATCCGAGCGACTCGCGAACGAATGACCGCGGCCTTGCGAAACTTCGGGTTTCAACTGCCCGATTCGCAAGCTAACTTTGTCTGGTGTACGCACGGACCAGCCCCGGCCCGGCGACTGTACGAGGAGTTGAAAAACCGCCGGATTCTGGTGCGTTTTATGTCCTACCCTGGCTCCGGCGACGGACTGCGAATTTCGGTCGGCAGCGATGCCGAGGTCGATCAGCTCCTTGAGGAGCTGAAGAAAATCATCTGAAGTCCGATCCTGCCGAACACGCCGAGCGTGCGGAACAGACGGGATGCAACAATGGCGACGAGACCTGCCCAACGCCGAGCAACCATCAAACGCAAAACGGCCGAGACCGACATCGAGCTTTCGCTCGCCCTGAACGGCCGCGGCGAGTCCACCATTTCCACCGGCGTCGGCTTTCTCGATCACATGCTCACGCTATTTGCCAAGCACAGCCTGATCGACCTGACGGTCAAGGCCCGCGGCGACCTGCACATCGATCAGCACCACACGGTCGAAGACGTCGGCATCTGCCTGGGCCAGGCACTCGATGAGGCACTTGGCGACAAGGCGGGCATTTGCCGCTACGGCGACGCGACGCTGCCGATGGACGAAACGCTCGTCACCGTGGCACTCGACCTGAGTGGCCGGCCGTTCTTCGTCTGGAAGGTTCAATTCCCAACCGAGAAGATCGGCAACTTCGATTCGCAACTCGTCGAGGAATTCTGGCACGCCGTGTCGCTCCGCGCCCGCATGAACTTCCACGTCCTCTTGCACCACGGCCACAACAGCCATCATATCTCCGAGGCCATCTTCAAGGCGGCTGCGCGTGCCCTCGCCAGTGCGATTCAATTCGATCCACGGGTCAAGGGCGTGCCGTCCACGAAGGGTAAGCTCTGAGGTTGGTACGCGACTAAAAACAGAGGCAGGGTCGGATTCAGTTGTCAGAAAACCATTGCTCATCGGTCAGACGACAGAACGGCAATATTGATGCCTCGCGCACGGTCGGCTAAGCTTCGGGTTTGACCGGTTGTGCGTGATGATGGGTCAATGAGTGATGGGCCAGCGCCTGTTTCAGCCAATGCGACCATCGGGTGCCGATGAACCGTTCTATTGATGAGTTTCAAGGTACAGATCGCTTCACAGTTTCACACCGCCTGGGTGCCGGCGGCATGGGCATTGTGTACCGAGCGTTCGACCGGTTGCGAAACGAGACCGTGGCCCTCAAGACCTTGCTCCACGCCGATGCGTCGGCGATGTATCGGCTCAAGAGGGAATTCCGCACGCTCGCCGATGTCTCCCATCCGAATCTTGTGTCGCTCTACGAGTTGATCGCCGATGGTCCGCAGTGGTTCTTCACGATGGAACTGATCGATGGTGTCAACTTTCTCGATCATGTTCGTACCGGCACCGGTTCGCCGGCTGCGGTTTTGGATACGGTCCAAAACCTAACCACATCGAAGAGTGGCCAGGCAGCCACCGTGTCATTCGTGAGTGACCCCACGGAAAGGATGGGCGGGGAAACTCCGATTGCGAATTTCGGTGGGTTATTGAACCAAGAGCGGCTTCGCCCAGCATTACGACAACTAGCCCACGCTGTTTTCTCGCTGCACCGGGCTGGGATTATTCATCGTGATCTCAAACCCTCGAACGTGCTTGTGGCAAGCGACGGGCGCGTCGTGGTCTTGGATTTTGGTCTGGCCGCCGAACTCGCGCCCGCCCGGGAACTCGTCACGATCGAGAATGCGCAAGCGGGGACTGTGGCGTACATGTCTCCTGAGCAGGCGGCCGGTGTGACGGTAACCAGGGCCAGCGATTGGTACGCGGTGGGAGTGATTCTGTACGAGGCGCTGACTGGACGCCGTCCCCACACCGGAACGGTGCTTCAGGTGTTGCGCGACAAGCAACTGAAGAATCCGGCCCGGCCCGACCCGAATTCGTCTGATTTACCCAAAGATCTCGTGGAACTCTGCTTGGCCTTGCTGGACATCGATCCAGTTAGACGCCCGACCGGTGAGCAGGTCTTGAGTGCCCTGGGCGAGTCGGCGGGCAGCGTCGTAGTTGAGAACAGCGGCGCGATCAAGCAAGAAGGCGCGCTCGTGGGGCGGGAGTCGCATCTGGCAGCACTTGAGGAGTCCTTCAACCACGCCCAGGAGGGGCAGGCCGTGTCGCTGTACGTTCACGGTGTGTCCGGAGTGGGCAAGAGCACGTTGATGGAGTACTTCCTGGGCCGGCTGGAACGGAAGAATCGTGCGCTGGTGCTGGCTGGTCGGTGCTACGAGCGGGAGACGGTGCCGTACAAGGCGCTGGACGGTGTGGTGGATAGCCTGAGTCGCTACTTGCTATCGCTTCCGCAGACGAAGGTGGAGGCCCTGCTGCCGCGCGACGTGTTGCCGTTGTCGCGCCTGTTTCCTGTGATGTTACGGGTCGAAGCCGTGCGTGGTGCGCCGCAGCGGGAGAAGGAAATCCCAGACCCTTTGGTGTTGCGGCGCCGAGCGTTCTCAGCGTTACGCGAATTGTTGGGTCGCATTTCCGACCGACAACCGCTCGTGTTGTACATTGACGACCTTCAATGGGCCGACGCCGACAGCACGACCTTGTTGGAAGATTTGTTGCGCCCGCCCGACCCGCCGCCTCTGCTGCTTGTGGCCTGCTTTCGCAGCGAGGAAGTCGCGGTAAAGCCGTTTTTGAGGCTGCTGCTGGATCACACCGGAACGGCGAGGTGCCGTCAATTGTCGGTTGGTCCACTGATGGATGAGGAGTCGCGTCGACTGGCCCATTTCTTGTTGGGTCCGGAGTTGCCGGGAACGAAGTCGGTCGTCGATTTGATCGTGCGTGAGGCGGCCGGAAGCCCGTTTTTCGTGGAACAACTGGCCCGGTATGCGCTCGTTAGCGATTGCGCGGCAACCAGCGGTGTGAGCCTGCCGGAGATGCTTGAAGCGCGGATCCGGCACCTGCCGGCAGGTGCGCGACAGTTCTTGGAGACATTGGCCGTCGCCGGACGGCCGGTGGATTCGGTCGTGACCTTTGCGGCGGCCAGTTTGAGTGGCGACGAGCGGCCGCTGGTCGCGGCGTTGCGTGCCGCCCGCCTGGTGCGGAGCAGCGGCTCGGCGCAAAACGTGGAACTGTACCATGACCGCATTCGCGAAACTTTGGCCGGACTGCTGCGCGGCGAGGCCGTTGCGTCCATTCACTTGCAACTGGCACAGACGCTGGAAGCGAACGGGTACGACGACCCCGATGCCTTGTTCGAGCATTATCTGGGAGCATCCGATCGCGTGCGTGCCGGCAGTTACGCGCGCCTGGCGGCAAAGAAAGCATCGGCGGCTCTGGCGTTCGATCGCGCTGTCATGTTCTTCCGCCGTGCATTGGAGTTGACACCGCCCGACGCCGCCGACACGGTGGATCTCGAGGCCAGTCTCGGCGACGCCCTCACCAATGCCGGCCATTCGGCGGATGCGGCCGAAGTGTATTTGGGTGCGGCCAAGAAGGCTGTTGCAGCGCAGTCGCTCGAATTGCAGCGTCGGGCCGCTCAGCAACTCCTGATAAGCGGACATATTGATGACGGAATCGAGCTGATCCGCACGGTGCTTTCGGCGATCGGCATGAAGCTGCCGGCGACGCCGCGACGGGCCTTGTGGTCGTTGTTGTGGCGCCGATTGCAATTGCAACTCCGCGGCATTGACTACGCCGAACGACCGGCCGAGCAAGTGCCGGCCGATGAACTGCTGCGGATCGATATATGTTGGGCTGTGACCGTGGGGCTCGCGCTGGTGGACGTGATTCGTGCGTATGATTTTCAGACGCGCCATCTGTTGTTGGCGTTGCGTGCCGGCGAGCCGTATCGCATTGCTCGTGCTCTGGCGATCGAAGCGGGCATCTCGGCGACGACGGGTGGGCCGGGTTGGAAACGGTCCACGAAGTTCGGTGCGGCGGCCGCGGCGCTGGCAGAAAAGGTCAACCATCCACACGCAACTGGCCTAACCACGCTCGCCGCCGGCCTGGCCGCGTTCTGCACCGGCCAATGGAAGATGGCGAGCGAGCATTTCGCCCGCTCCGAGGAAACGTTTCGCGAGCAGTGCACGGGAGTCGTCTGGGAACTGACCAGTGCCCAGAATTATTTGCTCAGTTCGCTGATTTACTTGGGTGAACTGCGTGAGATTGCTCGCCGCATGCCGGTGCTGCTTGCCAGTGCGCAGGAGCGAGGCAACCTCTACACTGCCACCGAGCTGCGATCGCGAGAAAACCTGATGTGGCTCGTGGCGGACGACCCAAACGGAGCCGCGCGCGAACTGAGCCAGGCGATCAAGCGTTGGTCGCACAAGGGGTTTCACAGACAGCATTACAATTTTCTGTTGGCCCAGACTCAAATCCATCTGTACACGGGAAACGCGGAGGCTGCCTGGCAGTGCGTGACGGACCGGTGGCCCGATTTGGCCGGTTCGCTGTTGCTGCGAATTCAAGTACTGCGCGTGGAGGCAATGTTCTTGCGAGCGCGCTGTGCGTTGGCATTAGCCGCGGGCCGGCCAGCGGGCCGCGAGGAGTTGTTGCAGGTGGCAGAGCGCATGGCGAATCGAATCGGTCGTGAACGGATGGCGTGGTCGGCCCCGTTCGTTCCCCTGCTGCGAGCTGCGGTTGCGGTAGTACGTGGTGATGCGTCGGCTGCCGTTACCGGGCTTGCCGCCGCGGCCGACGGATTCGCTGCCGCAGACATGGAACTCCTCGCCACCGCCGTCCGGCGCCGCCAAGGAAATCTCATCGGCGGAGATCAGGGTCGCCAGCTCGTGAGCCAAGCCGACGCATGGATGCACGATCAGAAGGTCCAATCGCCCACATTGCTGGCTCGAATGTTCGTGCCTGGTTTCCCCGACAACTGATAAAGACGATCGCGATGGGGCATTCGGGACCTGGCGATGGACAAGGTGATTCATGTGCTGAACGGTGCTACAATGTTGCAGTGAAATGGCCTTTTGTGCATCATCTGCCCGTCTTGGGAGTAGAGAATCGATGAATGTGGCGTTGGCACCAGTCATGCCGATCGAGGAGTCGTTGCAGCAGGAGTCGCTGCTTGTCCCCGTCAACGATACGGATCGGTTGCACATCAAGCGGCTGTTTGCAGCCACGGGCGGTTCGCCCGTTCTGATGTTCCACGGAGTTGTCGAGAATGGCCGAGTGTTCTGTTCGCGTTCGGGCAAAGGCCTCGGACCGTTTCTCGCCAAGCACGGGTACGACGTTTTCGTCTGTGACTTGCGCGGGCACGGGCTGAGCCAGCCGCTGTTGAGCCGACGTTCGCGATATGGCCAAACCGAAGCGATCACCGAAGACATTCCCGCTCTGATCAATGCGGTTGTGGGAATTCGGGGCACGACGCCACAGATTTGGGTCGCTCATTCGTGGGGCGGCGTAGTTCTGATGTCCTACTTCGCGCGATTCGCGACACATCGCCCGCTGGTGAAAGCAATCGTGCTTTTTGCAACCAAAAGGTGTATTCGCGTCGGTGGCATCCGAAAACTAATGGGTATGAACCTCGGTTGGAACGGACTGGGCCGACTGTTCACGGGGACTTTCGGTTACCTGCCGCGTGGCATGTGTGGTCGCGGGACGGATGCGGAATCGGCCAAGTTTCATCGCCAATGCGTCGAGTGGGCGAGGCCCGGTCCGTGGATCGACTCCGATGACGGATTTGATTATGGAGCGGCGATCCAAAAGCTGGAATTGCCTCCCATCCTGTCGTACGCTGCCCTGGGAGACAGATACTTGGGGCATCCGCGCGATGTGCGCGACTTTCTCGACGAGATGGGAGCACGCCACGCAACCGTTCATGATCTGGGAAAATCGCATGGAGCCCTTCATGATTATGACCACATGGGAATTCTCATTCATCCCGCCGCAACGAGCGACCATTTTCCTGAAGTAGTTCGCTGGTTGAATCAGTATCACTTACTGGCTGGCACGCCAGCGAATCGCGCGGATTCTTCGAATGCCGATGTCTGGGATCACACCTTTTCCAAGACAATGCGCTCGTGATCGATCACCTCACGTTCCAAGCACTTCAGGTTGTAGTTCCCCAAAAGCGACTCGATCTGTTTGCGGAAGTCACCATCCATTAGATACATCGGTGCCAGTTTTCCCAGAGCGAGTAGCATTCGAGGTCGCCAACTCCACATGCGTCTCCAGCGCTGCATGGTCTCCACATAATCCAGTCGGCCATTCTTTGTGAACATGATCCGAAAGAAGGGTTGGGCGCAGTCTCGGATTTGGTCGAGACTTCGTGGCAAAAACGATCCAGGGTAAAATTTCCGCAATACCGCAAGCATGTATTCATTCGATCCCTTCGGAGCATCCAGCGACACGTTCTCGAAGAGAGGAACTTTCGGTCCCCACACCATCGACTGTAGAAACAACCTTCCATCGTCCGGTAACAACTCGGAACAGACGCAAAAAAACTGTCGATAGATTTCCTCCTGGCGGCCGGCAGCGTGTTCCTCTTCGGAACAGAAATGCTCGAAGCTTCCAACGCTGATAATTCCATCCACTAGGCCGAATGTTTCTGGATTCAGTTCCCTCCAGTCCTGAAGGTAGACCTCGAATCCGTGGCTTTGGCAAGCTGCGAGTTGCCTTGTGGACAAGGTAAGGCCGATTGCGTGACCGCCCTTACTCTCAACCGCACGAAGAACCGGCCCCCAGCCGCAGCCAATGTCGAGAATGCGTGCGCCGCGTCGCAAGCGAATGCTCGCCAGAATGTAATCGTGTTTATCCTGCTGGGCCCGCTCTAGCGACTTGCGGTAGTCCCCATCGAAAAGCGCACAGCTTATGTCGGCACATTCGCCAATCGCGAGACGAAACGTCTCATCCATGTAGTTGTAGGTTGTGTCGATCTGACGTTGACTTGCCATGGCCGGTTTCGATTCAGCTTCTTACGAGCCTTGCACTCACGTTGTGCAGGTGGCTCAAGACCTCAGCATAGGATCGCAGGGGCCCAGTCTCGTGATAGGAGAGCGAGTTGGCGAGACAGAATGCCCTCACGATTTCACGAGCCTCTCTGAGTCTGTTGCGGGGCAAGTTGGGGAACAAGTGATGCTCGATCTGGTAATTCAAACCACCATAAAAGAAATCAATGATGAAACCACCTTTCACATTGCGCCCCGTCATGATTTGGTGGTTCAAGAAATCACCCCGCGTACGGGTGGTCAAGATGGGCATTCCTTTGTGATTCGTCGCGAACACCATCCCAAGGTACAGCCCAACCGCAGCGTGACTAATCGTGATGAAGAGGACACCCCGCCAGAACCCCAGCGCGTAGAAAACAAATCCGTAAAAAACAATACAATTCAGCAAGATCGACAGGCTTTCCGCGAAAGGGACATTCGACTTCTTTCGCACAAGAAACTGAATGCTGGCGAACCGCAAATAGAACCCCTCAAGCAATAGCATGGGAAAGAAAAAGTAAGCCTGGTAGCGGATCAAGAAACGAAGTGGTCCTCGCTTGCTCCGCGCCTGTTCATCGGAAAATGCCAGCAGTGGGATATCCATATCCGGATCGCGGGCCGCACAATTGGGATGAGCATGATGCGTGTTGTGCTTGCTCTTCCACCAGCTTTGGCTTATGCCCAGGAGAAGATTCCAGTGCACGAGGCCGATGAACTGGTTTTTCCATCGAGTGCGGCTGATTTGGAGGTGCGTTGCATCGTGTCCGACGAATCCGATTTGTCCGAATACAAAGGCCAGAAACACTGCGTCAAGAAGCTGGATGGGAAGATTATCTTTGATCAGCGGAAGCAAGAACACTCCCAGCCCTAGCATTACAAGATTCAGAATTATGATTCGCGCATAGTACTGCGGTTGCTTTTGCAACAAGCTTGCCTGCGTGAGCCGGAAACGGAGTTGGACATACGATGGCCGGATGCGATCGAGTTCTTCAACACCGAGAATTGATGTGCTCTCAAGTTCATTCATTAATTATTCGCGGCAACTTGTGCGCCGGCATTAGAGCCTGCTAAGCAGAAAGGCCGACCACTTTGCCAAATCGATCCCGGAATTGTTCGGG
>Ga0247727_10002210_pt1 | contig 44796 bp, 38 predicted proteins | sample WisWelCaveWW1625_FD_202498 | JGI IMG/M metagenome (GOLD analysis project Ga0247727, IMG submission 202498) | Biofilm microbial communities from Wishing Well Cave, Virginia, United States - WW16-25 | ecosystem: Environmental > Aquatic > Deep subsurface > Groundwater > Cave microbial mat | place...
ATTCCTCTTACCTGAACATCGTAACGTCTTCCGAAGTAGGAAAAAGCATCGTGCGAAGTCACAAGAATTCTGGACGTTGAATCGATGGATGCAAACTGAGCGCTCACGGAGGAATCCATCGCATCAACTTCTGACTGATACGCACTGTGATTCTTCATAAAATACTTCGCCGAAGTGGGACGAATTTTGCCCAATTCGCGGGCAACGTGTGCCAGACCAAGCATCCAAAGTCGACTATCAAACCAAATGTGTGGATCCATTGCATCGCCGATATCTGCCGACTTGATCAGGCGTTTTTCAGCGATACCGTCCGAAACAAATAATACGGGTTTCTCCCGCCCATATTTTTCAAGAATTTCGGACATCTTACCTTCGAGGTGAAGACCGTTTGCGACGATGACATCCGCACCCTCCAGCAAATCAACGTCGCTGGGAGCCGGCTGGTACACGTGTGGATCCGTTCCAGGTCCCATAATGGAAGATATCTCGGCACTGTCGCCGACAATATTCTTCAACCCGTCAGCAATGATTCCAGTTGTCGCAACAATGTGAAGTGTGCCTTTTTCTGTGCCAGACTCAGGCTCCAAGCGGCACGAGACGATTAACAGCGAACAAAGCAACAGGAGAGAAGTGCACTTCATCAGTTATGTTTTTGAAACATTGCGAACGTTTATATTGGCCGCAACTTTGTTCGATAAATTAAACTGCTTCCCATTCGAAAAGCGGACTTTTAACGATTCGTCGAAGGCATATTTTTCGAGTATTCTCAGTTTCGTTCCAAGTTTCAACCCTACTTCATCCAGATAGCGTAAGAGCTGCAGCGAATCATCCGTCACACCAACGATCTCTACATTCGAATTCACCGCTGTTTCACACAATGGGATCTTAGATTTCCGGTCGAGAATATTTCCGCGTTTGTCAGGAATTGGATCGCCGTGCGGGTCGAATTTGGGAAATCCCAGGTATTTATCGAGACCGTCCACGAGTTTTGCCGAATGAACGTGCTCGAGCTGTTCCGCCAAATCGTGTACTTCGTCCCAACGGAAGCCCATTTTACTTACAAGAAATGTTTCCCACAAGCGGTGTGTCCGGACTATTTGCACCGCAATACGGATTCCCTGCCCAGTGAGCTGGCAACCTCGGTACCGCTCATACGAAATTAGATCTTTGTCAGCCAATTTCTTGAGCATATCCGTGATGGACGACGCCTTGGTTCCTAGTTTTTCAGCCAGTGAATTTGTCGATACCTTTTTCCGATCACCCAGCCCGAGATGAAATATTTCCTTGAGATAATTCTCTTCGCTCTGTGAAAGTCCGTTTACCACAAGATTTAGATTTACTTCAATAATATTTAACAAATATAGAAATTAATTTTTAGACTCATCTAAATTTGGTGTTTTTTTTTCATACCACCTCGGATCTCACACATTTTTAGCCCATTATTCGATAATACTGTCCTGGACCTTTTGTACCAGCAAGCACCCCTTCGAATCTGGAACGGAACAGATTGTTACCTTTGCAATTCAGATAAATTTTACAAATGGCCACAAACCGAACATTCACAATGATTAAGCCCGAAGCCGTTGCGGCGGGATATACCGGTAAGATCATCGATATGATCATTCAGGCTGGTTTTAAAGTAAAGGCGATGAAACTCCGTCGTCTTTCCAAAGCAGCGGCCGGTGAATTTTATTCCGTACACAAGGAACGTCCATTTTTTGGCGAGTTGGTCGATTATATGTCCGGGGGTCCGATCCTTGCCGCGATTCTTGAAAAGGATAACGCCGTTGAAGATTTCCGCAAGCTGATTGGCGCTACCGATCCGAAAGATGCTGCGACTGGCACGATCCGAAAAAACTTCGCAAAATCAAAGGCCGAAAACGCCGTTCACGGTTCGGATTCCGATGCCAATGCGGAACTTGAGTCAGTATTTCATTTCTCGAAAGAGGAAGTGGTTGGTTAAATCACCCGGATTTTTTTTGAACCACATAGAATCATAGGCTTATAGGCCAGTCAAGGCTTTGTTTTTTATACAGCTGATTTGACTAATCGTTTGTTCCTTGAGCGCAATTTTAGTATCTTTCGCAAAGCCAAATCCCTCGTATGAAAAATATTCTTGTCTGTTTTCTTTCGCTCTCCGTGGTCATTTCTTTTGCACAAGGAGAGGCAACAAAGTGGTATTTCGGAACTTTTGCGCATCTTGATTTCGGCGGAGGTTCGCCTGTCGTTGGCTCAGGTCCGATGACAACCACCGAAGGAACGGCGAGTATAGCTGACCCCGGCGGCACCCTTTTGTTTTACACCAATGGGGTTGACGTGTATGACAACACGAACACCGTTATGGCCAACGGCAGCGGTTTGATGGGAGACGTGTCGACTACACAGGCTGCGATGATTGTTCCGATGCCGGGTTCGCTCAATTTTTACTACCTCTTCTGCGTCGCTCCAGATGGAGGACCAAACGGCCTAACATATTCCATCGTCGATATGACCTTGAATAGCGGCCTTGGCGATGTCACGGCGACCAAAAACGTGAACCTGACGGACAGCGTTTCTGAAAAAATTTGCGCCATCAAAAACTTTGACGGAGATTACTGGATTGTTGTTCACAAATGGGGCGACAATGCATTTTACGCATACGAAATCACATCGACTGGAATTTCGGCACCGGTCATCAGCCACACCGGAATTGTCCATACGACTACGACCTTTCAGAACACGTATGGTCAGATGAAATTCAATCTTTGCGGAGACAAAATTGGCCTGGCGATGGGATATATGGACACCGTGGAACTCTGTGATTTTGATAAAACGACAGGTGTTGTTTCCAATCCCATTACGTTGCCGCACCCTGATCACGTGTATGGAATTGAATTTTCGCCCTTGTCGCAATTTCTCTACACGACGTGTTACGACGCCGGAGCAACCTTGGCGCAATTTGACATTTCGTCGGGCGTTCAGGCGACCATCCTGGCATCGAAAACGGTTCTGAGCACTACAGCTGACCTCTACGGAATGCAAACCGGACCGGACAAGAAAATTTATGTCTCCCGATCCTTTACCAGCACTTACCTCGGCCGTATTGCAGATCCTGACTCCGCCGGGGCCTTGTGCAATTACACCGACAACGCGATCGATCTCGATCCACTTGCAATGGGCAATAGTGGCGCCTTGAGCCTTCCGTCTTTCCCGCAGAATTTTTTGGCGAACAACATCTTTTGTCCCGGACCACCCTCTGAAATTGTGGAGTCAACAGCTGCCAGACTTTTCAGCATTCTGCCAAATCCGGCATCGGGAGCCTTCACCTTAAAGTTTTCCGGGTTTACGGATCAGGTGAGCCTGACCGAAGTGGGTGGAAAATGCATCTGGACGGCGGAAAATGTAAACGGCGAGATTTTCCCGGATGAACAAATTCCAGCGGGAATTTATTTCCTGAGCATTTCGGCGGGAAATCACACTGAATTTCAAAAACTGATCAGGTATTGATTGGGTATCGTGTCGTTTGATGATTGGCTAGCTTGCAACTGCTTCGCGGACATTTGATGGCTGTCATTTCAAAATCAGTCGGACCATTTTATTTGAAATTCTATCTCGTGCGCGCCATCACCTCGCTCGTGCTCGATGGTAAATTTGGCGCCATCCGGCACATACACCGGTTCGCCGGCAATTGAAATACGGAAGTTTTCTCCTTTCTCGATTGAATCGGCCAGACGGCGGAGTTTATCAATAAATTCGCTTTTGTTGTACTCCTTTTCGAGATCTCTTGATTTCATATTTTCTGTTTTTTTATGAATTTACGATGCTTGGAATAATGGAATGAAGATATGTAATTTCTCAAGCTCTTTAGCTGATTGAAACAACACGGACAAGAAGATTGAAATAAACGATCACGACAGCCCTGATTTCAACCGGATAATCCGTCTGAATTTATTCCTCCTCCCGTAAATCGGGCCGGGCAAATTGTGAGTCAGATATCCCGTCACCTTCCGGGTATATCCCTTCACAATTTTTTTGTTTCCAGAGCGCGTATACCGTGTGTTGGTGATCCATTCTCCGTGCAACCAATCTCCTCTTGACTGAATAATTCCAAGAGTCGTCGTTAACGCGCTATCCATTTGGCCGTTCGCATTGAACATCAGCTCCAAAAACAGTATGAACAGAAATTTATACACGCTTCTCAATTGGAACCACGCGCCTGAATTCAAAGCTGCAATCCATATAGAACGGTGGCGGATCCATATAAGTGTAATACATCTTCTGGCAGACATAGCCTTTCTCAATGCATTTCGTCCTCCATATATTATACCGCCGACTTGTTATGTGTTCTCCTTCAGCCGAACTGGCGATCCTATTCAAATGCACGGACTGATCGCCCATTTGCGTTGACGGGCTATACAAAGTATCAGGACCAATAACGAAAATTGTAGCGTCGTTTTGTGCTAAGTTCAAGGAACAATAGGTACAGGTCAAAACAAGAAAAACAACCTTCAAACACTTCATTTTTCCAGATAAAATTCGGTTTTCAAAATTACGGCTCGCGTAATTTCATAACTTGTTCACAATAGGATAAGCGGGGGTCGCCACCCACCATAATCATATCCTTCCGCAAATTTGATGCCAAAGTAAACCAGTTTCCATAACCCGTGTGTCTGATTTTTTCTTCGAGGTGGTAGTACAAACTACCGTCTTCGCACCAGCGCTTGAGGACCAGCGTCTCTTCCCCTACCAATCGTTCTACCATCAAACGGTGTGTCTCGTCCAGATAAAAGGTTCGTTCTGCATATCCCATTCCCGTTGGATTTGGCACCTTCTCATAAATCAGCTTTGTCGAATCGCCGCTGGAAATGGTGATTTGTCCCGCTCTGTAATTTCCCAGAGAATCATAGTCGTACGATTTTGTGATGGACTCGCCCGGTGAAAAGGGATAATAATTTCGTTCATATCCCATATATCCGAAGTTGCAACCCAGACTGCGTTCCGGATGAGGCATATATTGAATTTCGCTCCTTAGTTGACCCTTTACATAGAACGTTTCAGCGAGCAAGGTGTCTCCGGGAAAACTGAACTTTCTAGCATATCCTTCAATTCTACCGTCGGCATAGGTCATCACTTGATAGTAACCGCTACCCGGCGGTTCCCAACAGCCGGCACCGTTGCGGTAAGGATAATAAATATAATACTTGCCGTCGGGAGCATTCTCGTTTCTGAACCAACCGTAAACGCCGTCCAATATTGGATAACCGGCATCATTCGCTACCGGTCCAATCCAATGATAGTAGTTGGTATCATCGAACTGAATGTGGAATTCTTTCTGCCCATACGCATAGTCGTCGAAGCAAATTGCCGTCAGGAACAGGATGAAGAACGATTTATTCATATTTAATAACCTGTTCATCTGAAAAAAATGTACACCAGAATAAGAACTCAATCTACTAAAGTTACAAATTTGACCCCATTGAGCAATTAATAAAACGATCACAACAATTTCAAGCCCTCGCTGGACGCAAAATAAAAACAGGGTTCAGGTTTCTGACAAACTCCTAAATTGGAACACAAATCGCAATCCCTGATGAATCGACTTATCCTGTCCCTGTGTATTCTCCTTCTTGCTTCAAGTTCCTTTTCGTCCGAAAGCACGCTAGGGGATTCAATTCCAAAACGCGTGAAAACTATCACCGGAACCGCTTACGATGTCGGTATGGGCCGCGAAGTAGTGGCATACCTAAGACGATATGATAAAAAGGGCAACCTCACCGAAGAGGGGGATCAGCGAATGTACTACTCAAAAACACTGACATACGACAGTTTAAATCGTGTAACAGAAATGGGGTTCTTTTGTGGAGAGTCTTCCGGCAACGGCTATTCCAGCTACACGTACACCGATAGTTCGGTTTGCGAAACGTTTGACGGCGCTGTTCACTTCTGCGAAACCTGCGATTACTTTTCAAAGGATGGACGTCTGAAGAATACCCGCGAGATTTTCATCTCCGAAGATTTCAAAGGACACAAGGATACACTTTGGTTCGATGTCAATTACCATCAAAATTTCAATTCCCGGGGGCTATTGGAATCACAGAAAATTTGCTCCACTTCGGTATATTCAGAGACGAGAGATTCTTCCGTATCGGAACAAATCAACTTTTACGTGTACTCCGACTTCGACAGCATAGTCAGCGTCACGAAACTTGATAAAACAGGGCTCATCGACCAGCGGATCGTTTACACGTATGACCCCAATACCCACAAAAAAACGGACGAATATATTTTTACAGGAGATGTTGCTGGAGATTATTTTGATACTCCATTACACCGATTCATTGGTCACTACAGTCACGCTATTTTTGAATACGACGAAAACGGGTTGTTGAAATCGAAGGAGACGCGCGGTTATTGCAAGGACCTGACCCAACAGCCACAGGAGAAGTGGATTGAATTTGTGCAATACAAGAACGGTTTGCTGGATGAGTCGCGGTTGTTTGATCCCTGCGATGGTGTTTGCACCGAGGAGATTTACTACGTCTATGAATTCTGGAAATGAGACAGCCAGCTCAAACCAAACCCATTTGACCAGCTTCCGTTACCTGGGCTCCATTCCCTCCTCCTGCTCTATTGCCTTTTCCAAATGTTCGCTGTGAACTTTCACCCTCCCCAATCCCACAAAAAAACCATACCTTCACACCGTGAATCTCTTTAAATCCTGTTTCTCCGTGTTTTTTCTGCTTCTCCCGGGGGCGGTTGTTGCGCAATTTCCGGAACATATGTATCCGGGCGGTGATCCAATGAACTTTTCGGACACCGCAACCTTAGTCATCTGTGTTTTTATTCCGATCGCCGTAGCGGTGGTCTGGATCCTCTTCAGAAAACACCGCAAAATTAACCTGCGCGTCGACAGTTGCGGAACCAACAAAGCCGTTCACCGCAAGGAACTCAAGTATCTCGCCTCCAATAGAAATTTCGAACCCGGCCGCAAGACATTGGCCAGAGAAGAGGTTTTCGAGAACTGAATTCAGCCAGAGAAATTTTTCCCGCAGATATCACGGATTTTCGCTGATAAGACCGCTCAAAGTCGAACGTTTTCTGGTATCTATAGCCAGTCAATCTCTTTCAATTCCCGAAACTGAGACAAACCAATTTTTTTTATTAAATTTGGTTTCTATCAAAAACAAACCCTATGTCAGCTGAAGTCGCAACCGAAGTCCGTAACACCGCATTAACCGATAAACACGTCGCCCTCGGCGCGAAAATGGTGCCTTTTGCGGGCTTTCTGATGCCTGTTACCTACGAAGGTGTCACCGCGGAGCACGAGACGGTCCGCAAGGGCGTTGGTGTTTTCGACGTTTCACATATGGGAGAGTTTCTCTTCACAGGTGAAAATGTGATTGCATTGCTCAACAAGGTTTGCACAAACGATGTGACCACTATGGTTGACGGCCAGGCCCAGTACACCTGCCTGCCGAATAAAACGGGAGGTATTGTGGACGATTTGATCATCTATAGACGCAGTGCAACACAGTTTTGGGTTGTTGTCAACGCATCAAACGTCGAAAAAGACTGGAACTGGATTTCTTCCCACAACGATCTTGGCGTGAAAATGGAAAATCTTTCCGATCAGTATTCATTGCTCGCAATTCAAGGACCAAAAGCGGCAGAAGCGATGCAGTCCCTGACAGACCTCGACCTGAAGAGTATGAAGTATTACAGCTTCAAACTCGGAACCTTTGCCGGCGTGAAGGACGTGATGGTTTCCACCACAGGTTACACCGGTTCGGGAGGATTTGAAATTTACATCAAAAATGAAGACGCGAATAAAGTGTGGGATGCGGTATTCGCGGCGGGTGCAAAGTGGAATATCAAGCCGATTGGTCTGGCTGCACGCGATACGCTTCGTTTGGAAATGGGCTTTTGCCTTTACGGAAATGATATAAACGACACCACCTCCCCGATCGAAGCCGGTCTGGGATGGATCACCAAATTCACCAAAGAATTTACCAATTCAGTAGCCATCAAAGCGCACAAAGAAAATGGCGTAGCTCGCAAACTTGTTGGATTCGAACTCATCGATAAAGGCATCCCGCGTCACGATTACCCAATCGTCGATGCCACAAACAAAGTGATCGGCGTCGTTACCTCAGGTACAATGGCGCCATCGCTGAACAAGGCGATTGGACTGGGTTACGTGACCACCGCCAATGCGGCACCGGATTCTGAAATCTACATTCAGGTTCGCGGAAAAAACCTAAAGGCTAAGGTTGTAAAACCGCCTTTTTACAAACCTTAAGATACACCAGCCTTGAAGAGATCCCTGCAAATACTGCTTGGCCTGCTCTTTCCTGTGATATCGAACTGCGCGTCCGGTCAGGAATCCTTTTCACTCACCGATTCGGTTTTTCACGTTTACTCCGAGCACAAAATGGCTTTGATGCTGAACAATTTTTCCAATCGGTTTAGCGGAGGCGATGACATCTTTTATCTCGAAAACAAAGGCGAAATCGACTCACTCGTGCAATTTATCGACACGCACCCTCAGTTAATCCTTGAGATTGGCGTTTGTACCGATTACCGGGGGTCAGAAGATTTCAACCAACAGATCAGCGAGGATCAGGCGAAGAATTTTATCCTTTATCTGAAGAATCACGGTGCGAGCACTTTTCACCTGTTGTCCAAAGGGTATGGTGAAACACGCTTGATCCATCCTCCCGAGGCGATCGAAAAGATGGCCACAGAAGAAGAAAAGGAATTCGCACACGGTCAGAACGGCCGGATCGTCGTAAAAATTCTCGCTATCTGATTTATGGTGAGGTTTCCTATGTTCTATGTGGTAAAAAAAATCTGAACCACATAGACGCATAGTTCACATTGCCTCTAAGTGATTTCCTTTGTTTCCGAAGATGCTGAAACAACCCGTCGGTACCGAAGATAGGACACCACGTTCAGCAAAATCAAAGCGACAACGGTAACCGGAACCCAGAATGGAATGGGAATCGGATCGCCCTGTGCGTAAGAGTGCAGACCACTGAGGTAAAAATTAACGCCGAAGAAAGTCATGATGATGGTGGAGTAAGCCCAAAGACCTGCTGTGTTGAAAGTAAATTCACTTTTGAGAAAAGGAATAAACCGAAAGTGTAGGATCATCGCGTAGGTGATCGCCGAAGCGAGAGCCCAGGTTTCTTTGGAATCCCATCCCCAATAACGTCCCCAGCTTTCGTTCGCCCAGACGCCGCCAAGAAATGTTCCGATCGTGAGCATAAACAAACCAATGGTAATCGTCATTTCGGAGATGTGCGTGAGTTCCGAAGCTGTGAGCAAAATTCTGTCTTTATTCTTCGAATTGACAAAGAGTTTCATCAGCAAAATAAGTAAACTGATAATGGCACCTAGTCCAAGGAACCCATAACTGCCGGTTATGATCGCCACGTGGATCATCAGCCAATACGATTTCAAGACCGGTACCAGATTGGTGATTTCCGGATCGAGAGAATTCATATGGGCAACAAAAAGCATCAGCCAGGCCAGAATTGCGGTAGCGCCCAAAACGGTTTTGTTTCTTCGGGAGAACAATAGTCCTGCACCGGATGTAATGAACGCGATAAATACGACGGCTTCGTACCCGTTGCTCCAGGGCGCGTGGCCCGACAAATACCAGCGCAGACCGAGGCCGACACCGTGGCAAAGGAACAGCAGGGCAAAACACCAGTAAAGAATTTTCATCAGTCGCGTGAACCGAAACCGCGGTACCAGCAAAATGAAAAACTGAAGAATAAGAATAAAGGCCCCAAGGAAAATGTATACATCCATCAGTCGTTTGAAAATATCGGCCTTGTTGTAGAAAATCTCCCACTCCACCATTGAACGAGACGGCAACAAATTTTCAGGGGCGGTTTTGCGCTGAAAGAGGTCTATGGCATCAACCGTCCTATTCGCCGCGGTCCAGTCTCCCGTAGCGCCCCCTTCTTTTACCGTTTGTACGTAGAGCGGCAAAATGGCCCGAACAAAATCTCTCGTCTCACCCTGAAAAGGTGCCTCAATATCGTACGGCGAATACCAGCTATTCGTGGAGTCATTGGGCAGCGGTAAAATCTTCAGATACCACCCGGCAAAAAGGCCGTACAGAAGATTGACCCGCTCGCCGGTTTTCAAAACGTCTTTATCGTATTGCGATTGCTCGGCCGGCTTTTTCAAAAGTGCCTTTTCTGCATCGGCTGCCAGCAGATAATCGTACTCAAGGGAAAAAAAATCCGCCAGAGGCGCATATTTTCCTTCGCAGTGAAATTTTTCGCGAAGCGCATCTCCAGAAACATAAATCAAGGGTTCCAGCTGCCAATTGACTGGGTCGCTGTGAATGCCCAGAAAAACCTGCATCGGGCTCAGGCCCTCGTAACTGTTACTGCGGTGAACTTTTCTCAGCACTTCGGTAGCGAATGTGTGCACCGGCTTAAAGCGCCCCCGGTCATTTGGATTCTTTGAGTCCCGGACATCCTGAACTATCAAACGTCCATATTTTTCGGCATGTTCGTAATCCACTTTGTTTCCGTATTGCTGCGCCGAAACAGATTCAACCCATCCGGAAACCAGCAGCAGCACCAGAATTCCTAAGGCCTCCCGTTTCAACCGCACTTCTCTTGCCTTTCGCAACAGCATACGAAATCTGGAATTCGGCGAAATCAGGTTGATGACAAAACCGAGGCCCAGCAAAATGTAACCGATGTAGGTGGTCCAGGTGCCAAGCCGGTCCTGATTCACGGAAAGTACCGTACCCCCTTCGTCCAGATCGTAACTCGACTGGAAAAAACGGTATCCGCGGTAATCGAGTACGTTGTTCATAAAAATTCTGCGGTCCTCCGTATATCCCATCTCCGGATCGACCAGCGTAACTTCAGATGCAAAGGAGGATGCAGCATCGGTTCCCGGATATCGATCCAACTGAAAATCCCTGAGATAAATAGAGAACGGCAGATGAACGACCCGTGAACCAAAGGCCATCTCATAATAAAGACTACCCATTCTGAATTTCGTAAGGCCCGGAATGAATCCGCTGCCACCGCGTAACATTACTTCTTTGGAAAGCTCACCTTGCGACACCTTCACCGTCACGGCTTTCAGAATCACATTTTCCTTTTCGGTTTTTTCTACCACATCTAGTCGTGCGGAAGGATAATAGGCGTTGAGAACGAATCGCTGTGAGCCGACAGAGTACAAGCGTTTCGGAACAAATCGGCACACCGTATCTTTTGGAAAAAATCCGCTTGTCGAGTCCGCCATCTGGAACCAAGGGAGATCAAAAGGGGCCTTTACGCAAAGACCGCTGTCGGTCTGAAAGGCACTGATCGCTTCGGGATACTCGTCGGTATTGAAACAAATGAGATATCCACCATCGCTGATGACATCTCCGGTCTTCAGATAATTGTAATTCCTGCCGGATGAACCGACCGTCACGATTTCGAGAAATGGCAAGCCTTCATTCGCCGCTGTGCGGATCAACGTGTCCTTCACATTGTCGAGAAGTGAGACAAACTCAATTCTCACCGGATCGGTCTCTCCGGGAAAAAAAAATTCGTAATCGAAATAATTGTCGGTGCCCTCTTCCATAATCAAAGGAATATCGGCGATGTGTTGTTGAAGGCTGTCGTGCACTTTGAGCTGAAAACTCGTTTCCGAACTAATGATTTCGTTCGACGATCCGCCCTCGCGGATTGACATAACGCCCTCAAATCCGAAATACCGTGTAAATGCAGCCCCAACGATGATAACCAGAAACGCGCAGTGGAAAAGCAGTGAACTGATTTTCTTCCATTGTAGCAGTTTATAGCGGTTGATATTCTGCAGCATTGCAAGAAACAGAAACACGATAAGTCCTTCAAACCACCAGGTCTTGAAAATGAGTTTTTGGGCGACCGGCCTGCCGTAGTCGTTTTCGATAAACGTGGCCGTAGCAATACTGACAAGAAAAGCAAACAGAATAAGAACCACGAAGTGCATCGCGAAAATTCGGTTCAGTATTTTGTCAACTCTTTCCATTCAAAAAATACGGCCAAAAAAGTGGGGCAAAGGTACATTCATTTTCGAGAGTCAGGCGGAATTGGATTGTGGCGATTTGGGATGGGTAAGAAATTCGATAAATTCTTCCTAATATACTGTATTTCTTATTATTAGGTCAATCGAGAATGAGTCCAAAACAATTAGGTTTATTGGTACGGAAGTTCTATATTTGCACCCGTTAATTTTGTTGTATTAATTATCAGTAATGAGAAATAAGGGGTTTTTCTGGTCGGTGACCATTGTGTTGATTCTGTCTTGTATTTATCAACTTTCGTTTACCTGGGCTACCTACGGTGTTGAAGAAGAGTCGAAAGTGTACGCGCAAAGCTCTCTTGATTCGCTGGTCGATAACAAAATTCCAAACATTGTTGTTGAGCGTGAAACACTGCAGGTGGGGAATCCCCAACACGAAGAAAACATAAAGAACTACTTTGCAGAGTTGTACCTGAAATCTCAACAAAATGAAGAGACTCATTTCGGATACACGTACAGCGAGTGCAAAGAAATGGAGATCAACCTGGGCTTGGATCTCAAGGGTGGGATGAGCGTTACGCTTGAAATTGATGTACCTGCACTGATCTCAGAGCTTGCCGGAAATACCCGAAATCCTGATTTCCGTGCTGCCCACGCGGCTGCCGTCATCCGAATGAATGCCGGAGAAGGTGATTTTGTCGATTTGTTTGGTGAAGAGTTCAAGAAAATTTCGGAAGATCCACTTGCAAAGATTTTTCATATGCACAATCCGGAAGCGGTTGAACCGGATGCCAGTGACCGCGAAGTGCTGAAATTCCTCTCCGAGTCGTCTGAAAACTCACTCGACGGTGTTGAGCTGATCATCGAGAAGCGTGTGAATACCTTTGGTGTCGCACAACCGACCATTCAAAAACAGGTTGCAACGAACCGGATTTTTGTCGAACTGCCAGGGGTAAAGGACCGCGAAACAGTGCGTCGGAGACTTGTGTCGATCGCCAACCTGGAATTTTTTGAAGTCTACGACAACATTGGCAATGGGAGCGACGGCATCGGTCCGAAACTTTTTGATGAAAAGCTTGAAAAGGCGCTAAGCCAGGCCCTCTATGGCGGAGAGTCACTCATTGGTACTGATACCATACCCGATTCAAGTCTCATTGGTTCGCCTGACACTGCAAGCACCACGCCAAGTTTGCTGAGCGGTAACGCGGACGGGGGAAACAGTTTGCTAAACGCAGGCGATACTGCAGCAGGAAATGCTGCGAACGCGGCTTCGAATGACAGTCTCGCTAACCTTGCCGAGGAGATGAAGAAAGTTCCAATCCGTTCTGTTCTCACGCCAAGTCTGGTGAACGTTCAGGATGGTCAAGGCAGTTATGCGGAGGGACCCATTGTAGGTGTGGCGAAGGTAACCGATACGTCCACAGTAAATCTTCGCTTGAGTCATCCCGTGATCACAGCCGCATTGCCGCTGGACCTCGAGTTTATGTGGGATGCCAAGGAAGTACTGGATGAAAATAGAATTGAGACCGGCTACATCCGGTTATACGCAATTAAGGTTCCACCTACCGGCCCAAAAGTTGGAGGAAAAGACATCAAACGGGCATCTCGGACATCCAAAGAAGTTGGAAGTTTCGAGGTGAATATGCTCTTCACAAATTTAGGGGCTAAGAAATGGGAGGAAATGACCGAGGCAAATTTGTTGAAACCGGTTGCGATTACAATGGACAAGATGGTTTTCTCAGCACCGACTGTGCAGGAAAAAATGTCGAGCACATCGGACATCACCGGTAATTTCACAATGTCCGAAGCGGACGAACTTGCCGGATTGCTGAATGCCGGTGCGCTTCCTGCTCCGGTAAAAATTGTCGATGAGGCAGTGGTTGGGCCGTCTATCGGTGTCGGAAACTTTGAAATGGGAATGATCTCCTTTGCTCTGGCAATGGTTGTTGTGTTGTTCTATATGTGGTTTTATTACAACAAAGCGGGCCTCGTAGCCGACATTTCGCTGATCGCGAACATTTTCCTTCTTATTGGAGCACTTGCGTCGCTCAAAGCCATTCTTACCCTTCCAGGAATCGCGGGTATCGTGCTCACAATTGGTATGGCAGTAGATGCCAACGTACTTATTTACGAGAGAGTGCGAGAAGAACTTCGCGGCGGAAAAGGGGTTAAGGCTTCGGTTAAAGAGGGTTTTTCGATGGCGATGTCTTCGATTCTCGACGCAAACATTACAACGTTACTCACGGGGGTTGTTCTAGCCGTTTTCGGTACAGGACCAATTAAAGGATTTGCCACCACATTGATCATCGGAATTTTTACATCGGTTTTTGCAGCCGTAATCATCACGCGATTAATACTTACCTGGTTCCTTGACCGCGACAAGAAAATGACGTTTAGCACTCGCTTCACAGAAAAGTTTATGCAAAACACGAAGATCCAATTCGTGAAAAGACGCAAACTTTTCTATTTGTTATCGGGAGGATTTCTTGCGCTGGGAGTTGTTTCTCTTTTTGCCCGCGGCCTGGACTGGGGTGTGGATTTTGAAGGAGGACGACAGTACAAGGTTCAGTTTATTGACAAACCGGCGGATCACGAAGCGATCGTAGCTTCTTTAACTACCCAGTTTGATGGAATCGCTCCGCAATCCAAGATGGTGAATGATTCGTATACGGCATTGATCACCACGAAATACGAAATCAATAATCCAGATACCGCAATGAACAACCTCGTAGAGGCAAAATTGCGCGATGGTCTCAGTGGTTTTGGAGCATTCGACATCCAGGAATCAAAAATGATTGCCCCAACGATTTCAAAAGATCTTGCTAAAAATGCACTTTACGCCGTAGGTTTCAGCTTGCTGATCATATTTCTGTACATCGTCTTCCGGTTCCGTAGTTGGCAGTTTGGACTCGGTGCAGTTACAGCGCTTGGCCACGACGTGTTCATGATCGTAGCTGTTTACTCGATGTGCTGGGGATGGATTGGCTTTTCAATGGAAATTGATCAGGCTTTTATCGCCGCAATTCTGACCGTGGTCGGTTATTCCATCAACGATACGGTTATCGTTTTCGACCGAATCCGGGAATATGTTGCATTTTACAATCGTGGCGTCGGTCGAGAGGTCATCGATGAAGCACTCAACTCAACGCTAACCCGAACGCTCAATACGTCTTTCACGACCTTCCTCGTGTTGCTCGTAATTTTCATTTTCGGCGGGGATGCGATCAAAGGCTTTGTGTTTGCCATTATGGTGGGTGTCGTCGTCGGTACGTACTCCTCAATCTGCATCGCAACGCCAATGGTTATCGATCTGTCGAAGAAAAGCCAGAAAAAGGAAAAAGACGAGCCGGCGTTGGCCAAAGCGGTGTAACCAGTAACCTATCTCCTGCCACCGGATAGGGTGGCGTGAATCTGAACTGAATGACATTACTGTTCTTAAATAATGTCGGTACTGTTGAAGTCATTTTCATTATGTTCATCGTTTTGATGTTTTTCGGTTCGAAAAGCATCCCTGGTCTTGCCAGAACGCTTGGAAAGGGTATGCGTGAAATCCGCAATGCCTCCAGTGAAATCAGAAGAGACATTCAGAATTCCGCGCTCGAAATGCGCAAGGACCTCAATACCGATCAGGTTTTGCAGGACGAAGAAATCAGCAAAACACTCAAAGAAATCGAAGAATACAAAATTGATTCTCCGGATAAAGAAATGCCGAAGGAAAAGCGTGGTGAGGCTTGAAATTCTCAATTCCGTAATATTGCCAACGCGCTGAAACCGCCGAACTAACCCCTTTCTCCATTTCTCAAGAAGTCCGGATTTTCTCATATCGGGATACACGCTCTTATTGTCCAAAATTCTGCGGCCGTACATAGCCGTAGTTTCAGTTAAATCGTATGTCGGAGACTTGAATTCGATTGAATAAATAATCAACAAAAAATTCAACTATGTAATTATGCAATATTGCATAATTACATAGTAAATTTCAGCACGAAATTTTGTGCTCTTCCCCACTTTTCGTACCTTTCAACGAATGAAAAAACTTGTCCTCCTATCGACCGTGGCTTTCGGCCTAACAACCAACGCACAACTGGTTCCTGTTGATGTCCTCATTCCGATGAGCGACGGAAAATTTCTCGCCGGTGATCTTTACCTGCCGAACGGAACCGATCAGTTTCCAACGATACTTATAATGACGCCTTATGGCAAATTTATGTTCGAATCGGCTGGATTACCTCTCGGTGTTGGTTTTGATATAAGCACCAGCGACTACGCGTACCTTATTGTCGACTGGAGATGTCGTTTCGAATCCATTCCTGCCTGTGCTGCAGGATCTGACAATGGCGTCGACGGCTACGATGTCGTGGAATGGATTAATGTTCAGAGCTGGTCCGATGGAAAAATTGGAATGTGGGGCCCGTCTGCACTTGGAAATATCCAGTTTATGACCGCCAAGAACAAACCACCAGCGCTGGATTGCTGTGTCCCAGAAGTTGCTGGGCCTCACACAGCCTATGCCCACTATTTTCAGGGAGGGTGCGTCGGCGTCGAAACCCTTCAAACCCTCGACATCCTTTTTCCGGGTACTGCAGCACCGATCGTTGCGAATCCACATTATAACTTTGTCTGGCAATTTGCTGAGGCAGGCTCAATGTATCCCGACAGTATTGAGGTACCAATGTTGCTTATCGGCGGCTGGTTTGACAAAAACATCGATCAGACCATTTATTTGTCCGATACACTGAAGGACCTCTCCCCGGCAGCTTCATTTCACAAAACACTGATTGGCCCCTGGGTTCACGGCGGAACAGGCCCTGCGAATGTCGGTAGCGCTGCGCAAGGTGAAATGACCTTTACGGAAGCGGAAGATTGGAATGAAATTTTTGCGCTGCAGTTTTTCGATTACCATCTCCGCGGCATTGCCAATGGCTGGCCGGCTCAAAAGAGGTACACCTATTTTCAGATGGGCGACAATATCTGGAATGGGTCGGATGTCTGGCCGCCGGCGGGTACAATCTATTCGACATACTACCTACACGACGACAACAGCATTCAGACTTCGCTGCCTTCTTCTTCCACGGCGGAACTCAGTTTTGTGTACGATCCAACTGATCCTTCGCCTACACACGGCGGAAAAACGCTCAACCTTGATATGGTTCAGGGACCTTATGATCAGGTCGATTCCGTTGAGGTTCGCAGCGACAACCTGATCTTTACCACGCCCATTCTTGCTTCAGACCTGAACCTCAAAGGAAAAATAAGAATTAACTTGTTCGTTCAGTCCGACCAACTGGACACCGATTTTGCGATACGGCTTACCGAAGTATACCCCGACGCAACATCAATGCTTTTGCTCGATGATATTCAACGAATGCGTTTTCGTGATGGTTACACGGTAGCGGATACTTCATTTATGTTTCCATCCATCATCTATCCTATTACCATCGAATTGGACGACATCGCGAACACGTTCAAAGCGGGCAACCAGTTGAGGGTGATCATCACCTCATCAAACTATCCAATGTACAACCGAAATATGAATACCGGAGGAGCGATGTATCCTGCCGGTAATTACGATACGCTTGTTGGGCCGCTGGTTGCAACGAATACGATTCAGCTGAATTCTGTTTACCCATCTGGACTTGAGTTACCGGTTGGGTTTAATTCGCCTGCTGGGGTTGGGAATGATCAGGAAATTTCAAACGGAATTGAGGTCTGGCCGAATCCAACGGAAGGAAATTTTACGGTGAACAATCTTGAACCTGGTTCAGTGCTCGAAATCTACACTCTTGCGGGGGAATTGATCTGGTCGGAACACGCGCTAAGCAGCACCATACAGCTCAACATTTCGAATAAATCGCAGGGAATTTACATCCTCTGTGGACAAAATGTACATTCAGAAAAATGCTAGAAAAAACTGGTGATCCGTTAGTAGTTCACTCCACTACCGCAACAAAATACTTGGACACTCTCCAGAACGATTTTTCGTCGTTGATGTTGATTCGATTTTTATTGCCTTCTGTTGTAATCGTGTAAGAAGTAGACGGGTGGTCGGTGATTAGCCGGATTTTTGAACCCGTGACGTCAATGAATTTTGTTGTCGACAAATCAACCTGGGTGAAATACTCCTCGTTGAAATTGTCCTTCAGATGGGCTTTTTTGCCCATCCCGATAAAACCGCCCTCTTTTACCAGTACGCCGGCTTCAAGCAATTCATCGACCGTTCCGTACGCATAAAATGCCTTGTTCAGTTCCTTGATCGTCTCAACGGTTATTTGGGTCTGCTCCTGATACGCTTCCAGCAATTCAACGTATTCGCGATCAAGATCCATCAACTCTACACGAAGCAATTCGATTTCCTCTTCCTGCACCGTAATTTTATTCATCAGCGTTTCAACCAAAATTTTCAACTGAGCAATTTCGAGATTTTTATTCTCCAGCGCACCGTTCAGCTCGTTTACCTTTTTGGCATTTTCCTCACGGAGGTAATTGATATTCTGAATCTCTTGTAAAATCCATTGTTTGCCGTCTTCCTCAAGTTCGACGTTGTTGGAACGCAATCTGATCTCGTCCTCTTTGAGGTTGATCATTGCGAGATTCTGCTCAATCTCATTGAACAACTGAATGGATTCGTTCAGCGCGGAGTCCTTTTCGCTGAGTTGATCCTGAAGCGCCCGATTTTCTGATTTTAGACGTGCTATATCTTCGCTGGAAGATTCGTCATTCGCAGTGTCCGTAGTGGCTTCCCCGGCACAGGAAACTACAATCATCATTAAAAATATCCCTTCAAACAAGCGTTTCATCGGTGTTCATTTAGTGTTCCTCAAATTTAGCCAATTAATCGTACTTTTGTTTTAAAGCTTTCGTAAATGCTTAAATCCGCCTTTTTTCTGCCGGTACTCTGCTTTTTATCGCAGTACGGATTTGCATTCAAAGTCGCGTATCAGCTTTCAATGTCCAATCCAAATTCGCACTATTTCGAAGTAAAAATGGACATTTCGGACATCAAATCGAAGCAAATTGACCTCAAGATGCCTGTTTGGGCACCGGGTTCTTACCTGGTCAGGGAATTTCCGAAGGCTGTTAATCTGGTGAAAGTAAAGGACCAAAACGGCAATCCGCTCGATGCGGTTAAAACGGACAAAAACACGTGGTGTATCCAAACGGCCGGAGTGAATGCGGTTGTGGTCAATTACGAGGTCTATTCCTTCGAATTGTCGGTTCGCACCAATTTTCTGGACGATTCCCACGGTTACCTGAACGGATCGGCCACGTTTATGTATGTCGACGGGTACAAAGACCTGCCGGGAACGTTACAAGTTGTTCCACACTCCGGTTTTTCGACCGTGTCTACTTCGCTGAAGGAAAATTCGAAGTGGATTTATCGTTTCGCAAACTACGACGAATTGGCCGACTCGCCGATTGAAATCGGCAACCAGAAATTGTTCAGCTTCACCGCAGCCGGAGTCAAACACACCGTTTGTATGTATGGCGAGGGCAATTACGACGCCGAATTACTCAAACGCGATATGGCCAAAATTGTGGAAGCCGAAACGCAGATATTTGGCGAAAATCCGAACGACGAATACTTGTTTATCGTGCACAACATCACGAACTCGTCAGGGGGACTGGAACATAAGTCATCCACTACCCTACAAGTCTATCGCTGGGGTTACGACGGAGACGGTTACCTGGATTTTCTGAACCTCGTCGCCCACGAATATTTTCATTTGTGGAATGTAAAACGCCTTCGTCCAAAAGAACTTGGACCATTCGACTACGACAAGGAAAACTACACCGATTTGTTATGGGTAATGGAAGGATTTACCTCCTACTACGATGAATTGATTATGCGGAGAGCCGGATTTTACACGAACGATGAGTACCTGACGACACTGACAAGTGTTATCAATTACGTCGAAAATTCCATCGGCAATAAGGTACAGCCCGTTGCACATTCGAGTTTCGATGCGTGGATAAAAAGTTATCGCCGGAATGAAAACAGTGGCAACACCGAAATTTCCTATTACTCCAAAGGTAAAATTCTCGCTGCATTGTTGGATGTGTACATCATCAGCAAGTCCAATACATCCAAATGCCTTGACGATTTTATGAAACAGCTTTACACCGATTTTTACCTGAAAGGTGATGTAGGATTTACCGAAGAAGAATTTCAGTCGACGCTGGAAAAATTCCTTGCCGAGGATATGAATTGGTTTTTCGACCAGTACGTTTACGACACCCAAACACCTGATTACCGCAAATTCTTTCAGGGCGTGGGAATGAACTTCAACACGGTTTCCGGCGATCCGGTTGCTCATCTAGGCGCCAGAATTTCAGGTTCGTGTACGATCAACGGTATTGATGCTGGTTCGGCCGCAGAGACAGGTGGCTTAAGCGTGAACGACGAAATCCTTGCCATCAATGGATTCCGCGTGGACAAAGCCGCTTTCGATGAGTTTCTTGCAGGACTTTCGGTCGGTGATTCGTTCGAAATTCTCCTTTCCCGCGACCGTGTTCTGAAAACCTACACCATTGCTATGGGTAGCCGCAAGCCGCTTCGTTACCAGTTCGATCAAATGACCGAAGCGGACTCGAGGGCATCGTTCTGGCTTCGACAAACAATCCATTAAGGGATAAATTTTTCATCTGCTTCCCTACCTTTCGATCTATTGCCGACATTTGAACAAAACAAAGCAGGTTGCGAAAAAAAATACTTCCAAATTATTTCCTTAAATTTTTTATTAAGCTAGGCATCCTGACCTTGGTGTTTACGCTTTGCCGTATCCTATTTCTTCTGTTCAATTCCGAACAATTTCCGGTCGTATATTTTACCGATTTTCTTGTCGGATTCTGGTTCGATCTGATGACGGCCGCCATCGTTTTCCTTCCACTATGGCTTCTGGAACTTTTTCCCAGCAAGTGGCGGGATATACGGTTTTTTAGAATTTTTTTCGCCGCGTGTTTTCATATCGTTTTCTTTCTTTCGATTGCTATAAACCTTACTGACATCGAGTACTTCCGGCACACTGCCTCCCGGTCGACCTTCGCGTTGATAAAAATGCTCGGATTTGGTAACGACCTTACCGCCCAGTTGCCTTCCTATCTGGTCGATTACTGGTACATTCTTGTTTTTGCCATCGCTTTACAATGGCTGGCCATTTGGCTGTACAAAAGAACCAACCGCATTCCAGACGACAGCAGAGAAGCAGGGTGGATCAAACAATCCGTTTTATTTCTGATTGCCGGTGGACTGCTTGTGCTTACCGGTCGTGGTGGTACGGGCTATCGTCCAGCCGGACCTGTGAATGCAGCAAAATACACCATCGAACAAAATGTGCAACTTGTGCTGAATTCCACCTTCACGATCATCAAGTCCTGGGGTGGATTTACCCTGGAGGAGAAAACCTGGTTTTCCGAAAAGGAACTTGCGGAGTTGTATACAACGAGACGCCATTACACCGATCCTCCGAAACTCGATCGTCCGAACATTGTGCTGCTCATTATGGAAAGTTTTTCGGTTGAATACGTTGGATCAATCAACGGCACAGGAAAAACATACACGCCCTTTCTGGATTCACTTATTGGCCAATCGCTCGTGTTCACGAATTGTTATGCCAATGGAAAAAAATCAATGGACGCAGTGCCCGCACTCATCTCGTCGGTACCCAAACTTATGGAACCCGAATACCTCGCGTCCGGATATGCTGCGAACCGCATCGAGGGACTGCCGCGAATTCTAAAAAAACTAGGCTATGAATCGGCATTTTTTCACGGTGCAACAAACGGCTCGATGAATTTTGATGTCTTCGCAAATCTCACAGGTTTCGAAAAATACTTCGGGCGGACTGAATACAACAACGACGACCATTTCGATGGCACCTGGGGTATTTATGACGATGAATTCTTCCGTTGGAGTGTAGATGAAATTTCCGGACTAAAACCACCGTTTTTCGCCTCCATTTTTTCCCTTTCCTCCCACCCACCCTTTGCTATTCCAGAAAAATACGCGCAACGGTTTTCTGGGGGACCGACGGAAATGCACGATGCGATTGAATACGCCGACTTCGCCCTGGGCAAATTCTTCGAAAGTGCGTCCAAAACAAAATGGTACGACAATACGCTGTTCATCGTCGTTGCAGACCATACACCGGCCACATACGATGCGGAGTACTACAGGGAAATTGGAAATATGCACATCCCTCTCGTCTTTTTTCATCCGTCTTCGGTGGATTCGCTGTTTAAGGGTCGTTCTGATAAAGTAGTTAGTCAGACCGATGTGATGCCAGGAATTCTTCATCTTCTGGGCTACCAGGAACCTTTTATGGCCTTTGGTAAATCAATGTTCGATTCGCTGGATGGCTACAGCGCCAGTCAGATCGGCAACGCGTATTTATATTTCAGCACAGTCGATAGTCTGCATTACCTTACACTTTTCGAAAATGAAAAAACGACAGGAATTTTTGGCCTAACCGATAAATTCCAAGAAAAAAATCTACTGGGTGAAAAACAACTGATGATCCTCGAAACGCGGCTGAAAGCGATGATACAAACTTACAATCACGCGTTAATCCACAACGAAATGACCATCGACTAGTTGAAAAGCCGAAAGAAAATACTGTTCATTGTCAATCCGGTGTCTGGACTTGGTAAAAAAAATGTATTCCCTGCACTGATCAATAAACACTTTGACACGGCTCAGTTTGAGACGGAACTTGCATTCACACAATACAGAAATCACGGAGCAGAAATTTCGAAAAATGCAGCGAATCAGTTTGATGCCATTGTTGCTGTAGGTGGCGATGGATCCGTGAATGAAATTGGCGGGGCGTTGGTTGGGACCAACACATCGCTGGGCATAGTACCGGCAGGATCTGGCAACGGACTCGCAAGGCATCTCCGGATTCCACTCCGACACGAGACGGCACTGAAACGAATTGCCCATTTCGACATAAAAAAGATGGATACTGGAAAAGTAAACGACTCCACTTTTTTAGGAACCTGCGGATTCGGATTCGACGCGCACATCGCTAAAAAATTCGATGAGTTCCATCACCGCGGATTTAGCGCCTATGGGAAACTGGTCTTGAAAGAATTCAGGACCTATCTCCCGCTCCACTTCAAAATTCACTTCAGCGCTCTGGAAATTTCTGGCTATTTCCTGATGTGTGGCGTGGCCAACTCTCGTCAATTCGGAAATGGTTTTGTCATTTCTCCAAAATCTGCAACTGACGATGGCACGATGGAGCTTGTTATGTTAGAAAAGCCCGGTATAGCGCAATTTCCGGTAATTCTGGCTCGCTTTTTTAACGGCACGATTGACCGCTCCAAAAAGTTCAGCTTTCGCCCATTTCGGGAACAACTGACAATAACCGTTGACTCTCCTGTGCCCATCCCCTTCCACCTGGACGGTGAGCCCAGCTTGGGGGGACCGATTTTTGTCGTAACTTTATCTCCGGATAGCTTAAATGTTCTTTAATAAACGCAACCTAATATGAAAAAAATCGCTACTCTTTTTATGCTTGCCGCTCTCAACTCTGTGGGATACGGACAAAGTTCACTGCTCAACAACAGCTTCGAGAACTGGACCGATGTCGTGGTCAAGGATTCCATTGAATTATGGCATACCTCGAACGAACAACTCGCGTCGCAACTGGCGCCGCCAAACTGTATCCACGTACCGGTTGGTGCACACGACGGCACCTATATGGTTTATCTCGAAACCGTGCTGGTTTGGAACGAATTTTCATTGTCCAACGATACGGTCTTCGGCTACATCATCAAAGAAGATGCACCGAGTGGCAATTTCATTGGATTCCCTTATTCCGATACGGTAGATGTGTTCAAATTCTGGTATCAGTGCAACGTAATGCCAGGCGATTCAGCCATCTGCATAGTTGAACTTCGAAAAGCAGGTGCAGCATATTCTACAAATATTTACAAAATGGGGGGGGTGCCGTGGGAGCCTGGACTGAAGTTTCGATGTCACTCTTGGGTGGATCAGTTGAAGAGCCAGACTCCGTTTTCATCGGATTTGCCAGCAGCGATCCATTCGTTTCCGGTGTAGCTGAGGAAGGATCAGTCCTTGTGATAGATGATATTCATTTTGAATTCAGCGCAGGTTCAACCGTTCCTTCTGCGGTTCCAAACTACAGCTTCGAAAGTTCAATTGTGATCTCAGCAGAAACCCCGAACGACTGGTTTACATTCAATGACCTTGCGGTACTCTTTTTGAACCAGCCGTACATCACTGAAACAACCGACGCCACGGTTGGCGCCTCTGCAATCCAAGTCACTACTACCGCAGAGAACGTCGCCGCAGATATTCCAAGCATTGTAACAAACGGAACATTTAATTTTGCTACGGATTCTTTTGAAGGCGGAACGGCCTTTATTGCAACACCGGACGTTTTTTCGTATGATGTGCGATATGTTCCTTCCGGAACGGACACAGCTTTGGTATGGTTGAGAATGTGGAACGCAACAAGTGGAGATATCATCGATACCTTTGACATTATCACCACTTCAGCCGCGACGTACGAAACACGGACCATCACACTGGGCCTTACAGAAGCCCCAGATTCGGTTTGGGTACTGGGTTATTCCGGCAATCAAGCCGGTTCGGTACTGAAACTTGACAACATCCTATTTACAGGAGGAGACATCGGATTCAAGGAAGAACCCCTTTTCAGCGACCTTCGGATTCATCCGAACCCTGCGACTGGAAATACAACCATTCTGTTTGATTCCGCCGACGAAATCAGTATCGTAAACCTCGCCGGACAGGTGATGTTCCGAACAGCAGATGCAGCCAACGGAAAACTCATCGTCGATGTGAACAGTTGGAATGAAGGCGTCTATTTTGTTCGCCTGACGGATTCCGGAAAATCACTGACAAGAAAATTAGTCGTCAGCCACTGATTTGAATTACTTCATTTAAAGTCCCCTGACCTGTAATCGTCGGGGGACTTTTTTTTTACCTTTAGGGGATGTTTGGAGGAGTTCTCTTTTTTTTACTGACGATGGTTCTGGGTGGACTAACCGTTCTGGGATCGGTGCTCGCCTGGCGGACGAGACATATTGTGTATTTCATTATGGGATTGGTCTTCGGCTGCATTCTGCTGGTCATCGTCGCAGTAAATCACGAATACTACCTCTTCAGTTTGCTCAACCCGGAGAGCGATATGACGAGTATTTTGTTGCTGATTTTTCTAGGCGTGTCCACCTATTTCCTGGTATCGTCGCAGATGAAAAATACCGGCTACTACGATTCGGATGTAACCGACGCCGGAATTTCGGAGCTCATCAACGAAACAGCCGACAGTGACGAGGAATACGAACCAACAGACAAAGACTACCTCAACCACATCATCGAAGACAAAGAAGAGGATGACGAGTTTACCGTTCGTTGAGAGATACGCCCGCCATCCTTTCCTAGAGTATTGTCAACTGTTTTTCTTTCCTCCTATTTATTGTATCAAAGAGGTAAAGCCTCACAAATTCGTAAGGCTAATAGTGGAGGATGATTTTTTCTGTCCGATCGATTTCATCTGTTTGGATTCTTAGAAAATAGACCCCCTCTGGGAGTCCGCTTCGTTCCAAAGAAACGGTAGTTCCTGAAATTTTCTTCATCACAGCGACTTCTTCTCCCGATAAACCGAAGAAAGTAAGTGTTGCGTTATCCAATGGAATGCTGGTTTGAAGGATTCCTGAAGTGCACGGGTTGGGAAACACAATCGGCATCTCGGTTGCAAGTTCGTCTGAAAATCCTGCAATGTCGACCGGATACGGAGTCGCATAAATGCCACCCACTAAACCCGAGAACGGAGTAACAAGATAGCGGGCCATAGCGATACTGTTATGCTCTGTAAATTCAGAATGAGTACAAACGGTGGAGTCGACGCAACAAGAATAGAATATGTCGCCAACGACAACAATTTTGTCATCTGTCTGTATTGCCATTCCGTTAATCCAGGCCATCTCATTGAACACACCAAACGTCGTGGTAACAATTCCGTCGGCGTCAAACGACGGATCCGGCGTTCCGTCGCCTAAAAGTCGAACCAGAGCGAAATTCGTAGTACCTGGAATTTCCGTTGTTCCGGTGACAACTATTTTTCCATCCACCTGAATTTTGACGGTGGTGACGTACTGGTTGCTTCCTGCGATATCGGTCGTGAATACGCCATCGCTGTCAAAGGTATTGTCAAGACTTCCGTCGGAATTGTAACGAATCACGACTACGTCAAAAGTAAATCCCGGAATAGATACCCCTGCAACAACAATTTTTCCATCACTCTGTACAGTGTGTGAATAAGAATTATCATTTCCGAAAGCCAGCATTGTTGTGACCATTCCATCAAAATCAAAGCCAGTGTCAACGCTTCCGTCCGAATTGAACTTCAACAGTCGAAAACCACTATCCGGATCAGCGGTTCCCGAGACGAGTAGCTTTGCGTCGGGCAATATTGAAATTCTCGTATTAAAAAGGTACGGACTGGGATCCAAAATAACTACTCCGTCTCCGTCGAATGAATTGTCCAGACTACCGTCCGAATTATACCGCACCATCGTGAAGTTATTTCCTATTGCATTGGACGATATGCCCGTCACGATTATTTTTCCATCAACTTGCAGCGCGAATGAGTGGCCGTCGTTAAACATCCCTCCGAAATCCGTAACTAAAATTCCATCCCCGTCAAAGGAATTGTCCAAGGTTCCGTCGCTGAGATACCGGACCAAAACAAAGTCTTGATCGAATCCGTTATTGAAATTGCCCGCGACGAGGATCTTGGCGTCGCTCTGCACCAGGATGCCAAATGCCACGCTATTACCTCCGGCTATTGGCGTAGAAAGGAACCCATCGCCATCGAAGGAGTTGTCGATTGATCCGTCGGAATTATATCGCACTACCAAAATATCCCCAATTCCCCAGAGTGAGGTGGCGCCGGCGACCACTATTTTGCCATCTGCCTGAATGGCCACCGATTTTCCGGTTATATCCGTTGTAAAATCGGTTATGATCAGTCCATCCGTATCGAATGCTGGATCCAGTGGACCACCTTGGGCCATCAACTGCGGAGAACAGAAGAATAATAGCGCGAAAAGTCCGGTAATTTTACAGAAAAGTAGTTGTGACTTCATAAAGTTGTTATTAATGAATTCAAGTCGTTTTCATTTGACAAACCTGAATTCACGTAAGCGGATCAATCAACTAATACGGCGCTGGTAAATGATCGGTTGGTGCTACCACACTCAACTTGTCTGAATTACATTAAAGAGTGTACGAACAGGCTCCTTTTGCGTATGATTAGCAATCTAGCGAAATCACGGATACAAAACTCACGATTATTTGTTTCTCCGAAGCAACGCTTATCGCCAGGGAATCTCCGGATATTATCGGATGCTACGTTGTCGTCTTGTCCCGCGCGACCTCTTACTCAACGGACGGATATCCCTTCTTCAACTCCTTCCATTTCCGAAAGACAAGGTACAAGCCGAAAAGAACGAGCGGTATGCTCAGGATCTGACCCATATTCAAAATGGAAAACCTTCCGTCGTCAATTCCGCCTTGGTCAACCTTGATGTATTCGATGAGAAAGCGGGTTCCAAAAATCATAACGCAAAAGGCGCCCATCAGAAATCCGGTGAGCCTTCCGGCATTGGTTTTCCAGTACAGCCACATCAGGAAAGCAAAAATAAAAACGCAACAGATGGCTTCGAACAACTGTGCAGGGTATCGGGCCGGAATCTCGGCAAGCACATTCGCATAGGCGGGATTATTGGCGATTTCTCCGAACGCGTCGTGTGCATTGTCCGTTCCAGTGATCCGCATTGCGGTATTGTCCCCGATTTCATTTCGCAGAAACTTAAATCCAAGCGAGGAAGTGGTTTCCATACCCACTATTTCGTGATTGAACAGATTACCCAGCCGGATGAGTGCTCCGGCAATAGCGGTTGGAATCACAATGCGGTCGAGATGCCACAAAACAGGCTTATGGGTGACCCTGCGACTGAGAATTGCTGTAGCGATGATGATGCCCAGTGCGCCACCGTGGCTGGCAAGTCCGCCTTCCCAGATATAGAGGAGTTCAGCCGGGTTTTCAATGAAGAAATTGTAGGGGTCGTAGAACAGACAATGGCCCAGTCTTGCACCGACAATGGCGCCAAGGAGAACATACAAAAAGGTCTTGTCAAGCCAATTTTCAGGAACCTGTTCACTTTTATAAATGCGGTTGAGAATTCGGTAACCGAGATAAAATCCGAGGGCCCACATCAAGCCATACCAGCGGGGCATTCCCCAGGAGGGGACGACGCTTGGCTCGAAATTCCAGACGATATACAGCAGGTTTGGAGTATCCACGGGTCCAAAATTAAACCGTTTTACCGACAAAATCAACAATCCGCCTTTTGAGGCCAGCGAACATTGAATTTCGATGAAAACACCACCAATTGCCCGAAAATCGTATCTTTATCTGTCGATTTTGGACCGTACGGCTTATTGTGCGGCCGATCGATGACCCGAGACTCAACAAAAATCTATAGTATGGCTAAAAAACACAATTTCGGAGCAGGACCTTGTATCCTCCCGCAGGAAGTTTTCCAGCAAGCCGCCAAAGCGGTTCTGGACTTTAATGGTTTGTCTATTCTTGAAGTTTCCCACCGGGACAAGGATTTTATGGCGGTTATGGAAGAGGCCAGGATGCTGGTAAAAAAGGTCCTGAACGTGCCAGACGACTACACCGTATTGTACCTTCAGGGAGGCGCCAGCCTTGGATTCCTGATTGCCGCAATGAATATGTGTGGCAAAAACCGTAAAGCGGCTTATGTCGAAACGGGTGTCTGGGCCAAAAAGGCGGCCAAAGAAGCGAAACTGGCCGGTTTGACAGTTGATACGATTGCAAACTCAGCCGACAAAAACTACAGCTATATTCCAAAAGGATTTAAAATAGGTGCGGATTACGATTACGTCCACTACACATCGAACAATACAATTTATGGCACGCAATTCCGCGAATTCCCGAAGAGCAATATTCCACTTGTTTGCGATATGTCCTCGGACATCTTTTCAAAAAAGATCAACGTGGCAGATTATCACATCATCTATGCCGGTGCGCAGAAAAACCTCGGGCCCGCTGGAGCAACTTTGTTCATAGTAAAAAACAGCGTACTTGGAAATTCGACCTACGCGAATATTCCGAGTTATCTCGATTTGAAAAATCACGCGGAGAATGAATCGATGTACAACACCCCACCGTGTTTTTCAGTCTACGTATCGATGTTAAATCTCCGTCACCTCATCGCGAATGGAGGCCTCGAGGCAATGGAGAAAAAGAATGAAAAGAAAGCCGCTTTGCTCTACGCTGAAATTGACTCAAATCCACTGTTCAAGGGAACGGTAGAAAAAGAGGATAGGTCGAATATGAACGTGTGTTTTGTCTGCAAGGACGAATCATTGACCGAACAATTCCAACTAATGTGCAAGGAAGCCGGTTTGATTGGTCTGAAAGGGCACCGCTCGGTCGGCGGATTCAGGGCTTCGCTGTACAATGCGTGTGAAATTTCGGATGTCGAAGTTTTGGTGAACACAATGAAGTCTTTCGCAAAAAAAAATGTAGCCGTTAATAGTTGATTTATGAGCAAGAAAATTTTAGCCAACGACGGCATTTCCCCAAGCGGAAAAAAGGCACTTGAAGCAAGTGGATTTACCGTTGTTACCGACACGGTTTCTCAGGATAAACTGGCCGAGGCCATTAACAAGGAGGGTTATGTCGGACTTTTGGTCCGGAGCGCAACAACTGTGCGGAAAGATGTGATTGACGCCTGTCCGAATTTGAAACTGATTGGCCGCGGTGGGGTCGGAATGGACAATATTGATGTGGAATACGCACGATCCATTGGAAGACACGTCATCAACACGCCGGGAGCTTCTTCGCAGTCGGTTGCGGAACTCTGTATGGGTCATCTGTTTTCGCTTTCACGCTCCCTATTTCACTCGAACCGTGTAATGCCGGTGGATGGAGAGACAAAATTCGAAGCCTACAAAAAGATGTACGGCAAAGGACAAGAACTTCGTGGAAAAACAATTGGTATTGTCGGTTTTGGACGAATTGGACAGTCACTGGCTTCGTACTGTCTCGGCAACGGAATGACGGTTCAACCCGTGGATCTTTTTGTCGAATCAGCCGAAATTCCAGTTGAAGTCGGTGGCCACGGAACGGTAAAAGTGAAGCTGAAAGTAAATAAAAGTCTCAGCGACGTTATTGCTTCTCTGGACTATATTTCATTGCACGTGCCGAAGCAAAAGGATGGTTCCGCTGTCATCGGTGAGAAAGAACTCGCTGCGATGAAAAAAGGCGTGATCATCGTCAATGCCGCCCGAGGTGGTGTGGTGAACGAGGATGCTTTGCTGGCCGCTTTAAAATCTGGTCACGTTCGCGCCGCTGCGCTGGACGTATTTGAAAATGAACCGAAGCCAAGAAAAGACCTGCTCTCCAATGAGAAGATCAGTTCCACTCCACACATCGGTGCGGCTACAGAAGAAGCGCAGGACCGGATCGGTGATGAACTCGCCGAACAGATTGCAACACTTTTGAAATAAATTACCCGAATGCCCATTATTTCTCCTTCGATGCTCGCGTCGGACTTCGCAAATCTGCAGCGCGAAACCGAAATGGTGAATGCCTCGGAGGCTGACTGGTTCCACATCGACGTAATGGACGGAAGTTTTGTTCCGAACATTTCCTTTGGTTTGCCCACTGTCGAGGCTGTGGCCCGTCACGCAAAGAAACCGCTCGACGTGCATTTGATGATTGTCAAACCCGAAAATTACATTTCGGCTTTTGCTAAAATCGGTGCTTCCTGGCTTACGGTTCATATCGAGGCTTGTGTTCATCTCCACCGAACAATTCAAGCGATAAAGGCCGAAGGAATGAAAGCAGGCGTGGCAATTAATCCCGCGACACCCGTTTCGGACCTGACGGAAATTATCGCCGATGTCGATCTGGTTCTTGTGATGTCCGTGAATCCTGGGTTTGGGGGTCAATCGTTTATTCATTCGTCGGTACACAAAGTCCGTGAGTTGAAAAAACTCATTCAGGAGAAAAATTCGCAGGCTTTGATCGAGGTGGATGGCGGAGTAAATCTCGAAAACGGAAGACAGCTAATCAGTGCCGGTGCCGACGCCCTTGTCGCCGGAAATTTCGTTTTCAAATCCTCCGATCCGAAGGCCGTCATCTGCGAATTGAAAGCGATTGACGACGCAAACATTCGTTAATCTCCTTTTCAATGATACACCCACTCTACCCGTGCCTCTGGTTCGACGGCAAAGCCAAACAAGCGGCCGACTTTTATTCCGGCATTTTCAAAACTGCTCGCATCACCAGTGAAAATCCAATGGTCGTAATGCTCGAACTCGGCGGCTCGCCTGGCGAAGCGGGAAAGAAAGTTATGATGCTCAACGGCGGCCCTATGTACACGATCAATCCGTCGATTTCTTATTTTGTCACGTGCAACACGGTGGAAAGCATTAACCAAAAATGGGACAAACTGCTGGAAGGCGGAAAATCGTTGATGACAATTGATAAATATCCCTGGAGCGAACGCTACGGCTGGGTTCAGGACAAATATGGTATGACCTGGCAACTGATGCTCGACGAAAAGGCCGGATCGGAAGAAAAGTTCGTCCCCTCCTTGCTCTTTACCGGCAAGGTCTTCGGAAAAGCGGAAGAGGCGATGAAATTGTATTCCTCTCTTCTTGACAACTCAAAAATAGACGCGATTTCGCATTATCCAGACGGTGATGGTAACGCCGGAAAGGTGATGTTTGCGGAATTTTTGCTCAACAACGAACGCCTGATCGCAATGGACGGGCCTGGCGAACACGCATTTTCCTTCAGCGAAGGACTCTCGTTTGTACTGAACTGCGACAACCAACAGGAAATTGACTTTCTGTGGGAAAAACTCACCGAAGGTGGGGAAGAAAGCAGATGTGGATGGCTTAAGGACAAGTTCGGGGTTTCGTGGCAGATTGTGCCGATTGTATTGCCGAAACTGATGAGCGATCCGAAACGGTCTCAGCGCGTAGTGCAGGCTTTTTTAAAGATGAAGAAGTTTGACATTGCCGAGTTGGAGAAGGCTTGAGTTCGTTGACTTCGACTTCGCTCAGTCAATGAATCGGCTCACGCTGACCGAGCGAAGTCGAGGACAGCGGAACATACACGAAACATAGGCTTTACATTGTGTTCACACATCGAAAACCAACAAATTCTATCTTTACTCAATCAATCCCTCACTATGAAAAAGGCCGACAAAATAAAAAACTTCGATCCCAACAATATCGGCGATCCCGAAGGGAATATTTACGGTCTGCCGTTTAGCTGCGACGATGCAAAACTCGTCCTCGTTCCCGTCCCGTGGGAAGTTACGGTCTCCTACAGCGCTGGAACGGCGGACGGTCCGCAGGCGATTTACGACGCTTCGTTCCAAGTGGATTTGTTCGACCCCAACGTGAAGGATGCCTGGAAACTTGGCATCGCGATGGACAAGGTGAATAAAAAGGTACGGGCACAAAGCGATTCATTACGAAAAAAGGCCGAAAAATATATCGATCTATACGCACAGGGAAAAGTACCGGAAAAGAAACCGGCGATGCGAAAGATTCAAAAGGAAATCAACAAAGCTTGTGCGGGACTTAACAAATGGGTAAAAGCGGAAGCGCTGAAATACCTCAAGAAAGGCAAAAAAGTTGCGCTGCTCGGTGGTGATCACAGCACGCCGCTTGGACTGATGCAGGCGCTGGCGACCAAACACAAGTCCTTCGGCATTCTGCAAATCGACGCACACGCAGACCTCAGGGATGCTTACGAAGGTTTTGAATTCTCTCACGCGTCCATTATGTTCAACGCCATTAAGATTCCGCAGGTGAAACAATTGGTGCAGGTTGGAATTCGCGATTATTGCCAGGCCGAAATGGACATCATCAAGACAAACAAAAAGGTGACGACTTTCTTCGACCGCGATATCAAACAGCAACAATACAAAGGAAAAAGTTGGGAGGCCATTTGCGACGACATCATCAAAACACTGCCTGTCAAAGTGTACATTAGCTTCGACATCGACGGACTGGATCCGAAACTCTGTCCAAACACAGGAACGCCGGTTGCCGGTGGATTTGAGCTTGAGCAAGTTGTTTTCCTCATTGAAAAACTCGTCGCTTCAAAACGAACCATTATTGGTTTTGACATCAACGAAGTGGCTCCAGGAAATGACGAGTGGGATGCCAATGTTGGAGCGCGCTTGCTGTATCGGATGGGGAATTTGAGTCTGATCTCGTAAAATAAATTGATTTTCCCGCATGTTGCAAAGATAAATACACGGATTTTATTTTTTGAAATCCTAAAGTCTTTGACCTTCCACACGCCTGAGATAATGCGCATCAACCGCTTTGACAAATTAACGACACTTAATCCTAAAACTGAAGTATGAAATCAAAAAAGACCAAAGGACATCCTTTTGAAAAACTCTCTTCGGCAGTGACCAAAAGTGCGGGTAGCACCACTGCCTTTATTATTGCAGTATCTGTGGTCCTTGCGTGGCTGATGACCGGACCTCTGTTTGATTTTTCCAACACCTGGCAGTTGGTGATCAATACAGGTACGACGATCATTACATTCCTAATGGTCTTTCTCATCCAACGAAGCCAAAACAAAGAAGCGCTCTCTATTCAAATAAAACTGAATGAATTGATCGCTTCAAGTCGGTTGGCCAGCAACAGGCTGATAAACATTGAGGATCTTTCCGAAGAAGAATTGACAACACTTGAAAAGTATTTTGTTGAGTTATCGAAAATAAGTAAGTCCGACAAGACGATGCACCAATCCCACTCCATCGAAGAGGCAAATCAATTGCATAAACTTAAGATGAGGCACCAGCAGCGGATAAAGGAACAGCTTTAACCGAACGGCCAGATTCATCTGATTCTACCAGTAGGAAACGAAAGAAAATTACAGAATTTGATTTCAAAACTTCTACTAGATTTATCGAATGAAAAAAATTATTGCATTTGCCTGCATCGTTTTTACTCTGACCAGCGCATTTTCTGGCTCACAAAGCAACCCCGGGCTGTGCCAGTATCGCTGGTCAGCAGATGGTGGCGGTCAAAATGCCGGCAAAGAAATCTGGAGCAAAAATGTCTGGTCTACCATCGACCCCGGGCAGCTCATTAATTCTCCGGTCTTCAAGCCGGTCAACGAGAACGTCACGGGATTAATTAACGGTGAAGATGAAATGGATCTCAGTTTGTTTGAATCGGAAAAATCAAGTATTAACTGGAATTTATGGACTATCCTGAAATACCACCTTCTCAAAGGAAATTTGACGTTTTATTCACCGCGAAATCCGGAATGGTATGCGACTGCCGACAACGGTTATCTGCAATATCCAACCACTTCTGAAAATTACGGATCATCTTCAGGAGGTACGTATTTTTCAGATTTTAAGTATGCTCAGTTTATTCGGGATGCCGAGTACTTTGGTCTATATGATTATTCGTCGTCGCTTGACGCTCTACCAAGTATCGAATTCCCCGGCGAGGATTCTCTCGCCTCGAATGGTGATGTGATGTACTACCCGAAAGAATTTCTTTGGTATAATGATGATAACATCATTCGTTACCGTTTACGTGAAAGATGGCTCATCAACAACAAGGGCGAAGTTTTGGACAAAATTCCTGAATCAATAGCTCCGCTGGTCAATCAGATTGACTTCAACACGGGCGAAATTATCGGACAAAAAGAACTGTTCTGGGTCGATTTCGATGAACTAAAACCGCTACTCGCCGGTTACTTTGTCCTGCTAGACCGTTATCGCACCGAGCGGGTGATTTCATACGCAGATTATTTTGAGGGACGGGAGTACTATGCTTCAGTCGAAAAAACGGAAGAAGTGCAGATTAAGAAAGAAGAGTGAGGATTTTACCACGCTCACTGCCCTTGACTCCATCTTCCTTTGCCCTCGACTCCGTCTTCCATTGTCCTCGACTCCGCTCGGTCAACGGAAGAGCGTCTACGTTGACCGAGCGGAGTCGAGGACAACGTGGCGGCAGAAAGCTCAATTCCCATATAAATTCCGCTCCTCCGTTTTGTCGCTGAGGTACTGCACAAACTCGTACTCGTTGCCATCGGCGTCGCAGAAGTAATCCCGGATTCTGAATTTTTCCGCTGTTCGGGGATAATTCCGTTTGTAACCCGATGAGATCAGTCGCTCTGCTACAGCCGTTACATCTTCTACAACAAAACCCAGGTGGTTGATTGCATTGCGCACATAGTCCGGCCGATTGTTCGTCTCGATATCTTTGCCCTGCTCCAACGCGATGTACGTCGCTTCCGTTCCAAGATGCAGCCAGCGATCGGTTCCGATTCCGCCACCGCCACGGATTTTGAACTCCGGGAATGCCAGTTGAAAAAACTCAACCGCTTTGTCAATGCTCCGAACGGTGAGGTTCGCGTGTTCGAGGTAATTTTTTTCAGTATTCATATTTTGTCTTTTAGTTTATCTAGCGTTGAACAATACAAACTTCCGGAATAAATTCATATCAATCAAATCAATATTTTCTATATTTGTATAGATTTTATCTATATGACACTTCAACAACTCGAATACACCGTCGCGCTGGACACCTGGCGCCATTTCGTAACAGCAGCTGAAAAGTGTTTTGTCACCCAACCAACACTGACGATGCAGTTGAAGAAACTGGAGGACGAAATCGGTTTTCTCCTTTTCGACCGAAGCCGGCAACCGCTGGAGCCTACCAAACAAGGTGTTGTTGTTGTCGAACAAACACGGGAAATTCTTCGTCAGGTACGGGCAATGAAGGAAATGGTTTCTGCTGAACGGGAATCCACCGCTGGAACCTTCCGCCTTGGAATCATTCCCACGCTAGCCCCATACCTCCTCCCTCTTTTTCTTAAGGAATTTGCATCAGCAAATCCATTGACTACTTTGGTAATTGAAGAACTTCTTACCGAAGAAATCATTCGCCGCTTGCATTCCGATTCCCTCGACCTCGCTATTCTCGCCGGCCCGCTCGGCGATGAGTCACTCCGTGAAGTTCAGCTCTTCACCGAACCCTTCCTGGTTTTCGCTTCCGACCATCCTCTACTGGATTCAAAAAAAATCGATGCCTCCACCCTGCCACACACCGGAATGTGGCTGTTGAATGAAGGGCATTGCTTCCGGAATCAGGCCCTAAGTGTTTGTCGAGTGAACAAACACGGAACCCGTGGAATTCAATACCAGAGTGGCTCCATCGAGGCATTGAAAAACATTGTGATGGCCCAGGGCGGGTTTACCCTTGTGCCGGCACTTGCGGCTCAAGACGCTTCCGATAAACCTTTCGTCCGGCCATTTTCAGGAAAAATCCCCGGGAGGGAAATTACACTAGTGGTACATAAGAGTTTTGTCAAGGAGCAACTGCTGAATCAGATGCACCAGACCATTGTTGCCAGTGTACCGGCTGACTTCAGGACCTCCGGGAAATATGTGAGGGTGCGATGGCGGTGAGTCAGAACCACGAGCTGATTTGACTCAACACGTACTCAGCGGCCCCAAACAACCTTTACCCCGGCAAATTCGTTCAGTTATTACCAAATCTTCCAATTCCAATGACCTATCCGACAAAAATCACCTATGCCGTCTTGTCTTCTCTTTTCTTGAATTTGGGAGGGGCGGATACCTCATTTGCCCAGGCCGGCTCTCTCGATCCCACTTTCAGCACAGACGGTATCGTCGTTCAAGACTTTTCCACAGGGCTGGACGATGCGCACGACATCGCCATTCAATCAGACGGAAAAATTCTGGTTGCCGGAAGATATTTCAATGGAACCAACATCGATTTTACCCTGTTTCGCTTCAATACCGACGGAACTCTAGACCTCACTTATAATTCAGACGGACTTGCAAATGCGGACTTACTCGGTATAGATTACACATACGCGTTGGAAATTCAATCAGACCACAAGGTTGTCGTCGTCGGATGTACCGAGGCTACTCCTCTTTCCACCAATATGTGCATTGGCCTCGTTCGGTTTAACAGCGACGGTACGCTGGATACTAGTTTTGATGGCGACGGCGTGGTTGTTACGGACCTCGTCGGCCTAGCTGCAAATGCGCGGGATGTTCGCATTCAGTCGGACGGTAAAATTGTAGTGGCTGGATCGTCAAATGATGGAATCACGGCTGATTACGTCACGTTGCGATACAATCCGGATGGGAGTCTGGACAATACCTTTGACGGGGATGGTATGGTGATCACGAATCTCGGTGTGGACACGGATATCGCTGAGGGACTCTGCATTCAATCTGACGGTAAAATCATCGTCGTTGGCACTACCGTTCTTGATTTCACGCATTCTTTTGACATCGGAATGGTGCGATACAACACCGATGGAAGTATCGACAATACCTTTGATACAGACGGAATCGTTATTCAGGACGTTGCCCTGGACGCCGATGCCGGAACAGGGATAGCCCTTCAAACCGACGGCAAGATTTTGGTAAGTGGATCGGTCACCTTGTCTTCGGATACCGATTGTGGTATTCTTCGATTCAACACAGACGGCAGTCTAGACAACACCTTCGATTCAGATGGCATCAATTCCATCGACCTTTTTGGCGTCAACCAGGAACCGCTGGACCTTGCCGTACAAGCTGATGGCAAAATAGTACTTGTCGGTTACCACGACGATCTGGTGTCAGACAACGACTTTCTTGTGGCCCGATTTAACACAGATGGATCAGCCGACATTACCTTCGGTACCGATGGATTGGTTACCACCGATATCACTGGAACGGATAAAGGGGATGTGGGCTTTGGCATCGTCATACAAAGCGATGGAAAAATACTCGCTACCGGTTACACGGATGACGGAGCTTCAAATGTTCAGATTGTTGTGGCACGTTACAGTGACACAGGAAGTGTTACCAACCAAACCGCAGAATTTTATCTGGAAGGTTTTTCCATTTTCCCAAACCCTTCCACTGGTGAGGTGAACGTACAATGGAAAGGTAAGGACAATGTCGCGCTGCAGGTTTTCAACTCACTGGGACAAATGGTCATCGAGGAACAAATGACAAACTCTTCGGCCTACGTGCTTTCGAAGAAGGGAGTTTACTTCGCGAAAATTCAGAATGGCGAAAAATATTGCATTCAAAAAATAGTGATCCAATAAACTCCTGATCATTTTTATTCACACCCTTTTTCCGTCAGGGAAAATCAGAAGGAAACTCATCAGAAATTTGTACATTCGGTACATCGAATCGTATCAATGAAGTCCCTTTCTCATAATTCGCCTGGCTTCGGCCATTTCCGGTCGATCGTTTGCTGCACAATGCTCGTGACTGTGCTCAGCGCTTGTGGTTTGGGTTACGACGCGATGGCCCCCAAAGGAAGCGAGCCCTCTGACGAGTTGAAGTACCTTTACAAAACAGACCAGAAGGACAGAAAGCGCGTGCTGATTAAACTCATTTCGAAAAAGTACGAAAAAGCGATTCAGCATCCCAAGGTGATTTCCGTTTCGTCGCGCGATTCGCTCCGCCTCGAGCGAGTTATGAACCTCCACCGGCAGGGAAAAATCAAAACCGACGAGGATAAATTCTATGCGGCGTCCATTTACGACCACGGCGGTGGATTCAACGTCGAACCGGATAGCGCTTATTTCAGAACGGCGTATACGATGTTCAAAGAACTTTACGACAAAGACTTCAAAAAGGGATTGACGAAGTCTTTGATGAATACGGCCTATGAACGCTGGCAGGAATCCATCGGTGCGAAAAAGGAGGAATAATATGGTCCGGTCGATTTGTCTTTTACTTGTTTTTCTTTCCTACTCCGCCTCGGAGGATTGCTTCGCACAACCGGGTACCTTGGATCCTTCCTTCGGAACAGGCGGTTTTGCAGAATGTTGTTTGTTTGGAATAAATGACGATGAATTTATTGACCTCGTTGTACAATCTGACGGAAAAATCATCGGCGGTGGCTATATGGACAATGGAACAAATATGGACTTTGCTTTGGCTCGGTACAGTTCCCTTGGAACCATTGATCCTACTTTTGACAGCGACGGTTTGGTTGTGACCGATTTTTCAGGAAACGACGACTACGGTCTTTCGCTTGTTCAACAATCCGACGGTAAATTGATTTTGTGCGGATATTCCGAAGGCGGCGCTACGATTGACATTGTTCTGGCTCGTTACAATACGGACGGAAGCCTTGACAACAGTTTCGACGCCGACGGCAAAAGGGTGATCGATGTGGGCGCGTCGGATGAATGGGCATACGGAGTAACCTTGCAGAGCGACGGGAAAATTGTGATCGCCGGGGTGCACAACAACGGAGACAACAACGTGTTGGTGATCCGCCTGAACAGCGACGGGACGAATGATACTTCCTTCGATACGGACGGTATTGTGATCACCGATGGCGGCGCGAGTTACGAAGGAGGTTATGCTTTAGCGATGCAAAGTGACGGTAAAATTATTGTCGCAGGATACAGTGACGGCGGACCTACAGATGATTTTTTCATTGCGCGGTACACTGCTTCCGGCCTGCTGGATGCCACCTTCGACCTGGAGGGAGTTCTGACTTTCGACAGCGGAAGTGATGAATCTGCATTTACTGTGCTGGTTCAGCCGGACAACAAAATTATTGCCGCCGGATACAACTATCTCGCCACAACAAAACTGGCGGTGCTTCGGTGTAACAGCGACGGCAGCCTTGATAATACTTTTGACAGCGATGGCTGGCTGGCAACAAATGTTGCGGGAAATCAGGCGGAAGCCTATTCCATCGCAATTCAAACCGACGACAAAATTGTTCTCTGTGGCGACGGCTGGATTGGAACCGGCGATGCAGACATCTGTCTGGTGCGGCTGAACGCCAACGGAAGTTTTGATTCTGGATTTGATACGGACGGATGCGTTATAACCGATTGTTCAACAGGTGACGATGTAGCCTGGAATATGGCCATCGATGGTGATGAAAAAATTGTCTTAGCTGGCAGCAGCACCGTCACCAATTCCAATGGGATCATCGCCCGTTACCTCATCGACAGCACTGGAGACATCTCTGGATCTTACCGTGACGATATACTGCGGATTTTTCCGAATCCTTCGCAAGAAACAGTGACGCTGCTTTGGAGTGAAGCCGCCAGTTCAGAAATCACCATCTTCAACTCGCTCGGGCAGGCCATCCTGACTGACTTCATCGAAAACGAATACACGATTTCCGGATTGGCGTCGGGTCATTATCTGGCGATGATTTCCAGCGAAGGAAACATCGTTCGCGAAAATTTCGTGGTCGAGTAAACCTCTACTGTAAAGCAGTAATGCAGAAGGCAACGTTTGATGCAATAAATGAGTCTACTTCTTGTGAGTTCGTATTAACCCTTAAACTGGATATTGCCAAAAACCAAAAAGATGAAAAGTAAACCACGCCTTTTGCTGACAGGCATTCTCTGGGTCGCCTTTGTTTCTCTGACGAATACTGGTTTTGGGCAAGGTGGTTTCCTTGACGCATCTTTCGGAACAGGAGGAGTAGTCATTACGGAAGTTGGTACCGGAAATAGCGTAGGAACGGATATTGCGATTCAAACCGATGGAAAAATTCTTATTTGTGGTTACACGTCGGGAGCAACAGTCCCGGACTTTGCAGTTGCCCGTTATAACATTAATGGAACGCTGGATCTCAGTTTTGACACCGATGGAATCGTAACAACGAGCTTTGGAGGCGATGATTTTGCCAAATCGGTGAAAGTGCAGACCGACGGAAAAATCCTCGTAGCTGGCTATTTCTTCGTTGGAGTTGAAATGGACTTTGCTGTGGCACGATACAACACGGACGGAAGTCTCGATGTAAGTTTTGATACAGATGGCAAATTCACCTACGGTTTGGGAGGCCTACAGGAATCAGGCTCAGAAGTCTTGATCCAGGATGACGGAAAAATTGTCATTGCCGGAACTGCAGTTGGTGGCGACGGAGACATAATGATACTGAGGCTAGATTTGGACGGAAGTCTAGATGCAACTTTTGACGGAGATGGTGTTTCCGTTGTTGATTTTAGTGGAACGCACGATGTTACGACCTCTGCTGTATTACAGAGTGATGGTAAAATTGTAATTACAGGGTACCACTACGATGGAATCAGTGGCGAGGACATTTTGTTGACACGCTTTAACACGGACGGTACGATAGATAACACGTTTAATTCCGTCGGTTATGCATTTTTTACAGGATTTCCAGGAGACGATCTGGCGTTTTCAGTCGCGTTACAGGCTGATGGCAAAATAGTGGCCTGTGGATCGCAAAATTCCGGAATAGGCGATGGCATAACCCTGGTTCGCTACAACAGCGATGGATCGCCTGATAATTCCTTCGATACGGACGGAGGGTTAATTACAAATGTAGGCGCGGTTGATGACGTCGGATATTCGGTACTTACGACGAGTGATGGAAAAATACTGGTCGGTGGAAAATCTGAAAACGGGACAAATTACGACCTCATTTTATTGCGCTACAATGATGACGGTACTTTAGACAATACGTTTGACGGCGACGGAGTTTCAGTTACCGATTATGTTGGCACCGACGAAGAGGTTAACGCTATTGCTTTACAAACCGATGGGAAAATTATTGCAGGAGGTTATACCTATGGCGCCACCTTGAGTGATTTAACGGTCGCAAGATTTTTCAACAGTGGAACTATAGATATTCATTCTGGAACGAACGAAAATCCATTCTTCACAACATATCCCAATCCATCCACGGGTGCAGTCCATGTTGTTCTGAAAAGCAAGGGAGCATCAGAAGTTTCAGTCGTGAATTCTCTGGGACAAACCATTCTCAGCGAAACCGTAGTCGGATCGACAACGCTGAATATTCCGGAACGTGGAATTTTTATGGTGGTGGTCAACGATGGGAACACGCGATATTCAAGCAAAATTGCGATACGCTAAAGACATTACACATTAAATCTGAAATGCATACTGTCACCGTTTTCCACGAGATAGGCCTTCCCTTCCACGTGCAATTTTTCAACTTCTTTGAGCGCCTGCTCTGAGCCGAGCTCAGTGGTGGAGTAAACGCTCCATTCTCCGGTTCCCGGATCATCCGGAAAGTCCCTTCCTGCCGATACAACCTATGACCTCCGATTTTCGTCTAATGAATAACCAAATACACTCATTCCGATGAACCACACAGGAAAATTTACCGCTTCAACCGTTTCTTCCTTGATTTTTGCTTTCGGAAGTTTTTCCGGGCTTGCACAACCTGCAGGCGGTTTGGACCTAACCTTTGGAACCGATGGCATTGTTATTCACGATGTAACTGGAAATGCAGAAGGGGCGGTCGATGTGGTTCTGCAATCGGATGGTAAAATTCTCGTCGCCGCAAAATCCACCAACGGTATTTTGACCGAATTTTCGCTGTTGCGCTACAACTCGGATGGTTCGGTCGATAACACATTCGATACGGACGGTTATGTGGATGTTAGTATGACGAATTTCGACTATCCCAACGCAATAGCAGTCCAATCCGATGGCAAAATCCTGATTGTTGGTAGCACCGAACTGTCGCCGTTTTCCGGTGATATGAGTCTTGCAGTGGTTCGGTTCAATACGGACGGTTCGCTGGACAATGCCTTCGACGGCGACGGGAGACTCATTATTGACGACCCCACTTACTCACTATTCGGCCACGATATCGTTCTTCAGACAGACGGTAAAATCGTCGTTGCCGCGAGCGGAACTACCAGCAGTGAAGGCGATTTGTGGACATTCCGTTTCAATACGGATGGAAGTTATGACAATACATTTGATGCAGATGGCGTTTCAGTTGTCAACTGGGGGCCGAATAGTGAGAACGCCGGCTCACTTTGTCTTCAGAGTGACGGTAAGATTGTCGTTGTCGGAACAAATGTGACTGACTTCACGACTTCGTTTGATGTGATCGTCCAGCGTCTGAATACCGACGGAAGTCTTGATAACACCTTCGATTCGGATGGAATGGTTCAAACCGATGTAAACCTTGATGCCGATTATGGAACCGCGGTAATGATGCAACCCGATGGAAAAATTCTTGTTGGTGCGCCAGTCACGATTTCAACGGATTTGGACGCTGGCGTATTGCGTTACAACACCGACGGTAGTCTTGATATTACGTTCGACACGGACGGCATAGCCGTGTCTGACTTATTCCTGGCCAGCCAGGGCGTATATGATATCGACCTTCAGGCCGACGGTAAGATAGTGGTAGCCGGCCGCCACGCCGATCTAGGTACCGGCGACGACTTTATGCTGTCGCGTTTTAATGCAGATGGAAGTACTGACATTACATTCAACACGGATGGAATTGCAACCACGGATATAACAACTGCGAGTGAGGATGATGTGATCAACGCAATTTGTATACAACCGGATGGAAAAATTCTCGGAGTGGGCTATACGAGGGACGCTGGATCTGTCGAACGAATCGGATTGGCGCGTTATCTCGATACGGCCATTCAGGTTGCGGGGTTTGAAGATGAAAGCGCATTTGTTGGACTTACTTTGTATCCCAATCCTTCATTGGGAACCGTGTATTTTTTAGTGCCGGGAGCGAATGTTCAATACGCCATTTTCGACCAAACCGGCAGAAAGGTATCTGAAGGGAAAGCCGAAGAGAGCTGGACGTTGAATTTCAATGTAGCTGGCCTTTACTCGATCGTCTGTACAGATGGCGAAAACATTTGGAGAAATCCATTTGTAGTTCGCTGACAACTCTTTTCAGACATTGAATCGGAAATGCATAATATCCCCGTCCTCGATGAGATAGGCTTTTCCTTCTACGTGAAGCTTACCAACATCCTTTAGCGCCTGCTCTGATCCGAGTTCAATAAAATCGCCCTATTTCATAACTTCGACGCGAATAAATCCTTTTTCACTAACTTGCGTTAATTAATATTCTATGATGCTGGTATTCTTTCGCTATTTACTAGTCTTTCTTGTTGTCATTTCCTTGCAACAAGTAAACACAAGTTTTAGCCAAGATGGTTCACTGGATCCTACATTTGGTACTGGCGGTATTGTTGTAACCCCAATCGGTACGGGAGATGACATTGGTTTCTCCGTTGCAGTTCAGGAGGACGGAAAAATTGTCGTTGTTGGTTATAGCGATAATGGCACCAACGATGATGTTTCGATGGTTCGCTACAACTCCGATGGCAGTTTGGATGATACTTTTGGAACTGCGGGTAAAGTCGTAACTTCACTGGGTGCCTCGGAGCAATGTTATGCAGTTGCCATTCAAGTGGACGGAAAAATTGTTGTTTCCGGCACAAGCTTCAACGGCTCTGATTATGACATCACATTATTTCGGTACTTAACAGATGGTAGCCTTGACGCTACTTTTGATGCCGATGGCATTGTACAGACCGCTATAGGAAGTTTCAATAATGATTATGCATATTCGCTCTTGATACAGAACGATGGTAAAATTGTCGTAGCAGGTGAAACATCTCCTGGCGGGTGGTCTGATTTCGCTCTGGTTCGTTTTAACGGTGATGGTAGTTTGGATACCAGTTTTGACGGTGATGGCATTGTCACAACTCCGGTAACTCCGTTTCACGATGACGCTTATTCAGTTGTTATCCAGGATGACGGAAAAATCATCGCCGCTGGCATTGCGTGTGATGCAATAAATTGTTTTTTTGCGATTGCCCGCCTCAACACGGACGGCAGTTTAGATGCCACTTTTGATTTGGG